>JAEEGL010443793.1_pt1 | contig 56307 bp, 49 predicted proteins | sample 9134231 | NCBI WGS metagenome assembly JAEEGL01 (sample SAMN16246548, study PRJNA631951) | gut metagenome | biome: gut microbiome; feature: rumen; material: fiber-attached | host: Bos | place: Iran: Karaj | collected 2018-10
AGGCATCCGATAGGAATGACATATACGCCGTCTTCACGCTTATAACCATATTCAGTCGCGGTTATGACAAGCTTAAGATCCGGCAGTCTTAGCGGGACCTGTTTTTCCTTTTTGTTGTACTCGCCAATGAGTCTTTCTATCTCGCATAGATGTTCGGCGCCCATATCAATTTCTTTACTTCCGAGTTTGAATTCTATCAAAGCATATCGCCCATCCTTAAGATGGAGTACTGCGTCCGCTTCCAAACCATAGCGATCATGGTAATATGAGACTTCTCCGTTCATTCCGGAGGAATAAATCTTTAGGTCTCTGATACATAATGACTCAAAAAGGAAACCTAAGGTCTTGAAATCGGTATTAAAGTAGTCAGGTGATAATCCAAGTGCTGCTACTGCAATAGATGGATCTACAAGATTTCTTTTGTTTCCGGATCTGATTGCATCTTTTGAACGTATTGCAGGACACCACGCAGGTAGTTCGTCTATTATGTACAAATCTTCAAGATCATGAAAATAATCATAGAAAGTAGGCTTCGATATTTCTGTTGTTGATGAGGTGTCCGAAAAAATAGTTTTTGCCTCTGCCAAAGTACATATATTTCTTGCATAGGATCTTAAAAGACGTTCTGCCCATAATGGATTTCTTTTTACATGACTGATGTTAGAAATATCAACATGACAAGTCTGATAAAAGAGATCGGATGCGATGGAAAGCGCCGCCTCTCTATTCTTGATATCAATACTTTGTGGCCAGCCGCCACGACAGATTGCAAAGATCAGGTCATCTATCGTTAGTTTGGACTCTTCCCATTCGATATCCTTTCCATCAAAAAGATCCATAAGAGAGACGTTGCCGGACGACTCCCCGCTTTCGTATAGACTCATAGGGAACATGCGAAGTGTTGAAACTCTGAGTGTTCCGGTATGTGCCGTTTCAACTTTCTGCGAAGACGAACCGGTAAGGATGTACTGACCTTTTAATCCGGTGTCATCTACATTTTTACGTATTGCCCCCCAAATTTTCGGGGCATCCTGCCATTCGTCGAACAACCTTGGCTTATCGCCGATCAGAAGTTTCGAAGGCATACTTTCGGCAACTGACAATAGCCTTTCTCTGGCATCCTCATCCTGAAATTCTATGTAACTATTTGCAAAATGCTTTGCAGTAGTTGTCTTCCCACAACCTTTAGGGCCTACGATCAAGGTAGCCCCAAAAGCCTCAAGTTTAAGTTTTAATGCGGTATCGGTTATCCGATTGCGATAATTTTTTTCTATTTTATCCATTAGAAATCACCTCATGGCTGATTATACACCATTTAACACTTCTGCGCAATACCATTTAACACTTCTGCGCAATTTTATTTAACATATTTGTGCAGTTTTATTTAACACTTCTGTGGAAAAATACTTTACAACTGTACCAGTTGTCATAGCTGAAATTTAACACATCGCAATGATTAATGCAAAAATTCATGTAATGTGATAAGATATCCTTACAGCGCTCTGAAAGGAGAAAACAAATGCCTTCTTTATCCAATCCCATCCTTCCCGGTTTTTATCCGGACCCTTCCGTGATCCGCGTGGAAGACACATATTACATGGTCAATTCCACCTTTGTATATTTTCCCTGCATAACCATCTCTGCCTCAAAGGATCTGCAGAACTGGGAGACCGTGGGGCATGCCGTGACCGACCATTCCTATATCGACATGTCGGAATTTGATGCGGGACGCGGTTTCTGGGCTCCCGATATCTCCTATTCTTCCGCCACCGGCAGATATTATATAACAGCAACGCTATACGGCAACGGGGAATACCCCGGCAACTGCCGTCAGATGATAGTATGGTCGGATAGACCCGAGGGTCCTTACTCCGAACCTGTCTACATAAACGAACCGGGGATCGATCCTTCTCTCTTCCATGATGATGACGGACGCCATTACCTTATAATGAACCCGCAGGTAAAGATTATCCCCCTGACCGATGACTGCCTTGCTCCCGCCGGGGCCGCAAGGGTGCTCTATGAGGGCTGGAACAAGCATAAGACCGAAGGCCCTCACCTTGTCAAAAAGGGCGGCTACTACTACCTGTTCATGGCTGAGGGCGGAACCGGTGACGGGCATATGATCACGGTCGCAAGGGCAAAACGCCTTGAAGATGAATTTGAACCCTGCCCTCACAATCCGCTGCTCACTCAGACAGATCCCGGGGCGGAACTGCAGCGTACCGGCCACGGCTGCCCCTTTATGACCAAAGAAGGCGACTGGATGATAGTATATCTCTGCTCCCGTAAGCGCGGAGGCAGATACTCTCTTCTCGGGAGAGAGACGGCCATAGCCAGCCTCACCTGGGACAGCGAAGGCTGGCCTGTGATCAATGATGGCCGCGGTGCGCTCACCACCGTTGAACTTCCCTCTGACTATCCCGTACCGGCATCGCCCGTGACTTCGGTCATATTGAGACCCGGCGAATATGTTAACGGACTTCCCGGGGATTTTCTTTTTGCCGAAGGATACGTTCTGCTCCGTCAGCGTTTCATAGACAACATAACAAGCCTCACCGTTGCTCCCGAACTCATCAAGACACAGGAGATCGGACTTATCTTCTACTATGACAGGAACAGCTATGTGAAGTTCGGCATAAGTCCCGCCGCCGGGCATCTGGAACTGAGTGTACGTGTTTTCAACAGGGAAAAGAAAGACGAGGAGATGACCATAGGTATCGAAAACATCTACAGGATCCCATCCGAACTGAAGCTGATCGTGCGTACCCGCGGGATCTCCAAGGAATTTCTGTATGAAAAAGACGGTTTTGAGACCATGGTCTGTCTGCTGAAGGACTGCAGCATATTAACAGACGAAGGCGGGACCATGGGAAAGAGATTCACCGGTCCCGCCTACGGAATGATGGGCTACTTTGACTCGGGACTTGCCTTTAAGGAGCTGTCCCACGTCAGTTTATGATATCACGCGCACCCTCCCGGATAGAGGGTGGATGTAAAAACATAAACCATCTCATTATTTTAATAAGAAAAGGAAGTCTGGAAGGTATGTTCCTTTCAGACTTCTTCTTTTTTTGCCAATCCACCGCGACAGTGCTCATTTTGCGTTACTGTCTTATGAATACTGCAGAAGCTGCAGGGGGTTAATAAAACAACCTGTATGCCCGGCCGGGCCTTTGTATGCTGTTGCTATCATGCCGGTCACGGCTCGCCTGTAGGACTTGGCCCCGGCTCGCCTGTGGGACTTGGCCCGGGTTCGCCTGTGGGACTTGGCCCCAGCTCATTTGTAGGGCTGGGCCCCGGCTCACCTGTAGGACTAGGCCCGGGTTCACCTGTGGGGCTTGGTCCCGGTTCACCTGTTGGGCTTGGTCCCGGTTCACCCGTAGGACTTGGCTCCGGCTCGCCTGTAGGACTTGGCCCGGGTTCGCCTGTAGGACTGGGTCCCGGCTCACCCGTAGGACTTGGTCCCGGCTCACCTGTGGGGCTTGGTCCCGGTTCACCTGTAGGCTTTGGATCCTCGGGAGCGGGCTTTTCGGGCATATTGTCAAGCTTTATCGAGTAAACTTCTATATTCCCGCGATGGTCTTCCGCAAAGAGCGTGTAGGTGCCTGTACCGGAAAGCTTAAGGAGCAGACGCCCGTCAATAGGAGCAAGCTCTGCGGCGGCCCCGATATCATCGGCAAATTCGGCGGGAGTAAAGACCCCTGCGCGAAGCATGAATTTCGAGAGCCCGCTTTCGTAATCGCTCACATCAAGGACCGCAAGGGTAGTGCCCGAGGGCGAGACGAAGTAGTCCAGAAGATCGATCTTTGGAGCGGTGGTGTCATCCATCAGCGTATATCTGATAACAGCCTCGTTTCCCGCATAATCCGACACATAGAAGGTATAGATACCGCCCGATCCGAGGCGCAGGGCGCCTGTGTAGGCACTGCCCTGGATGCCTCTGAGGAAGTATGCGGCATCTTTTGCGTCCGATTCGGACCTGTCAAGCGTGTAGCGTATCGTACGGATCCCGGAGAGGATGTCTCTTCCGGTTACCGACAGGATCAGAAGATCGCCCTCAAAGGTGCGCTTAAAGGACAGCTCAGGAGTATCGGTATCCTGCTTAAGGGTACCTGCAGCCAAAAGGGCCGCGTAAAGGTCCGGGATACCGGGATAGCGCAGTTTTCCGGCCATTTCGAGGAACGGGTTCTCATTGCCTTCCTCTGTATAGTCGATACCATCTGCCGGAACTGTCTTACGGGTACTTAAGATGAGGTTTTTGATCTCGGAAGGATAGAGGTTCCTGCCGGTTGACATAAGCACGGCCGCAATGCCCGAAACATAAGGAGCTGCAAGGGAGGAACCGCTGTCGGCCGCATATCCGCCGCCAACTACCGTGCTCACGACGTAAACGCCGGGAGCCGCGATGTCAACGGATCCGATACCGAAACAGCTGCCTTCGTTGCTTGTTTCCGTAGGGGCGATAAGCTTTCCGAACTGGTTGCACCAGGTAACGGAAATGCTGTTTTCAAGGGAAAAACTTGCCGGATAAACAGGATATTCGTCATTGTTTGTACCGGTGTTGCCCGCTGCGCACACAAAAAGCATGTCGGAACGCTGCATGGCGGTCTTTAAGGATTCGAGCGTGGTCGAAGTCTCGTTTTTGCCGGATTTCTGGATGCCCCAGCTCATATTGCAGACGTCGGCACCCATCGAGGTGGCGTAATTAACGGCTTTTATGGCATTGGCTACAGTACCGTAGGAACGTGAACCTCCGTTCATCTTGACAGACATGATCTGAACGGGTATAAATGAAGCAACGCCTGCGATGCCTTCGCTGTTTCCGGCGGCAGCGGCGATTATGCCCGCAACCTTTGTTCCGTGTATGTCGTTGTCGATATAGACACCGTCAACGTCGGTGGCATAGTGACAGATGGTATTGTCGTTATTGTAGAAATCCCAGCCGTAGATGTCATCAACATATCCGTTGTTGTCGTTGTCTATGCCGTCACCCGGGATCTCGCCGGGATTGACCCAGATATGGTCCTTAAGGTCGGGATGGTTTATATCGATGCCGGTGTCGATGACCGCGACCACAACGGGCTCGGGCTCGGGGACCAGCGTGGCGTAAAGGTCGAGTGCTTCGGGATAATTGATGTCGATATCGGTATGTATGGGAAGTGTAAGGGAAGTCCCTCCGGTGAAATCGAAGTAATCGTAGTAGCCGGTGTTATGGAGGCCCCAGAGAGCCTTGCCGTAGGTATCGTCCTCCAAAGACTCGGGATACATGATGTAGTTCGGGTCGGCAGCATCAATGCCTTCGACTTTGTTGAGCATTTCAACGGCTTCTTCGGGGGAAAGGGAAGTGCAGCGGAGGATCATGTAGATATCGTCGAATTCTTCGGTGATACTGAAGGCTTCAAGGTCTTCTATAAGGCGCTTTCTTTCGTCTTTTGGGACATCCTCGTCCCAGACTGCGATATATTCACTGTTATGGATCGAATCGGCGGGGATAAGGTCCTTGTCCGGACGAACCGACGAAACGGCGTTCGAAAGCCCGGAGCCTGCAAAGAGACGGCGCGGCGGTCCGATGAAGATAACAATAAGAACACCGGCAAAAACAAGAAGTAATGCCGATATCAGGATGACAGTTCTAAGGTTTTTCGGACGTGAAGATCTCATATCAAACCTCGTGCGGGATACATCCCGCAACCGCATTCTATCACAGTGGGAATGGTTTTACAAGAATATTTACAACTTTTTCTTGACAGAACGAAAGAACCGTGATAAAGTTAGTAGGCTATGGAAGAGGTCTTTTTTTTATGCCTAATTACGAAAAACGGAGGTGGATATTGTGAGAGTTAAGATTACACTGGCTTGCACCGAATGTAAGCAAAGAAATTACAACACAATGAAAGAAAAGAAAAACCATCCCGACAGGATGGAGACGAAGAAGTACTGCAGATTCTGCAAGCGTCATACTATGCATAAGGAAACCAAGTGATCGGTTTCGGAAAGGGTAACATATGGCAGATAATGAAACAAAAGCTGTAAAAGCTACCAAGAAGAGCTGGTTCAAGGGTATGGCAGCCGAATTCAAGAAGATCATCTGGCCCGACAAGGAAACCGTTGCCAAGGAATCCGTTGCGGTCGTTGTTGTTTCTGTTATTCTCGGCGCGCTGATAGTCCTTATCGATTTCCTTATTCAGAGCGGACTTCAGCTTATAGTCTGATTTGGACCGAACAGGAGAGACTATGGCAGATATCAGATGGTACGTTGTTCATACCTACTCAGGGTATGAGAACAAAGTGAAAACGAACATCGAACAGACGGTGATCAACCGCCAGCTCGAGGAGCGGATCCGCGAGGTACGGGTACCTGTCGAGGACGTGATCGAGGTTAAGAACGGTGTCCGTAAGAAGATTTCCAGAAAGATATATCCGGGTTATGTACTTGTCAACATGGAAATGGATGACGATACCTGGTATGTCGTAAGGAATACACGGGGCGTTACAGGCTTCGTGGGCCCGGGAAGCAAGCCCGTGCCGCTTACCGAGGAGGAAGTAGACAAATACCTCGGAACAAAAGAAACCCTTGAAGCCGTTAACACGGAATTCAAGGAGGGCGACCTTATCACCGTTGTTTCCGGAGCATGGGAAAACACGGAAGGCGTCATCAAGAAAATCGATACTAAAAAACAGACCGTTACTATCAATGTTGATATGTTCGGTCGCGAAACTCCGGTTGAGATCAATTTCAGCGATGTAAAAGTAGTAAAATAGACCTTATGCTTTTACAGGAGTTTGTGGGAGGAACAGCGGTTTTTGCCAGAAACCGCACGGGTACCGTAGCACCGGATCCTTCCGATAACACCACATCTAGGAGGTAATTAATCATGGCAAAGAAAGTTACTGGTTACATCAAGTTACAGATCCCCGGCGGCAAGGCAACACCCGCTCCGCCCGTTGGTCCCGCTCTTGGTCAGCACGGTGTAAACATCGTACAGTTCACAAAGGAATTCAATGCACGTACAGCAGACGCTAACGGCATGATCATCCCTGTTGTCATCACTGTATATCAGGACAGAAGCTTCAGCTTCATCACCAAGACACCGCCCGCTGCAGTTCTTCTCAAGAAGGCTTGCAACCTCGATAAGGCTTCAGGCGTTCCGAACAAGACCAAGGTCGCTTCTATCAAGAAGTCGGAAGTACGCAAGATCGCAGAGCTCAAAATGCCCGATCTTAATGCAGCTAACATCGATACCGCGATGAGCATGATCGCAGGTACCGCACGCAGCATGGGTATCACTGTTGTAGACGATTGATTGGAGGACTAAGGCAAGATGAAAAGAGGAAAGAAATATAGTGATGCCGTTAAGGCATTCGATAAGACTGTAACGTATGATGTAAACGAGGCAGTTAAGTTAGTAAAGCAGGCTTCCACAACAAAGTTCGACGGTTCGGTTGAGTGCCATATCCGTCTGGGCGTTGACGGACGTCATGCAGACCAGCAGGTTCGTGGTGCGGTCGTACTGCCTCACGGAACAGGTAAGACAATAAGAGTTCTTGTATTCGCTAAGGGCGACAAGGTAGCAGAGGCAGAAGCAGCCGGCGCAGATTTCGTAGGCGGCGACGAGCTCATCCCCAAGATCCAGAACGACAACTGGCTTGATTTCGACGTTGTTGTAGCAACCCCCGACATGATGGGCGTTGTAGGCCGTCTTGGCCGTGTCCTTGGTCCGAAGGGCTTAATGCCCAACCCCAAGGCAGGTACCGTTACCATGGATGTTGCAAAGGCTATTGCAGACATCAAAGCAGGTAAAGTAGAGTACAGACTTGACAAGGCAAATATCATTCACTGCATCGTAGGTAAGGTTTCCTTCACCGAAGAGCAGCTCGCTGACAACTTCCAGGCATTGATCGGCGCGATCATTAAAGCAAAGCCCGCTACAGCAAAGGGCCAGTATTTAAAGAGCGTAACGCTTGCACCCACCATGGGCCCCGGCGTAAAGCTCAATACTGCAAAGCTTGCTTAATCACAAATCCAGATCCGTAGCAAAGCGGAGGCGCGAGCCTCCGCTTTTTTCTTTGCTTATTCTGACTCTTTGACAGATCCGATAATCCGACAGGGATATTTTGAACAAAATGACGAAAATTAAATAAAATGTAAAATATTGCTTTACTAATCACGATCCTCCGATTACAATAATGTAAAATAATTACACTACATACAATAATATCATTGCGTATATGATGGTTATATGATATTATGAAGGAGGAGAAATGAGCAACGATGCGGTAAAAAGCTTTAAAGATCTGGATCTTACGAATGACTATGTGTTTTCAAAGGTGATGGAAGACCCGGAACTGTGCAGAGAACTGCTGGAGATGATCTTAAACATCAGTATTCTGCGTATCGAGTATCCGGAATCACAGAAAAGCCTTACGTTTAAGCCGGATTCGAAAAGCGTTCGGCTTGATGTGTATGTTAAAGGCGACGAAAATTCTGCTTATGACATTGAAATGCAGGTGAAAAAAACAGGGCATCTGCCAAAACGAAGCCGTTATTATCAAAGCATGATGGATCTTGACATGCTTGAAAAGGGACATACCTATTCAGCTCTTGGAAAGTCTTTTGTGATATTCATCTGCATGTTTGACCCGTTTGAACTTGGACGGGCGGTATATTCGTTCAGAAACAGATGTGTGGAAGAACGGGATCTTGAACTCGGAGATGAGCGGACAACGGTTTTCATCAATGCATACGGCAAAACCGAACAGGATTCAAAACTGTATGATTTTCTTAAGTATTTAAGGAGCAAAGAAGCATCAAGCGAGTATACAAAGGCTCTGGATGATGCTGTAACGACAGTACTTGGCAACAGAAAGTTTGAGGTTGAGTATATGACGCTGGAAATGAAAATACAGGAACACAAGGAAGAATGGCTGGCAGAAGGCAGAGCGGAAGGCAAAGCTGAGGGAATCGATATGGGTGTCTCAGCAACTATCCGTGCCGCAATAAAGAACAACAAAACCCCGGAAGAGGTCGCGGAGTTCCTGAACATCCCCATCGAAAGGGTACTTGCAGCCGTAGAAGAAGAAATTACTCAAAACAGTTAAAAAACTATTGACATATCCCAAGGTACGTGTTATTATACCACTCGTGCCGAAGAAAGCAGGTGCCGGAGAACCGGCGTAAGGACAACCGCCCGCCGAGGATGTTCCGGGGTTTCCCGGGTTGATCATTTATTTGATTTGTATTTCTCGCCTCTGCACTGCAGAGGCTTTTCTTTTTCTGGCACGGAAAAAATGATAGGAGATCTTAAAATGGCAAAAGTCGAAATCAAAGCACCTATCGTTGACGAGATCAAAGGCTATGCAGACAAAGCAGTCGCTGCCGTACTTGTAGACTACCATGGTCTTACGGTTGAGCAGGACACAAGACTTCGTCGCAAGCTCCGCGAGGCAGGCGTTGTATACAAGGTATACAAGAACACCTACTTAAAGCGCGGTTTTGAAGGAAGTGACTTCGCACAGCTTGATGAAAGCCTTAACGGCGGCACAGCAGTTGCGTTCTCGCTTGAAGATGCCACAGCTCCCGCAAGAGTCCTTGCAGACTTCATGAAGGAAGCTCCCGCACTTCAGTTCAAAGCAGGCGTTGTAGAAGGTAAGCTTTATGATGTTAAAGGCCTTGAGAAGCTCGCAAGCATTCCGTCCAAGGAAGTTCTTATTTCCAGACTTCTTGGCAGCATGAAGAGCCCGATCACCAACTTCGCACGCGTTCTCAAGCAGATCGCAGAGAAGAACGGCGACGCAGCCTGATCGTCAGCAAACAGTTGCACCCGTGCTTATGCATGGAGCAGGTAAGAAGACCTGCATGAAAAACAAATGCTAAACAGCAAAATTGGAGGAAATTATGACTACACAGGAATTTATTGATGCAATCAAAGGCATGACCGTTCTTGAACTTAATGATCTTGTTAAGGCATGCGAAGAAGAGTTCGGCGTAAGCGCAGCAGCAGGCGTTGTTGTTGCAGCAGCAGGCCCCGCAGCAGCAGCTGAGGAAGAGAAGACAGAGTTTGATGTAGAGCTTACCGAAGTAGGCGCTGAGAAGGTTAAGGTTATCAAGGTTGTTCGTGAGATCACCGGCCTTGGCCTCAAGGAAGCTAAGGATCTTGTTGACAACGCTCCTAAGATGGTTAAGGAGCAGGCCGGCAAGGACGAGGCTGAAGAGATCAAGAAGAAACTCGAAGAAGTTGGCGCAAAGGTTACTCTTAAGTAATTTTGCCACTAACATCACGCAGGGGCACATATCCCGATATAACTTCACACAACGAAACAAAGGCTGGCAGACAGATTGTCTGTTGGCCTTTTTCTTATCCGAAGTCATCGCCCTATCCGTGCTGCATCCGTATCTTCCGTGAAGTTTGGGATGTTGTACAGTACAAGCACCTCCGTAATGCCGTTTACCCGGATGTAGTTCTGCACCGAGCCGCGGAAAAAGCGCATGTCGATAAGGTGTGTCTCCTCAAAGTCATCAACAGGGAACTGGGCAAAGGTATTGGCATAGGAATCCTTTATGATCAGGAGCTTCCCGGTGCCGCCGCCGTACACAACAGTTGTGGCCTGGTTTGAGTTAAGGAACACACCGTAGGGGTTGTTTCCCTGCAGAAGGTCTCTTTCGTAGATGGAATCGGCGATGTAATACCCGTTGTTGTAATCCACACGGTGCGTGGGAACGCGGTAAACGGCCTCTATGGTGTCATGGGCTGCGAACGGGTCTCCGGTCTTTATATAGGTCGTGCCCCTGAAGCCGTCATACAGCGTCTCCACGGTCCACTCTGAGAGCGGGGCCGCGTCCCTTCCGTGGGAAAGCATCCATTCCGCGTACGCATAATAGGCTCCGAGTGAAGTCCAGTGATGGTCGGTCTTGTAGTAGAGGGCTTCGTTCCGGTGTTTTAGCAGGACATCGGCAACATCCGTAACATTAATGCCTTTATTTTTCGCATAGTCGATAATTGCACGCTGGTTTGCGTTCGGTGCAAAGGCAGGCAGCTTGTCTGCATGGATAAAGGCTGCTGTGGGGACAAGCATCAGCGTGACCGGGATCCCGTCAGGAGCAACCGCATCTGAGAGCCTTTTTACGGCATCGAGGTTCGCATCGAGCTGTTTTAGCGGGAAATGCTTGTGTATATCGATAAGATAGCCGTCTTTTGCAAAATAAACCCCGTTGTTTTCCTTCTTGCCAAGCGCCCGCTCGGCCAAAGTGGAGACTGTCACCCAGCTGTCGCGCGCGGGAAACTGGTCTGCAAGGTAGGTTTCAAGGCTGCGGCAGAAATCACCGGAGAAGATTTCTTTGGAGGAAAGCTTCGGAAAGGTGGTAAGTTTGCGCTTTTCCTTTACCGAAAACTCCTTATCCGGAAGAAAGATGCCGGTGAGGGTTCCCGCCAGCAGCAAAAGGCAGAAAAGCACAGTTGTCAGTATGTTTCGCATAATGCCTCCTGACAGGGCTTTACGCCCCTTAAAAAAGTCATAATGATCGGAATATCGCCGCTTAAAACCGGAAATACAGAAAAGGATTGTAGGAACCGCTGATAAGGTAGGCGACCGAAAGGGCCGTTATGATCGTTATGCCGGTAAGCTCCGCGGCAGTAAGCGCGATCCCCTGCATACGGTGCTTCCTGCAGACAAGTCCCGTCCCTGTCTGAAGCGTTCCGGCTTTAACCGGCTCTCCCACCGCATACGTGCGAAGCTTTGAAAGGACATTTGCTGGAAGAGGCGTGGAGCCTAAGATGCAGAGCAGGAGCAGCGGAAGGAACGAAAGAAGGCTGTACATGGTCGCGTTGTCTGTAAAAGCCGTTCCTCCGCAGAACATGACCTTAAGGTACATAAAGCCGTCCGAAACGCTTTCAAGGGAGAAGAAAACCCAGCCGATAAGCACCGCAAGAAGCGTGTAAATGCGGCTTAACGGTTTTCGCACAAGGTCGGGGAGGCGGGAGAAGACCGGCAAAAGCAGGAATTTTTCGAGGATGAGCAACGCGCCGTACCAGGCGCCCCACATGATAAAGTTAAGGCTTGCCCCGTGCCAGAAGCCCGTCAGAAGCCAGACAACGGCAATGTTGAGGATCCTGCGCGGGATACGGCATCTGTTGCCTCCAAGCGGTATATAGACATAGTCCTTAAACCAGGAGCCGAGGGTAATATGCCAGCGGCGCCAGAAGTCGGTCACGCTTGCTGCAAGGTAGGGATAATTGAAATTCTCCGGGAAGGAGAAACCAAACATTTTGCCAAGCCCTATCGCCATATCTGAGTAGCCGGAAAAATCAAAATAGATCTGGAAGGCAAAGGCCAGAGCCGCAAGCCAGGCAGAAAGAGTCGTCATCCCGGACAGGGGCACGGCGGTGAGCGTGTTATGGAGCTTACCGATATTGTTGGCAAGCAGTACCTTCTTTGCAAGCCCTGTTACAAAGCGTCGGGCACCCTCTGCGAAGCTGTCTGCGCTGTGAATGCGGCCTTCAAGCTGTTCCGCGATGTCCCGGTAACGCACTATAGGGCCTGCGATAAGCTGCGGGAACAGCGAAACATATGCCCCGAAAGCAATGAAATTGCGCTGTGCTTTTACGTCTCCGCGATACACATCTATGGTGTAGCTCATTGTCTGGAAGGTGTAAAAGGAGATGCCTATCGGCAGCGTCCATCCGGGTTTGGGGATTCCGGCGGAGAAGAGGCTGTTGACGGTTTCAATGAAGAAGCCGGTATATTTGAAGGTCAGCAGAAGCCCGAGATTCCCGCACAGCGAAAGGACAAGCCCCGCTTTTTGAAGGCGCGTTCCGCGGAAATGTTCAACCATACGGCCGCAAGTGTAGTCAAGGACTGTGGAAAAGATCATCAGCACGACATACACAGGTTCGCCCCAGGCATAGAAAAAGAGGCTTGCAAGGAAGAGAACCGTGTTTTTTGCGGCCCGCGGCGCAGCGTAGTAGAGAAGCAGCACCGCGGGAAGAAAACAGAATAGGAATGTCAGTCCGGAGAATACCATGGCAGATCATCCTTCCGGGACATATGTGCCGGGAAAAACCGGTCCTTCGAAGGATTCTCCCGAGCCGTTGCCGGGATCCTGTTCATCCGGGATCGCAGTATCCTCGTCGAGGAGATTATCGGGAAGGAAGCCCAAAAGGTTCTTAACGGCACTGTCGATCTTTTCATACTCAGCAGTTGCAAACGCAAGCTGGGCTGCGTCGTCACGGACATCATCGGGGCGCGGGGCACCGGCCACGATGTACATAACGATATCGCCTGCCTTATAAATGCGGCATCCCATTACCTTGAAGGGTTCCATGGGGTAAATGGCCGCGTATTTTCTGGAACGGACATAGAACACGTTAAAGCCCTGTACAACGGAGTCTGCGTAAGCCGCGTCCTTGCACTTAACGACGATAACGGAATCCTGGTGAACGGAAGGAACTGCATTCTGCTTTGCTACATACGCATCGATCTTTTCCATGTCGATATCGCCGAGCGGGCAAAGATAGAGTTCCTCTTCGGGAACTTCGATATCCGCAACATATCCGTTGCCGAGCGCTTTTGCGATAGCGGCTTCGACAGACTGCGGTGTGATGCCGTCGGGAAGCTTGCCGCTGTTATTGCCGTTTCCTTTGTTTTCGGAATTACCGTTGTCGGGGGACAAAGTGGGAGTAGGCGTAGCAGTCTTCTGATCGTTACCGGGCTTTTTGCCGCAGGCAGCGAGCAGGAAGAGAAGTGATAAAGAGATCAGAAATACAAGTCGTTTCATTTTGAATACCTCGATTCGTTATTTTCAGGTGATGTTCATCGCCCTCTGACTTAATAACGAATGAGGTTCGCAAAATGTCGGATTTATTTTAAGGATCTGTATATGGCAAGGAGGGCATCGCGATCCGCACCGTCCGTATTCATAAGTACATAGTTGACACCGTCTTTTGCCCAGACGATCTTAAGAAAGTCGATACCCTCATCCCGGAGCAATACAAGTTTTGCACCGTTTTCCGTATCTGCGGTCTCTGACGAGATCTCCATGCCGTAAAGCCCGGAGAAGTCGTCGGAAAGCTTGGAGGCGCGGAGGACATACTGTTTTTCGTCGATCGTGAAGGAAACCTCCGCAATATTGTCCCAGACAGAAGCATAGAGGATGTCTTCAGAGCCCTGCGGTGCGGATATCGTAAGGCCGGTAGCGGCCCGGAGTGCCTCAGAAGAAGGGTACTCCTTGAAGGGGTTTGTATCCGGGATCGGAGACAGAGTACCGCCTGTACCCGTCGGAACGGGAGTGCCCGTACCGGGGAGGATCCGGGACTTTAAGGCGACAAGAACTACGATAGCAAGGCAGGCAGCAACGGGAAGTGCCCACCGTGTTATGAGGGTTATGCGCGAAAGGAGCGGCTTGCGGGTATTCTTTTCCGCAGGTTTCTCCTGCGCGGCAGCTTTTTCAAGGATGTTTGCCAGCATGCGGGATTTTGCACCTTCGCGGGGTTCTATGGAATCAAAGGCATCACGGATAAGAGCCCCGTCCCTTTCGGAACCGGCATTGTCTGTGGTATTAACTGTTTTTTTGAGATCATCCGGTATATTGTTCATTGCAGAACCTCCGTTTGCTGCCGGTCACGGGTTGAATGCATCCCCATAGCCGGAGTTTCTTAGTAAGTGCCTTAGCCGCTCTCTTGCATCTTTCAGCCGGTTGCGGATGGTTGAAGGCGGGCTCCCGAGCGCGGCTGCGATCTCGTCTGTCCGGAGACCGTCATAATAGTACATCCAGACTACGTCTTTGAGCTTTGCGGGAAGTGCAAGGACGGCTTCTCTTACATCGCTGTAATCCTCCTTTGGGGGAGGAGCTGCCGGCTCTTCTGCGTCGTCGGCATCGAGTGAGTCGACATTCTTGCGACTGAAGCTCTTAAGCCGGTCCTTGCATAGGTTTGAAGCAGTCACTGTCAGCCATTTGCGCTCGTGTGTCTCATCCGTGAAGGTGAAACCGCCGTTCAGCACCTTCACAAAGACATCTTCCGTACAGTCTTCCGCGTCTGCCTCCGAGCGCATGTAAGTAAAACACAGACGATATACATATCGCCAGTGTCTTTCGTAAAATGCTTCAAATTCCGCAGACGGCTTGACAGCAGACATTTTCTATCCTTTCCCCTGATATAACGAATGAACTTCCGAAAATGTCGGAAATTTTTTCGGTTTTTCACAGAGATTGCTTTTACAGATGATTTCCACAGAGAGATTATAAATGCTTTTTTTCAAAAAGTAAATGGCTGTTTCCGCTGTTTTGTCACGGCCAAAAATCCGGAAAACAAACAGATAAAAATTTGGATCTAAACATCATATTTTTAAAAAAACAGATTGACTTAATCATTTAAAATGCTAATATGTTAGCTACACCATATTAACGACCGGCACACACAATCTTATAGGTATTCTGTATGAACGAACAGATCAAGTGGGTATTCTCCAACTTAAAGGGCAAACGCGCCCTGTTCATTTTCGCGATCTGCTGTACGATAACAGCCAACATCTTGCAGATCACGGTTCCTTTTTTCTCAAAGACCATAGTTGACCGCTTCCTTTCCTTTGACAACGCGGCCACGGCAGCGGAATATATCGGCCAAAATAAGCAGACGCTCTATATGCTGCTTCTTGGCATGATACTTGTGACCCTTGTCCGCACCGTGATCGTATATACCGGAAACCTCTCGTACGAGCGGGTTTCCCAGTCTTTTGCGGTCAGGATGCGCGCAAAGCTTTTCAGGAATATCGAGGCCCAGAGCATGGAATTCTACGACCGCTACCGCACAGGCGACCTTATGACGCGTCTTACGGGCGATCTTGAGGCAGTGCGCCACATGCTCGCATGGGTATGTCGTATGATAATCGAGTGCGTTGTGCTCTTCTCTGTAGCCATAGTCTATTATTTTACGATGGACTGGCTTCTTGCGATATGCCTTTTTGCGCTCTGTCCGATTATTTTCACGCTTATGTTCATGTTCAGGAAAAAGGTTGCGCCGATGCACAGAGCGCTCCGTGAACGCCTTTCGGAACTCAACACCGCAGCGCAGGAGAATATCTCCGGAAACCGCGTTGTAAAGGCTTTTGCCCGCGAAGATTACGAGATAGAACGTTTTGACGAAAAGAACAGGTCATTTTCCGAGTCCAATATGAAAACGGCCTTTGTATGGCTCAAGTTCTTCCCTGCGATAGAAGGCTGCGCTGATGCTCTCGCTGTCGTAATGCTGCTTGCAGGCGGTATCTTTCTTATAAACGGCAGGATCGGGATGGGCGATTATGTTGCTTTTTCCGGCATGATCTGGACTCTTGCGAACCCCACACGCAATCTCGGAAGCGTTCTGAACGAGCTTCAAAGGTTCTCTGCCGCAGCCAAAAAGATAATGGAGATCGATTCCGCAGTGCCGACAATGAGCGAGAGCGCGGATGCGATATCGCACCCCGGCCGTTTTAACGGCGAGATCGAGTTCGACCATGTAAGCTTTGCCTATGATGATGCTCCGAACGCGGAGGTGTTGCACGATATCTCCTTTAAGATAAAACCCGGACAGACACTTGCCATCATGGGCGATACAGGGTCCGGAAAGACCTCGCTGATAAACATGATCCCGCGCTTCTACGACCCGACTTCCGGTACTGTAAAGATCGACGGGACAGACGTTAAAGATATGAAATTTACGGATCTGAGGCGGAATATCGGCATGGCAACGCAGGATGTCCTGCTCTATTCGGACAGCATAGACGGAAATATCGCCTACGGCAATTCCGGGATGTCTCTCGAAACCGTCAAGAAGTACGCGGAAAAGTCCGCCGTTACAAGCTTTGTTTACCAGCTTCCCCAGGGCTTTGACACGATAGTCGGGGAACGCGGCGTCGGGCTTTCGGGCGGCCAGAAGCAGCGTATCTCGCTTGCGCGCGCCCTTGCGATCACCCCGTCGATACTGATACTTGATGACACCACATCCGCAGTCGATACGGAAACGGAGCAGTTTATACAGGAAAACCTTAGGAATCTCGATTTCGAGTGCACAAAGATAATCATAGCGCAGCGCATCTCGTCCACAAAGGATGCGGACCAGATCATGATACTTAGGAACGGCCGGATCGAAGAGATGGGAACACACGAGGAGCTGCTTGCAAAGCGGGGCTACTACTACGAAGTATACTCGCTTCAGCAGAGCGCGTGAAAGGAGGAGGACCATGGCAAGAAATACCTATTCGGTTGACGAAAAGCTTGAAAAGTCCTTCGACTTTAAGAGCTTTAAGCGCGCCGGGAAATACATAAAAAGATACGCGGACCGCATGACGATCGCCCTTGTGATCTCGTTCATCGCGGCAGCGGTGGAGCTGTTCACGCCGAGGATCACGCAGTACGCGCTTGACGTGACGATCCCGAACAAGCGCGTAAACGAGCTGCTGATGCTCGTGCTTGCGCTTGTCGGATGCTATGCCGTCGCAATAGTGCTTGCAACGCTGCGTTCAAAAATAATGATAAGGGTCGGGCAGAGCATAATCTACGATATCCGCAAGGATCTTTTCGAGCATCTGCAGAAGCTCCCCTTCGATTACTACGATTCAAGGCCCCAGGGCAAGATACTGATACGCGTGGTCAACTACGTAAACTCGGTCTCAAACATGCTCTCAAACGGGCTTTTGAATGCAATCCTTGAGTTTATCAACATGGGGATAATCCTGGTTTATATGTTCACTCTCCATGTAAGGCTTTCGCTGGTGGTACTTGCCGGTGTGCCCGTGTTTGCGGCTGTAATGCTGATCATCAAGAAGTACCAGCGCAAGGCATGGCAGGATGTCTCCAACAAGAGCTCGAACATGAACGCTTACCTGCAGGAAAACCTGACAGGCGTGAAGGTAACGAAGATCTTTGCCCGTGAGGAAGAAAACGCCGGGATCTATGACGGCCTTTCCAATGATCACCGCAAGGCATGGATGCGGGCAGTACGCATGTCAAACCTTGTATGGCCCGCAACCGACAATATTTCCGTATGTGTGCGCGCGGCCATCTACCTTGTCGGACTTGTGGTCCTTGGGCCTCAGGCCGTCGGCATAGGCATGATCCTTGCAATGTCAACATATGCCTTCCGCTTCTGGCTGCCGATAATGAACCTTGCAAACATCTTCAATGATTTTATCAACAACGTGGCATATCTCGAGCGTATCTTTGAAACCCTTGACGAGCCGGTAACTGTGGACGACGCACCCGGCGCAACCGAGCTTCCGCCCATCAAAGGCGATGTCGAATTTGATGACGTCTGCTTTGCGTATGAAGCCGACAAGCCTGTCCTCAACCATGTTTCCTTCAGTGTTAAGGCAGGAGAGAGCATTGCTCTCGTAGGACCTACCGGAGCCGGAAAATCGACGGTCATCAACCTTCTCTCAAGGTTTTACAACATCGGCAGCGGCACGGTACGCGTTGACGGGCACGATATCTCCGGCGTGACACTGCATTCGCTCCGCTCCCAGATGGGCGTGATGATGCAGGACAGCTTCCTGTTTACCGGGACCGTAGCCGACAATATCCGCTACGGCAAGCTTGACGCAAGCGAAGGGGAGATACAAAAAGCCGCGAAAGTCGTATGCGCGGACGAGTTCATAAGCGAACTCGAGAACGGCTACGAGCACGAAGTAAGCGAGCGCGGAAGTACCTTCTCCCAGGGCCAGAGACAGCTTATCTCCTTTGCAAGGACGCTGCTTTCGGACCCGAGGATACTCATCCTTGACGAAGCCACTTCAAGCATCGACGTACGCACGGAGCGTGCGCTCCAGACCGGCTTGAACGAGCTCATGAAGGGCAGGACATCCTTCATTATCGCGCACAGGCTCTCAACAATAAAGAACTGCGACAAGATCATGTACATAGGCGACGGCAGGATCCTTGAAGCCGGAACCCATGATGAACTGATGGCAAAGAAGGGACATTACTACGACCTTGTGACTGCTAATTCTGTGGCGTAAAAACACAGCTGAATAAAAATTGAAAAGGCGCTCCCGGATTGGGAGCGCCTTTTGCAGCGATGAAAAGCATACATGATCAGGATCGGCTTTTGTCATCCTTTTATCTTTTTGCCCTGGAAGATAACTACACCTGTGAGGCCGAGGGTCCATGCCGTAAGAACGGAGGACCAGAGGATGAGCCAGAGAGGAACCTTTGTATCGGTTGTGGCTGCCTTTGCGGTGATCACAGCCTTGTCTGCGGTGCGAGTGCCTTCAGCCTTGATCTCTGTCATGCCGAGGGGCAGTGCGTCGTCATCGATGCTGATGATGATGCCTTCGCCAAGGCTCTGTACAGAGTAGGAGTCGGTATTGACCTCTTTACCGTCTATAACTACTCTTGAAAGCTCTTCGTAAGGAACGTTGAAGTAGTAGATGCGTGTTTCACCTGCTTCCTGGATGCTTCGCGTTATGGCTGCGCCTGTCTGGACGCTGCCTGCGTTGATCTCTTTTCCGTCGCTTAAGGTTACGATAAGGTTGCCGTCGCCGTCAAGGCGTACATTGGTTATGCCGATGCCCGGTATACCCTGGGCACCTGTTTCACCCTTGTCGCCTTTGTCGCCTTTCTCACCGGGAGCGCCCTTCTCGCCGGGGTCACCCTTTTCGCCGGGATCGCCTTTTTCGCCGGCTTCGCCCTTTTCACCTTTTTCACCGGGATCACCCTTGTCGCCTTTTGCACCCTTTTCACCGGCGTCGCCTTTGTCACCCTTGGCGCCCTTTTCACCGGCATCACCTTTGTCACCTTTTTCGCCTTTAAGGGATGCGATATCGACAATGTTCGTCCAGGAGTCTGTATTCTCGTAGCCCCACTGGATCATTCCGGTCTCCTCGTCAACATGGATCTCGACATTCCTGCCGTCAAGACCTGCTTCACCCTGCGCACCCTGTTCGCCTTTAAGGCCTTTAAGGTCGAGGATGCTGTTCCAGTCCCTGTCGCCGGAATAGCGGTACATAAGGTTGTTGTCGGATACCTGGAGTTCTATCTCTTTTCCGTCTTTACCCGCGGAGATGAGCGGAATTTTGATCTCGGATGTTTCACCGTTTATATATCTTACGGAATAATACTCGTACTTGTCGTCCGTGTCGGTGAGTTTGATCTCATATACCGAACTCGGCGAGGTCCTTACATATGTTTTCTTTGAAGGTATGCCTGTGATCCCGAGGTCATCCTTGCAGCAGATAACGAAATTGTAGTACTGTCTTCCGTCAAGAGCCGTAAACACATAGCTCTCGGTTCCTACATTAAGGTCTGTTACCGGCACCAGATCGCCGTTGTCATCAACATAGAGGAGCTTGTATCCGGTAACGGGTCTTTCGGGTGTTGCGGGATTTGACCACTCGAGGGTGATCTCCGGATCGTTTGTTGCAGCGTTGAAGCCAATGGCCGCCGTAAGATCCTTTACAAGAGGTGCTCCGGCACGGACGTTTGAGAGCATGTAACCATAGATGGGAGCGTATTCTCCTTCGCTCATGTCTTTTACGTTTGACTTCCAGGTTACCATCTGGTAATCGAAGCTGTAAACGCCTGCCGAGAGGGTGGAGATACCGGCATCATCCAATAAGTCCTCATCCATATTGCCGACGGTACAGCTTATACCCTTACCGTTGACATCTGTGTATGATACGCACTCTTCCTCCATGTATGTAAGAGAGATGTGCCCACCGCCGTATACATGAAAACCACCCATTGCACTGAAATCAAAGTTAAAACCGTGTGCCATTGATTCTTCTTCGCTATGGGCATGCTCGGTTGACCACGAATAGCCCGTGGAACTTGAACCGAGGCCGAAATGGTTTGTGCTGGTCTGAAGCGTTGTCATGCCCGCAGGCTGGTTTGTGGCGGAAATATAGGAGAAAGGATCTCCTTCGTGACCGAGGTACGAGTCGTTGATCTTGTCAAGATGTGGTGTCTTATCGGCAGCGATATGCTTCTCAGCAGCCATTTTGCTGCACTTGTCATTATAATAATCTACAAAGCGGTTGTAATCATCCACACTCAGCATTGTCTTTGTGGATTCGCCCGGGAAGGACAGCGTGATGAAGCTGTCATCCGGCCATTCGTTGTTTTTCTCAAGTTTGTAGATATATGTTGTGACAGGCGTCCTGCAGACAAGCACCTGGTCCTTGCTGTAGGCGGTTGCGGTATAAGTATCCGTGGTGGTCAGACTGTTGGTAAAGGTCTTGGACCAGTCCATTGCATATCCGGCCTCTATGTTCATCTTGAACGGGTCCGTGTCTATTGCAAATATGACATTTGCACCGAAGGAAACGCTTGTCGAATTGCTCTTTGCGTATTCGTAGGAGGTGGTTATGTCAAAAGTGGTCGAGTAATCCGTCATGTAGGCAGAGGTTTCGCTAAAGAAAGGAGCAGCCTGAAGTATTGCTTTGACCTCGGGATCCGTGTAATTATATTCTTTACCGAAATACTTAACATGGTATCCGTCGGAATCGTTGTCCCATGCGCAGATATCATAGGACAGGCAGTCGTCGACCTCACAGCTTCCGCTGTATTTGCTGGGATAGTACTGGTTTGTGTCTTCTATGGAATCGGAGGCGGTGATAAAGTAATCGGTGGCATCATGATTTGTACTGTTATCGTCATATTTTCCGCCGATCATGCCCATGGTATAGGTTACGTTCCCGGTATCACCCGAAGCGGCTGCACCGAGGATAAATACTATCTGTTCGTGGCCGTATTCGTTTCCGTCGAAGTTTCCTGCAGCCATGGAACGGATATAGGTTTCCTGGTTATCGTGGGTACCCATGCTCAGATCGGCTGCCTGGAAGAAATCCGGCATATAAACACATGTGATCCTGTTGCCGTTAAGCACATAAAGTTCGCCGTTTACAAAAATGTGCTCTGCTTTGCCCGGACCGTTGATCGCAACCGTTTCAACGCCTGTCTGCTGCCAGGACTGGTCACCTGTGGTATCGTCGGCACGGTAGAGGCCGCCGTTTGAAGCACCGCCGCGTGTCCACTTGTTGGTCTCGACATCGGTCCTCATCGCCTTTAGGTTGAGCTTGTTGCCGTATATGGCGATTATGGTCTTGCTGGAGTCGACTTTGTTGTAAGGATCTTCAACTTTTGAATTCATGTAACCCTTGATGTAGTGATAGAAACCGGAAACAACAATATCATCGATCCTGTCTCCGTCAACATCACCTACCGCAAGACCCGCTGCAAGCGGCGCCTCATGCCATTCGGAGTCTCCGACATTTGCTTTGTTGTGTTTGACAACATACTGCTTTCTGGTGGCTTTTGTGCCCTTTACGATAGAAGTACCTGAGTCCTTTATACCGTAACTTACCGAAAGACAGGGAATATAGAATCTGGTTAAATACTCACGGTGAACGCTGGTAACACGGTTTACATAGCTTAAGACAACAAGGTCGTCAATGCCGTCGCCGTTGATATCGCCGGTGTCTATTGCTGCGTGCATACGGTTATCTACCCAGCGATCGTCGGTGTCGGTGTAGCTGGGGTGGAAAAGGTCACCGTCTTTTCCGGGGTATCCGTCGCCGCTCATTGTTGAAAGTGTGATCTTGCCGTCATTGGATGAAACCTTGATCTCTTTAAGAGTGGGAGTGCTCGCGCAGGCCCATACAACGATCGTGTCACGTCCGTTCCCGTTGTAATCGCCTGCGGTGATCCCAAGGAAGTTGCCGGCGTTGAAATCCCACATGTTATCGTTGTTCAGTGTGCTGTCGTTACCCATCCACTTTGAAACGCAAAGCTTGAGTAATTCACTGGTGTTTCCTTTTTTGTCCATGACCCAGACATAGATGTACGGAGGATATTTGTCGCCGTCGCCTGAATCGGATGCATATACGCCCACTACAGCGATATGGTCCTTACGGCCGCTACCTGTGGGGTCAAAGGCAACGGTACGGGCAAAACTCAGAGCATAGTGTTTGCCAAGATCCTTCTTCCAGGTACTCTTTGCGTTTTTGTATGGAATACCCGTGTATCCTGACTTCAGGGTATCGTATGAAGTCATATGAACTCCGTCACTCAGGCTTTTTCCCGAAAGGACCATAAGCTCGTCCTGTTTGAACAGGAAGAAGGGGTTGTCCTCTCCGTGGCCGTACGGGTCTATGCTGCTTGACCAGTCCTTGGGGATAGGCTCGTTCATGACTGCGTTGAACAATTCCTGTTCACTGCGGGAGATTTCTGTGGCGGCATGAACCGCCTCCATTCCCGAATTGTTGAAGAACCCTGTGATAAGGATCAGGGTAAGGAAGAAACTTAAGGATCGTGCAAGGTGTCTGTTCCTTTTCATTTTTTAACCTCCATGCTGCGAGCGCAGCGAGTAGCTAATGGTTGCATTTGTTGACATTTTCTGTGGTTTCCGGGTTTTCCTGTCCGGTGTTCCCGTCACCGGCGCCGGTCCTGTTCTGCTCCGACTTGTCGCGGTAGAGCTTTATGCCCGCCGTTACTGCGACACCGAGGATAAAGGCGACCACTGCGGCAAGCACATATCCTCCGGCATTGTCTGCAAGCAGGGAGGAACCGGCATAAGATGCTTCGGAAGCGTCCCATACGGACGGCCCTGACCGGATAAGAAGCGGAGTCAGTACGGCCGACAATACGGTCAAAAGAAGCGCGGCAGCTATAGCCGATACGACCAATCTTCGCCTGTCGCGTTCGAGTGTTAGATAGTCTGCCCTCTTATGGAGCGATCTGATGCGTTCTTCCGCGGATCTCATCCTTTTACCTCCTTTTTGTTTTTGAAACATAATATCTGTTTCTGTATACATAGATACATAAAATAAAAAAATTCCCCGCCTTTTTAAAAAAAGCAGAGAATTTTTAAAAGTTTTTTTCATGCATAATGTCCGGCAAAAGGCCGGGGAGGCGGCTGTCAGGCAGGAGAGGCCTTTGTGCCGGGGCTGTCCGGCTTTTTTGCCGGTCTTTTGTGCGCCAGGATGAAATACAGAGCGGCTGTCAGCATCGGTGCGGCATAACCTGTATAGGCGGCGATACCTTCCTGTGAGACGAGCATGTTGTAGATGCCGTGATAGGTTATTGCCACGGCCATAAGCCCGAAGGTCCCGGCCACCCTCAGCCACAGCTTGTCAAGCAGATGCAGCATGCCGAGGGCTACAAGAGACGCACACACAACGTGCATGGCACCGGTCCCGAAGCCGCGTATCAGAAGACGTAAGAGCTGTGTCGTGCCGTTTTGCGCCATATAGCATACGTTTTCAAAGGTGGCAAAACCGACAGCGGTAATGACAACGCACCCCGGAACCTGCTCGGGAGCAGGCTCAAAAACGAGAATGAAGAAGAGCACGGGGATCAGCTTCATGAACTCCTCAACGATAGGAGATATCGTGAGGGATGCCATAAGCTTGTCGAGCCCGTTGACGAGCGCAAGAAAGGTGCTTATATAGGAGGAAAGGATACAGGCGGTCATTCCGCTGAGTAAAAAGACAACCATCCTCCGGTCCCTGTTTTTTGTCGCGATTATCGCAACCAGAAGAGGGGCTGCAAGGCAAATGTAGACATTTTCGATGTAGGTCATGCGTTAACCTCCTTCCCGCAGTCTTCTTTTGCCTTTAAGATCCTGCCGACGGCTGCGACAAAAAGGAAAAAGGTACAGGAAAGCAGGATGTCGATCCAGTAATAAGGGTTTGCAAAGGTTTCACTTTCCCATATACAGGACGATACCCAAAGAAGGTACTCAAGGCCGCAAAAGACAAGCGCAAGTATAAAAAGAGGGCGAAATGCAGGGGACATGCTGCCTTTGAACGAGAGCAGCAGTCCGTCGAGGGCATGCCAGATGATAAGCCCCATAAGAAGGGCTATCACGATATTGCTGAGGTATTCCCCGTATTGCATAAAAAAGAGGCACATTGCAACGGTGAACAAAGGAGCCGCAAAAAGCAGGACGGAGTGTTTTTCACCGGCCTTCCGGTCCTTTGTCCTTACAAGAAGGATGATCAGAAAAAGGTATGATGAATACCAGCTCAGGTCGGGGATAAAAGACGGATTTGGGGTCTTTGAATAAAACAGATAAAAAAGCAGCCAGTACAGGTCTCCGAGCAGGAAGGTGCCAAAAAAGAGAGTCAACAGGATATAGGAGCGGCTTTTGAGGCCGGCTCCGCGTATCAGCGAAACGGCAGCGCATATTGCGGCCACGGTGATCTGGAATCCGTTTGTTATGAACTCGGTCATGACAGATGATGTTGGTCCTTTCTTTTTTGCCATTTTTTAAGGGAAAAGCAGAAAACGGTAACCGCAGCGCCAAGAAGGAACGCGACAACGGAGATTACTATATACGCAAGAGCGCTGTTGTCCGAAAAGATGCTGGCGTTCATGGCGGGGGAAATGTCTGACGGGACGTTGTTCACGGCAACAGACGGTATAAAGAGCGCAAGGCCCACGGCAGCGGCCAGACATACGGCCACAGAGACGATCTGTACCGCAAGCAGACGGTTTGCATTTTTCTTTTCGTAAAGCTCTTTTGCGCGCCCGTGCATGGCAAGTATGCGTTCTTCAGCTGTTTTCATGGGATATGCCCTCCTTTTCAAGTTCTTTTTTTAAGGCTTTTTTCCCTCTTTCAAGAAGGTGATCGATCCTTTTCGCGGTCACGCCCATAACCTTTGCAGCTTCCTTGTAGCTGAGGTCATCAAAGTAGATAAGCCACAGCGGCTCTCTTAATTCGGGCGAAAGCCGCTCAAGGCAGCGGTGGAGGATATGTGTCTCCTCGCCGGTCACGACAAGATCCTCAAGTATTGTGGGATCGGAAGGCTCCTCAGGCAACTCGTCGATACAAAAAGTGCCTGTTTTTACGGTCTTTTGGTGGAAGCGGGCGGCAAGATGCCTTGCGGTCTTGTAAAGATAAGCCTTGAAGCAGCCCGTGCCTATCAGAGGGCGCTTTACCATGATGCGGGCAAACGCTTCTATCATAAGGTCCTCTGCATCCTCGGGGATGTGCAGGAAACCCGACAGGTATGTGACAAGACGGTCGCCGTAGCGCAGCATGAGCGAGTCGTAAGCATGGCTGTCCCCTTTGAGAAAGGCTGTGTAGAGTTCGTCATCGGAATATGCGGTTTCCATTGCTGTGTCCATGCTGCGCTCTTTGCTTGAAATGTTGTTTCTTCCCGCCTTTGGGGCAGAAAGCTCTATATATATTTTTATCAGAAATTGCCGCAGGTGTCAAACAAAATGAGGTATGTACGGCAGGATAAAAACACAAATTATGCGGTTAAATGCAATTTTATGCTTGACAAATGAAGTGTGCTTGTATAGAATGGCTTTAACGCGTTAAAGCGTAACGCATTAAAGCAAAAGAGGTTCCGCTTTTTTATTGGGAAAACCGCGCGGTACTTCTTTACGAAAGATGAGGAACGATATGTTGACCAAGATCATCAGCGCGATTCTTCTTGTCGCATTCTTTGCGATCATGATAGGTGTCGGCTTTTACAGCAGAAAGAGTACGAAGGACGTATCCGGATTTGTACTCGGCGGACGTGCGGTAGGCCCGTGGCTTACAGCCTTTGCCTTCGGTACTTCGTATTTCTCGGCGGTTATTTTTGTGGGCTATGCCGGGCAGTTCGGATGGCTCTACGGGACAAGCGCAACATGGGCCGGACTTGGCAACGCGTTTATCGGATCGCTCCTGGCATGGAACATACTCGGGCGCCGCACCCGTATAATGACACAGCACCTTGATTCGAAGACAATGCCTGATTTCTTTGAAAAGCGCTTCGGCTCTGCAAAATTAAAGGTTGTGGCTTCCGTCATCGTCTTTATTTTCCTGATCCCCTACACAGCATCGCTTTACAACGGTCTTTCGAGCCTTTTCGGCCTTGTGTTCGATATCCCTTACTGGGTCGTTATTGCAGTGATGGCGGCACTTACCGGTGTTTATGTTATATTCGGCGGGTATATGGCGACTGCCATAAATGACTTTATCCAGGGCATAATCATGCTTTTTGGCATCGTTACGGTCATCCTTGCGGTGCTTAAAGATAACGGCGGTCTTCTCGAGGCTGCAAAGAAGCTTTCCGAGATCTCTGCAGAGGGCTGGTCTAAGGGCGCCTATTCTTCGTTCTTTGGGCCTGACCCGCTCGCACTCCTCTTCGTTGTCATCCTTACATCGCTCGGAACCTGGGGCCTGCCTCAGATGGTAGGTAAATTCTACGCAATAAAGAGCGAGAAGGATATCCATAAGGGGACCGTTATCTCCACAGTCTTTGCGGTTGTTGTCGCAGGCGGGTGCTATTTCCTCGGCGGTTTCGGACGCCTTTATGCCGATAAGATCAAATACAATCCCGCTAACGGAAAGCCTCTGTTTGACACCATCGTTCCGACAATGCTTTCAACGCTTCCGTCGGTTGTTATCGCAATAGTGATAGTGCTGGTGCTGGCTGCGTCAATGTCGACACTGTCCTCGCTTGTCCTGACATCCAGCTCGACGCTTACACTTGATGTTATAAAACCTGCCGCAAAGAAGCCCATCACCGAGAAAAAGCAGGTGTTCATAATGCGGCTGTTCATTGTGTTCTTTATCCTTGTGTCCGCAGCTATCGCGGTAATAAAGGATTCCTTCCCGGGACTTACTTTTATCGCCCAGATGATGGGTGTTTCATGGGGAGCACTTGCAGGTTCATTCCTTGCGCCGTTCCTTTACGGCCTGTACTGGAAGAAGACGTCGAAGGCTTCTGTTGCCGCCTCCTTTGTATGGGGCTGCGGCATTGCCGTTACACAGCTTGTGGTAACCCTTGCGGGTGTTAATGTTTCGGCTTGGGGCCCGGTACTTGGCTACATCTTCAAGTCTTCGATCAACTCCGGTGTTATCGCAATGGTCGGAGGACTGCTGATTGTTCCGGTCGTTACCGCGTTTACAAAGAAACCCGACGCAGTGGCATCCCAGAAGATGTTCAACTGCTTCGAGGAAAAAGTCGAAGTTGCAAAGAAAGAAGCACTCGACTGATCCCTTGCGCCAAGGTCTGTGTTTTGGCCTTAGGGTGCACATAAAATTGCCTGTTTTCCTAAAACCCCAATAATACGCCTGAAACCGGACCCGAGCTACAGCTGGGTCCGGTTTCGCGTTTGAAAAAATAAAAAAATTAACCTTTAAGGGTTGACTTTAAAAGCGGGAAGTGTTATTATGAAATCAACCCAAAGAGGTTAATTTTTCAAAAGGAGGTGATTGAGAGGTTTTTTAAGTATCTGTATGGGCAAGTGAAGGAAAGGAAGGGAAACACTATGCGGACGAGTTTAGGCGATTGCTTAAGGAAAATAAGAATGGAAAACAACCAGAGACTTAAGGATATGGCAGATGTTCTTGATGTAACCTCGGCTTTTTTATCGGCAGTGGAAAATGGGAAAAAACTGATGCCGGCTACATGGTATAAAAAATTAAAAATGAAGTATAACCTTGATAATGACAGCATTGAAGAGTTGAAGCAGTATGCTATGGAATCCCAGAAGAGTATATCACTCAACATTGAGAATGTAACCGATGAAAAGAAAGAACTTGCGGTTGTATTTGCCCGTAGTTTTGAAAAAATGGATAAAGAAACGAGTCGTAAAATTTTAAGGTTACTGTCAAATAAAAGAGGAAAGGAGACATAATGAATTATGCAGTAGAATCAAAATCCAGAAAAGACTTAAGGATGATTGCACATGAATTAAAAGACAAGCTGGGCTTGAAACAAGAGATATTCTTCCCGATTGTGGACTTGTTAGATGTTTATTGTGAAATGTTCGATAACTTTTCGTATGAAATTGTCGAAGAGAGCGAAATGGAATCCTCGATTCATGCGGATACGGATGTAAAAAACGGACATATCCGTATTAAAGAAAGCGTTTATTTAGGAGCCATAAACGGATCGGGAAGGGATCGAATGACAATCGCTCATGAGATAGGTCACTTCACAATGATAAACGCATGTGGCTTCAAGCTGAACAGAACATTTTCACAAAGGTCAAAAGCATACAATGATCCGGAATGGCAGGCGAAATGTTTTGCAGCCGAATTGCTGATCGATAACAGACTTGTAAGTAAAATGAGTGCCGAAGAAATCACAGAAAAGTGTGGGGTATCATTTGAGGCGGCTTCTTATCAATGCGATGTATATCAAAAAGAAAGGGCTAATCGAAGGACGACTTTTCCAGCCGGAAAAGCCCAAAAGAGAAAAGGCACCACAAGATAGCAGGAACTATCCTATGATGCCAATCGAGCACTTTGTCTCGAATCTGAACATTTATATAGTATCACAAAACTTAAAAAATAACAATAGCGATGAAACAATTTCTGAATAAAATTCAGAAAAGACCATCTCAAGGACACTTTGCCTCGAATCTGAACAATTCATAAGAAGTGCCTGCGAGAGCACCTCCGGGGGGGAAGACTGCGCCCGTCGGTTGTATTTGCAAGGAGGACTTCTTATGCGCAGAACAAATCCGCAGCGAAAAAGCTGCAAAGATGTATTTAACGCTTTTTTAGTAAAATGGGCTATTTACGCAGGATTCTTTGAATTTCCTCGCCTAAGGCCGACATTTGATGTTCCATCAAGAATAATAGCTTTTTCAAAAGCGTTGTCTTGCAAGGATTATGATCAGTGGATACACTTTTATGAGTACGATTACTTGTTCGAACGAGTATGGAGAAAACCCCGGCAATTTCTTTCTTTGTTTAAGAAATTCAAAGGAGTGATTTTACCTGATTTTAGCCTTTACAGAGACATGCCATTGGTGATGCAATTATGGAATATCTATCGCAGCAGAGCTATTGGCCATTGGCTGCAAAGTAACGGTATTAAGGTAATCCCTAATATTAGATATGGCGATAAGCGAACATTCCGTATCTGTTGTGAAGGTCTTGAAAAACATGGTGTTATAGCAGTTGGATCTCATGGCACTATGAAACATAAAACGGACAGAGAGATCTTTTTAAACGGTTTGGATGTTGTGATTAGCATTCTTCAGCCCTCTGTGATCGTAGTATATGGGACAGCCCCGGACAAATACTTCAAAAAGTATATTGATGCTGGAATTAAGATAATACAATTCGAAAGTGATTATTCCCTTTCACATAAGGAGGGGGAATGATCATGGGAGCAGGATTATATGGTGGTTTTGGTGCCACTTTGGGCATACGAGCCACATCTATGTACAAGCCAAAACGATTTACACCGGTTTCGTTTAAAGGAACTGTTAAAGTTGAAGGAGTTGAAAGAGATGTAAGCCGTCGCGTTTACCAAAGAAATGATATTAACTTTCACCGAATAGACAAAGATACAGGAGAAACAAACCTTCAGCGTATGTTGAGAGGAGTGGCGCCGATCGGAAGGGATGGAAAACCGATCGAGCTTCACCACATTTTGCAAAAAGAAGTCGGTTCTATGGTTGAGATACATGAAACAACACATAGGGAGTATAAACGAATCTTGCATGGGTTGAGGGGAGATGGTGAGAGTTTTAGAAATGATAAAATACTTGATAGTCAGTACAGATTGTTTAAGAGACTTTACTGGAAATGGCGCGCACAGACATATTTAGGAGGTAACAATAATGGATTTAAAAGATTATGAATTAATCAAAAAATATGAGAAACCCGGAGATTTTAATTATGCAACAGTAACAGACGAAATGCTCAAAACTGCTGAAAAAAAGCTGTCAATCAACTTACCCGACCAATACAAAGATTATTTGAAAATGTTTGGCCATGGTGGAATTGGGGGAATCGAAATACAGGGTGTAGGTTTAACCGGACGAATGATATTTGCGGATAGCACCGAAGAGTATCGCAAAGATGGTCTGCCGAATAACCTGGTTGTTATAGAAAATGACGATGAGTGGTTAATTTGTATTGACTGCAATAATGGGAAAATTGTTTCTTGGGATTATGAGGGCTGTGTAAAAGAGGAATATGATTGCTTTGATTCTTTTTTGCATTATCGCCTTTTAGAAGCAATTGATAACATGTGAAAAGCAATAATACGCCTGAAACCGGGCCGGGAGAGATCCCGGTCCGGTTTCGCGTTTGTGGGCAGGAGGGCTTTATATGATCCATCATGTTGCGGGACCTGTGTGGGAGCTGTTTTCCGGATCAAATTGACAGGGCGCGGCGGAGGATATATAATACCTACCAAAACAGTAGGTGTTATGTGGCATGATGCCGCTAAATGAGGGAACAAAATGGACTATTCAAGGACTATCGAAGAGATGATACAGGATCACCGGGACAAGATGATCATAGATATACGTGATGAAGAGGAGTTTTTCAAAGGCTCGTATCCCGGCGCGGTGAACTATCCCGCAAAGGAGTTTGAGGTACATAAGGCTGAGCTGAAAAAGAACATCCCTGTGTATCTGATATGTTATTCCGGGAAACTTTCAAGGGATATATGCGGGGATCTTGCGCCCGAGGGGTATGAGATTTACAGTGTCAGCGGCGGGATCTACAGCTATTACCTGTATCTGATAAAAAATGAGTATTCTGATCCGGCGGAACAGAAGGCGAAGTGTAAGAGTATTGAAAACAGTATTGTCAAAAAATTCAAAAAGGAGATCTGGTGCAGGTTTACAAAAGCACTCTCAACGTATGAACTGATAAAGGACGGTGATAAGATCGCAGTCTGTATTTCCGGCGGAAAGGATTCCATGCTCATGGCAAAGCTTTTTCAGGAACTTGAACGGCATGGCAGGAAGAATTTTGAAGCCGTCTATGTTGTCATGAATCCGGGGTACAACCGTATCAATTATGAAACGATCATGAGAAATGCCGCTTTGATGGACATTCCGGTAACAGTTTTCGATTCGGATATTTTTGATATAGTGGACGAGGCGGGCGGATCGCCGTGTTACCTTTGTGCAAGGATGCGCAGGGGCAGCCTGTACAGCAAAGCAAAGGAGCTTGGGTGCAACAAGATCGCTCTCGGACATCATTATGATGATGTCATCGAAACGATCCTTATGGGAATGCTTTACGGGGCACAGGTGCAGACCATGATGCCAAAGCTTCACAGTACCAACTTCCCGGGGATGGAGCTTATCAGACCGCTGTATCTGATACGCGAAGAGGATATAAAGAGATGGCGGGATCATAACGGGCTTGTGTTCATCAACTGCGCCTGCCGTCTGACTGAAAGCTGTGCGAGCTGCGGCGGAACGGAAAAGGGCAGCAAAAGAGCAGAGATAAAGGCTCTTATTGCAGAATTGAAACAGAAAAATCCTTTTGTGGAATCCAATATTTTCAGGAGCGTGGAGAATGTGAACCTGAATACCGTCATCTGCTACAAAGATACCGATGGGGAAAGACATCATTTTCTGGATGCGTATGAAGCCGGACATGATACGGACAGAGGCATGTTTTTTTCTTGACATACCGGGGGCAACAAAATATTATATTGATGTAATGATGCACAGCGAAAAACCGCCTACGCGGATTTTTCGCGCGCAACTTCGCGCAACGCTCAGTTAGGAGGAAAAATGGCAAAAGAATTACCGAAAAGAAGTGAAGTACGTGTAGAAGACACGTGGAAAACCGAAGATATTTACGCTTCCCTCGATCTTTGGGAGGCAGACCTTAAAAAAGTAGCGGAGCTTGGCGACAAGCTTGCTTCCTACGAAGGAAAGATCAGTGACGCGGAAAGCCTCTTCGCTGTCATGCGCCTCAACGAGGATATTGATTTTGTCGGAGGAAGGCTGTTCGGTTATGCATCCAGGGTATCGGATGTCGACACCTCCAATTCCGACAACCAGAAGCTTGTAATGCGCGCGAGGACTGCGTTTGTCAAGATAGGCGAGCAGGCTTCGTTCATGGAGCCGGAGATCCTTGCGCTCCCGGAAGGCGCCATCGACAGGTTTTACGAGGAAAAACCCGAACTTTTAAGATATAAGGTTTACTTGAAGAACATCATCCGCACAAAGGAGCACATGCTCACGCCCGAGCTTGAAAAGCTGCTTGCGTCCGCAGGCGACGTTACGGGTTCGTGCGCAAATGCTTTCTCGATGTTCAACAACGCGGACCTCAAATTCCCTGAGATCACAAACGAGCAGGGCGAGAAGGAACGCCTTACACACGGCCGCTATGTGCCGTTCCTTGAATGCGCCGACAGAAGAGTGCGCAAGGACGCGTTCGAGGCCATGTACAGCACCTACGCAAGCTACAAGAACACGCTTGCTTCGATCTATACGGGCAATCTCAAATCGCACCGTTTCTATGCGAAGGCAAGAAAGTACAACTCCTGCCTTGAGGCAGCGGTCGACAGGAACGACGTTCCGAAGGAGGTTTATACAAACCTTATCGAGGCCGTTCACAACAATCTCGACAAGATGTACCGCTATGTGCGCTTAAGAAAGAAGCTTCTCGGCTATGATGAGCTTCACATGTACGACCTTTACACGCCGCTTGTTAAGGATGCGGACGTAAATATCCCGTTTGATGAGGCTAAGAAGACCGTGCTCGAGGCACTTGCTCCGCTCGGAACGGACTACACCGACATTATCAAAGAGGGCTTCGAGAACCGCTGGATCGATGTTTACGAGAACGAGGGAAAGCGCAGCGGCGCTTATTCCGCGGGTGTTCCCGGGTGCCATCCGTTCGTGCTCTTAAACCATTCCGGCACGCTTGACAGCATGTTCACACTTGCACACGAGATGGGACACGCCATGCATTCGTACCTGTCGCAGAAGAACCAGCCGTTCATCGACTCGCGGTATGTGATCTTTGTGGCAGAAGTTGCATCTACCTGCAACGAAGTGCTGCTTGTAAAGCACCTGCTCAAGAACACGACCGACAAGGTTCAGCGCGCATATCTTATTAACCATTTCCTTGAGAGCTTCAGGGGAACCGTTTACCGCCAGACAATGTTTGCGGAGTTCGAGCTCATGACGCACGAAGCAGTGGAGAAGGGCGAGAGCCTGACACCGGATGTGCTCTGCAAGATGTATCTCGATCTTAACAAGAAATACTTCGGCGATGATATCACCGTTGACAGCGATATAGAGATGGAGTGGGCACGAATCCCGCACTTCTACTACAATTTCTACGTTTACCAGTACGCTACGGGATTTTCGGCAGCGGTTGCGCTTGCAGAGAAGATATTAAGCGAGGGTGCTCCCGCCGTTGAAAACTACAAGAAGTTCCTTTCGGGCGGCTGCTCGAAGTCTCCGATAGACCTCTTACGTATCGCAGGCGTTGATATGGCATCACCCGAGCCCGTAAACGCAGGCCTGAAGCTGTTCGACGAGCTGCTCGGCGAGATGGAAGAGTTGATGCAGTGACACGCAGACGCGGAAAAAAGCAGATTGCGGAAGGGCAACGTAAGCCCGCACGCCGCAGAAAATACATGAATTAAAGATTTGGACGGTTAAGAAGTTGGACAAGAAAGAACTTAGAAAAACCGTATATGAAAAGAGCCAAAGGCTTGACGACGGATACAAGCGGGCCGCACGTGATACGATTATGCGTAAGGTGCTTGAATCAAAGGAGTTTCGTGATGCCGGGACAGTGTTTGTGTATCTCGGTACTGAAAGCGAGCCCGGCACCGACGGCATCATAAAGGCAGCAAAGGCAGCGGGAAAGCGCATCTGCGTACCGCGTTGCATAAAGAAACCATTTATGGACGCGGTCGAGCTTACGGACGAAACCCGCTTGGTTCCGGGAAGCTTTGGCATTAAAGAGCCCGAAAACGGGCGCATAGTCGAGCCTTCGGACATCGACCTTGCAATAGTACCCTGCGTCTCCGTGACAAGAGACGGCAGGCGCCTCGGCCACGGCGGCGGTTTTTACGACGCTTTTCTAAAGAGAACCGGGGCCATCCGCTTGTGCCTTTGCTTTGCGAGGTTACTTTCGGAAAACATACCTGTAGATGAGTATGATGTTATGATGGATGGGATCGTGACAGATTGACGGGATTGTCGGAACAGGCTACGAGTCAGAAAGTACCTACGAAATCTACTACACACAGGACTTTTATAAATAGTCCTTAAGGCTGCAGACGGCGTAAACACGGACATTATGATAACGGAGTAAGAGAAAGGACGGTCGCAGTATGACAGAGAAAATTGATGTTTTCCTGCAGAACAGCATCAGGATAAGGTCAGATAACGGCAATATATACATCGATCCCTTCGAGATGCGGGAAGAGCCGCATGATGCGGCGTTTATACTTATAACGCACGATCACTACGACCACTTTTCGCCGGGGTCGATCGCAAAAGCGGCAAAAGCGGACACAGTGCTGGTGGTTCCGGAGAATATGGCAAAAAAAGCGGGTGAAGCCGCACAGTATGTTGCAAAGACCGTGACGGTAAAGCCCTGTGAAGAGATTACCGTGGACGGCCTTGAGCTTGAGACCGTGCCGGCCTACAACAAGTTAAAACCCTTCCATCCGAAGAGTGCGGGATGGGTGGGGTATATCGTAAAGACCGGCGGCAAACGCATTTATATAGCCGGTGATACCGATGCGACAAAGGAAGCAAAGGAGGTAAAATGTGATATCGCGCTTGTGCCTGTCGGAGGATTTTACACAATGGACGCAAAGGCAGCTGCAGAGCTTGTAAACACGATCAGACCCGAGGTTGCGATCCCGGTGCATTACGGGACTGCGGTCGGGACTCCTAAAGACGGCGAAACCTTTGTAAAGCTTGTAAAAGAGCCTGTAAGGGCCGAGATAAAGATTGTTTTTGAATAAAACAAAAAGCCATCCGGCAAAAACCGGATGGCTTTATTCTGTATTCGTCAGCGCACAGACAGGCCGAACCTGCTTTGTTCAATTCACAAATGTCGACGGTTCCATATGCTTCAGCGTGTAGGAAACACTTACCGAAAGCTTGGGCTTTTCTTCGTCGAAGCGCTTCAGGATACGCTCGCCGATCATCGTGCAGTTCTCATAGGAAGTGCTCGGGAGCATGATGATGAACTGATTTATGCTGTAGCGGGCGAAGACGTCACCGCTGCGGAGCGTGCTCGCAATGGTGTTGGACATGCGGTTCATTGCCTTTGTCTGGTGCGAGACGGCATCCTTGCGCGCCGTGCTCTGCAATGTTATGAGGCACAGGAACACGGAAAGCCCGCTCCTTGCGGCTGCTCTTGCTTCTATACGGTAGAGATTCTGGAACACGGAGTATTCGCATTTGTAGGCGGAACGCTCAGCGTTCTTCTCTTTAAGGTCGTTCTGGATGATGTTCAGATCGACTTCGGTATCGTTTTCCTTCTTGACTATCTCCTGATACAGGTCGGTAAGCTCTTTTGAAGGCGAGAGACCGAATTTGTCGTAGAACATGGAGATGACCGACTGGTACTGCTGTATCGACTTCTTCTGCTGTCCCGCGCGGTAAAGCGCATCTATAAGGAGATAATGCAGGTGCTCGTCATAAGGATCGAAGCCTATTGCCTTGTTGCAGATATCGACAACGCGGTCATACGCTCCCTGCTTGCCGAGCAGGTCACAGTAGTCGTAAACTATCCTGGTGTACTCCGACTGGTAGTGGGAAGCGAGGGATACGGCCCAGGTGTCGGAATTGTTCTTGGGAAGGAATTCGCCCTTGTAAAGCTCTATGGCTTCCTCATATATAGGCTGGCGCTGGCCGTCTGAAAGACCGGTCTGCGAAGCCTTTTTGCAAAGATCCTCGAAGATCTCGGTATCGATATCAAAAGGAAGGGTATTGTTCCAGGAGTAGTTGTCATGCTTGTGAAGGATGATCTTCGTTGAAGGATACCCAAGACCGTCGAGCAGGACTCTTGCCCTGTGGAGCAGCGTTTTCAGCGAGTTGAAAGGGTCGTCGCTCTTCTCGTCCGACCAGAGAAGGTCGATCAGAGTGTTCTGTGAAACGTCTTTGTTGTGGAAAGCTACAAGATATTCGAGCAGTGTCCAGACCTTCTTTGATCTGTTGTCGCTGTCGGAAACGGAATTGCCCTTATAAGAAATGGAAAATTCGCCGAGCATCTTGATATGTATTTTGTCGTCCATAAAAAACCCCTGATAAAAAATTTGCAAACGTATCCAAAAAAATATTTGACATCTTGACAACGCCATGCTATACTGAAATGTGCGTTATCGTGGTTACGTGTGCCTATTCATACAATATTATACCATATATTTTATGATATGCAAACAAATTTTTTTAACGCAAAAAGCTATCATCTAAGGAGTGCGCGTCAATGGAAAAGAACAGAATCCATCCTGTCCAAGTGGGCAAAAATGTCAGGATGAGCTATTCGAAGCAGAAGGAAGTTTTGGAAATCCCGAACCTGATTGAAGTTCAGAAAGATTCCTACAACTGGTTCCTCGAACAGGGATTGCGCGAAGTATTCGAAGATATTTCGCCGATCGAAGACTATAACGGACATTTAAGTCTTGATTTCGTGGATTATCAGCTGTGTACCGATGATGTCAAGTACAACATCGAGGAATGCAAGGAACGTGATGCAACCTATGCTGCTCCTATCAAAGTAAAGGTTCGTCTTCACAACAAAGAGACGGACGAGATCACCCAGCATGATATCTTCATGGGCGATTTCCCTATAATGACGGAGACAGGCACATTTGTCATCAACGGCGCTGAGCGTGTTATCGTAAGCCAGCTCGTTCGTTCTCCCGGTATTTATTATGAAATAACCAAGGATAAGCTTGGTAAAAACCTCTATGCGTGCACCGTTATCCCCAACCGCGGCGCATGGCTCGAGTATGAAACAGATTCCAGCGACGTTTTTTATGTACATGTAGACCGTAACCGTAAGGTTCCGATCACAGTTCTGCTCCGTGCACTTGACGGCGGTGTTTTCGACCGCAACGAAGACCCTACAAAGGGCTGGAACGTTGACGAGGAAGTTGCCACTGCTACAAATAAGCAGATCGAAGAGCTTTTCGGCTCTGAGGTCAAGCTTACGGAGACCTTCAAGAAGGATCCTTCCGAGAATTATCAGGACGGCCTCCTTGAACTTTATAAGAAGCTCCGTCCCGGCGAGCCGCTTTCCGTAGAAAGCGCGGAATCGCTCATCAGGGGCATGTTCTTCGACCAGAGACGTTACGATCTTGCAAAGGTCGGCCGTTACAAGTTCAATAAGAAGCTTGCTTTTAAGAACCGTATCACCGGATGCACGCTTGCCCAGGATGTGACAGACGGATTTACAGGTGAGGTCGTTGCCGAAAAGGGTACGGTCGTTACCGAAGAGCTTGCGGATGCGATCCAGGACACCGGTATCGCTTATGTTGATGTTGAGACCGAAGAAAAGGTAGAGCGCGTTATCTCGAACCGCGCCGTTGATATTACCCACTTTGTCAACATCACAAAGAAAGAAGCCGAAGAACTCGGCATCAAGGAAAAGGTTTACTACTACGCGCTTAAATATATCCTCGACCATGCAAAGGATCTTAAAGAGACCAAACGCATGATCAAGAACAATGTTGCAAGGCTTGTTCCGAAGCATATCACATCATGGGATATCCTTGCTTCCGTAAACTACAACATGCACCTTGAATGGGGCATCGGCACAAAGGACGATATCGACCACCTCGGCAACCGTCGTATCCGTGCCGTAGGCGAGCTCCTTCAGAACCAGTACCGTATCGGTATGTCGCGTATGGAGCGTGTTGTACGTGAGCGTATGACGACTCAGGATGTTGAGAGCATCAGCCCTCAGTCCCTTATCAATATCAAGCCCGTGACCGCAGCAGTCAAGGAATTCTTCGGAAGCTCCCAGCTGTCACAGTTCATGGACCAGCACAACCCTCTCGGTGAGCTTACCCACAAGCGCCGTCTTTCGGCCCTCGGCCCCGGCGGTCTTTCAAGAGAGCGTGCATCCTTCGAAGTCCGAGACGTACACTACACCCATTACGGCCGTATGTGTCCCATCGAGACACCCGAAGGTCCCAACATCGGTCTTATCAACTCGCTCGCATCCTACGCAAGGATCAACGAGTACGGCTTCGTTGAGGCTCCTTACCGCAAGGTTGACAAGGAAGATCCCAACGGACCGCGTGTAACCGATGAAGTTGTTTATATCACCGCAGATGAAGAAGACAGATATGTTGTTGCACAGGCTAACGAGCCTCTCGACGAGAACGGTTACTTCCTGAAGAACAACATTTCCGGACGTTACCGCGACGAGACTTCCCAGTATCCGAAGTCAAGAGTCGACCTTATGGACGTTTCGCCTAAGATGGTCTTCTCCGTTGCTACGGCAATGATCCCGTTCCTGCAGAACGACGACGCAAACCGTGCCCTCATGGGTTCGAACATGCAGCGTCAGGCGGTTCCGCTCCTGTTTACGGAGTCACCCGTTATCGATACCGGTATGGCAATGAAGACAGCCATCGACTCCGGTGTCTGCGTTATCGCAAAGAACGACGGTGTGGTTGAGAATGTTTCGTCCCGTGAGATCCGCGTAAAGACCTCCGGCGGCAAGCGTGACGATTATCACCTTCTCAAGTTCGCGCGAAGCAACCAGGGTACATCCATCAACCAGAAGCCTATCGTAAGCAAAGGCGAAAAGGTCAAGAAAGGACAGGTTCTTGCGGACGGTCCTTCAACGGCGGGCGGCGAGCTTGCACTCGGAAAGAACCCTCTCATCGGTTTCATGACCTGGGAAGGTTACAACTACGAGGATGCGGTACTCTTAAGTGAACGCCTTGTACGCGAGGATGTTTACACCTCGGTACATATTGAGGAATACGAAGTAGAAGCACGTGATACAAAGCTTGGTCCGGAAGAGATCACAAACGACGTTCCGGGTGTCGGCGACGCGGTCAAGGACCTTGATGAAAGAGGTATAATCCGCATCGGCGCAGAGGTCCGCGCAGGAGATATCCTTGTCGGCAAGGTAACACCTAAGGGCGAGACCGAGCTTACTGCGGAAGAGCGCCTGCTCCGCGCGATCTTCGGTGAGAAGGTACGCGAAGTAAGGGATACATCTCTCCATGTACCTCACGGCGAATTCGGTATAGTAGTAGATGCAAAGGTATTTACCCGTGAGAACGGCGACGAACTGGCTCCCGGCGTAAATATGAGCGTAAGAGTTTATATAGCACAGAAGAGAAAGATCCAGGTCGGCGACAAGATGGCGGGCCGTCACGGTAACAAGGGTGTCGTTTCAAGGGTTCTTCCCGTTGAGGATATGCCTTTCTTACCTAACGGACGTCCCCTTGATATCGTTCTTAACCCCCTTGGCGTGCCTTCACGTATGAACATCGGTCAGGTGCTCGAGATACACTTAAGCCTTGCCGCAAAGGTGCTTGGTTTCAAGGTTTCAACGCCTGTATTCGACGGCGCGAACGAGCATGACATCATGGATACGCTCACACTTGCCAACGATTACGCTAATCTGCCTTTTGATGCAAAAGAAGCAAAGCAGTGGGCAGAAGAAAAGGGCGAGAAGTACGACAAGAACGCTCCTACATTCAGCTCCCTCCACGAGGACGAGCTTGGCGCTGAGGTAATGAAGTATCTTTCCGATAACCGCGCAGAGCGCGATGACTGGAGAGGCGTGCCCATCAGCCAGGATGGTAAGGTAAGGCTGCGCGACGGCCGTACCGGCGAATATTTCGACGGTGCCGTAACCATCGGATTCATGCATTACTTAAAGCTTCATCACCTTGTTGACGATAAGATCCACGCACGTTCCACAGGTCCTTACTCACTTGTTACGCAGCAGCCTCTCGGCGGTAAAGCCCAGTTCGGCGGCCAGCGTTTCGGTGAAATGGAAGTCTGGGCTCTTGAAGCATACGGCGCTGCCCACATCCTTCAGGAGATCCTTACGGTTAAGTCCGATGATGTTACGGGCCGTGTAAAGACATACGAGGCGATCATCAAAGGTGAAAATATTTCGGACGGCGGTATTCCGGAATCATTCAAGGTGCTGCTCAAAGAACTCCAGTCCCTTGCGCTTGACGTTACAGTCCTTGACGAAGAGGGCAATGAGGTCAAGATGACAGAGGAGATCGATTACGGCGACGGCGAAGTCCTTTCGTACGTAAACGACGGCAACGAGTTTGGCGGCGGCGGTTTCTCAGGTTTAGGAAACGGTTTCAGCGAAGTTGACACAGAGAGCGGCGAGCTCATAGAAAGTGACGATGAATTTGCTGAAGACGGCGATTGGGAAGACTCGGACATGGACGACGGTGACGAGAACTGACACGACAGCCGACAATACTTAACAAACCTGAAGGGAGCGACATTATGTCATTTGATACATTTACAGAAGTAAGAGAGAGCTCTTACGATAAAATTCAGATAAGACTTGCTTCTCCGGAAAAGATCCATGAATGGTCAAAGGGCGAGGTAAAGAAGCCCGAAACCATTAACTACAGGACACTCAAGCCCGAAAAGGACGGACTTTTCTGCGAGAAAATATTCGGACCCCAGAAGGACTGGGAGTGCCACTGCGGAAAGTACAAGAAGATCCGCTATAAGGGCGTTGTCTGCGACCGCTGCGGCGTTGAAGTCACCAAAGCCAGTGTAAGGCGTGAGCGTATGGGTCATATCGAGCTTGCTGCTCCTGTTTCCCACATCTGGTACTTCAAGGGCATCCCGAGCCGTATGGGTCTTATCCTCGACCTTTCGCCGAGGGTGCTTGAGAAGATCCTTTACTTTGCGGCATATATCGTGCTCGATCCCGGCGACACGGGCCTCGCTTACAAGCAGATTCTTACCGAGAAGGAATACACCGATGCCGTTGAAAAGTACGGCAAGGATTCATTCAGGGCGGACATGGGCGCCGAGTCCATCCGCGAGCTGCTTTGCGCTATCGACCTTGAGGCAGAGTCCGAAGACCTGCACGCACAGCTTGTAGACGCAAACGGCCAGAAGCGCGCAAGGATCATCAAGAGACTTGAAGTTATCGAAGCATTCAGGGAGTCCGGCAACCGTCCCGAGTGGATGGTGCTTACCGTTATCCCGGTAATCCCTCCGGATCTTCGTCCCATGGTACAGCTTGACGGCGGCCGTTTCGCAACCTCCGACATGAACGACCTGTACCGCAGGATCATCAACAGAAATAACCGTCTGAACAAGCTCCTTGAGCTTGGCGCACCGGACATCATCATCCGCAACGAGAAGCGTATGCTCCAGGAAGCGGTTGACGCCCTTATCGACAACGGCCGCAGAGGCCGCGCCGTTACAGGCCCCGGCAACCGTCCTTTGAAGTCGCTTTCGGATATGTTAAAGGGTAAGCAGGGCCGCTTCCGTCAGAACCTTCTCGGTAAGCGTGTCGACTACTCCGGACGTTCCGTTATCGTTGTAGGACCCGAACTTAAGATATATCAGTGCGGTCTTCCGAAGGAAATGGCTATCGAGCTCTTCAAGCCCTTCGTTATGAAGGAGCTTGTAAGCCGCGGACTCGCACACAACGTTAAAAATGCGAAGAAGATGGTAGAACGCCTCCACACCGAGGTATGGGACGTACTCGAGGATGTTATCCGCGAGCATCCCGTTATGCTGAACCGTGCACCAACACTGCACCGTCTCGGTATCCAGGCATTCGAGCCCATTCTTGTAGAGGGTAAGGCTATCAAGCTTCATCCCCTTGTATGTACAGCATTCAACGCCGACTTCGACGGCGACCAGATGGCAGTCCATCTTCCTCTTTCCGTTGAAGCGCAGGCAGAGTGCCGCTTCCTGCTCCTTTCACCGAACAACCTGTTAAAGCCTTCAGACGGTGGTCCCGTTGCCGTTCCTTCACAGGATATGGTACTCGGTATCTACTATCTGACCATGGAAAAGCCGGGTGATATCGGCGAAGGCAAGTTCTTCAAGAACGTTAACGAAGCAATGCTTGCATACGAGAACGGGGTCATCACACTCCATTCCCGCATAAAGGTACGCCGTTCCATCAAATTTGAGGACGGTACCGTAGTTACAAAGAATATCGAATCCACCCTCGGCCGCTTCATCTTTAACGAGATCATCAGCCAGGACCTTGGTTTCGTTAAGAGGGAAGAACCTGAAGATTTCCTTGATCTTGAGGTAGATTTCCTCGTTAAGAAGAAAGAGTTAAAGAAGATCCTTGAGAAGTGTATCATCACGCACGGCGCAACCGTTACCGCCGAGACACTCGACGCTATCAAGGCTCTCGGTTACAAGTATTCGACACGCGCAGCCATGACGGTATCCATCTCAGAAATGACAGTGCCGCCGGAAAAGAAGCAGATCATCGCCGATGCCGAGAAGACTATCGAAGAGATCTCAAAGCACTTCCACCGCGGACTCATGACCGAAGAGGATCGTTACAAAGCAGTTATCGATACCTGGAAAAAGGCCGATGACGAGATCACTCACAAGCTGATCTCCGGTCTTGACAAATACAACAACATTTACATGATGGCAGATTCCGGTGCCCGCGGTTCCGACAAGCAGATCAAACAGCTTGCAGGTATGCGTGGTCTTATGGCAGATACATCGGGACGTACCATCGAGCTGCCCATTAAGGCTAACTTCCGTGAAGGTCTTGACGTACTTGAATACTTCATCTCCGCACACGGTGCGCGTAAAGGTCTTTCCGATACAGCGCTTCGTACAGCAGACTCCGGTTACCTTACAAGACGTCTTGTTGACGTTTCACAGGAGCTTATCATCCGCGAGACAGACTGCTGGGAGGGCAAGGATCCCGCGAAGATGCCCGGTATGTGGGTTAGCGCCTTTACAGACGGCAAGGAGACCATCGAAAGCCTCAAAGACCGTATTACGGGCCGCTATTCATGCGAAGATATTTATGATGACAAGGGCAACCTCATTGTCGGTGCAAACCACATGATCACACCCAGACGTGCTGAAAAGATCCTTGCAAAAGAGGATGTCGTTGAGAATCCTTTCACAACAAAGATCAAGATCAGAACAGTGCTTACCTGCCGCAGCCACAACGGCGTCTGCGCTAAGTGCTACGGTGCAAACATGGCAACAGGCGACGCTGTACAGGTCGGCGAAGCAGTCGGCATCATCGCGGCACAGTCGATCGGTGAGCCCGGTACACAGCTTACAATGCGTACCTTCCATACAGGCGGTATCGCAGGCGACAGCATCACACAGGGTCTTCCCCGTGTCGAGGAGCTTTTCGAGGCACGTAAGCCGAAGGGACTTGCTATCATCGCCGAATTCGGCGGCAAGGTCGAGATAAAGGAAGCAAAGAGAAAGCGCGAAGTAGTCGTTACAAACGAGGAACAGGGCGAGTCCAAGACATATCTCATCCCTTACGGTTCGAGGATCAAGGTTCAGCCCGATCAGGTTATCGAGGCCGGCGATGAGCTTACCGAAGGCAGCATCAATCCTCACGATATCCTTAAGATCAAGGGTGTTCGTGCGGTTCAGGATTACATGCTCAAGGAAGTTCAGCGTGTTTACCGTTTACAGGGCGTTGATATCAACGACAAGCATATCGAAATGATCGTTCGCCAGATGCTTAAGAAGGCCAAGATCGAGGAAGCCGGCGACACCGACTATCTTGTAGGTTCAATGGTTGACTACATCGAGGTTGAGGACATCAACGACGAGCTTGAAGCACAGGGCAAGCAGAAGGCTGTTGCAAAGCAGACCATGCTTGGTATCACCAAGGCTTCGCTTGCTACCAATTCGTTCATGTCGGCAGCATCCTTCCAGGAGACCACAAAGGTTCTTACCGAAGCCGCTATCAAGGGCAAGGTTGACCCGCTTATCGGTCTTAAGGAAAATGTTATCATCGGTAAGCTGATCCCTGCAGGTACAGGCATGAAGCGCTACAGAGACATCAAGCTCGATACCGACGAGCGTTTTGAGGAGCTGTTCCGTGAGGAGCATGAATCGGGTCTTTACACTGAAGACGAGAACATCGATTTCAACAGCGAAGATCCGGATGAAGAGTATGAAGACGAGCAGTACTTCGACGAAGAAGAAGCTCCCGGTTCAGACGATTCAGAAGAATAATTAAGGATTACAGTGTTTACGAGCCCTGCAGGGAACTGCAGGGCTTGGTTTTAAGGAGCATTTCAGATGTGGATCGCAGATAAATGGACGGATTATGAAGTACTTTCGACGGATAACGGCGAAAAGCTTGAGCGCTGGGGAAACTACATCCTGCAGCGCCCGGACCCGCAGGTTATCTGGCAGACAGGCAGGGACGGCGAGGACTGGAAGAAGGTAAACGCAATATACCACCGCAGCACAAAAGGCGGCGGAGAGTGGGAGTTTATCGATCTTCCGGATGTCTGGGAGATAGGGTACGGAAGCCTGAAATTCAGGCTCAAGCCCTTCAGCTTCAAGCATACGGGGCTTTTCCCGGAGCAGGCCGTGAACTGGGACTGGTTTGGCGGGCTGATACGCAAGAGAAAAGAGAAAGACCCGGAGAAGCCTGTAAAAGTATTGAATCTTTTTGCATACACCGGCGGTGCAACGCTTGCCGCAGCTGCAGCGGGAGCCGAAGTCGTGCATGTGGATGCTTCAAAGGGCATGGTCCAGTGGGCTAAAGAAAATGCTGCAGTTTCAGGGCTTGAGAACGCGCCCATCCGCTTTTTTGTTGATGACTGCGTAAAGCTTGTCGAAAGGGAATTAAGGCGCGGCAACAGATACGACGGGATCATCATGGATCCGCCGTCTTACGGCCGCGGACCGAAGGGTGAGATCTGGAAGATAGAAGAGTCACTGTACCCGTTTGTAAAGCAGGCAGCAAAGCTCCTTTCGGACGATCCGCTGTTCTTCCTGCTGAATTCGTATACAACAGGCCTTGCGCCTTCCGTACTGACTTACATGATAAAACTGGAGATAGAGTCTAAGCATGCAGGCGCTACCGAAGCTTCCGAGATAGGGCTTCCGGTAAGAGACAGCAGGCTTGTGCTCCCGTGCGGGGCATCCGGACGGTTTACAGGAAAGATTTAAGCAATCCGTTATCATTTGGAAGGATAACGATCAAAAAACTCCGAAAGAGTATGGTCTTTCGGAGTTTTTTTGAAGACAGATTATTGATTCAACACTGTGTTTCAATAAGTAAATCTGATCAGCTGTCTTTTCTTGTTTCTGCGGTTTGTCGCTTCTTTGGAGCTGTAACAGGAATCTCTTCGGTCTTTTCTTTCAGTTTAGGGGCTGTATTGCCGCCATAGATGTAATTGCCGGAGACTATGCAGTTCCTGCCGTTCTTCTTTGCTTTGTAAAGGGAATTGTCGGCTTCCTGATAGAGCTTTTCGAAGGAGTCGCCTTCGCCGGGGATGACGGACGCAACACCGATACTCAAGGTGACATACGGGTTGCTTACGAGCGGGCTGTGCGGGATCTTAAGGGCTTCAACGCCTGTGCGGATCTTCTCTGCGAGGCGCAGGGCTTCGGCCTGGTTGCCGGCTTCGGGGATGCATACTATGAACTCCTCGCCGCCCACACGGGCAGGGATGTCGGTTTCGCGGGCAGCAGCGGATTTGATCGCACTGGCAACGGATTTAAGGCACACATCGCCCTGCGGGTGACCGAAGTGGTCGTTGTATTTCTTGAAATTATCGATATCCATCATGATGATGGAGAAGATGTGCTTGTTACGCGAAGCCTGGGGCCATGCGCGCTTGACGTTCCTTTCGAGGCCGCGCCTGTTCATTAGGCCTGTAAGGGGATCCTTTTCGGAGTCCTGCGAGATGTTCTTGACCTTTTCCTTCATGAGGTGCGTTGAGACCTGAGCCTTGAACAGCACGCGTGAAAGCAGGACGAACATGCCGTTTATCATAGCCGCACCGACAATGTGGTAGGGCTCCATCTTAAGGAAGATCATCATGACGACAGTGAAGACAAGCTCAACACCGATGTAGATCAGCAGGGCCTTTGTGTACATGATCGCAACAATGGTTATGGCTGCGATAGTCATGTAATAGACGGTCAGGTCGCGCTGCTCGTAGTAAAGCACGAAACTCAGCAGCAGGCCGAAGAATTCGAAAAAGGCCCAGAACGAGTAGATTGAGAAGCTGGTCGTGATAAGGTCGGCGTTGCCTGCGATCTTTGTGGTTATGATGAAGTACGCTACGGAAACGAGCTCGAAGCTTATAAAGGTGCCTTCAAACAGCAGCCGGACTTCTTCGCCGACGGGAAACATGAGATATATGAGGAACAGGATGGGGAGCCAGATGACGAGTATCAGGGATGTATAGAGCACGCGGCGCAGGTTTACGGTCACGAGCTTGACGCCCATCTGGTCTTCCATAGTGATCACATATTGGCTTTTTTTGTTCTCACCTTGCATTTTTACCCTCTCTGCGCGGCTGCCGGCGGGAACGGTCGCAGTCGCTCAAAAACGTATTAAAGAAACATCCGGGAGAATGCCGGACATTTGATGAATGCTTTAACATATATTTTAGCACACTTACGAAACCCATGCAAGCGAACAACACCAAGGTCGTCTCATTTTTTTGCCGGTTGAGCCGGTGGGGTCGTTTCCGGCTGACTCACATTGTTTTCTGCGGTATGCCGCCTTGCACTACGGCTCGTTTTCTACTCGTCGCAAGTCGCTTTTTGCGGAGCTTCCCGCGCTCTCGGGGCATAGCCCTCGTCCGCTTCGCGGAACGCGCGTCGCCTCCGCTGCGAACTTGCTCCTCATAACGAAAGCCTCGCTCGTGGCCGTGCTGCGGGGCATCCCGACAGAAAACAAAAAATGAGTCACCGGGAAACGACCCCACTGACTCAATTTTACTTGACAGAAGCAGAGATACAAGGTAGAATAAACATGCTTTATTGCGTTAAAGCGCAAAAAGGAAGAGAAAGGAGACCGCTCATGAAGAAAAACTGGATCAAGATACTTGCAGCATGTGTGTTTGTGGGCTGTCTGATCTTTATCATATTTTACTTTGTAAACCGCGCGAAAGCGGAAAGGGATTATGAGGAATTAAGGCGTAAGAAGCAGGAGGCCGCGCTTTCTGCAACGCCGACACCTACAAAGGCTCCAAAGCCTACGCCAACCCCGACGGAAGTTCCCGCAACTCCGGTGCCGGGCATTACCTCAACACCTACTTCTACCCCTACACCGACTCTTTCGCCAACCCCTACAGAAGCGGTGATCCTTGCGGAATATCAGCCTTTGTACGATATAAATCCGGATCTTGCGGGCTGGATCAAGATCGATGGAACGGTGATAGATTATCCGGTCATGCACAAACCCGGGGAAGTGGCCCAGAACGGTAAGGATTTTTATTATCTTTACCGCGATTTCTACGGGAATCCCAACACCGGCGAGCACAAGCCCGGCAGTATCTTTATAGAGGGACGCTGCAGCGTTTTCCCCGAAAGAAGCGACAACCTCATGGTCTACGGGCACAACATGACCGCGGGTACGATGTTTGCAGGACTGCACAAATTCCGTGATGAGAATTTCTACAGCGAGCATAAGACCTTCAGGTTCGACACGCTCTACAGCGAGGATACGTACGAGATAATATGCGTGTTCATCACGCAGATAGGTGACCAGTATCCGGACAAGTTCAAGTTCTACAATTATGTTGACTTTGCAAATAAGGCCACGTTCAACTATTTCATCGAGAATGTCAAGGCCATGCAGCTTTACGAGACCGGCGTGAAACCGGAATACGGCGACGAGCTCGTAACGCTGATAACCTGCACCGAAAGGGCGATCCCGAACGGCCGCCTTGTGGTGATAGCAAGGAAAGTCAATACGGAAGACGAATAAAGAATATTTCGCGCATATGCGCATAATTTGGAGGAGATCATGCCTGTTACAGAGTTTCTTGAACGCAACGCGCGCCTTTATCCCGATGAGGTGGCGCTCGTTGAACTAAATCCCGAGGAGAAGGACACAAGACGCCTTACATGGAAGGAGTTCGAGCTTATCGAATCGAACCGTTTCGAGCCATACCGGAGGGAGATCACATGGCGCGTATTTGACGAAAAGGCCAACCGCTTCGCAAATATGCTGCTTTCGAGGAATATCAAGAAGGGTGACAAGGTTGCGATCCTCATGTACAACTGCCTTGAGTGGCTGCCCATCTATTTCGGAGTATTAAAGACCGGCGCCATTGCAGTTCCCTTCAATTTCCGCTATGACGCGGACGAGATACTGTACTGCGCAGAGCTTGCGGAGGTTGATGTTGTTGTATTCGGCTTCGAGTTCATAGGCCGTATCGAGGGTATCGCGGAGAAGCTTTCGAAAGGAAGACTTCTGATATATGTCGGCGACAACTGCCCGGGCTTTGCGGAAAGCTACCGCGAGCTTGTTGCGGATTGTTCGTCGGTTGCGCCGGACATTAAGATCACAGAGGATGATTTCGGAGCCATCTACTTCTCGTCAGGTACAACAGGCTTCCCCAAGGCCATCCTGCATAAGCACAGGAGCCTGACGCAGGCCGCGGAGATGGAGCAGAAGCACCACAACACCGGCAGGGACGACATCTTCTTATGCATTCCACCGCTCTACCACACCGGCGCGAAGTTCCACTGGATGGGCTCTCTTGTTGCGGGAAGCAAGGCCGTGCTCCTTAAGGGCGCAAAGCCAAAGACCATTATCTCCGCAGTTTCGAGCGAGCGCTGCACCATAGTCTGGCTGCTTGTTCCGTGGGCACAGGATATTCTTGATTCTATCGACCGCGGTGATATAAAGCTTGAGGATTATCACCTTTCGCAGTGGAGACTCATGCATGTCGGCGCGCAGCCCGTTCCGCCGAGCCTTATCAAGCGCTGGAAGCAGGTGTTCCCGAACCACGATTACGATACGAACTATGGCCTTTCGGAGTCGACAGGCCCCGGCTGCGTGCATCTTGGAATGGAGAATGTGCGCAAGGTCGGAGCTATCGGTATTCCGGGCTACAGGTGGGAATGCAAGATAGTCGGCGAGGATGACAAGCCCGTTGAACAGGGGAAGGTCGGCGAACTCTGTGTTAAGGGTCCCGGCGTAATGACTTGCTATTACAACAATCCCGAGGCTACCGCGGAAACCTTAAAGGACGGGTGGCTCTACACCGGCGATATGGCGATGCAGGATGATGAAGGCTTCATCTACCTTGTTGACCGCAAGAAAGATGTTATCGTCAGCGGCGGCGAGAATATCTACCCCGTGCAGATCGAGGATTTCATACGTACAAACGACAAAGTTAAGGATGTTGCGGTCATCGGCCTTGCAGACAAGCGCCTCGGCGAGATCACCGCAGCCATAATAGAAGTTAAGGAAGGCATGGAGCTTACCAAGGAGGAGATTGATGAGTTCTGTCTTGGGCTTCCCCGCTATAAGCGCCCGAAGGTGGTGCTGTTCGAGGATATCCCGAGGAATGCCACCGGCAAGATCGAAAAGCCTGCGCTCAGAAAACGCCATGGCGCCGACAATCTTGTTGCGAAAGAAAACGGAATAGAGTAAAGTGAAGGGTGGCAGATACATGCCACCCTTTTTGAAAAAGGAATATGACCATCAGTGGCTCATTTCATTCATAGCATGGAGGTTTTTATGGTTTATTTTGGCAGTGATTATCTTGCGGGAGCGCATCCGGAGGTACTTGAAAGGCTTGTGGAAACGAATCTTGAGTGCCTTTCGGGGTACGGAACGGATAAGTATTGCGATCTCGCAAAAGAAAAGATAAAGCAGGCTGTGGGTGTGCCGGAGGCGGAGGTTGAGTTCATAGCCGGCGGGACCCAGACAAACGCCGTTGTCGTTTCCACAATGCTTCGCGATCACGAGGGTGTTATCGCCGCTAAAACGGGGCATATCGCAGCACATGAGGCAGGATCGATCGAGTATACGGGGCACAAGGTAATAGAAGTGCCGCAGGAAAACGGAAAGCTTTCCGCAAAGGATGTGAAGGCGTTCTGCGAGGCTTTCTACGGCGACGAGAACCACGATCACATGGTATTTCCGGGAATGGTCTATATCTCGCACCCTACGGAATACGGCACGCTCTATACAAAGAAGGAGCTTACGGACATATCCGCCGTTTGCCGAGAATACAAAATGCCGTTGTTCATGGACGGCGCGCGCCTTGCCTACGGCCTGATGAGCCGCGGTACGGATGTTACGCTGCAGGATATCGCAAAGCTCTGCGATGTTTTCTACATAGGCGGGACAAAGGCCGGTGCGCTCTGCGGCGAGGCCGTTGTTTTTATGAGGGGATGCAGACCCGCACATTTCCTGACCTCCGTTAAACGCAGGGGGGCGCTGCTTGCAAAGGGCAGGCTTCTTGGCGTACAGTTTGATGCCCTCTTTACCGACGGCCTTTATTTTGAAATAGGTAAATATGCGATAGATATGGCGGAAAGGATCAAGGAAATATTTAAGTCAAGAGGCTTTAAGTTCTTCCTGGATTCGCCCACAAACCAGCAGTTCATAGTACTTGAAAACGGGTTTATGGAAAAGATAAAAGACCGTGTAAGCTACGGCTTCTGGGAAAAGTACGATGATACCCATACCGTTGTGCGCTTTGCGACCAGCTGGTCCACGACCGAAGAGGATCTAAAAGAACTCGAAACGGTGCTGGATGAAGCGCTTAGGGCTTAAACAGCCGCTCCGGCAACGGAATTGTAAATAATTTTTAAAAAAATTAAAAAAACACTTGCATTATTCATAAGAAGGGTGTATACTCTGTGCTGTTGTGACATTGATAGCGTAGAAGCGTGAGGTTGCTGCCGGTAACGGCAGGTTTTCCGTGGAGCGAATGTCAAGTTATGAAACTGGCGACAAGTCACTGTATACACCTTTCTGCATAAGGCAGATAAAGCGCGTGATCGGCACGCGGGTTGTAGAACGCCAAGAAGTTAATATTCTTGGTTTTTATAATCCCCGGGCTCGAAACACACGGCATAGTGTACAGTCACCACTGTCGTACTGAAGTTAAGTGCGAAAAGGAGGCGGCTTTTTTTATGGCAAACACTTTTATGAGAATCACCCTTAAGGCTTATGACCATCAGCTTGTTGATGCGTCCGCAAGGAAGATCGTTGAGACTGTTAAGAAGACAGGTGCTCAGGTAAGCGGTCCCGTGCCGTTGCCCACAAAGAAGGAAGTAATCACTATCCTTCGTGCGGTACATAAGTATAAGGATTCGAGAGAGCAGTTCGAGCAGAGGACTCACAAGAGACTCATCGACATCATCGCTCCCACTCAGGAAACGGTAGATACATTGTCGAAACTCGCAATGCCTGCCGGTGTTTACATCGACATCAAGATGAGAAACAAAAAGTAATTCAAAACGAATGCAAGTCCTATTGGCCCTTCCGGGCCGTCTAGGATGACCGCGAAAGCTCAACCTGTGTCAGAGCCGGAGCGGTCCGCTGTAGATCAACAGGAGGATTAATATGAAGAAGGCTATTTTAGCTAAGAAGATCGGTATGACCCAGATCTTCGACGAAAACGGCGCACTCGTGCCCGTTACGGTACTTGAAGCCGGTCCTTGTGCGGTTGTACAGGTTAAGACAACCGAGAACGACGGCTATAACGCAATTCAGGTCGGATTCGGCGATATCCGCGAGAAGCTTGTGAACAAGCCCCTCAAGGGACATTTCGCTAAGGCCGGCGTTGAGGCAAAGAGATTTCTCAAAGAGTTCAGACTTGAGAATGCAGCCGACTACAAGGTTGGCCAGGAACTCAAGGCAGACGTCTTTGCGGCAGGCGACAAGGTTGATGCTGTCGGAACCACAAAGGGTAAAGGCTTCCAGGGCGCTATCAAGCGTTTCGGCTTAAGCCGCGGACCTATGAAGCACGGTTCCAAGTATCACAGACATGCAGGTTCCAACGGTCCCGCAACAAGCCCGGGACGCGTATTTCCCGGCAAGCACATGCCCGGACAGATGGGTAATGTACGCGCTACAGTTCAGAATCTTGAAGTTGTACGCGTAGATGCGGACAAGAACCTCATCCTTATCAAGGGTGCAGTTCCCGGACCCAAGAAGTCGCTCGTTATGATAAAAGATTCCGTAAAGGCTAACTAACACTTTGGGAAAGGAGGAACCAAACAATGGCAACAGTTAAAGTTTATAACATTGAAGGCAAGGAAGTTGGCTCTTTAGAGCTTAACGACGCTGTCTTCGGAGTTGAAGTAAATAATCATCTGATGCATATGGCAACAGTTCTTCAGCTTGCCAACAAGCGTCAGGGAACACAGAGCGCTCTTACGCGTGCCGAAGTAAGCGGCGGCGGAAGAAAGCCCTGGAAGCAGAAGGGCACAGGCCACGCAAGACAGGGTTCGACAAGATCACCCCAGTGGACAGGCGGCGGCGTTGTATTTGCTCCGAAGCCCCGCGAGTACTCTTTCAAGATGAACAAGAAGGAGAAATCGCTTGCGGTTAAATCCGCTCTTACAACAAAGGTTCAGAACGACAAGCTCATCGTACTTGACGGCATCAGCTTTGATGAGATCAAGACAAAGAAGATGAAGGCTGTTCTTGACAGCTTAAAGCTTGACAAGGCATTGGTTGTTCTTGACAAGAAGGATGAGAACGTTATCCTTTCCGCAAGAAACCTTCCCACAGTTAAGACCGCTCTTTCAAATGCGATCAACGTATATGACATCCTCAAATACGACGCACTTGTTATCACAAAGGATGCGGTAGCTCAGATCGAGGAGGTATACGCATAATGGCAGACCTTAAATACTACGACGTCATCCTTAAGCCCCTTCTTACAGAGAAGAGCATGGGCACCATGGATGTAAAGAAATACAGCTTCCTTGTTAATCCGGAAGCTACAAAGACCCAGATCAAAGAAGCAGTTGAGAAGATGTTCAAGGGCGCAAAGGTTGCAAGCGTCAACACAATGAACCTTGACGGCAAGACCCGCAGACGCGGCAATGTTTTCGGCAAGACTGCAAAGAAAAAGAAAGCGATCGTTCAGCTTACCGCTGACAGCGCTGAAATCGAAATCTTCTCCGGTCTGTAAAGAACCGGACACGGTAAAAGAAAGGAGTTAAAGTCATGGGAATTAAGAATTATGGTCCCTATACACCCTCCAGAAGACATATGACCGGTTCGGATTTTGCAGAAATCACGACATCTGTTCCGGAAAAGTCTCTCACCGTTTCCCTCAATAAGAATTCCGGCAGAAACGGTCAGGGTAAGATCACAGTAAGACATCACGGCGGCGGTTCAAGAAGGAAATACAGGATCGTTGACTTCAAGAGAAGAAAAGATGGTATCCCCGCAACAGTAAAGACCATCGAGTACGATCCCAACAGAACAGCTAATATCGCACTTATCGTTTATGCAGACGGCGAGAAGTCATACATCCTCGCTCCCGTAGGCCTTAAGGTTGGCCAGAAGGTAATGAATGGTGAGGCAGCAGAAGTAAGGATAGGCAACTGCCTTCCTCTCGAGAAGATCCCGGTTGGTACCGAGATCCACAACATCGAGCTCTATCCCGGAAAGGGCGGACAGCTTGCCCGTTCAGCCGGCAACAGCGCTCAGCTCATGGCTAAAGAAGGAAAGTACGCAACACTCCGTCTTCCTTCGGGCGAAATGAGAAACGTTCCTATCGTATGCCGCGCAACTGTCGGCCAGGTAGGAAACATCGATCACGAACTTATTAACATTGGTAAAGCCGGACGCAAGCGTCATATGGGTATCCGTCCTACAGTCCGCGGTGCGGTTATGAACCCCAACGATCACCCGCACGGTGGTGGTGAAGGTAAGAACGGTATCGGTCGTCCGGGTCCGAGTACTCCTTGGGGCAAGCCTGCTCTCGGTCTTAAGACCAGAAACAAGAAGAAAGCTTCCAATAAGCTTATCTTAAGAAGAAGAGACGGCAAGGCTCTGAGCACCAAATAATTAAGAAGGAGAAAAAACTCATATGGCACGTTCATTAAAAAAGGGTCCTTTTGCGGATGACTATTTACTGAAAAAAGTTGATGAGGTTAACAAGAGCGGTGACAAGGCCGTAATCAAGACCTGGTCACGTCGTTCCACCATCTTCCCGCAGATGGTTGGCCTTACGATCGCCGTATATGACGGAAGAAAGCATGTTCCGGTATACATCACCGAGGATATGGTAGGTCACAAGCTTGGCGAATTCGTTGCAACCAGAACCTTCAAGGGTCACGGTAAGGACGAGAAGAAGGGTAAATAATCAATTCATCAGATATTTTGAAAGGAGGATTCATCCATGGCTAAAGGACATAGATCACAGATCAAGAGAGAAAGAAATGCCAACAACGACAAGAGACCGTCAGCTAAGCTTTCTTACGCCCGCGTTTCCACCCAGAAGGCATGCTTCGTTCTTGATGCGATCAGAGGCAAGGATGTAGAGACAGCGCTCGGTATCGTTACATACAATCCGAGATATGCTTCCAGACTTATAGAGAAATTACTCAAATCGGCTATCGCAAATGCCGAGAACAACAGCGGCTTAAATCGTGCAAATCTTTATGTTGCCGAATGCTTTGCAGGCGATGCTCCCACAATGAAGAGGATTCATCCGAGAGCACAGGGCAGAGCATACAGGATCTTAAAGAGAATGAGCCACATCACTATAATCTTAGACGAAAGATAACAACTCACCCGCGAGGGTGTACAGAAAGGAGTCAAAAATGGGCCAGAAAGTTAATCCCCATGGCTTAAGAGTCGGTGTTATTAAGGACTGGGATTCCAAGTGGTATGCAGAAGACGATTTTGCCGATTGCTTGGTTGAGGACTACAACATCAGAAAGTTTCTTAAGAAAAAGCTTTATGCTGCCGGCATCTCCAAGATTGAGATCGAGAGAGCATCCAATAAGCTTAAAGTTATAGTATTTACTGCAAAGCCGGGCGTTGTTATCGGTAAGGCAGGAGCAGAGATCGACAAGTTAAAGGCAGAAGTACAGAAGCTTACAAAGAAAGACTTAAGCCTTGACATCAAGGAGATCAAGAGAACAGATACAGATGCACAGCTTGTTGCAGAGAACATCGCAGCACAGATCGAGAACCGTGTTTCTTATCGTCGTGCTATGAAATCTACAATGTCCCGTGCAATGAAATCAGGCGCAAAGGGTATCAAGACAACGATCTCAGGTCGCGTTGGCGGCGCTGATATCGCCCGTTCCGAGTCCTACAGCGAGGGTACTATCCCGCTTCAGACTCTTCGCGCTGACATCGACTATGGTTTTGCCGAGGCCGACACAACCTACGGTAAGATAGGTGTTAAGGCATGGGTTTACCATGGCGAGATCCTTCCCCAGAAGGGAAACAAGAAAAAGGATGGTGACCGATAATGTTAATGCCTAAGAGAGTTAAGCATCGTAAGCAGTTCCGCGGCACCATGGCAGGTAAAGCCCTTCGCGGCAATACGATCAGCAACGGCGAGTACGGTCTTGTAGCCGTAGAACCCGCATGGATCAAATCGAACCAGATCGAGGCAGCCCGTGTTGCCATGACACGTTACATCAAGCGTGGCGGTCAGGTTTGGATCAAGATATTCCCCGACAAGCCCATC
>JAEEGL014780207.1_pt1 | contig 56296 bp, 73 predicted proteins | sample 9134231 | NCBI WGS metagenome assembly JAEEGL01 (sample SAMN16246548, study PRJNA631951) | gut metagenome | biome: gut microbiome; feature: rumen; material: fiber-attached | host: Bos | place: Iran: Karaj | collected 2018-10
TCAACGGCCGACTGATGGTCCACGATCTCAAATTCCTGCGTTTCGCCATTCTTGTCTTCCGTGCCCATCGCCTCGATGTTATATACGCGATACCCCTTCTTGATCACGTTAGTGGGGATCCCGTCGGAGATGATCTCACGAATGACGCCGGTTACGTGCTTGCTAAGGTAGGTATTGAAATTTCCCTGTTTCGGATCATAATCGCCAACCTTATCATGAATAAGAATCCAAAGCTCCTGATAAAGATCTTCTTTGTCTTCACTCAGGACTCTTCCTCCATTCAGGTTATTCCCCCTTTTCTGGAAGAACGGTGCCAGGATGCTGCAGGCGATGTCAATGGACTTCGGAAAACTTCCGCTAGGTTTCTCCTCCATCCATACTTCCGTAAAACGATCCCATGTCCAGGGGATTTCCTTTCCTGATACATAGTCAATGTCGTTACTGGAAACAAACTCATACTGGTGAACGTTGTTGTGGTTATCTAACATCTTACGATTCCCTTCCCTTTCCGCAGACACCCCCTGTGTCCGCTTAACATAAATGAACGGTTTCCTCGTATTCCCCTTTTTAAGGGAATTTTTTATCTGTTCTGCCCCAGATGATTCTTATTAAAAATGTAAAAAAGCCCAAAATACCCCCATATACCCTTATATGTAAAAAAAATTTAAAAAATAGGTCAAAAACACCCATTTTTTTCAAAAAAATTTTTGGACATAGAAAATAAGCCATATCACGTATCGGTTTTGGCTTGTTTTCAAGGATCTATCTTTGGTGCTTTGTTTTTACTATATGAAAAACATTCCATTTTTTTGGAAACGAATTCAAAATTTTGTCATAATTTCTCAATTATTGTTTTGTCCAGATTTTTCGAAACTGATATTTTACCCTCATGACGTAATTTACGTCCGTTTTTGTGATTTCAGCGACTTCCCTGACGCTATGTCCGTCAATTAAAAGATAAATGATCCGTCTGTCCAGGCGTTTTAAGGATTTCATGCATTTCTGAAACTGAATCTGAAAAATGCAGTCATCTTCAAAATTCATGGATTTTTCTTCACTTAAGAGATTTTCAAAACCGGTTATTTCATTGTCATCTGATAAAATCCCTTTTTCAAAACTGGTTTTTAATTTGTCTTTGATGATCTTTTGAGAATTTTCATGACGAAAGTGCATTTTTAATTCATTTTCCATGCATGCATAGGCATAACTGGAAAATTTAACGTTTTCCTCTTTTTGATACGTGGAAACTGCCTTACAAAATCCGGTACAACAGATTCCATACCAGTCTGACACGTCATTATTTTCCTGAATGGGAAGATTATGTTTATGCATGAATTTCAAAACTAAGGAATGATTTTCATCAGCAAAGATTCTTTGCTGCTCCGTTAATGAAGGGATTTCCATCTTTTTCTCTTTCATTGATCCATTCCTTTTGCCTAATATTTTCCGTTCTTATATCCCCTATTTCTATTTTGTTAAAAAATTTATTTTTTTCCAAAAAAAAGAGTCATTTTGAGCTCTTTTTTTACATAAAGAAATAGGAACAAAGAATAGATCCATTCATTAACTTCATTTTCCTTTTTGGAAGGAGGCCTGAATGAATAAACTTCGATTAAAACACCCCAAAATATGTTTCATTCAAAAATTAAAATTTCTTATTTAAGCCGTATTGGTAACACTAATACGGCTATTTTTATGAAACCAAAAAAGAGTATTTTTTTAATACAAGGAGGTGTTTTTATGAGAAATGATCAATTTATTTTGGCAGAAGGATTAAAAGTTAGTCTTAATTCCCATGAGACGTGGTTAAATAACAACTTTTTGGTTGTAGGAGCAAGCGGTTCCGGAAAGTCCCGCACCATAGTGGAGCCAAATCTGTATTATTGTCACGGCTCTTACGTCATTTCTGATCCTAAGGGAGCTTTGTACAAGAAATTTTCCGGATACTTCAGACTTCGTGGTTATGAGGTTTATAAAGTAAATCTCATTCATCCTTCGGACGGATCCAGATATAATCCATTTTCGTTTATTCATACGGACAGGGACGTTTATAAGCTGGCTTCCATGATCAATGGGGAAAGTGACAGCTTTTCCAGGGATCCCTTCTGGGATAAGACGGCATTTTTCTTACTCGTGTCCATGATCCATCTGGTTTTTGAAACCAGGGAAGAAAAAGACAGGACCATTCCCGCCTTATTGGATTATTTACGAATGTGTACAAGAGCGGAATCCGGTAATCATTCTGAAATGGATGATTTCATGTATTTACACGTAAAAAGACATCCAAATTCCGATGCTTATAAGTATTATCAAAAAATTCAGTGTGCTGCCAAAACCTATAATTGTATCTTGCTTACCCTGGAAACAAAAGTAGGCATCTTTGATGAAAAGGAAGTCAGACAATTTTTATCTGGGAATGACGTCTGTTTTACTCTCCTGGGGGAACGCCCTTGTGTCCTTTTCCTGACCTGCAGTGATACGGACCGGTCTTTGGACGTACTTGCCAAATTGTTCTTTACGCAGGCCCTCAATGAATTGACGCAGTATGCGGATTCCAAACCGGATGGAGAACTTCCCGTTCCCGTAATGTTCATGATGGATGATTTTGCGACCAACGTGGTCATAGATGATTTTGAAAACAGCATTGCGACCATCAGAAGCAGGAACATCAGTGCCGTCATGATGATCCAGGCAGAGAGTCAGCTTGAGGAATGTTATGGAAAGACCGGAGCAAGAACAATCATCAGTAATTGTGATACTTACGTATTCCTGGGGACAAATGACCTGGAAACGGCTGAAAGCGTCTCCATAAGGTCGGATAAACCCATTCAGCAGATTTTAACCATGAGCGTTAATGACTGCATGGTATTTCAAAAAGGACATTCTCCGTTCTTTGGGAAGAAATACATGGGATACATTAAAAAGATGGAAGAATTAAAACAAAAAGTAACGGGATAAACCCTAAGAACATTCCCCAGGAAGAAAAAATTCTTTGCATTAAGGAAGGTATTTTTGAGAATGTTTTTTTCATAGGGAAGAAAGAAAGGGGGTATCCTACCATGAAAAAGTATAAGGTTGCCGTAACAAAATATGGATTTGCCATTGTTGATGCAGAGAATCCGGAAGAAGCGTTAAAGACCGCAAAGGAACTGGATGATGAGGATTTTACCTGGGAGGATTTTCAGGATCCCGAGATTATGGAAGAGATCGAAAAGGAATGTGCGTCTCCTTCCTATAAACATATCACGGATAAAGAGTATAAAAATCTGAAAAGTGGAGATGAGGTTTACGTCATGTTACATGGACAGATTGCCTTGGTAACGATTGAAGATTTTCTTCCTTTTTCCAATAAGTTTACTGCAAAGTTTACGGATAAGGTTTTTGGTCCGGAGGACGTTTTTGAGGAATGTGAGCCGGGATATGACCTTAGTTATTTAAATGAAGAGAGGGATTAAAAATGATTAGACATTGTAATGACCGCCAGCTTGGCAGTTTTGATTATGATGATGAATTATTTCGCATTGATCTGGTGGAAGATGACACTTATGACAGTTGGGATAATTTAAGGTGTTTAAGATACATTGGTGAAAATGAAGATTGTTCCAAGTTAAAGCTTCCCCACGGATTATTAAACTGCAGGTACATGTTTGAAAATTCTCCGATCACAAAGCCTCCCGTCATTCCGGAAGGCGTTTTGAACTGTGAAGCAATGTTTCGAGGATCCATGATCACTTATGGCCCAAACATTCCTAAGACGGTAACAAATTGTGATCACATGTTTGAGGCTTCCATGATCCAAAAGGCTCCTGCCATTTTGCCAACCATTAAAACCGGCGTTGGAATGTTTTCTTATTGTAAGGATTTGAAGCGTAAGGCTGCATATCTTGGCAGTGGAAATTTTAAGGAATTTGATGACATGTATTCTCATTCAAGACACATTGTCTTAAAAAAGGATGAATTGGAGAAGGAGTTGGAAGAAGACCTTCCGTTTCTGTAAAAAGAAAAAGTCGGTTTTATCCGACTTTTTTCTTTAGGGGGTATTTTTTTCGTTTCCATGAAATCTTTGCCTTTTGGCTTTTGATCATATGAAATCGAAAGATGTTACTATTATTATATGACAAAATATTTTTATTTTTGAAAAAATATCACTAGATAACGTGGAAAAACTTACTTTTTGATACAATATTTGGTATGGCAAAAATATTTTATTGATTTTTGGCATTTTTTGATCATTTTTTAGATTATTTTTTTCATATAGAAGTGGAGGAAGTGATACGTCTGAAATTTTGAAGGAGATATGGAGAACGTACGATATCCAAATTTCCCCGATAATGAGTAGGAAGGGTATGACATCTATGGACGCATAGAATAGTAGTGGGTTCGAGTCCCTCCATTTCCGTTAAAAAAATATAAAAATTTTTTGAAAAAAGTATTGACAGGTAATTCCGTATCTGTTATAGTAGAATAAGAGATGTAGGAAGTGCCTGTCCTATACCTGAATACAATGTGAATACCGAAAGCAGTAATGCTTAGGGCTTCTGAGGTAGACCCACAGCCCCATCAGCGAAAGCTGATCGGAGACGAAGTGCCACCACATGTGTTCAGATATAAGATTGGCACTTTTTCTTTTATCATAAATTAAAGAAATTTGGAGGATAGGAGTTTTCAATTATGAGAAGCCAGATAACCGTAAAACCGAATACATTGAAGATGGTTCCAGCGTATGCGAAAAATACGTTTGGTTTTGATGCGGTTAATTTTGGATTTATTGGGCTCGGATTAGGTTATGTCGAAAATTATGACCTTCTGGAGGATCCCAAGGGAAAACTAGGACGATTGCGAATATGATGGAATCACAGGCACAATTCCATTATAATAGGATCTAAGAAAGCAATCGTCTGAAAGAGAAATCTGACAGACGATTTTTTATTTATTAAAATACATAAATGGCTTAGTGGCTTAGTGGTTGAAAGCACCTGCCTGTCACGTAGGGGATCACGGGTTCAAATCCCGTCTAAGTCGTTCCTGAATAAGGAAAATAACAAAGAGAAAAAGTCACAGGCACGACTTACATCTTTGGTAAAAGTGAGGGTAGAGGGAGCCCCTTTAAGGGGCGAATGAATAATGAATAAGGAATAATGAATAATATAAGGAGGTATTTTTTATGAAGCGATTTAGCAATGGTAAAGAATCTGACTTTACCTTGCCTCAGAAGCTAATCTGGTGAAAGCTCTCGGTTGAAGCCCGAGGTATTGATTGGTTCGATTCCAATATGAGGCATGCAAACTTTTTAAGAAAAGTTTATTTAAAAGAAATCTTAAAGACAAGGAGATAAAAGATCATGGAAAGCTATTATTATGAAAGAAGTGAATATGAGTAACCCTCATTAGACGACTATGGATGTCGGGCGGGCCGTAACCCCGTCGCTCTGGCAAGCCAACTGAGTTCGATTCTCAGGTGAGGGAGTTACGGTGGATATGCATAGCGGCGAGTGCAAGGGACTGTAAATCCCCCACAAAGAAACAACGTAGGTTCGAATCCTACTCCACCGACTTTAAAAAAATTTTTCAAAAACTGCAATTTTTTAAGCGATTTTGAGAAGATGTTTTACATATATAAGTGTGAGAGATGAAATAAAGATTTTTCTTATGGCTCCATCGACTAATAGGTTAGGTCGCCACCCTTTCAAGGTGGAAATGCGTGGGTTCAAGTCCCCCTGGAGTCATGAAGGCATGGTTAGTGAGTAGCCCGGCTGGTCCTGCGGTGGGACGCTGCCGAAAGGCAGAGACCGGTTCGACTCCGAGCTGGGGGAAAGCTAACCTAAACCTTTTCCTGAATATGGCTGCATAGATTAGTTGGTTAAATCGCCTGCCTGTCACGCAGGAGACCACGGGTTCGAGTCCCGTTGTAGTCGTGTGGCATCATAGGTGAAAAGAGTAGCAGTGAGTCACTCAACGAACTTGAGAAATCCGGATACTGAAAAGAAGACCGAAATGAGTAACCGAAAGAGGGTCGCTCCCTTTGGGTGCCGTATATGGGGGTGTAGCTCCAATTGGCGAGAGCATCTGCCTTGCAAGCAGAGGGTTGAGGGTTCAAGTCCCTTCACCTCCACGAAGGTTTTGGGTTAAAGTTATACTCTTTCCTTGCTAAAAGAGGAAACCATCCTTGTAACACCGACAAGTCCAATTTGGTGTTATGAGTCCTATCTGAAAGCAATACTTCCAAAGGACACGGGAGTGATGCAGTAGGTAGAAGGGTGTATCGTTTAATGGTAAGACCCCTGCAAAGGAAATGTCGGTTCGAATCCGATTACACCGTTATGGATAAACGGAAGAATCTTCCATCCTAGCGTTGAAACAAAGTTTCAACTATACCGACTTAACTCAATGGTAGAGTGCCTCCCTTACAAGAAGGAAGTTATGGGTTCAAGTCCCTTAGTCGGTACTTCCCAGATGCCCTTCTTACGAAGGGAGAGGCGAACGCATAAGCGTTCACCCATCTGCTTCGACTAAGCGTAGAAAACCTGCGGTTTTCAACTTGAGTTCGAATCCCTTAGTCGGTACACGCAGGAAGTAGAAATACGACCTGCCGCCATACAGGCGTTGGGTAATTGGTAGCCCTCCTGATTTGGGATCAGGAATGTGTCAGTTCAAATCTGGTCGCCTGTACTTCATTATTTTGTGTCATTAGCTCAGATGGTAGAGCACTTGACTTTTAATCAAGTGGTCATGGGTTCAAGTCCCATATGACACATTTGGGATTTCCCAAAAAACATATCCGTAAAGGGACTCATAAGGCTGACAAAAAGCGTAAGCACTGAGGGTGGTTCGACTCCACCACGGATTTTTGGCAAGATAGTTTAGAGCCATAAACGTTTTTACGTGAGTGTACATAGCGTAAAGAAAGGTTATGGGGGAAGGTAGGGAGATTTCCCGAAAGAATGCCGGCAGCATGTGCCGGAGATATTGGTTCAAATCCAATTTTTGCCACGTCTCCCGGAAAAGGGATGCTATCCGTGTCGGTGGAAAAAAGCCGGCAAGGGGCGGTTCCGGGGGGTTAAAAAGGAAAACGTCTATAAGAGAGTTGTTGGTTCCAGTGCCGAACAGTGAATTGACGTAAATCTCTCTAAAAAACTGTAAGGATCATCTTTCCATCAGATTCGGACGGCATGAGAAAGTTTCCATTACGGCCCTGGAGTAAATAGGATCCATAAAAATGGAGATGGCGTTTTAAGGGGCTTAGTCCAGAACCGTCGGTTCTGTACGCTTGAAAGGGAGAAAGGTGGAATGAAAATTCCGCCTCTCCATCCTTAATGGATGGTTTCTCCCGCTTATTCCCAGGTAGCTCAGTAGGTAGAGCAGGCGGCTGTTAACCGTCTTGTCGCAGGTTCAAGTCCTGTCCTGGGAGCGGCGGTTTTCCATAGGAAAACCGAATGAATAATGTATAATGAACAATGTATAATTGAAGAATTTATAAAAAACCTTAATTATTCATTATTACTTATTTCTTATTGAACATTAGTAGTTCAATAAGCCTGCATTATACATTGCCTTTATATCGCGGGATAGTGAAATGGTAGAACGTTAGGCTCATACCCTAAAAGTCCAGGTTCAAGTCCTGGTCCCGCTATTGACTTTCTTCGAAAGTCAAAATGAATAATGAAAAATGAATAATGTATAATGGGAGAATTTTGAATGTATCAAGACGGTAAAGAAAATCCTATTGTTGACAAAAGTGAAGATTTTGCAATTCAAATTATCCGTATGTGCCAAAAACTTGAATCTGAGAAAAAGGAATATACTCTTACAAATCAGATTAAAAGAAGTGGAACGAGTATTGGTGCAAACGTTGCAGAAGCGACTTTTGCTTTTTCAAAGGCTGAATTTTATGCAAAGATGTCTATTGCTTTAAAGGAAGCCAGAGAGACGTCTTATTGGTTAAAACTCCTTTGGAAAACGGATTATCTTGATAACGATCAATATGAGGAGTATAAGTCAAAGTGTGATGAACTCATGAAAATTTTAACATCTATTTTGAAAAACAGAGAAACTTAATTATTCATTATACATTGTATTTTTGCTATATAGCTCAATTGGCAGAGCAGTTCCTTCATACGGAAAAGGTTATGGGTTCAAGTCCCTTTATAGCAATTACTCATTATTCATTATTCATTGTTAATTATACATTGCCCTTTCGCGTGATTAGCTCAGTTGGGAGAGCAGCGGACTCTTAATCCGAAGGTCCAGGGTTCAAACCCCTGATCACGCACTTGGAGATAAAACCATCCGGCCGTAGCCGGGCGGATTTGGGACTTTCCCTGAAGAATTGGGTAGCAACCAATCATGTCATGGAAGGTATCTCCGTTGGAAGAACTCCATGTCGCCTTCAGCAGACCCGCAGTTTTCGGGGAACCATCTTACGAACTTACCTTTTACGTTTTAGTAGTAAGAATGATCGGTTGGGACGAGTGGCCACGAAACATTGGAGTTTTTCCCATGCAGATGTCGTATAACGGTTAATACGCTTGCTTGCCAAGCAAGGGATACGGGTTCGACTCCCGTCATTTGCTTATAAAGCTTCTTATTGAACATTAGTAGTTAAATAAGCTTGCATTATTCATTATTCATTGTTAATTATTCATTGCCCTATTTGCACGTATGGTGTAATTGGCAGCATACTGGTCTTCCAAACCGGAGGTACGGGATCATTCCCCGCTACGTGCTTTATAAGCCCGATTCGTCTATTGGTTAGGATAGTTGATTCTCAGTCAGCAGAGGCAGGGTTCGATTCCCTCATCGGGTATTCTGCACTGGTAAGTCCCAGTGCCGAGTAGCCCTGAAGCTATTTTCAGAGGAGAAATTCAGTGAGTCGCCCTTCTACCGAGGCAAGTTCGCAATATCGGTAAGCTTTTCCGGTGTGAAGTTCCTTGACCACGCTTTGCGTAAACCGGCATAAGAAGAGTCATGCAGGTTGCCATCGAAAGATGAAGTCCTGAGGACCGGTGAATAGCCACCGGAACTAAAAATATCTTTTATAGTTCAGGCTTTGCCTGTACGAAAAGAAAGGAAAACAAACATGATGATCCGAATACGTACTCCCCTTATTCTTTTGGGGAGGTAGCTCAGCGGTTAGAGCAGCGGCCTTATAAGCCGTTGGCGAATAGGATATGGGGGGTTCGACTCCCTCTCTCCCTACTTTACTTTGAGGATATAAATTATGGAATTTCAATCTCAAACTTATGGAAAAGTAAATATAAAAGACGTTCCTGAGAAGATTATGGATTACGTAAAGAGAATGGAAGGTTATGATTCTTCCTTCCAGATTACGGTAGGAACGGATTCCCAGAACTTTTCTGATACTAAGATTGTATCGGTTATCGCAATCACCTGTGAAGGACATGGAGGAATTTTCTTCTATGAAGTATCCAGGATTAAGAGGATTGCAGACGTAAGATTAAAGCTTACGGAAGAGACCACAAGGAGTCTTGAGATCATGACGGCTCTTGTGGAAATCTTGGAAACAGAGGAATTTAATGAGATCCGGGATAAACTTTCTCTTGCCATTCACGTAGATGCAGGATGGAGCGATAAGGGAAAGACAAAAGAATTGATTCCAGGTCTTGTAGGATGGATTAAGGCTTGCGGTTATGAACCTAAGGTAAAGCCTGAAAGTTATACGGCAAGTTCCATTGCAGATAAGATCAGTAAATAATAAAGCCGCTATATTTGGAAGCAGGCCAGTAAAGCCTGGCCTGTTATAGTTCCAAGCTTCGCTTGGAATCCTGATCTTTGATCAGGACGGCCGAATGGCCGCCAGGCGTACAGAATCGAAGATTCTGGACTAAGTTCCCATAAAGAGGAAAATGATTGTGAAACATAGCATACTTACCGTAAAGGAATTACGAAAAATTCTAAAAGATTATGATAAAAATGATACCGTTTCTCTTTCCATTGTTTCTTTTGATGAGGAAGGGGCTAAAGCAGAACTTTCTGTTAATACAAAGAAAAAGAATAAGGTTATCATGAGAGAGGAACGATCTGTCTGGTAAATAATTTAACGTGTAGTGGCGGAATAGGTAAACGCTATAATTGACTTAGATTACTACGAAATGGAGTCTTTCTGAAAGATAAAGGAAAGATACGGCCGACAACGTGTCAGAAAGTATATCATGTAAGGTGACAGAAATTCAAATTCTTACCTACACATTCTGAATTTGCTGGAGTAGCACAGCTGGCAGTGCGATCGCCTCGTAAGCGATAGGTCACGGGTTCAAGTCCCGTCTTCAGCTCGGATAGAGGGTAGTTTTTTCGGAGACTACGAGGGATGAAAACCACCTCCGCCAACCTGTTGGTAGCTGCAAACACCCTTGCGAGGGTAAAGGCAAACAGGATTTCACCATGCGGACGTATGTCCGTATGGGTTTGCCGTCATGGCTCAATCGGTAGAGCGGCTGCCTTGTAAGCAGCGGGTTGGGGGTTCAATTCCCTCTGGCGGCTTATATGATAACATAAGGAGAGAAAGAAAATGTTACGATTACGACTGTATTTGCTACTTCGACTAACTTCATAATATGCCCCATTAGCCCAATTGGAAGAGGCATGCGACTTAAGATCGCATCAGTATCGGTTCAAATCCGTTATGGGGTATCCTTCATTCAGATCTTTGATCTGGATGAAAGAAAATGCCAGGATAGCCCAATGGAAGGAGGCATGCGGCTAAGGACCGTAGTAGTGTGGGTTCGAATCCCATTCCTGGTACGCAGGCGTATCCCAATTGGAAGAGGAGACGGATTCAAAACCCGCCATAGTATGGGTTCAACTCCCATCGCCTGTACGTAAGTGCCCGTGATGGAACGGAATACATGCTATCTCCAGAGGGTAGATTTTAGGGGTTCAAATCCCCTCGGGCACATTTTTTTATGTTTTAAGTGAAAGAAAATTGTCTTATCAACCGTATATATAATTAGAAGGGTTCATAAAGAAAAATAAATTTTTCATGCTCGGAAAATGATTTTTTAGAATGTTTTTGACATATAAGGATAGGGAAACTTATCCTTATTTTATTTAGAAAAGAAAGGGAAAATTATGGATCGTAATGAATTTGTGAAAAAATTTAATCAGGCAGATGATGCATTGGATAAGGAAAATGCCTTACGCATCATCAAGAATTCCTTTGGAAAAATAAAAAATAATAAAGACGGCATTGTAAATCTTGTGATCGTCATGGAAGAATTGGCAGAACTTCAGCAGCAGCTATCCAAATACATCAGGGGTAAGGAAGATTTCGAATGTTTGGTGGAAGAACTTGGAGACGTCATGCTTGGCATTTACTACGTTCAGGAAATCTGTGGAATCTCTGATGAAATGCTTCATAAGGCAATGAACGTGAAACTGGAAAGACAAGATAACAGAAATCAGGCAAAATCAGCCGACATGGATTATGAACGGTAATTCTCCTGCAGATAAATGGATCCCCTTAAAAGGATCCATTTTCCTCCTCTGGGGAATGCTCTTTTGGTTTTTCCTGGTGACAGCCCCACGACTGAAGTCGTGGGCTTCCTGAAAACAAAAATTTTCAGGCTCAATCTCTGCGTGCTTTAACCCACGGTTAAAACCGTGGGCCCCACACGCATCGTTGTTATCTTTTTTGTTTTTTTTGGGGTATTTTTAGAAATTATGATACATATAGAAGTAGAGAGTTGATTGGAGGTACGTATGTCAAAGGTAAAGACGGATTTTGGAATCAGAAAAAATAAATTAAAGAGAAGCCTTCGGCGTATGGAATCCAAAAGAAAGAAACAGGAGCGGATTTTCATGGCCAAGGAAAAACGCTATCGTTTCATGGTTGGTTATTACGTTCGAAATGAAAAATCCATCGGCGAATATCAAATGGTAACCATTCCGGAGAGACAGGAATGGAAGGGGCATTTTGAGAAGAGGATTGAGAAGATGGTAACACTGGACGGAGAGCTCTCCATTGTAGAATATCCCGTATTTATAAAGGATGAGCTGGTAACCATTCCGAAAAAGACGGTAAAAAAACGGGTTCACGTTTCTTTTGAACCAATTCCTGACAGGCCGGTTAGGATCAATACGGGAATGAAAAAATATCGAAAAATGGCACAGAGAAAGCTTCGCAGAAATCATAAACTGACGGATTATCAGGGGAGTGATTATAAGAAGGTTGCAGAAGTTTACTGGGAATACATTTGATTGTGAGGAGATTATTTGAGAGTTGAGTATTTAACGTTTGAAATGGAACATGAACAAAAAAAGATATTATTTTCCTTTATCATGGATCTTAAAAACACGTTAACGGAATATGCAGACGTTTTAGTTCCTTACGTTTATCTGAATGGAAAATCCTTTCATGATTGTCACATGACAATAAAAATCTTCGTATCCGATCAGGATTATGAATCCGTTTCAAAAATTGCATCCAGGCATTCCGGAGAAGAATTTTTATTTTACGTAAAAAAGAAAACGAATCTGGAGCTTACCGGAGGAATTCACGTCATCATTTACGAAAATCAGGAAGGATTTTACAAAAATGAAGGAGTATAAGGAACCAATTACGGATCAGGAAGAAAGAGAGATTCTGGATGAGGTCCATCTTTTGGAATCCAGGGTAAAGGAGCTTCGTGAAATTCTTTCCAGAAAATGGAAGAAGGACATTGAAGAAAGTAAAAGAAACAGAACCGAGTGGGATAGAATGACGGAAGATTACATGAAATAAGGTGGGAAAAACAAATGTCAAAGGTAGTCGCCCAAAATTATCTGAATACGGAATATGATTGTCCAAAGGGACGAGAAGAACTTCGGCATAGTCTTCGCCGAGCAAAGACGGAAAACGTAAAACGACTTCGCATGGAAAAGGCGTCTTACGTTCACGGGCGTTCCATTTATAGAGGATATAATGCCTGGTTCGTAAAGGAACATAGGATGGAAGATTTTCATAAGAAAGTTACGCTGCCAGAAAAGACGGTTTCCGTTTATTATGAGGAAAAAGTCCCGGTAAAAAGGTATTTAAGGGATAAATCCGGAAATTTGGTTTATGATGAGGAGGGAAATCCCATCAAAAAAGAAACCATGAATGACGTTTTCTATGATACGAAAAAGGTTTTTGCCGGATATCAGGTTGTTCCTGAGCGTTCTTATCGGGCATATAAGCCAGGTACCATTGTTTCCATTAAGCCTTATCTTGTTCGTGGGAATTCTTCCAAATCAAACGTCTTTATGAAAAAATGCGTAAATGGGAAGACAAGAAGAAATTCCTTTGGAGCTCCCGCAAAGGGAAATGGGTTTAAGAAGGGATGTTCCGGATTTAAGAATGCTTATTGGGACTGGTAAGGAGAATAGGAATGAATACGGAAAGATTACGTTTATCTCCAAAGAACAGAATGATTTTGTTAGGCATTCTGATCGCTTTGTTTATTTGCGTATTTCTTTATGATTTTGTTTCCGGCATGATCTTAATGAAACGTTGTACAATGCAGACAACTGGAAAAATCACAAAGATCACAAACTATTCTTCAAAATATTCACATTCTACTTATGCAGACGTAAAATGTGTCATCAATGGTAATGTTGTCACGTTTACTTCAAGATGTACTTATAAAAATTATAAGGGTGATAAAATTCCGGTTCATTATAATCCGGATAATCCAAAGGAAAAATATGCTTTTGACGTTCCTTATGGGATTTCTTCCTTAAAACTTAGATTTCTCATCCTGATTTTTGTCATTCCAGTTTGGATTTTTATGGCAAAAAGACAAAATCAAAAGGAAAATGATGCTTAATTTCACGATTCAAATAAAAATTTTGAATAAAATTTTTATTTGCTATTGTTTTTGATCACTTTTGAGAATAATCTCTACATATAGATATTAGAAAGGCGGTAACGCAATATGTTGGGTGTAAAATTTGAAGGAACTACAATGGAAAATAAGGTAAAGGCTTATGCGGATGCAATCCAGTCTGCAGGCATTCGTGGCAGTATTCGGATTCCCGGATATGCAGTAAACAGGGACGGAGACTGTCCTTTTGTAAAGGACGAAACCTGTACTGTTGTTTTTACTTACGTAAATAAGGAAGACTATCGCCGTCTTGTGGATCTGGCAGATTCCCTTCCCGTTAACCTGATCTCGGGTCTTGTTTTTGCTACCAATTGGGAGTATGAAAACGAAGACTCTTACGAAAATCACAGGAGAGGAGGACTTTGCATTGATCTCTAAAGAAGTGTTTGACTTTGCCGTGAATATTGGAACACAACCTGTTAATAATCGGTATCTTTGGCATGCAGAAGACTCAATTCCTGTTTTAACTCTTGTCAATGATGGAACGATTCCATTTTTCAGTGATGCTTATTCCATTCTTGCAAATACCCTTGAGAGAATCTATAAAGGGGTTTTAATAGAACTTGCCAAAATAAGACCAAGCATTACTTTCCCGGATGATTTTGATTCAAATCATCATTTTAATGATACGGCTCGCATCGTTAATCAACATATTCCCATTGCTTCAAATCGGGAAGCTTATTATACCACGCTTGAAAACCTTAATCGCATCCAGCGTGGATATACGGGAGCCAAATTTAAGGATGTTTATGAATTGGAAGACTTCCAAAAGGATTTTAGACGTCTTGAACTTCAAAGAAAACGCCTTTATGCCGGATTGGAACAGTTAATCATTCAGGACAGATGTAAGGACGTTATGCATATAGACGATCTTGCAAGAGAAGATCTGGATCTGGAATAAAAAACCATCTTTTTTGATGATTTTTAACATTTTTTAGAAATTTTATTACATATAAAAGCAGAAAGAAATTGAGGAGATGATTTTCATTCTACTTATGGTAGAATAAACAAACTTCCAAATAAAGCCGATATATGATATAGTAGAATTAGAAAAAGATTTAAGGGCCTGTTCCCTTGGAAAGGAAAAACAATGAAAGGATTTGCACTTCGGATAAGTTCACAAAGATCATCCATTTGCCGCAGCATTAGCCAGTGGCATATTTGTGATGCAGTGAATTTCAAAGAGAGACATAGTGGAACCTTTCTAAATCCCAATGGGATTAGGAGATAAAAACGGTAGGTTTAAAGCAAAACAAGCTTTATGAGAAATCCACTTGTCGAGAGATGAGTGGATTTTTTTATGAAGAAAAATGGGGGTAAATAGAGATGCCAGTCATAGATTTAATAGGAACGGGAAAGAACATCAAGGAGAAAATGGATTATAAGGGAGTAACGGTAAAATATTTAGCAACTGTTCTGGGATTTGCTTCTCCTAATGCCGTATATAAATGGTTAAAAGGAGAGACGCTTCCAACTTTGGATAATCTCCTTATCGTCGCCACCGTTCTTGGATTTACGATGGATGACTTAATAGTCAAAAAATAATACATTTGCAACATGAAATATGTTGCATTTAGGAGTTTGGTGTAATGGTTAGCATGTTTGGTTCTGAGCCAAAAGATAAGGGTTCAAATCCTTTAACTCCTGTTATGATTAAACTTATGGTTAAAATTTGTCGTTGTGCTCAAGTGGCTTAAGAGGGCGGTCTGCAACACCGTTATCGTGGGTTCGAATCCCACCAACGACTGCAAACTTCCAAAGGAAGTTCTGAATTAAATTTATGATTTGTCCGTATAAGCCTAATGGTAAGGCACCCGTTTGGAAGGCGGGGAGTAACCGAGAGATCGGCGTAGTGGTTCAAGTCCACTTACGGACGTTATTATGCAGATGTCTTTCAAAGGTAGGAAGCCCGTCTGATACGCGGGTAATGATGGTTCGATTCCATCCATCTGTACTTATAGGTCTCTCGTTCAATGGTAGGATAACCGGCTCCAACCCGGTGGATATGGGTTCAAATCCTATGGGACCTGTATATGGTGACAGTAGTTCAGTTGGTAAGAATGCCGGGCTGTGAACTCGGAGATCGTGAGTTCAAATCTCACCTGTCACCCTTTTGGCAGCATAAGCCTAATTGGTAAGGCAGCGGTTTGCTAAACCGCGAGTAATCCCTTTATGGGGTGTGGTGGTTCAAATCCACCTGCTGTCGCTTTCTTTGCCGTAGTCGCTCAACTGGCGGAGCCCCTGCCCCGAAAGCAGGTAACCCTTAAAAAGGGCATGTAGGTTCAAATCCTATCTACGGCGTTTTTCTGCTTGTGTAACCTAATGGATAAGGTCACGGTTTCCTAAACCGCAAAATGTGAGTTCGAATCTCGCCACAAGCATTTACGTCTCCGTAGGCTAATGGAGAAACCGCTGGGCTACGAACTCAGTATTGAGCGTTCGAATCGCTTCGGAGACACTCACGTGGGTTATAGGCATATTCCCAGGGAAAACCTTTTGAGGCCATAAGAGGAAGCCAACAGCAGAAAGCGTCTCGCCAGCGTTCCTCTTATATGCTCCCGTAGTCTAATGGATAGGCATCGGTCCTCTAAACCGAACAATGCAGGTTCAAATCCTGTCGGGAGTGCTGCCCCGTAGCATAATTGGCAGTGCAGCGGATTTTGGTTCCGTTCAGTATGGGTTCGAATCCCATCGGGGTTGTTTATTCCTGCTTACTGTGATTCGACCGAAGTCCCATCTAAAGATGGGAAGAGGCGAAACTTCTTTAAAGTTTCACCCTTCGGCTACGACCGTGCATTCAGAACCTAAAGGTTCTGGATTATGGTTCAAATCCCATCGGGGTTGTTTTATTTGTTTGGTTAGGCTAATAGGATAAACCACGGGCCTCCGACGCCCATATTATGAGTTCAAATCTCATACCAAACACTCCTTTATGCATAGTCTCAATTATACATTATACATTATTCATTGCCTTTTTGGCAGGATGGCAGAGCGGACGATTGCACCGGTCTTGAAAATCGGAGGCCTTAACCGGTCCCTGGGTTCGAATCCCAGTCCTGTCGCTTATCTGGATTTGCCGGAAACCCTCTAGGCAAATAAAAATAGCCCAATGCCTTATCTGGCAAAGGGCTATTTCCATATTCTTTTTTATTCCACGGGAACTTCTACGGCTTTTAAGACGCTGATGAGTTCCTTCTTTCTTTGATCAGCTTCTTCCAGCGTATCAAAGGATTCAACGCTTTCAAAACGACTACCGTCAATAACCAGAATGATCTTCATGTCAATGTTCTCAATCTTGGTACTGAGCGTAACCTTTGAAACCTTCTCCACCTGTTTTGTTTCTTCCTGGGGAACGTCCTTAGGTTTTTCCTCCTGGGGAATTTGATCTTTTGTCGCAGCCTGATCGGGTTTTGTCTCTTCCTGAATGGGCTTAGGATCCTGTTCCTTGGTCTTAGGACGAAACGGATTCTCTTCGAACTTGGCGGCAGCCTTTGCTTCCTGCTTTTCCTTTGTTTCCCGCCATTTCTTGGCGGCTTCCATCCGTTTTTCCACGAATTCGTCGGCTACGAAATGATCTGCGTCTTTTGCGGCAACAATGGCCAGCTTGACGTTCTCAAAAAGTTCCTTGGAATCCTTACGATCCGTAAGCGTGATCTTTACGCTTCCCTGCCGAGCCATTTGTTCCGTAAATTCCTTCCAAAGGTCCTCATTTTTTCTGTCCTCCAGGGAATTCATGGACGTGGTTACGTAACTGCATTCCGTAAAAATCTCCACGTTATGGCCGGGATTCACGATGGATTTCAGGCCATTGATGATTGCCATGAGTTCCATTCTGTTTTTGTACGTAGCCTTAATGCCGGCACTGTGCGTTTTCACCTGTTTCCAGGAACCGTCTTTTTGCTGTGAATATAAGGTACAGGCCCAGGCTCCGCCTGCAGGCATTGGCTCTTTTTTCGTGATGCCGCTTGCATAGATACGAATGTTCATAATAAATCCTCCTTAAAGATTTCTAAAACTCTTTATTCCTATATGCTGAAAATAATCTCAAATCTTCTTTTAAAACACCCATTTTTGAACATATTTTTTTCATTAAAAAAGGAAGAAAACAAAAACAACTTCCCTAGAGGAGAAAAAGGAGATACTTACATGAATGTTCAATATGGTGATAAGGTTGGATACATTTTTCCAAATAACATAACGCTTCCAAATGGTGAATTCGCCGAGAAATATAAACTGGTTGAGGGAACCGTAAATGAAGTAATCAAGAGAAATGATTCTTACATTGTTAAGACGGATAGATTTTATGCCCTTGATTCCGAAGAGCTTGAAACCAGTACGAGGATGATGGATGAGGGACGTTCCGTCATGATCGTAAAGCAGCCTTTTGTTTTAACTGAAAATGCAAGAGCCCGTGCTGAACATTGGATCTCAACTCAAAATGAGAAGTTTGAAGAACTTATGAAAAGTTTTGAGGAAGAAGAAAAGGAAATCATTGAACCGGTTGATGAGGATTTAGACCGATGAGAGATGACCTGGTTTTATATCACGTAACCCATAAAGATAACATTACTTCCATTTTTCAAGAAGGTCTTCTCATTAACCCTCCTAAAAATAATTGGGATGGAATGTATTTGGAAGATAAGCTTTATTTTGCTTTTGATGCGGAAGTTGCTATGGATTACGCGATGACTTCAGACCGAGCAGAAGAAGAGGGATGGGAGGAAAAGGATTTTGTCATTCTTATCGTTCCATTTTCCCTATTGGATCAGGATGCTTTTCTTTATGATTGGAATAATCTTTGTGAATATTCCAAAGAAATTAACAGCGTGGCATATGAAAAAGACTTACCATTATCTATTTTGGAACACGTTCAGATTGTCCCCGGGGAATATGCAGGTACCCTGAAGGGGTTTGAACTGGAGGATTATAAAGACTCCTGGATGTATGAAACCGTAATGAATACTTTTGATGAAGAAGTGGAATCAAATAAAGAAAGAGAGGATTAAAAAAATGCTTAGCAGAGAAGAAGTAAAAGGATTGCTTGAGAGACTTGTCATTGAGAAGGGTGAGGATTTTTCCTCGAAGGAACGTGAAGCACTTTTAATGGGTGCAAAGTCCATGAATCTTTTGGATCATCTGGAGGATCAGCTCCATGAAATGAGCAACAGAATGCGTGAGATGGAGCTTTCCATTCGGGATATGGAGGTGAAGGATGATTATCCCTTTCTTCGCCCCGCGAAAAACCTCGACGAAGAATATGATGAGGAGAGATAATTCCCTCATTTATTTGAAAAAGACAAGGTATTGGGAGGATCAGTCCAGATGAAAATGGATCAAAGTAATTATGAACTGTTACAAAAAATTCCAAAGGATCAGCTGCATAAAATCTTAAATTCCCCATTTTCCGAGATTGACGCTACCTTTCTTTGTTTTTCGGAGATTTATAAGGCAGTTGCCGTTAATACGCCAAAGGATTTGATGATCGTTGATCTTGGTTGTTATGCAGGACTCCAGAGTGCGTTCTTTGAAGATTATAAGGCATATATTGGCGTAGATTCCTGTCCTATGGCGTTTGTCGGGTTGCCGGAACTGGAAGATGCACAATATCTTTCCGCGAAAGATTTCTACATGCCAAGACTCGAAGGCGAAAAAAATCATTATTTCGTGACGACCATTCAGCACTTTATTGAAAACATGGAAGAAAACGGCCTTGATCCGGAGAAATGCATGGCAATCATGAGTTACGTCCCCGATAAGGATGCTTATGAAAAGGCAATGGAGGCCTTTCCAAACATTGCAGCCTATTATCCGGGAGATCATTATAAGAACAACGTATTTAGGCTTCATGGAAAGGAAACTCCCATGAGGACTTTGATTGATGCCCTGCAGGACAGAGAGGTAGAAGTTTTTTATGATAAAAAGAAGGATGAATGGGCATTAAAGGAACCTCTTACGGAGAAACAGAAGCCCGAAGAAGTTTCTCAGGAAGAAGAATATGAAGAAAGGGAATTTTGATGACAAAAGAACAGATTTATGAAAATTTCCCATTAAGGGAAGAAAATGGTTCTGAATTTACTTCCTTTTATAATGCTTTTGCGAAAGAAATCCGCAAACTCGCAGATGAAGGCATTTTCGTGGAAAATGATAATGGCGAATTCATCGGCTGGGCCAACGGATTTTTCAACAAATGGTTTACCAGTCCCGAGGTTTTGCTTGGAGCTTGCGTCTGGAGAAATGATATTTCACTTATTTCCGAAGAATATGGGAAATACGTAAATTATTTTTACAGGAAATCTGATATTTTTACGGAAGATCAAAAGAAGATGATTGATGAGGCCGTAAATCGAATTGAAAACGTATTTGATAAGATTTCCATCGTTCCGGATGCTTCATACAAAGCCTTTTATCATAAGGAAATTACGGAAGAAGAATGGGAAAGGAATAGCGGCAAAGCGAAATATGATTGTCAAGTTTACGCTGATAACGATCATCATGAAAAATTAGGTTCCTTTGTGATCCATGATGATGACCTTAAATCCATTTCCCTTGATGAGTTCGTTTATAATTACTATAAAAACGGCGGATATAAGGAAATGGAGATTAAGGAGGTGGAGTGCGAAAGATGAGTAAACTTACAAAAGACATGGACATCAATGAAATGTGGGACCGTCTGAAGGACATGGGCGTTGAGGAGCAGACGCTTCAGATCGTTACGGACATTAACGGGTTTACGAAAGAAACGCTGCTTGACGTTTTGTATGCCTATTCCGGATATCGTAATTTTGAACAGATTGACACAGATATGGAGGTAGAAAGATGAGTAATTATGGAGATTCTTTTGATCAAAAGTATGCAAATTGGAGAAGCGGAAAGAATTATGACGGAGGCGTTGCCGCCCAAGTCGTTGCAGACATTTTAATGGATCCAAATGAAGGAACTTATGGCTGTTTTGAGAGGCTTGCAGCGGAATATGGTGCAGGAAACGAGGAAGTAAGGAGAACCATTGACATGGTTTTGGAAAATCTTACCGGATATGACATGGAAAGCATTCTGGATGAAGTTGCGGAAAGGCAAATGGAGGAGGAGATGGAAAAAGATGAATGATCTTTATAAGCTTATGGATAGCATTAAACACAGACTTACGCAAGTACCCGGAAATTCTGACCTGATCTCCGAAATCAATGAATTTATGAAAAATCCGGAACTCCGCGTTCCGACGCCCAATGGAGATTTTGTCGTAAGCGTTGCTCATAATGAAGCCATTCAGGCCTCCATCTGCATGGATACGGAAGCCGGCATCATTGACCTTGCCCTTGCAGAGGTTCCGGAAGGAGATCTTTTGGCAATTTATGACAAGGAATCCCTTCAGGAAGGTGACGTACGGCTTCTTTTATGGGGAGATCCTTTTAATGAGGATTATACCTATAAGACCGTCGTAAGAAGTGAAGAGGTTAAGGAAATGGTAAAGAATACCCTTGAGGAAGAAAAAGACTCCAGGGATTAAGGAGGCCTACTACTATGGGACAGTTTAGCTGGCTTGACTGTAAGGATGGAAAACAGATTTTAGATAATATTGCAAAGACTGCTTACCTTCTTGTTCCCGAGGAATTTAAGGAGCCGTTTGGTGAGAAAATCCCTACGCAATGTTATGACGGATACGGACATTTTGGATCTTATGACGTCTATGAACTTGTTGCTCTCTGGAATAGACGATTTTTATCCATTGAAAACCTTTGGGACCTTCCAAAGATGGAACAATATGGTGAGGAAGAATATTATCAGATGGCAATGAATCGGTATAAGAATTCCATGAATCGTCTGGAAGACTTTAGGCTTGGAACGTCAGATGAGAAGATGAAGGAAAAATATGGCAAGGATTATCTTCGGGAAATCGGCATTGACGTTGCCTGTTATGATGAGCAAAATGCTGCCCTTCCTTATCCCATTAAGATTACTTATGACGGGACTGCCGTTTATGAACAGTGTGATCCTTCTCCTTCCGATCCAAACCAGGGATGGCTCGCCGAAGAGGAAGAAGAAATGGACTGGGATGAATGGCAGATAAATGAGAGTGAGGAGGAAAAGGAATAATCATGGATCGCCTTAAGTTTTCAGGAATCGGTCGAAAGGGAATCATAGAAGAACGGGACTGCCTTTTCAATCCCTGGAAGGAGGAGAGAAGCTCCTACCTCCGTAAACAGGACGTCTTCGAACCTTCCTTTACCTTTGACAAACCATGTTATCTGAAAGATAAGACGGAAGAGGAACTTTCTAAGGAACGGGAAACATTAACGGTATAAAACATTTACAAGACTCCGAAAATCTCGGAGTTTTGTTGCTTTTTAGAATATTTGATACATATAGGATTAGAAAAGATTTTGTTTATCGTTAAGGAGGAAAAAATAGCATGGCTTATACTTTACCGAAAATTGATTATTCTGCAGACATTAAGAAAATAAGAGCCCGCATGGATCAAATGCGTGCTCAAGGGAAATTTGATCATCTTCCCACTTATGAAGAGCTTGATGATTCTATGATCATCGAAGAAGCATGGAGTTATTACAATGACAGAAAGTATCAGAAGGATGCCCAGTTTAATGAGGAAAGTTTAAGGGCTCAGGGAATCTGCGAAGACGCCATTCATGAAGTAATGGCTAGTAAGACATTATACAATGAAGCAGTAGAAACCTTAAAGAAAGCAGGTCTGATATAAAAACCGAGAATAATTCATTCTTGGTTTTTTATTGCCCATTTTTGAATTCTTTTTGAACATAAAAAGAAAACGGGAATGTTTTATCTAAGATAAAGAAAGGAATTTACAATGACGCAGAATGAACTGAATGAACTTTATGACAAAATCTATGACTTAAAGGCAGGGGAGACCCTGGAACTTACCTCTCAGGGAGGACTTCGTTACGTAATTACAAAGGATTCCCTTTATCAGGATAAGGAAAGTTATCGAAGAGATGATCCGGAGCTGACGGACGAGGAGCTGTCCGACCCTGATTTTGGAAACCTTGTGACCATCGAAGCATTTGAGGGAGACAAATTTATCTTAAATTCAGAGGATGTTCACGTAATTGACCTTGACGTGGAAGCCCTTTATGAAGACGAGACGTCTCTTTTTGACGAACAGGGGGAGGAAATTACCGGTAAGGAATGGCTTTCCCTTGAAGAGGAAAAGGAGGTATAAGGAGATGTTTAATAATTCATACGAACCGATTACCATTGATTATATGGACGTAAATCTCGTAAACAGCACCATAGAGATTCAGTTTGAGGATCAGACACGTAAGATTCCTTATCAATGGGACTTTTCCGATAACGGGGAATTTATCGTTCGGCCAAATTATTTTTCCGTTGACGTCATCATCAGTGCCGCCGACATGAAAAAGATGGAGGACATGGTAAAGGAAGGTCTTAAGAAGTCCAAGGAATATATGAATTATGAACTTAGCAGGACCGAAGGAGAGGAAAGATAAGAGAAATGAGACCGGATGAATGGAAAACGTTCGGGAAAATAGATTAAGGAGGAAGTAAAAATGTATCAGGCAGATTATGGTAATAAGAAGGATTGGTTTCCCGTGGATCAGGAGAACATCCGTAACATTCAAAAGAGGGGATATTACGGAAAAGACGGCATCCAGGAAGGATACTGGGCAAAGTATTGCGGAGACGGGTTTGAGGTAATTTCCGATCAGGATTATGCGGATACCTTTGGAAATGAGGAACCTGAGAGATAAGGAGAATGACATGAGCGTAAGATCAGTAATCATGTTATGGCAGCCGTCAGGAACCCATCGTGGAATCTATTGTCATAACGACGGATATCTGGAGCATAATGGCGTTATTTTACAGGAATATTATAATTCCTTTGAAAAGACCCTGGAACTGATCAGACTCGGAGATATTTCCACGCTTGGAAAAACCATTGGGGAAAAACATGACTTTAAGGGAATCGTTCCCGAGGATGAAAAAAGATTTGAGGAATGGTGTACGGCATATCACAGGGATCGAGGGGAGGGATTTCATGCATCCTTTTATAATGATTCCGCGGTGGATCGTGCAGGAGATGAATATTCCTTTTCTTATCTGTTTAAGAACGGAGAATGGCTTTTCCGTGAGGAAAAGGAATGGAAACCTTTAAAGGAAGTCTTGGAAAGAAATGGGCTTCTTATAAAGGAAGAAGAGAAAGGAGATAAGGAATACGAATGAGTAAATATTACGTTGTTTCCACTTGTTCCAGGGCAGATGATTTTGGACACGTGGAAAGTTGTGAAGCTTCTCTTTTTATTTCCGAGGAAAGGGATCAGGACTTTTATGATGACGAACAGGGAACCGTCAGCAGCGTGGAAAGTTATGAAACCTTTTATGAGGCTCTTCATGAATTGCTTTTTCAAAAGGATCGTGCAAGGAGCTTTATTCTTGATCAAATTTCCGAAGAACTTTCCCAAGAGGAAAAAACAGCCTTGTCTGAAGCCGGGCTTAACGAAGTAAAAGAAAGACAGGAGAAATATTACGGCTTTATTCAGAGTAATCATGGAGCGGATCACGTTTTCGTGTTTACGGAGGATCAGCTTCAGGAATTATTTGATTATTATGGGGGAGACATGGATGAATTACCAACCGATCCGGAGGAAACTACGGAGATTGACGGATTTCCTATTGGCGGAAGCAATTCGTCTGCGTCCATCGTAACCCTTCTGGAGACAAAGGAAGACGTTCTTTCTTACCTGCAGGAGCCGGCACTTGGCCCTGATCTTGAGGATCCAATGCTGGTTGACATGGCAGAATATTATTTTGGAATTGATAATGGAAACTGGGGCTGCGGAAACGGGCTAGCAAAAAAAATGTTGGAAGATGCCGGGTTTGACGTAGAGAAAGTGGAAGAAAAAGCCATGCAGGGCATGGAATTTGAAACAAATTTTGCAAAGGGCGTTCTTGGAATTGACAGAAAAGATTTCTATGATGATCCCTATTATTCCATGAGAATGTCCGACATTCACATTCTTGGAGACGTGAAAGATCTTTTGAATGAGGTTTCTTCCTTGGATTTTGATAAATCTGACGGAAAAGCTTTGATAGAAAGAGATAAAGCTTTGATAGAAAGAGATTTGTCTACGGAAAAAGCATCTTTCCATCAATCTTTAAGTATCTGGAAAACGGAAGATGGAGAATATTCCTGGAAATTAACGCATGAGAATAAAATTTCTGATGGCCGTTCCTGGACGAGGGAATTTACTTCCGATTCCTGGGAAACGGATGAAGAAGAGGCTTTGGAGATTTTCAATGATCTGATTCAGAAGGCTATTGAAGAAAAGGATCCGAAAGGACTTTCAAAAGACGAAGAAGAAAGAGAATGAGAATAAGGGAGGCGGAGCCATTATGGTAGAGTATGAAAAATATAAAGGACTCATCATGGCTGCCCTTGACGAAGCTTCCAGACATAACCTTCTTGGAAGCATTGGCGATGCGGAAGCCAGGAGCCTATATAATCGTCTTAAATATGATGATTATTGTACGAAACGTGGAATTAACTATGATGACATGACGCCTGAAGACTTTGAAGAGGCAGCAATGAAGGAAATGGAAGAACGTGAAGCAGAAATGGATTATGAAGACGTATAAAAAATAAGAAACGGAGGAACGTTCATCATGTCTCTATTGGACAGTACAAATGGATCCTGCACTCTTTATCCCAAAAATTATGACAGGGATGCTGATCAGTTATTTGATTTATTGGAAGAAGCCGGATTTGAAATCAGCGAAAATAATGGAACGATCTTTGGAAGTGATTTTGATAAGGATTATCAGGAATCAGAAATCTTTTCGTTATTTTCAAAAATTGAAAACATGCTTAAATCCGCCGAATTTAAGTTTTCCAATTTTATCATTGGGGAAGGCGAGGAGAACTGGTATTTCAAATATGACAGAAAACAATGGTATTCCGGAAGCGAAAAAACCATCATTGATTATAAAAAATTCGATCTTCCCGAGAAAGAAAAGATAATGGAAGAAGAGGAAGAGAGAGAATAAAGATAACCGAAAGAGAAAGATAATGAAAGAAATACCGTATCCAACTTGGATACGGTATTTCTTTAATTCTTAAACATTCCGGAAAAAGGATGTTTTAATAATCCTTTATAGATGGGATTTTGATTTTTATAATAAGCCCAGAATTTATCTCCGTAATCATAATGCCACCATTCCGAAGGAAGGTTTGTAAAACCCACGTCCAGCATTAACCAATAAAGAAGCCTTCTGTTATCACGAACCTCTTCTCCGTCCGGTTCTTCCCGATAATGGGTTTCATAATATGCCGTCCAGGCTTTTTCAGAGAAATCATCAAACTCCGTGCCAAGCTTAAGTACGTTTTCCGTTCCCTTGGAACAAAGGGTGACGTCAATTGCTCCTCCCGTATTGTGAAGACTCGGATGATCCTCATCATAAGACGGTTTACTTACAAAATGAGAAGTCAGTCGTTCTTTCTCCTCCTGGGATGCCTTTGGGTTTTCTTTCTGGATCCTTTCATAATATTCATCCCATAAACTTTGCTGTACTTCAATGGGCCGGTAACCATCCAAAATCAAAAGCTCCAGATCAATGGAAGTCAGCATTTCATTGATCATGGCAAGCTTTCCTGCCACGGTTTCCCTGGCGTAACATAACGGAAGTGCTCCCAAAATACCTTGATTGTAATACATTGGATTACTTTTTACATACATTGTCAAGGGAACAATTTTTTCTTTTTTCTCAAGGATTTGTTTTTCATTTTTTATTTCAGGAAATGGGTAACTTGGAATTGGTTTTCTTATCCATTCCTGAAACGTCTCATACATGTCCCACATAATCATCACCATACTTTTTATTCACCGATTACTAAGGTTTCATCCATTTATGTTAAAAAATAAATGATTTTTTAGTGTTTTTAAGAGTTTTTTAGATTCTTTTTTACATATTAAGGTAAAGATCATGGAAAGGAGGGTATCCGAAGTGAAAAAGAAAAGTGCAATTGCAATCATTTTGGTAATTGTTTTATGTTTGGCCATTCTTATGCCATTCTTTGCGAAAAGCATCTTTGCAGGTCATCACTGTAAGGGTGAAAACTGTCGCATCTGTGAGTTCATCAGACATTGTGATACCCTCAGAGACATGTTAAGTCCCATTACGGATCAGATTGTTCAATTTTTCAGGGATCTGAAAATCGGACAGACGATTACGGGACTTGGTTTTGCGTGTCCAATTACGCTCACTTCACTTCACGTCCGATTGGATAATTGAATCTTCCCTTTTTCAAGTAACGTAACCTTTTAACAGAATAAAATAAAAATTTGGAGGATTTTTTCGAAATGAAGAAATTGTTATTTTTTGTGTGTATTTTTACCATGTGCATTATGACGTTAGCCGGCTGCGGCACCGCTTCCGCGGAAGGTTCCCAGGAGGCAAAAAAGGATGCCTTAAAGGTGGTTACCACCATTTATCCTTTGTATGACTGGGCCAGAAACGTTGATCCCGATGCGGATCTTATCATGCTTCTCGATAATGGCGTTGACCTTCATAATTTCCAGCCTACCGCGGATGACATCTTAAAGATCTGTGACGCCGACGTATTCTTTTACGTTGGCGGTGAATCCGATGAATGGGTAGAGGGAGTCATGGAACAGGCTGGAGATAAGGTAAAGGCCGTAAGCCTTTTGGATCTCCTGGGAGGAAACGTAAAGGAAGAAGAAATTGTCGAAGGCATGAAAGCTGAAGATGAAGCTGAAGAAGGGGAAGAAGAGGAACCTGAATGTGATGAGCACGTATGGTTATCCTTAAGAAATGCATCCATTGCCATAACTGAAATGGAAAAGGTTTTTTCCGAAGTAAATCCGTCAAATGCGGAAGTTTATCAGACAAATGCCGCGGAATATCAGAAAAAGATCAATGAGCTTGAGGAAAAATATTCTACGTTTTTTGCTGGCGTAACCAATAAGACCATTCTTTTTGGTGACAGATTTCCTTTCAGATACCTGGCGGATGATTATGATTTGACCTATTATGCAGCCTTTGCCGGATGTTCTGCAGAAACGGAAAGTTCCTTTGAGACAATCCTGTTCCTTGCGGGAAAGGTTGACGAGCTGGACCTTAAGACGATTTACGTGACGGAAACATCTGACGGTAAGATTGCCCAGACGGTCATTGAAAACACAAAGAATAAGGATGCAAAGATCGTTACGATCAATGCCCTTCAGTCCATTACCGGAGATCAAAAGGATCAGACGACTTACCTTAAATTGATGGAAGAGAATTTGAAGGCATTTCAAGATTACTTAAACTAAGAAAGGCGAAAATAATGGAACCTCTTATCAAAACAAAAGATCTTTTTGTCGGTCATGATAAAAAGATCGTTGCCGGGCCCTTAAACTTTGAGGTGAATCCCGGTGATTATCTGTGCATTGTTGGAGAAAACGGTTCCGGAAAAAGTACCCTGATGAAGACTCTCCTTACGCTCATCCCGGTGGTGGGCGGGGAGATCTCCTTCGGGAGCACGCTTAAATCAAACGGAATCGGATACCTGCCGCAACAGACGCAGGTACAAAAGGATTTTCCGGCGTCCGTATATGAAGTCGTTTTATCCGGATGTCAGGGAAAAACAAGATTCTTTTACGGCAGGGAACAGAAACTCCTTGCAGAACAGAACATGGAAAGGATCGACATTCAGGACCTTCGAAAGAAATGTTACCGGGAACTGTCAGGAGGACAGCAGCAGAGGGTACTTCTTGCAAGAGCCCTGTGTGCAACGGATCAGATCCTTCTTCTGGATGAGCCGGTAACCGGCCTTGATCCAAAGGTAACCGAACAGATGTATGAACTGATTGCTTCTTTGAATAAGGATGGCACGGCAATCATTGAGATTACCCATGACGTAAAGGTTGCCCTTACTTATGCAAAGACGGTATTACACATCGGCGAACATAAGCAGGATTATTTCGGATCCGTTAACGGATACCTTGGAAAGGAGATGAATGCATCATGATTGAAACCATCATGGAACTGGCAACAAAATACGTCTCTTACCTGTCAAAACCTTTTGTATGGCATGCTTTGGTCGTAGGCATTATGATTGCCTTATCTTCTTCTCTCCTGGGAGTGTCCCTTGTCCTGAAAAGATATTCCTTCATTGGAGATTCCTTGTCTCACGTGGCATTTGGAGGCGTATCAGTTGCAGGAATACTGGGAGCTAACGTAGCCGCCCTTGGATTCCTTAAGGATAATAAAATGATCTTTGCCCTTCCGATTACCATCTTATGTGCCGTATGGCTCATGGCTTTTGGAAGGAAGAAAATGAGTGGTGACGCATCCCTTGCAATGATCAGCGTGTTTTCCCTGGCTTTTGGATACGTGATCATCAACCTGTTCTCTAAATCAGGGAACGTATCAGGAGACGTATGTTCCACCCTTTTTGGATCAACTTCCATTTTAACCTTAAAGGATTCGGAGGTATGGACGTCCATAGGCCTTGCCATATTGGTCATTGGTTTATTCATCCTGTTTTATACGAAGGTCTTTGCGGTAACCTTTGACGAGGATTTTGCAAAGAGCAGCGGGACTAAGGTCAAAGCTTTTAACGTAGGATTTTCGATCGTGGTTGCAACCATTATCGTAATTTCCATGAACCTGGTTGGAAGTCTTTTGGTATCCGCTTTAATCATCTTTCCCGCCTTATCGGCAATGAGGATATTTAAGAATTTTAAGATGGTGACCATTATAAGTGCAGTTGTTTCCGTACTGGGGGCCTTCTTTGGAATCAGCATATCAATCCTTGCCGGCACCCCGGTGGGATCAACGATCGTAGCGGTACAATTTGTAATATTTATCATTTGTTTTATCATGGGAGGATTAAAAAAATGAAAAAGAGAATGAGTAAGATGCTTTTAGGAATTTTAATGGGAATGCTTCTGCTGACCGGCTGTGGACAGGCGTCAGAAGAGCAGCAAAGAACCGTATCCGGAACAAAGAGCGTAAATGACGTTCTTGAGGAAATGACAAAACCGGAAACCTCCAGCGTGGAGGTTTCTCCTTCCCTGGGAGAAGAAAAAAAGGAAGTAATGGATCCTGGAGACATTCCTGCCTATACGACAATTGACGTGGATCTCACGGAAATGTCCAGTACCCTTGTTTATTCAGAGGTATTAAACATCATGACAGATCCGGCTTCTTACGTTGGGAAGGTCATTAAAATGAATGGCATTGCTGATGTTTTTACGGATCCAAATACCGGCATCACTTATCGTACCTGCATTATTCAAGACGCAACTGCATGTTGTGCCCAAGGAATTGAATTTGAACTGGGGGATGGCAGTACCGTATCTGCGGGAGATCAGATAACCGTCACTGGTGTATTTGATACCTATATGGAAGGACAATATATCTACTGTACCTTACGAAATGCCGTCAGACTGTTTTAGTACAATGAGGTGATGGTTCCTGTTTTCCCCTTAAGGCAGCAAAAAATATAAAATCGAATGATTTTTTTAGAAATTTTTAGATTCTTTTTCTCATAAATAAGTGTGAAGGCGTAATGATCATAAAAACATAAGGAGGTTCGCACAAAAACATGGGATAAAAATCATTCATTTTTAAAATGAAAACAAAATAAAAAACGTAACAAACAAGATGTTGTGAATCATAAGACATTGACCGCAACGTCTTGGGGTCGCAACCCATGTGGGTTGCGAGAATTGAAAGCAGTCCTTACGCTCGGGAATGATGGCCTTGAGGTCCGAATGTCGCAACCCACACGGGTTGCGAGAATTGAAAGAATGAGCTCTACTGGGAATCTGATGCTCTTATTTTTGTCGCAACCCATGCGGGTTGCGAGAATTGAAATCGGTAAGTACGTACTGCATTTGATTTGGGATGTCGCAACCCACACGGGTTGCGAGAATTGAAAGTTTTGCCTACATGAGACAAAGCTTGAAGAGTATAAGCCGCAACCCATACGGGTTGCGAGAATTGAAAGCCTGATCCCGGTTGCCCAAGTATCAGGGCTCCTGCGTCGCAACCCGTAAGGGTTGCGGGAATTGAAAGTCCGCAGAGGAAGCCGTAAAGTACGGGCTAGTAGTCGCAACCCACACGGGTTGCGAGAATTGAAAGCACGACTATTCGATAAACAACCAGCTCCTTATCGGTCGCAACCCGTATGGGTTGCGAGAATTGAAATTCCCCTTGGGAAGCTTGTCCGCAGCGTCTCCCGTGTCGCAACCCATGCGGGTTGCGAGAATTGAAATTCGATCGTAGTCTCAATGCGATCCAAAGACTTCGATGTCGCAACCCACACGGGTTGCGAGAATTGAAAGGAAAAGCTCTGGGTCTCCATTGAAACGCAAAAGCGTCGCAACCCGTATGGGTTGCGAGAATTGAAATATACATATGCTGTCTGCATTGTTTTTGCTACGATTGTCGCAACCCGTGTGGGTTGCGAGAATTGAAAGATAAGTGTTTCTAAGATCTGAAAGGTCGGTTACATAGTCGCAACCTACACAGGTTGCGAGAATTGAAAGTCGAAGGCTATGGAGCAGGGAGGTCCTAAAGCTCCAGATGTCGCAACCCACACGGGTTGCGAGAATTGAAAGTTCCCGTCGGCAGTGCCATCGAGCTCCCTGGGCAAGTCGCAACCCGTATGGGTTGCGAGAATCAAAGAAACAAGAATGAAAAAGGTCATCAAAAGAAAGGAATAAAATCATGCTTGCACACGTAAGGGATGACGGAACCGTCCAAACCGTAAAAGAACATTGTGAAAACGTGGCTCTTTTAGCTTCACAAAAAGCTGAAAGGCTTGGTTTTTTTCATACGGCAAAATTATGCGGTTTATTGCATGATTTTGGGAAAAACACGCATCCCTTTCAGGAACATTTGTTTTCAGAAGGGGATGAACACGTAAACCATTCCTCGGCTGGAGCAAGATACTTAAATGAATTGGTAAGGCCAAACACTCCCATTGAAAAACTAACGCTGCAGATTATTTCCCTCATCATTATGGGACATCACGGGCTTTTAGACGTTATTTCCGAAGGCAGAAACAAATACCTTGAAAGAATGATGACGGAAGAAAATACGCATTATGAAGAGGCTTACGCTAACCGAGACTTTGATGATGCCGTAATTTTAGAAGAATTTTATTTTGCCTGTCTTGAAATGGAAGCCGCTTTTTCCGCATTAAGGAAAATATCTTCCAAAATGGACCAAAAAAAGGATCCCTCCGTAAAAAACGCAAGGCTTTCAGAGGGTCTTGGAAATGCTTCCGACTTATTTTTTCTGACCGGATGCCTTGAACGGTTTCTATTATCCTGCGTAATTGACGCAGATCGTGAAGACACTGCATCCTTCATGAAGAATTCTTCCCTTAAGGAGGAAAAAGAAGAAACATACAATACGTGGGAAAAATGGCAAGAATTATTGAATGAAAAACTTTCCTTAATGCCGAAAGACACAAAGATCAATAAACTAAGAAAGGAAATTTCAGATCAATGCCTTAAAGCGGCGGAAAGGGGAGATGGAATTTATAAATTGTCTGCTCCGACCGGTTCCGGAAAAACGTATTCCTGTTTGCGTTATGGTCTTGAACTCGCAAAAAATACGGGAAAGGAAAGAATTATTTATGTTGCCCCGTACGTAAACATCTTGGAACAAAATGCTCAGGTTTACCGTGACGTTTTGGAGGATGACGAGAACATTTTGGAACATCACTGTGGCATTGCTTCGGAAAATAAAGATGATCCGTTTTTTTCCGAAACCTGGGAACAAAAACTTATCATCACCACAATGGTTCAGCTTCTTAACGCCATGTTTGACGTAAAAACAAAAGCGATCAGAAGACTCCACAGATTGGAAAATGCGGTAATCATTATTGATGAGGCCCAAAAAATTCCCGTAAACTGCATTAACCTTTTCAATTCGTTTTGTAATTTCCTGAATGGATTTTGTTATTCCACAATTCTTCTTTGCACTGCCACGCAGCCCCTTTTTGAAATGACAAGTCATCCGCTTCTTTATTCGGATCATCCTGACGTTCTAAACGATGCAAATAAATACGTTTCCGAATTTCGTAGGACAAAAGACGTTTTCCACAAGGAAAAAATGACGGCAAAACAAATTGCGGATTTTGCAGATTCCATTTTTGAAAGGGATTTGCTCCCTAAGGGGAAAAATGAAGTTGTTCATGACAGCTTGCTGATTGTCCTAAACACCAAAAAAATCGTTCGAGAGGTTTATGACGAAATAAGGTTAAAATTTTTATTGGATGACGTTTTCACGTATCACTTAACCACGTCCATGTGTCCGGCACACAGGCTTGACGTCATTTCCGAGATTAAGGACCGACTTCGTGAAGGAAAGGGTGTCATCCTTGTCAGCACTCCGTTGGTTGATGCCGGCGTTGACGTTTCCTTTCATAAGTTGATCCGCGACATGACCGGAGTGGATGACCTTGTGCAGGCTACCGGAAGGTGCAATCGTAACGGAGAGTGGGAAGACGGCGGAATTTGTCATTTTGTTGAATGTACGGAAGGACGCATTGAAAATCTTACTGACGTTTACGTCGGAAGAAACGTTACCAACCTTCTTTTATTAAAAAACGGAAACAAGCCTTTTGACGTTTTGGCAAATGACGTACTGTCTTCCTTTTACAAACAAAAATTTTATGACAGACGCGGAGACATGACGTATCCGGTAAAAAACAATAACCTGTATTCCATGCTTTCCGATAACGTAAAGATCCGGAATGATTACGGATTAAGAAACGGAACGCCGTTTCCAAATGGACTTCTCTCACAATCCTTTAAGACGGCGGGAGAGGAATTTCACGTCATTGACGAAAAGGATCAGGTTGCAGTCATCGTCCCTTACGGGGAGGGAAAAGCTTTGATCAACAGCCTTCTTTCCGAAAGGAATTGGGGAGAACAAAAGCGAATCCTGAGACGGCTTCAAAAATATTCCGTGAACGTTTATGAGACGGATTCCATTTATCGGGAAATCAAAAACGCAAACGGCATTCTTGTAAATGACGATTTTGGAATCAACGTTTTGCTTCCAAAATTTTACGGAGAAGCCGGCATTGAAATTCCGTCTCCGGAAAGGGAACCGGATTTCGAAATCGAATTTCATTAGAAATTATAATTATAATAACGTTGAAAATGGAAGTAATTTTTTAATTTTGAAATTATTTCCATTTTTTTTATTTTTCTTTCAAATTTTGCACGATTTTGAGAACCACTTGGACATATGTAATTGTAAGAAATAAATGTCGCCGTCAAGGCGTGAATAAGAAAGGAGTTCAGACATGAGCGTAAAAGTTCAGCCAAGAAAATTCAACCAGGTGGAATTCGAAGTGAAGGGAGATTTCGGAATGTTTACCACGCCGGAATCGAGACTGAGCGGAGAGAAGAGATCTTACCCCATTCCCACGTTTGGGGCATTACAGGGAATTTTGGAACACGTTTACTGGAAGCCCACTTTCGAGTGGATCATTGACGAGGTCCGCGTCATGAACGAGATCATTGAATGCCCTATGGGCATTACGGGCATCCGCTGGCAGAGCAATGAAAAGGACGTGTTTTACAACACTCCCCTGTTCAACCTGCACTATCAGGTCCGTGCTCATTTTGAATGGGCAACCAACAGAAAAAAATATAAGAAAGACCGCGTTGCGGACAAACACTATCAGATGGCCGTTCGGTACATCGAAAGAGGCGGACGCAGAATGACGTACTTCGGAACGAGCGAATATCCATGTGCGGTTCGGGCATGTAAGTTCGGATCCGGAGACGGGTTCTACGACAATGAGGAATACGACGACTTTGGTTTGATGTTCCACGGATTTACCTATGCGGACACGGCCTTTAACGAGGAGACGAGGAACTGCATCAGCGTTCGCATGAATAACGTTGAAATGAAGAACGGAATCATCCGTTTCGTTCATCCCAAGGACTGTTCCGTGATCTATCCCATTGCTTCCTCGATTTGGGTACCTGAAAACAAGAAGCTCGACGCTTAAGAAGGAGGAACCGATCCATGAGTTTTGTAAAACTTTTTAAAGACGTTTACGACAAGAATGCTGCGATCGCAGGCAAGAACGTGAATGGATACGTTTTAATGCCGGTAGGCTTCGTAACCAATAACTGTTCGTTTGAGATCGCCATTGATCAGGACGGAAACTTCCTCTCGTTTGATGTGCTTGGAAAGAATGAGGCTCCAACCCTCATGGCATCCTCAGAAAAGTCAGCGGCAAGAACAAGTACGGCCATTGCCCCTTATCCCGGATGTACCGAGACGCTTATGTACCTGATCGGGGACATGACGGACCTTCCAATTACCGAGGCTGACTGGCCTTATAAGAACTTAAAATTTAAGGGAAACGAGGCTCATCACGAAGCATACATGAACCTCCTTCGCCAGTGGGCCGAGTTCCCGGGTGCCCCTTCCGACCTTTCGGCAATCCTTACATATCTTGAGAATGACACCATTGCGGATGACATCGTTGCAAGCTACGGTGACGCACTCATGGATAAGAATGGCGGTCCCAAGAAGAGAGCAGAACTCGTTAAATGCTATACCCGTATTAACGTGATCAATAAGAATGACGAGATTTCCGTCAAGACCTGGGAGAAGGAAGAATACATGAGAAGCTTTGCGGAGTTTCTTCCAACGCTCCTTACGGATTCTCCCGTTGGAACCTGTTCCGTGACCGGAGAAAGAAACGTTCCCCTTGCAACACTCGGAAGAAAGAAGCTTCGCGGTTCCTGGGACGGATGCACGCTTTTCCCTTACGCATCAAGTTCCATGAACTCCCTTGCATGGTTTGGAAAGCATTTTAAGGAGAGCATTGAAGTATTCCCGATGGGATACATTACCTTCCAGAAAGCAATAAATGCGATGATTTGGCTTTTTGCAAGACAGGCATTTACCATTAACGGAATGTCCATTCTGATCTGTAAGAAGGATGACGGCAGCTCCGTGATCGACGCCTTTAATGACACAGAAGACCTCTTTGGAGAGGGTGCCATCACGGAAGGTGATACCGGAGAGCTCTTTGCCGACAGGGTAAGAAAGGCTTGCTTTGGATCAAAGCAAAACCTGACCTATAATGACTCCATCGTCGTCATGGTCGTGGATAACGTGGTTCACGCAAAGAAGGGTCGTGAAGCCGTTCTCTACTATCAGGAAATTAACCCGCAGAGATTTATCAACAACGTCGTAAAGTGGCATGAGGAATCTGCATGGGCTCACCTTTACGGGAAAAAGAAGTTCGTCGGAACGCCAAACACGATGAGCGTTGCAAGACTCATTTATCCGTTAAAGGATCAGGATGCCCAGAGACAAGCCATTATTAAGGACTTGTTTAAGTGCATCATCTTTGGATACCAAATGCCAAAGAACGTCATGGACAAGTTGTTCGACAAGGCGATCAACCCTCTGATTTACAGGGATGAAAATCGCTACGTTATGAGAGAAAAGGCACAGGCAATGGCCTGCTCATACATTAGAAAACATTATTGTGATAAAAAGGAGGATTTTGGAATGGCACTGAATACTACCACCACGGACCGCAGTTACTTGTTTGGAAGACTTTTTGCAATTCTTGAGCGTGAGGAAAGCTACGCAAACTTCCTCGGCGGCAATGACAGGGAGGCCTCAAACGTGCTCCATCAGATGAGCTCTTACGTTTACTCCCCAGCCACCATCTACGCTTATCTCTTTAATGAGAAGCTCGTGACCTATCGAGAAAAGATCATGAAGTTGCGTCCCGGCACCGGGGCTTATTACGAGGGCCTTCGCTCGGAAATTCTGGAAACCTTGGAAGAGGTTGACGGTTTCAATAACGACACCCTGGAACCCAGTTTTCTGCTTGGCTACAACAGTCAGAAGAGGGCATTGAAAAATGCCTCCACTTCTGAAGATACTAAAGAAAAAACTGCATAAAATCGCATTTTTCGAGAAGCTTTTGTACATATAAGAATATGAGAAAATAAACTTTTTTCAAAACAAGGAGGAAAAAAGCATGAATAATTTTGGAACCGACGGTTATGCAACGATCTCTGAAAATGAGATCCCTGAAGTGTCATTTAACATGGAACTTGTAAACAAATCTTTCCCTAACGCACAGGATCAGGGTGCCCGTGAGCGTATGGAGATCGTAGCACTCGTCATTGCAAACATGACAAACCCCAACGGCGACACGGATACCGGTCGTCCAAGAATGGATCCACTGGGTTACGGCAGGATCTCTCCCGGAAAGATCAAGAGAAACATTCGTAACCAGATGCAGTCTAACGGCTGTAATATCTTCTATAAGTCTCAGGATAAGATCGACGACGGTTGCACTACCCTTAAGGAGCGTCTGATGAAGAATGAACGCTTCATGGCAGCCATCGCTGACAATGACGAGAAGAAGGCCATTGACGTCATGAGAGAAGACTACAAGGACGTGAAGTTCTTTGGTGCCACCATTGCCGTAAACTTCGAGAAGAGCAAGGGTGCCAAGAATGGTAAAAAGAAGGCAAAGGATCAGGTTGAGGTTACCGCAGTCGTTGAGGAAAACGAGGATGGTTACATTGATCCCGCAAAGGCAAACGGAAAAGGGGTTTCCATTTCCATCCCCGGTCTCGTAAGCGTACAGTGGGCACGCAGCATCGAGAAGATCTGTATTCTGCCTATGGGAATTACGAAGTCCTGTAACGGGGAAGATCCTAAGGAAGGTTCTAACATGTCCAGCGACCGCATGGGCAATACCGATCTCGTTCAGCACGGCGTTTACGTCGTGAAGATCTGCATCGACGAGGAAACTGCCAAGGAATACGGCGTTACCGAGGCTGACATGGAAGCTTTCAAATTCCTGATCCCCGGACTCTTTGACGATGACTTCGCTGCAAACCGTCCTTTGGGAAGCCTCTACGTTGCAAGAACTTACTTCTTCCGTCATAAGCTTGCAGATGCAAACCATAATGACGTTCTGGACAGCGTGATCGTCAGAAGGAAGGCAGGCGTTAAGGATCCCCAAACCATCGAGGATTATGACATTACCGTTAAGAGCATTCCAGGCGTAAAGATTGGCGTCGTTAAGCACTAAAAAAGTAAAATCAAACTTACTATTTTTGAGCTCCTTCTTCTCATAAAATGGAAGAGGGAGTTTTTTATTGACAAAAGATTTCCCATAGGAAGAAAAATACGTTAAGGGTGATGTTTAAAAAAGAGAAAAGCATCATGAGAAAAACTTCTAATGGAGGTAAAAACATGGAATTTATCAAAATGAAGAACGAAGGAGATTTTTCGGAGTTTATTGGCCAGATCGTTGATATTTTTGAAGATTATCTGGATGAAAAGGGCATTTCCTTAAAAAGTGAAGACAGAAGCGAAGCCTTGGATGAGATCCAGGAAGCCCTTGAAAACGGAGAAATCACGGAACTGGAGGCTCAGGAAGAAGCAGCCGGCCTTGCCATTATTTATGGAGATCTCTATGACGTAATTGGTAATTCCGTATGGTTTGCAAGGGAAAGCTTTGCAAGTGAAACGTATCTGGATGCCAGTGCCCTTAAGGCTAATTTCGTAAATGAGGTTTTGGGGAGTTACCGTGAAGTCCTAAAGCGGGGAGAATGCATGGGAGATCTCTCCAAGGAAGACTGGAAGGAACTTCAGGAAAAGGTTTTTGCCACGGCAACGAATTGGGGCATGGGGGAAGAACCTGATAAAGGTGAAATGGAAGAGGAACGATAATGGGTATGTATGAAGAGGAATACAGAAAACTTCCAACGACAAAAGCAATCATGAACATGGCAAAGCGTGACATGAATGTTGCCATTTTCCTGGGAAGTAATCCTGACAGGCTCCGGGCAATTCAAACGGCAGTCGATAAGGTACTTACGGAACGAGAGTCTATGGAGAAAGAAAAAGAGGAGGAACGAGATCTATGAGTTATTGGATTTATCATGAAATTTGGGCAAAAGATAACCATGAATTCAATTTGATCGAGAAGCTTCAGGAGGCCGGAGCTCTTACTAACGTCCACGAAAGTGAAGATTCCTATTCCCCGGAAAGGATAGGTACGTTAAATCTGGAAAAGATCGCTCCCAAGGAAGTTGAAATGGAAAGGGAGAGAGTTCGAAAATTTGAAGAGGAACATCATCGAACGGTATCTGAGGAAGATTTAAGAAGAATTGGTACGGCCATTACCGTTTCCTTCCGTGGAGAAGCTGCAGGAGATCTTCGCAGTGATCATGAAGAGGCAGGTTTGGAATTTATCTCTCATTACGTGCCTAATATTGATTATCTGTTTGGAATTTCCAAAAAGTATCCTGATATTACCTTTAATTTCCGGATCATTACGGAAAACGGCAGAAATCTTGCCGATGGTTACGTCAAAAATGGGAAACACGTAACAAACATGGGGAAACCATATGGTAACGTGTTTATTTTTAAGAAGGCAGCTGCAAAATTTTCCAGGGATACGGATGAAGTTGCCATTAACGTTCCCATTCTGGAAAATGGAGAAGAGAAATCTTCTTTTGTTACCATAAACGCCAAAAAAGAAGATCTGCTGGAAGCAATTGATTTCGGTTTCCATGATCGTAATAATTATGACCGGTATTATGCCATTCCCTTTCCTAATGCGGATGATACGATCACTTATTCCAAATATGGAGAACAAAAAACCGTGGGGGTTACGGAATTCCGTAAAATGCATTATGAGGCAAGGTTAAAATATGCCAAGGAAAAATCCATCATTGAATTTCCGGTTGAAGTAAGGGATCTTTACCAAAAAAAATGGAATGGAACTGATCTGATCAAGTTGTTAATGGATGTTCCAACAACCGTCAGTGATAACGGGAAAATGAGCATTTTATTTAATCTATGGGATTTTAACTTGGAAAGAGAAGGACTTCCCATTAGCGGTACCGTATTATTTCATTCTGAGAATAATTACGAGAAAAACGTAAGCGTAAAAAAGGGAGCAACCTTTGAAAAAATTGGCATGAACCTAAGTGACATTAAAAAATTATATCAGGAATTCCAGAAAGAGAGAATGGAATCGCAGCTTCAGAGCGAAGAATCCCGAATGATGGAAGAAGAACAGGAAAGATAAGAAGGGAATCAACGAAATGAGAAGTAAAAAGGATTTGGGCATGAATTATTCTTTATTCGCACAGGAAAATTTTCCATTATTTCAGGAATTGGCAAAGCTTGGATATGAAGTTCAGGGAACTCACATAATGATTAACGGAAAGGAATTCTTTTCCTTAACAACCGGATTCCAGGATAAGGGAACCTGGAACCTTCCCGATGGAATGAAAAAAGAAGACCTTGAGGACATGGAGTATGAAATGGTCTATCAGTATTATCAGGATGGAAAGGATCTTGGCTGGTTTCATGGGATTGGTTATTACTGTAACGGACAGGAATATGAGGAAACTTCAAAGAAAATAATTGATGAGATTTTTGAGAAGATCAGTCAGAAATTTCCTGATCAGGAATTCTTTGTTCAGTTTACGGATTTCGAATGCCGGGAAAGAGGTCCCAAAGGGGCCAAATCGGAGTATTTTGGATATTCGGCGATCTTAAAAAATGGAAAATTTACGGAAGAACAGGCCTTAAAAGGGGAACATGATGAAAAGGCCGTTGATCAGATTACAACCTGGTGGAGAGAGCACTTAAAACCCAGCCATGAAGAGGAAGAGAGGGAGATATGATAAGAAGAAAGGCTCCGCATTTCTGCGGAGTCTTTTCTTATGAACCATTTTTATTTTTTCTGATCTCATTTAAGCTGAACGTCCAACTTTTTGTGTCAATGCCTTCCGTCTCTGCAGTAATTGTGGCCTGCCTTACCATGTAATGCTCCCGGATTTCCTTAATCTTATTCTGGAACCAGAGAATGATTTCATTGGCAGAATCATAATCCCGAAGATCTCCAAAGATGGTAACCGTAAAGGCTGCCAGGCTGCTCTTATTGGGATTGATCCAAATGCTTAAGTGAAGGGATCCTTCCGATCCACAGGGAAGGTATTTCTCGGGATGTCTTTCCCGATCATTCCATTTTCTGTCGGAATCATAAAAGCTTAATTCCTTACCGATCAGATTTGTCAGCTCCCTTTTAATCTGTGCATTCGTTTCATCACCGATTCGAAAAGCATCAATGCGGATCACGCCCGCTGCATGCGTCCAAATACTCATGTTTTTCTCCTTTATGCAATACTTCTAAGTACGTAGGAAACGACGTTAACAGTCCAAGCGTTTCCAATGAGCTGACCCTTTCTGGAAATGGATACTTCGGAATTATCATCCACGTATCCGTCAGGAAGAGTCTGCAGTCGCTCCATTTCCTTAATGGAAAGACGACGAAGGTTATATCTTCCATTCGGAAGCTTCGTAGGAAAGATCTGATCCAGAAGTCCGTCAGAAACTTCATGGAATCCCTTTTCACAGGGAACAAAGAGCGTTACCGCACAGGAGCTCGTTACCATGCTGCCCTTGGAAAGGGTAGGAGCCTTATCCTTGATTTCAGTTACGTTATAGGCATTAAAGCATGCAGGAACGTAACCATATTTCATGATAAAACGGAAGAAACATTTCTTAATGGTCTGAGAACCGCTTACGTCAGTCTTCTCAGCATAAGGATCAAGAATGCCGGAGAAATAATGACGGGTACCATGTACGTCTTCCGATACCTGAACGTTGGTCCAGTAGAAACGTTCACGGCTCTGTGCGGAAAACAGGGCACTGTTTAAGGATACAGGCGTTACGCCGAGGGTCTCCGTTACCTTCATTTCCAAAGGCTTTGAGAGGTGAGTATTCTCAAAAAGGAAGTATTCCGGCCGGATCTCACGAACCAGTCGTGCAAATTCCCAGAAAAGATATGCCTCACCCTTAAAGGTGATTCCCTGAGCCTTTAGCTCCAGGTAAGTTTCCAGGTTTTCGATAACGATGCCGTTATCATGGCTGTCCAGGTAAAATCCTGCACGATCATAACCATCAGCAAAATTATTGCCGCCAATGATCAGGTCGATCTTACCGGTAAATTCTCCGCCGTCATAACGGAGCCCGGTCTCGGTTACCTCAATGTTTCTGACATCTCCGATATGGATGACGTCAGGATGATTTGCCTTACAAATGGCAATGGCTTCCTCATCCGTTTCAGATGCCAGATAATTGTCAATGGCAATGCCGGCTCTCTCAAGAGCAAGTCTTCCACATCCAATTCCATCAAATAAACTCAGTACGTTCATGTATTTTCCTCCTCTATGGCGGTAATTTTCCTTTTCATACTCTTATATGTGAAACGGATTCTAAAAACCTATCCAATTTCTTATTGTAATAATTCACAAAAATAATATGTTAAAATTTAACAAATTGCACAAAACAAAATATTTTTTGAAAAAACAAAAAAATCTTAGGTAATTTTAGAACAATTTTCACATATAGAAGTAGATTTCATAAAAGAAAAAGGAGAAGGATATGAAGATCAGTTATTGCAAAAGCTTAACTTATCATGGAAGAAGGTTAAATACCTTGGATGAGGTAGAAGAAGTCGTTGATAAGATGGTTCAGGAAAAGATCCGGGACGCTTATGAGGAAAAACAGGCAAACAAAGAATATAAGTCATCTGATGCCTTTACAAAATTCTTTTTTCCCATTTTTTGTATCCCGGTCATTATGATTGAAATCATTGTCCTTTTTGCCCTTCCGTCATTTCGAAACATATCCTGTTTCATTTTGACGCTTATGGCTCTCTCAATCGTCATCTGTACCGTATATCTAAATGATTTGACGGATTTCTGGAATTGCCTTGTATATGGAGGAAAATCCTGGTATCTCTTTGCTTCCACGGAAGATAAGATTTTGAATGACGTCACGGCGGACGTCCAAATTCCCTTTGGCTTTAATCAAAATAATGAAATTTATTATTCCAATTCCGGAAACATTTATCGGATGATTTATCTTACGGGATTTGGAAAGACCAAGATCCTGAAATATGATTCAGATTTCATTCGATTTTCCCTTCCCGAAGAGGAATGCATTGACATTCCAATGGAAGTAATCCTATTAAAAAAGGTTCAAAAAGGGAAGAAACCTTATGTTGATTATGAGGGCGAATTCTTAACTTTATACCTTAAAAAGAAGGATTATAAGAAGATCAAAAAAGCACAAAATAAAATTCGATTTTGATTGGAGAAATGATCATGAAGATGAAAATTAAGGTTCATAACAAAAGTGGAATGAAATTTAAGAAGATCGAAAAGAAGATTGACAGACAGATTCTTGAACAGTGTAAGGTTTTCGACGGAATAACTGACTTTTTCTGTCAGGCCGTTGCAATCTTATGGGGCATGTTTCTTTGCTTTCTGGGGATAACAAGCCTTTTTGCTCCGATCAATCGGAATGCGAATGACAAGGAATTTCTTTTAACGGTATTCCTGAAGTTATTGTTGTTTTTTATGTTTGGATTTGGCGGAGTCTGCGTAAGTCTTGGAAGAATCCGAGAAATTTTCTTAAAGAAGAGCCTGAGAAAAACCATTAAGGACGGAACAATTTCCGAGAAGATCCGAGCATTGCAAAAATACAAAGAAAGTTCCGTTGATTGTTTTGACCAATGTATTGATGATGTTTCATTAAATGATAAAAAGGTAAGCCCCATTGATGCTTATATTGTTCTGCTTATCGCAAAATCAGGTAAGGTAACCTTAAAATGGAATAAAAAGAACGGCAGGGTATCCTTTACTTATAAGGATGAAAGCGGTAAAAAACATTCTTATAAGAGTTTGGAAGCCGTTCCTTATCGAAAAAACGGGAAAAACCCCGTAATGAATTATTATGGATATAACCTTTACTTGAGCATGTATGGAACAAATCCATAAAACAAGGAAGCGGCTGCCGTTTGGCAGCCACTTTATTCCCAGGGAAAAAAGAAATGTACATGGAGGAGATTATGAGACAGATCGACGCAGATTTGTTGGAACCGGATACAGAATGGGATGATTATGAAGATGGGTTCATTTCTTACAGTCAGAAACAGATAGAATCGGCACTGGTAAAACCTGGACACTGGATTCAAACCGTATTCTGGGACTTCTGCAGTGAATGTAAGGAAAGGTTTGAGCCATATCAGAAGATTACGGAATATCCATACTGTCCAAAATGTGGGCGTCCCATGAGAGGAGAGAAAGATCATGCGTTATGATGATCAGGAATTAAAAAAATATCTGGAGTATCGAAGAAAACTCCTTGAGAAAAATAAAGGGGAATATCAAGGTTGCCCTACAGTTGTCTGGAATAACCAGACGGTTACTGGGAAAACGGCGGGAGAATTTGTAAAAGAAAATGAAATGCTCATATCATTCCTGGAGGAACTGATTTCCTTTCGGGACAGAGAAGTTCTTCTTTCCGGTCAGATTGAAAGGGTGGAGCATGATTGGTCGAAGTTTAAGGGGCTCATTAACGAAAGCGTTCCCAGAAGCTTTCTGCGTAACCCTGATTAAGAAAAACGGAGGAATTATATATGGGTATTTATAAGAGAACCATAAAAGATTGGGATGCTGAAGCAAAAGAATTAAAAAAAAGAATGGAAAAAAGAGAGATAAAGGGAGAATTTGATCATTTAGCCGGGAATTATGATGATATTGATGATTCCATGAGCTTAGAGGAAGCAGAACACATCGTTTTTGGGATTGATCCACGATATAGAAAAGATGCTCAGTTTTCCGAGGAAGAATTGGTAAGGGAAGGAACACATCCCGTCATTATAGAAGAATTAATGATGCATAAAAGAATGTATCTCGAAGCTGTTGAACTTCTACAAAAAGCTGGAGAAATGTAATAGAAGAGATAAAAGGACTTCCCTAGAGGAAAAAGGAGAAACAATGTATAAACAGATCATTATTGTCCGTAAGGACCTTCAAATGAGTCATGGCAAAATGGCCGCTCAGGTTTCCCATGCAAGCATGGCTTTCCTGACAAAAATGATTCAGGATCATTACATTGGGTCGGTATTTGATAATCCATCTCATGGAATGAAACCCCTTGGACTCGTTGCAATAGATAGCTTTCAGATGGATCAGGGACTTTATGATGAATGGATCGGAGGTTCCTTTACCAAATGCATCCTGGAAGCAAAGAATAAAACACAGCTCCTTAAGGCCAGAGAGAAAGCCTTAGAACTTGGACTTCGGGAAGGAGAAGAATTCTTTCTGATACGTGACAATTGCTATACGGAACTGACTCCAGAGGAGGATGGAAGATGTCTTACCTGCATTGGTTTTATGCCATTTGACAGTGAGATCATTGATCAGATCGGAAAGAAATATCAGCTTTATAAGGGATAATAAGAAAATGGAGGTTTTCACATGCCAGAACAGGAAAAAGCATTTCATGTCGGAGACTATGTTGGAGATGAATGGGATCGAAGCTGGAGAGTAGAGGAGATTACAAAAGATGGATATATCATCTCAAATCCTTTTTATAACATTCAAAAGGAAATTTCAAATGATCCTAATCCGAATCAATATAAAAAGGAAGGACTTTATACGGAAGAATATAAATTGCTTAGATCTCATGATCATCCGGACGTTTCAAAATTTCCAATTGGTTCCGCATGGAAATGTCTGAAGAAATCCGGATTAAATGATCCAGAAGTTGATACCGTAACCGTCATGCATTATGCATATAGTAAAGGCGTATTCTGGGTATGTAATTCCGAAAAACCTTCCTTGTTATTCCTTGCAGAGGAATCGGATTTACAGTCTGTTGAAAAAGACATACGGATAAGTACGGGATATAAGGATTCCAAAGGTACCCTTATCTTTGTAGGCGATGTACTGCATGAAGGTTGTAACGGATTTCGCAGAAGGGTCGTAGTGGATAAGGAAAATGGCGGGTATAGAATGGAAGGCCTTGGAGATGATTACAGACTTCCTTACGTTCTGGATGATGACTGGTGTGAAGTCGTGAACGAACCGGTAAATGACAATGAAACACGGGAGGAACAAGAACTGGAATAAAACATTCCATAAAACGGAAAAAGAATTAAATTCTAATCTCAGGAGGAAAAAACATTATGAAGGAAGTTACAAATGAAGAAGCCATAAGAGCATTAAAAACGCTGGAAAAACGTCTTGAAAATCAGATTACCATTGTAAGGGAGAAGGCATCTGAGGAGCAAAAGGAAAGATTATTTGATAAACCTGCTGACGAAATGGAACTCCATGAAATTGGAGATGACGTCATGATGGGCTATTAAAGAAAAAGGTACGCAGGGAGCGTACCTTTCTTATTTTTGTTTCTATTTTTCAAACTCCTCTTCCTGATCCCCATAATCAAATTTTAGGTGAGAAAAGGTTCTTTCAATCTCCAAACTGTCAGACATGGAAAAATCCCCGACGCATTTTCCATTCACGTAACAATTCCCGCGGTAAACGCAGTCCAGATCACTGAAAGAAAAGCTGATCTTATCTACTTCCTCAGGTTTATTTCCATACCACATGTCCAAAAACATTATCTTTCCTCCAAATCATAATCATGACCGGTATAAGGATCCAATCCGGTTTTCTTTACGTAAGCATCCCGGTTCTTCCAATAGGTATTTATTTCCTCATCCCATTCTTCCTGCGTGTAGGTGGAATGATAATTACTTGGGCTTGGATATTCATACGGTGGCGGAAGACGATCATTTGGAGGCGTCAGGATCTTTCTGTTAACCTGATGATAAATCATGGTTGCCGTTTTCTGAAATTTCTCTGGAATTCTCATGGGACAATTCCTCCTTACTTCTTTTCCTTATATGTGCATTTTATAATCAAAAATCCCCGAGAATGCTCCCGGGGATTCCTTATGCTTATGTTTTTATTCTTCGGAAGGAAGTTCTTCCTGCATGGAAGTTTCTTCCTTTTTCTTCCTGGGGGATGCCTTTTTCTTTGGCTTCTCCTGGGCATCTTCCTTAACGGGCTTATGAGGCTTTACGGGATCCTGATCATCCTGATCCTTAAAAGGATTGGCGGGAACGTCTTCCTGAAGGGTATATCCCTTTTTCTCATCAAAGGATTCGGAAAGCTCCCTAAAAATATCCAAAAGCTCTTCATTATCCTTGGGAGTCTTGAAATATAACTTCTTCGTGGAATTTTCATCCGTAAAAAGGAGATAACTGAAGGTAATCTCATTAAGATCATTTCCGGGTTCCAGATCACAGTTTTTCATGATCCAATTGAAGACTTCTTCCATCTTCTCCAGGGATACGCCCTGTTTCTGGTCCGTAATGCGGCCACAGGAGAAATGCATGAGTTCCCCTTCCTGTTCATAACACTTTGGTCTGAAATCTGAAATCCTTGCAAAAAGGGCTTCCTCTTCATTGAAACGCTGCAGTCTGTATCCAAAATTGATGCCATGCCATTCATAAAGCAGCGGAATGTTGATTTCCTGCAGGTTTCCAAAACAGATCGGTACGGAAGGGAATGAATTTGGAATGGTGGTTTCATCTTCACCCCAGAAACCATCATCTTCTTCATCTTCCTCATCCTGATCTTCCTCGTCCCAGGATTCCTTGACTTCCTTTCTTTCAGAAAGACATACGGCTGTCGCATATCCTGCAGCAAAGAGTGCTGCTCCCGTAAGCCCAATGAGTCCTAAAAGTTTTCTTTTCATTGGTTAGATCCTCCTTTATATTAAGATATTTAGTAACGCGATTCATTGGAAAGGATTTAGAACAGTTCCAACATTTCCAATTCCTTCCCTCGGAAAGATACGTCTCCCTGAGAAACGTTAAAATAATCCGCAATGGGCTTTAGGTAAGCCTGATTTTCCTTTGTATATTCCCTGAGGACTTTTCTGTATTCTTCCCTTGGCATCAAAAAAGCGGCAGCAAATTCATTTGCCCTGATCTCAAAATTCAGGAAATTCCCTTCACTGGCATTCTTCCAATTTTCTGAATTCCAAAGATCTTCATTTACGGCATATCCCATAAATAAAAATAATCTTCCCAGGCATTTGGCAACGGCAAAATTTTTTCTGGAATCCGGCATTGATTTTGGAATCCGAATGGAAAATTTAACGTCTCCATCAGTTTCTTTTTGTACCGTTCCGTTTGCAAAAGGGGTCATGGATTCATCTTCAATGAGAACCCCGCCGATTTTTTGAACGACTTCCTTCATGTCCCGAATGGGAGAAGAGATGCCATAGACCAAAAGGACGTCTCCGGCAAAGGCTTCTATTTTGTTTTTTAATTCAGCGTCCATCATACGTTTTCCTGCTTAAGCCTCAAAAAAATTATCCAGTTCCTCAAGAATTGCACTGAAATTATCAGGAGCAATCACGTAAAACTTTCCGGCCTTTGTCTCAAAACATACGTCCCAACCTTCCTCTTGGGATACGTATTCCAGGGGATAAAAGGTAAGGAGGTCATATACGTACTGCATGTTCAGTTCCGTGATCATGCGGGTTTTTGCAGCAAGATGATGACAAACGTTAAAGTCACTATTTGTGTACATGCCATATTTTTGCGTTCTTGTTAAGGTCGCAAATTCATTTCCGGTCTCCAAACGCTGAATGGAATATTTGGAATTTATGACAAAACCATCTTCCTTTTTTTTCGCCTGAACGATAATGCCCGTGAGTTCATTAAAATCCGGATCCTCTGCAATTTCTTCATCCTGAAATCTTTTGCTCTTTGCTTCCAGATACTTTGCGGTTGCAAATCCAGCGGTAAAAATGACAAGTCCGGTAATTCCAATGATCTTTAATGCTTTTCCCTTCATTCCTTTGTCTCCTTACGTTTTTCATGAAAATTTTATCAATTTTCTTAAAATCTGATGGATCTTTTTTCTATATGTAAAAAGATTTCTTTTTTTACCCATTTTTGACACAATTTACGTCATTATTTTTCAGTGATTGCTTTGCTTATCAGTAAAAAATATAAACTTTGGAGGTAGAACATGAGCATGCAAAATGATGATCTTTCTTATGAACGAAAAGGAACCCCTGAATTTACCGCGGACCAGGTAAAATTTGGTGGATTCTTTTTTACTTCCCAAAATAAATTTGGGCCCGTAGAACCTCATATTTCCTTTCTGCAGATGGATGAAGTGGAAGACGTCCTTTGGGATTATCCGGAGGATCCCTGGTCCTTAGAAGAACTTCAGGACATCATCCACGGGGAGTTATCAGAAAGTTTGATTGCTTATTTGGCACAGTCAGGCAGATCCTATCAGGATAAATATGGGTTCATTCATCAGGAACACAATCAGGAAGATAGGTTTTATTGCATGTATTTTGCAGCCATTGACGGGGACGTGTCCAATGAGATTGACAGACTGGAAAATCTTTTGGCTCTTCCTGAATTCTTGGATCCCAATCATCCGGATTATGCACAAAGTCAGCCTTACAGACAGGCCATTTTGGAAGCAAAAAGCTTCCTTGAGGATCCCGAGAAGGTAAATGACGCATTGAAATCCTGTGCAAGGGTAGCTCGGGAAATGAATGGCTGGGATAACGAACCGGAAATTTAAGTTCATACGTAAAAACAAAGAAGAATGCCAAAACCATTGGGAGTTTTTCCAATGGTTTTTCTTTCCCGAAAAAAAATATTTCAGACATATTATAAAAAATGGGTTTTGCAGAAAATGCAAGGAAATGGGAGGAAATATGGAAAAAATCATTGAATTTTTCAAAAAGAATAAGGTAAAGATCCTTACTTTTATTCTTGAGGTCTTAGGCACGGCCATCATTGCATTTACCTTTAATACCATGAGGTATAATGCACAGAAGGCAAAGATTGAAGAGGTTACCTATAATCAGTTCATGGAACTTGCTTTAGCCGGCAGGGTGGATACGGTTTATTACAGCTCCCTAAGGGATGAATACATGGAATTTACCCTGTTTAATGAAGATACGCAGAAGATGACCGTAAAAGAGAGGGAAAAATATGATTATGACATTTCTTCCTGGAAGAAATTCAGTAATCCCCAGACAGAAACGTTCAGACAGGAACTTTTAATGATGGGAATTACGGTCAAGCAATATAATAACGTATCCATTGCCAGCGTCTTTATTTCCATCTTAAGCATGACGCCAACCATCCTGCTTTTATACTTCATGTGGAAAATGCTTGCCGGACAGATGGGTGGAGTGAAAAAGGATGACATCATTCAGACTTCTGACGTGAAATTCGAAAACGTCATCGGTCAGGATGAAATCCTGGAAGACATTCAGTTTATTACCAAACTCATTAAAGAACCCGGGATCGGAGAGAAGATCGGAGCAAAAGTTCCAAAGGGAATTCTCCTTTCAGGAGCCCCGGGGACAGGAAAAACACTTATAGCGAAGGCAATCGCCGGAGAAGCAGGCGTTCCTTTTATCAGCATGAGTGGTTCCGATTTTAAGGAAATGTTCGTAGGTCTTGGTGCAAAAAGGGTTCGTGACCTCTTTGCCATTGCAAGAAAAAATTCACCCTGTATCGTGTTCATTGATGAAATTGATTCCGTGGGAGCCTCCCGTGACAGTAAATGGACGGGAAGCAGTGAGGATTCCCAGACCATTAACGCACTTCTTAAGGAAATGGATGGGTTTACCGGCAGGGAAGGCGTATTCGTCCTGGCTGCAACCAACCATCCAGATAAACTGGACAGTGCCCTTAGAAGATCCGGAAGATTTGACCGTGAAATTCAGGTAAATCCTCCCAGGGATTGGAAAGTAAGGGCGGAACTCTTTCGGTTCTATCTGAAGGATGCCAAACTTGCAGATGACGTTGACATTGAAACTTTAAGTAAACAGGTATCCGGGTTTACCGGTGCTGACATCTCCATGATCTGTAATGAAGCGGGAATCATTGCCCTCATGCAGGATAAGGAAGTCATTGATCAGGCATGCATTGAGGAAGCCATTGATAAAAAGGTATTTCACGGTAATCGTTCCAAGGAACAGAAACGGGATGAAGATCTTAAGATCGTTGCTTATCATGAAGCAGGACATGCAGTCATGAACTGGCTTTGCGGAGAAGAGATTTCCAGGGCTTCCATTCAGGGAACTACTTCAGGAGTTGGCGGCGTAGTATTTGGAGCCGATGGCGGCAGCGTATTTCAGACCAAAAAGGAATTAGAGAATCGCATTAAAATTGCATTTGCCGGAAGGGCGTCAGAAGAGATTAAGTTTGGTAAGGATAACGTGACGACCGGGGCAAGCAATGACATTACGCAGGCTACCAACGTCATGTATTATTACATTCAAAAGGACGGTTTTTCCGATTATGGACTTCTTGATCTGGAAGTCCTTGGAAAGAACAGTATCGTGAATACGGATACCATTGCAACGCAGATTGCCGAAATGAGTAAAAAAATGTATGCAGATACCTTAAAAGAGCTTAAGGATCATTATTCCTTTGTGGAAAAGCTGGCAGTAAGACTTTTGGAAGAGGAAACCGTAAGCGGTTCCGAGATCGTTAAGATGTTTGAAGGCGAAAAGATCAGTGCCTAAAATAAAATGGAGTCATTCCACTTAAGGGATGGCTCCATTCTTCTTATTTGTTATGCTCATTTCGTGATAAAAAATGGAAGAGAAACAAAAAAAAACGTATGAAGTGTATATACTTATTACACGACGCTCATTTTTCAAATTTTGGGATAAAATTTTCAAATTGAAATAATTTTCAATTTTGAAAAAATGACGCTAAAATTAAAAGAAAAATTTCAAATTGTGTAATAAGTTAATACACTTATTTAACATTATTCTTCTTTTATTTTTCGGAACACTTTAAGCATGTTTTATAAATATATGGATATGTAAAAATCTTTATTTCTGTCCATCTAATTATATGAAAAATCCATCATATTCACGAATTCATTCACTTCATCTTGAACGCTGAACTATTTTTGAAAAATATCAAAACATAAACAAATATGGAGGGAAGCTTATGGTGTTTGGAGGAATGTTTTATGAGTAATTGGATATATCATGAAATGTGGTTTCGTGATCCGGAAAAAGAAAATTTATTTCAAAAATTAAAGGAAGACGGATTCATTCAGGACGTTACTTATTCAGATGGCGGTACTGGACATGAACTGAACGTTGGGAAAATGAGTCCAGAATGGCTTGCCGAGGAAGAGAAGATCTATCTTAACTGGTGTCAGAATCATGACAGGGAGCCGGATGAGGAACAAATAACAAAACTTGGTACGTGTCCCATTCATCAAAAGGAAAAAGGGATTGCCCTCTTTTTTAATTATGCCTGTCGTGATGACATTTTGAGCGTCATTTCGAAACAATACCCGAATGATGAGTTTCAGTGTGAGATAAGGGGTGAAATTGGCCGGTCTTACTTTAGCGGATACGTCAAGGACGGCAGCACGATTACAAATGACGGTAAACCATATAAGGGATACCTGATCGTAAATGATTCTTCCATTAAGCAAGACAAAAACGGAAAACATTATGCGTCCATTCCCATAAAGAAAAGCAATGAGGAACAAACGGAATTCATCCGGTTTTATTTTCAGGAAGAAAATAAGGTAAATGCCGGGGATTTGGGGAAGGACGTTACAAATGATGGCATCAAGTCAGCCATCTTATTTTCGGAACTTAATCCGGTCATTTCCATTCAAAAACAAAACGGGGAATGGGATGAAATGCATCTTGAGGACGTTTTTGAATATCAGCTCAAGGCAAAACGGGAATTTGCGATGGAAAAGGCAAAAGTGGAATTTGACGTACGGGCTAACGACCTTTCCGTAAGGGTACATAACAGGTGGAATCATCAAGTTAACTGTTATGGAGTCGTTACCATGACGGTACCATCTGAAATTTCGGAGAACGGCATTGCGTCCTTTACCGTAAATGAACTCCGTGACCGAAATGACCGTGGGGCACGGTTTTATTTTAGGGAAGAAATGGCAAGGATTGATTATGAATTTCCTGATAACCTTGAATTTTATTCGGAAAGGGATTTTGACAAAACGGTTCAAGTCATGAAAAACGGGGAACAGGATAGAATTACGATTCCCATGAGTCAGGTAAAAACATTATATCAAAATCACTTGAGGGAAATGGAACAAAGACAAAGAAATCTGGAAAATGAAGAAGAGTCAGACAGGGACAGATATTAAAGAGGAGGAAGAAAAATGATTTTAGCAATTATGGGAAGAACCGCATCCGGTAAAAATGCGATTGGAGAGAAATTAAAAGAACTTTATGGTTATGAGGAAATGGTCTCTTATACCACCAGACCGATCAGGACAGGAGAAAAGGATGGCGTAGATTATCATTACTTAACAATGAAAGAATGCCAAAAGAAACTGGATAACGGTGAGTTTTTGGAACTGGTTCAATATGGCGGAAATTATTATGGAACCGGCAAAAAAGAAATTGAAGAAATGTGTGATCCAACTAAGAAATGTCTCTTTGTCTGTACGCCGGATGGAGCGGAGCAGATTAAGAAATTTGCCGGAGAGGAAAACGTAAAATGTATCTATATTGAAGCCCCCGAGGAAGATAGATTAAAAAGATACATGAATCGGGAAGGTAAAGGCGGTTGGAGTAATGAGAACATGCTCAAATTTAAGGCTCGTACAAAAGATGAGGATGAAACCTTTAAGGCTGCAAAAGACATCGCCGATCTTCTTGTAAAAAATGGAGATAAGTTTTTTGAAATCTCGGTTAAGGATGAAAATGGAAAATTCCATTTTAAAGTCGGCGAGGAAAGGCAACCTGTGGAGGCCTCCTTAAATTCCGTAGAAATGAATGAGCATATTTGTCATATCTGCTTTTTCATTGAGAAATATTTAGAGGATCTAAATAAAGATATTTGTTACTTAAATAGGAATAAATATGAAATCAATAAAGATCTTATCATGAATTATCTGGATACGTGGGAACATAAATTTACTCCGGAAGAAAAAGAAAGCATTACCGATAATATTTGTTCCAGAATGAAATTTATAGACGTTGACGTTCAAAAAGTGCAGGAATTTAATTTTGTGGAAGACGCTTATGCGGATGCTGCATGTTGTTACGTTTTTTCACATAATAATTCCGTACGGGCCCTTCTTGATGAAAAGGATGATTCTAAAGTCTTTGAATGTATGGGAATGGGGAAACCTGGGCCTGAAGAAGAACAGGAAATGGAATAGGAAGAAAATTGCGAGAGATAAGAAGGATATTGTTTTTTTCTCCTCTGGGGAACAAAAAGCACCTCTTCATGAGGTGCTTTTCTATTGGTTTTATCCTTGTTCTAAGATTATTCCAAAGTTAATGGTTCACAGGCATGTCTTGGCTTTTCATAAGAATAAGTTGTATCGGCAAGTCGTGAATCTGGAATTTCTTTAACGACTTCTTTATATCCTACTTTTGGGCTTAGACTATCTTCTTTATCCCAATAATAAAATTTTACGGAACCAAAGCCTATGGCAGCTCTTACAAGTTCTTCGGCTTCTTTTTCGGTTTTTGCTCCGACTCTGTAACGCCCTGCCGTGTTTCTTCTCATGCCTGGTCTTTTGTATGCATCAACCAAAACAATTGCTTGTTTTATTGTTTTCATAAAAATTCACCTCTCTTAACTAAATGAAGTTTATTCCATTCCGTCATATTCCTGGAAATAGGCTCTGCAATGTTTCCATGCAAGGTTCCAGGCATTTCTTGCCTTTGCGTCATAGATAAAGCAGGAAACGTTTATGATCGTACAAATGGCAATTAAAATTCCACCGCTGCATAAATAATCCATTAAGGAACCATAGGCGATAAGGCCTCTTGCAAGAAGAATGAACCTTCTTCGCTTTCCATTTGCGGTAAGTAAAAGATAAAGGCCAACGCTCATAATGATGATGCTTAAAAATCGAAAGAATTCCATAATGTTCTCCTTATCATCTACGTCTATATATGTTTTTTTCAATCTCAAAATCATGAAAAAATGAAGAAATTTATAACATAATTTCCTGAATGCCTTTTTTCTTTTATATATGCTTAGAAATTTCTCGATTTTGTGAAGATTTATTACATATAAGAATAGAAATTCGTGAAGGAGGTTTTTATGAACGGAATTATTATGGCCGCATGTTTTATCCTGCTTGCCCTAATGGTCCTTTATGGAACCATTTTGGTTTGCATGATGGTGAAACAGAATAGAAAAAATGAAAACTTTAACAAGATGCTTACAAAAATGGACATGGACATGACCGTATTATCTACCCATAAGGGAGAGATCCTGCGTTCCGTTAATTCCGTTTCAAATAACCTGTCCGGTATTACGGAAAAAATGGACGAAAAATTCATTGGAATCCTAAAACAGGAAGCGGAAAGTCAGGAAAAACTCCGGAATACCTTATCGGACAATCTGGAAAAAATGCAGGGAATCACGGAAAGAAAACTGTCCGACATTCAAAGAGACATGTCCGAGAAATTGGATGCCTCCCTGAATAAAAGACTGGATGAATCCTTTGAAAGGGTTAGCACGCAACTTAGTCAGCTTTATAAGTCCCTCGGGGAACTGTCTGAGATGTCTGACGGGATTTCTTCCCTGAATCGTACGTTATCCAACGTAAAGACCAGAGGTACCTGGGGAGAAATTCAACTTGGAGCCTTACTTTCAGACATTCTGGATGCTTCTCAATATGAAGCAAACGTAAAGATTAAGTCAAATACCGATGACCTGGTGGAATTTGCAATCAGAATTCCATCAAAGGAAGAAGATGGAACAATTATCTATTTGCCCATTGATTCAAAATTCCCTATGGACAGATATGAAGAGATCCTTCGTGCTTCCGAGGCAGGGGATGCAGAAGCGGTAAATCGTGCAGTAAAAGATTTGGAACAGAGAATGAAGTTGGAGGCAAGAACCATCAGGGATAAATACGTAACACCTCCAAAGACAACGGATTTTGCCATCCTGTTTTTGCCTACGGAGTCCCTTTATGCGGAAGTTATTAAGATTCCGGGCCTCATGGCCTATTGTCAGAATGAAGTCAGGGTACTCATTGCAGGCCCTACCACGTTGGCAGCCCTTCTTAATTCCCTGAAGGTTGGATTTAAGAACGTGGCTCTTTCCAAGAAGACTGCAGAGATTCGTAAGATGCTGGAAGCGGTAAAAACGCAGTATGGAAAACTGGATGAACTCATTGATCAGTCCAAGAGAAAGTTGGAAGCTGCAATGAATGCCAACGAAGAACTCCAGAAGCGTACCGGAATCATTATCCGTAAAATGAGTAAGATCGGAGAGCTTGACATGGCAGAAAGCGATGAACTGCTTGGCATTAGCGACAGTGAGGGAGAGGAAGAATAAATGTGCGGGTATTGTAATAAAAATGATTACGTTTTGTTTCAAAAAATAAAAGGAACCCTATTTTACCTTCACGGAGGAAAAGGGAGTCTGATGATTCAGGAACCTTATTGCGGAGCACAAAACTGTAAGTTGAAGGGGTATCCGAGAAAGGTGGAAACCTTCATTCA
>JAEEGL010086320.1_pt1 | contig 56294 bp, 54 predicted proteins | sample 9134231 | NCBI WGS metagenome assembly JAEEGL01 (sample SAMN16246548, study PRJNA631951) | gut metagenome | biome: gut microbiome; feature: rumen; material: fiber-attached | host: Bos | place: Iran: Karaj | collected 2018-10
CTTTATAATGATCCCAGTGACCAGATGTTTTATATAAATCAACTGTACCAACACATGGAGTATATACATGCTCGTATCCAAGTTTTTGTTCTTTATCATAAATATAGTTTTCTAAAAGTTTACGAACTAAAGCTCCATTTGGAAGCCATAGTGGCATACCTTTTCCAACTAAATCATGATTCATAAAAATACTTAAATCTTTTCCTATTTTTCTATGATCTCTTTGTTTTGCTTCTTCTATTTCTTTTAAACATTCATTTAAATCCTCTTCATTATCAAAGCATACTCCATATATTCTTTGTAACATCTTATTCTTTGAATCAGCTTTCCAGTATGCTCCACTTACTTTTAATAGTTTAAAATACTTAATCTCTTTTGTAGAGTTAACATGAGGACCTCTACATAAATCTATAAAATCATCTTGCTTATATGCGCTTATTATAGTGTCATTTTCATCCATTCTACTAATTAAGTCTAGTTTATATTCATCACCTTTAAACATATCAAGTGCTTCTTGTTTAGTTAATTCTATTCTTTTAATTAGTTTATTAGATTTAGAAATTTTTTTCATTTCTTTTTCTATAACACCTAAATCTTCTTCAGTTAAAGTTTTATCACCTAAATCAATATCATAGTAAAATCCACTTTCAATTACTGGACCTACCCAATACTTAGCATCTTTATATAAATGTTTTACTGCATGAGCAAGTAAATGAGCACAACTATGATTTAAAGTGTTTAATTTTTCATTTTCTTTTATATTAATCATATTATTCCTCCTCAAATTTCTTTCTCTTTTCCATACATCTGTTATATTTTCTTTTTAATACTGCTCCTCTTTCAATTAGTTGTCTTTTTGCTAAATGTTTTTGATTATGTGTACTAAATTTATTATCTAATACTTGTTTTAACTCTCCAATGCTCATAGAGTAATAATCATATTTAACTTCTTCTTTTAGTTCAAAGATTTCTTCTTGATGTTCAACATAATCAGGTGTTAAATATGGTACAGGATATCTACTTTGACCATCATCTACAAGTACAATATTGCCTTGATAAAAAGAGTCTCTATCTTTATCTAACATTTCATCTGAACATCTTTTTAAATCAGGGAATAAATACTTTACATCAGTGTGTGACAATTTTTTTAAATCTTTACCTTGTAACCCCTTATAAATTGACAAAAATTTTGCAAGTGACATTGTATTATCATATTTTTTCATAAAACCTCCAAAAATAAAAAAGGATGGTATAAGGAGTCATAATGACGGTACCATCCTTTATTTCACTCTAATGTTATATAACGATAACAAATCGTAGGCTATTAACCTCATAAAATTGGGAGTAACTATTAAATCTAATTATTAGTTTTCACCAAACACTAACTCTCTATAAATTAGTAAATAATAATCTTGTCCAATTAACATTTATAAATGTATATTATCACTTTTTAAAACCTTAAGCAATATCTTTCTCTAATTTTAATTTTTTATTTTTAGTTTTTATATCTTTTAAGTCTGACATCTTCTCAATTAATTCAACTAATTCTGGAACATCAAGTCCACATATTGCTTTTGCAATGTCTAAATTTGTTACTTCATTTTTTACAATGGTTTGATTAACTATTTGTGGTTCATTAATAAAAGGTGTAATCTCTAAATTATCTTCTTTTGTTGCTTCTCTTGATGAATATTCAATATCAGTTTGATATGTTTTATAATAGTCTTTATAGTAATCATTTTTTCTAGCACTGTATTTTTGAGATTCTATAAAAGATAAATCTTCCTCTTTTTCTTCTTCTTGCCCAAATGTTCTAATTTCATTTTTATCTTCATCTTCTAAAACATATTTACCTCTATCAATTAATTCATCAGCTTGAGCTTCTATGTTTCCATTAGATTTTACTAATTTTAATGCTTTTCTTAAGTAATAGAAAGGAATAAAACCTCTTAGTATATTTGAAAATGTATAATTAAAGTTATACAAACTATTTTTATTCTTTACATAACCTCTATTATGAAGTTCTTTAACAACTAGTGGTTTTACTGATTCAATCACAGCAAAAGCATAGGCATTAGTAAACACTTGAGTAATTATATAAATCAAAAAAATGTATTTCATACTAGTTCCCCCCTCCTATACGTGAGCATATTATAGCAGAACACCACTAAAAAGTCAAACTTATTCTCAAATTATTGACTAATTTAATAAAATAATTGATAATTATAATAGGTGGAAGTATGAAAGATATGGTATTTAGAATTAATAAAGATGAATACGAAATTATTAAAAGTATTCAAAAAGATAGTAATAATTATTTGATTTATAAGGGTAAAAACAATGAATTATATGCCTCAAAATATGAGATTATTAATAATGAACTTGTTTTAAATCCTATTGAAAATGATAAAGAATGGGACTTTATTGATAATAACGTGGAGGTTTAGAAGATGTATAGTTTTATTTTGTTTAAATTTAAGGATAACGAACTAGTTAATTGTGATTATTTAACTTCTAAAGAAATAACTGCAAATAACTATAATTTTGATGAAGATTATATGTCTTTAGACGATTTTTCTACTCTACTTCGTCCTTTAATTAAAAATTCAAGCCTTTATATATCAAAACTTAATAATAATAAGAGTGATTTATATAGAATTTATGGAGATTTATTAAATAAGGAATATCAAAAAGTATCTATAGAAGATAAAGAAAGCAAAAGTATTAAAGTATTTAAAATACCTAATTATGAACTAGAAAGTATAAAAAACAAAAAGAAAGAAACTCATTCTAAAATAAGTAAGATTCAAAAAAAAGGTAAAATTAACAGAATTAATTTGTTTAATCAAAAGCAAGTTGTTATAACATCTCTTAGTACTATATTATTATTGAGTAGTAATATAGTTAATGCTAAAATAAAAAACAATTATGAGAAGTTAGCTAAAGAAAATATAATTGAAACACAAGAAGAAGTAATGAACACCATTGAAATTAATAATTTAATTGAAGATATAAAACATTTTTCTGATACATTAGATATAGATTCACTAAAAATACAAACAGATGATTGGACAAATACGCAAAAATGTATTTCTTGTTATGAAAACTATTATGATAAAATTGAAAAATATGCTAAAATGTATGGAATTGACCCTTCTGTTGCGTTTGCTATTGCGTGTCATGAAAGAGGATCTCATAGTAATCAAGTAGATGCTGGTGGAGGAATTGGTTTATATCAAATTCAAATAGAAGGTTCATGGAACTGGGACAATAAGGAAGTAAGTGCATATAACTTTGATACTAATAGTATTGAAACATTTAAAATAACAAAAGATAATGTAAGTAATTTAGATAATAATATTAAAGTTGGACTTATGATATTTCAAAATTGTTTACAAAGAAATGACTATAATATTGCAAAAGCTATTACTGAATATAATTATGGCTCAACATTCTTAGATAAAACTATAAATGACGCTTGTTACTTTTTAGATAAAGACGATAGTTATTTTAATGATATAAATCATTTAGAATGGCTTAATTATAGAAATTATGGAGGAGATCCTCATTATTTAGAAAATGTAATGAAATATATCGATAATAATAAAGTATTATCATTTACTACTCAAAATGGTGAAGAAAAGAAAGTTAGATTTAATAATTTAAATAACGAATTAGAAGTTGCTTCTAATAATATAAAAAGATAGTTTAAACTATCTTTTTTAATTTCTCTTGTTTTTACTTATTAATTGTTCTTCAACAGTTAGATATTTGATTCTTTCTATTATTCTTCTTGCTTTTATTTCATCTGTTCCTTTAGATGTTTCAGATAAGAAGTTTTCTAACTCTTCTATAGTGAAATTAGACGTAAAAAAAGTTGTTAGATTATTATCCATTCTATATTGAAGAATTGTTCCAAGAACTTCATCCCTAGCCCATGGGCTATTATTCTCAGCACCAATATCATCTATCAGTAAAATATCACATGTAGTTATTTCATCTAATACTTCATCATAATTATATTCATTGAATGATGCTTTTAATCTTTTTAATAAACTAGGATAATATACATTTATTGTTTTAAATCCTTTGTTTGATAATTCATTTAATAATGCGCTTAATATATAAGATTTACCACTACCAAAAGATCCACTAAGATACATACCTTTTACATTTTCATTATTTATTTTACTTTTAAGAAATTCTTTTATATATTTTTTTATATTCGTTCTTTCTTTTTCTGATATTAATTCACTTAATGAAGCATTTTGAAGTACTACTGGTGTATCAAAGAAAATGGTATTATTTTTCTTTTTATTACTCTTATAAAATTTGCATGGTTTATAAATAAATTCAATATTATCATTTACTTTAGTTGGGTAATATACATGTCCCTCTATTTCGTTTTTACATGTATCTAAAGCTTTACATTTAGAACAATTTTTTAGTTCACATACGGTATTTTCTAGTTTAGAAGTATTTTTCATAAGAGTTAGTTCATCTGTTTTTAATCTATTACATAATTTTAAAAACATTTCATCTTTACTTGCTAAAATGAATTCACGTCTTAAATCATTTTCAATTGCTTTTTTACTTTTAGTAACAAATTTATTAATCATTTTCTAAACTCCTCTATAAAGCTTTTAAATTCTTCATCTTCATTTTCTACTTCACTTGAAGAAATACTTTCGTTAAACCAACTTGGAATAACTTTCTTTTTAGATGTTGTTGTTTCTTTCTTTTTAGACCTGTTATGCTCTTTTTTAGCAATTTCCATTGCTTCTTGAGCAGTTTCTATTCCACTTCTCTTCCATTGAGACGCGATTGTTTCAATATAAGATTTGTTTAATTTGTTATTATTAGTACTTAGAACATAATCAATTAGTACATTTATAACTGCTGGATTTAGTTTTAAATCTTGAAGTAAACTTTCAATTATTGTCATATCTCTTTGAGTTGGTTTTGCACCTTTATTTTTTGCTCTTAAAAATTCATAAGGGGTATGATTTTCAAATACACGAATGATTCTACCTTTTTTGGAATTATCTCCTTGAGCGCTTTTTAAATATTCAGGTTGTGATTTAAATAATAAACTTGGAAGTCTATTATCATTATTAAATTGATAGAATTTTCTAGTATTTTTTCTTAATTCGTCCTTATCTATATTACCTTTTTCAGTTAGAGATGCTCTTATAATATCTGCCATTGTTACTGGATCAATTTCATATAAGAAAGATAAATTAATTATTAATTCTTTATTTTGTTTATTTAAACATTTTTCATTAAACATTTCTTTTGGTAATAGTGAAGTTAATAAATCAAAATCATAATCAAGCTCATATTTTAATAATAGTTTGTTTTTAGATATTATATTAGTATCAGATAGTTCCATTAATGTGTAATTTCTTGTTTTAAATACATTATCAAAAGAGCTTGTTATTTCTTCATAATCTTTAAGTGTAATATGAGGAAGTTTAAAATAATTTAGTAATCTGTTATATTCATTTTTACCTACATTATTATATAAAACTACATTAAATATTGGATGAGAAAAAAATTCATTTGCTGAAACTGGACTATAAAGTTCATATATATATGAATTTATATCACTTGAATGATAGTATGTTTTCATTAGTCCAATACCTTCTAATTTTAGTCTTGATTCTTTTATATTATCAAGTGTTGTTCCCATACAAGTCATTAAATGATGATGAGTTAACTCGCTAGAAATATATGTGCTTGATGCTTCACTTTGTAATAATAAATATAATGTAACAGCAGAAGAACCAATTATTGGCATATAAAGCATAGTTAAAACAAGTTTATCATTTTCAGATAATAAACTCTTATCTACTACTTGATAAATATCTGCTGGATATAAAGATATCTTTTTCATACTAACTCCATTAATACTATAATTATATAATTTATTTTAATAAAAAAAAAGAGTATTTATTTAGTAAGTTTTTTAGTATTTTCTAATTCTCTTTTCTCTTCTTCATATGCTATTTTAGCATTAGCAAGCTCAGTTAGTAGTTCTTGCATCTTTTTTTGTGATAGGTTCTTTGAACAAGCAAGCATATATTCATCATATTTTAACTTATAAAAAGCCTTTTTCTCTTCTAGACTCATAACTCCCCCAAGTAGTTATTTATTCTAACATTAATTAATAGTTTTGTAAATAATCCTGTAGTTCTTTAGCTATATTATTAGGTATTATTTTACTTAATTCTTCTATACTTGCATCTTTCATTTTAGTAACACTACCAAAATGCTTAATAAGCTCTTTTTTTCTTTTCTCACCTAGTCCACTTATATTATCAAGAATACTTGAAATACTACCTTTGCTTCTTATTTCTCTATGATAATTAATTACAAATCTATGACTTTCCTCATCTATTCTAGATAATAATCTAAATACATTTGATTTTTTATCTATATTTATTTCACTAAAATCTTTTGAATCAATTATAGCTACTGGACTATGATGATTATCTTTTTTAACACCAATTACTTTTATATTAAGACCTAAACTATTTAATGTACTAGTACATGCATTTATTTGGTTTCTAGCTCCATCTACTATTATTAAATCTGGTTTAACTAAATCATCTTTTAATACTCTAAAATACCTTCTATATATTACTTCTTTCATTGCCTTAATATCATCATTCTTTTCAAAAGATAATTTAAATTTTCTATAGTTCTTTTTTGAAGGAACTCCATCTATAAAACATACCATAGCTGATACACTAAATGTTCCAAATAGATTTGAATTATCAAAACATTCTATTATATGTAGTTTATCTAAATTTAATATTTTTCTTAATTCTTCATTTGCATCATAAGTTAATTCTTCGTTATTATAAATTAGCTTTATTTCTTTTTCATATTGCGTTTTAGCATTATTATATGCTAAATCAAATAATTTCTTTTTATTTCCTCTTTCTACATTAATAACTTTAGTTTTAATAGTATCTTCTATAAGTGATTTATCAACTATTTTTGGAACAATTACTTCTTTAGGTACAATGTTATGTTTTTTATAAAAAGATGCTATAAAAAGCTCTAAAGTGTCCTTTAACTCACCCATTACTGGTATTATTTTATTATCCATGCCAAGAAGCTTACCACTTCTAATAAACATACATACTATACTTACATATGAATTATCAAAGTAATAATTAAATATATCTCTATTAGTAGAATCAGATATTTCTACATGTTGAGTAGAAAAAACTTGTTTAATATATTCAAGATCTTCTACTAGTGATGCACAAACTTCAAAGTTTAATGATTCACTATTTATTTTAATCTTTTCATTAATTCTATCTATTAATAGTTTGTCATTTCCATTTAATATAGATAGTATTTCATTTTTCATATTAGTTGTATCTATATTCTTATTTTCACAATAACCAAGACACTGCCCAATATGGTAATATAAGCATACTTTTTTTGGCATTGTATTACATTTCTTTAGTGGATATAGTCTATTAATTAGATTAACCAGTCTTCTAGCAGCATATTGATTTGGATAAGGACCAAATAAGTATGACTTCTTTTTATTAATATTTATTTGTCTTTTAACTATTAATCTAGGATATTTTTCTTTTGTTAATTCTATATATGGATAAGATTTATCATCTCTAAGTAATATATTATATTTAGGATCATGTTCTTTTATTAAATTTAATTCTAATACGAAAGCTTCTGTTTCACTATCGGTAACTATATATTTAAAATGATCTACTTCACTAACCATTTTCTTAGTTTTTCCACTTACTCTTCCTGTAAAATAACTTCTTAATCTATTTTGAAGTATTTTAGCTTTTCCAACATAAATAATGATACCATCTTTATTATACATTTGATAACAACCAGGCCTTTTTGGTACTTCTTGAAGTTCTTTACTAAACATAATAATTACCTCCTTTTTAGATATTATAACATATTAATAGTAATTTATTACGTTTTATAATATAATAGTTATATGAAAAAGTTAAAAGAAAGTTATTTAGAAGTTAAAAAATCAAAATTTATTTCTATTTTATATAAAATAGATTCATTAGATGAAGTAGAATCAATAATTAATGATTTAAAAAAAGAACATAAAAAAGCTAAACATATAGTTTATGCATACAAATTTGGTTCATTAGAGAAAAACTATTCAGATAAAGAACCAAGTGGCACTACAAGAGGACTACTTGATTTAATACATGTTAAAGATTTAGATAATTCATTAATAGTAGTTGTTAGATATTTTGGAGGAATACTTCTTGGTAGTGGAGGCTTAACAAGAGCATATACTAAAGTGTCATCACATTTATTCGTAGAATAAAGCACTTATAACTTTAAGTGTTTTTTTAATACCATCATTCATAAATGATTCAATTATCTTATTTAAATAATTACCAGTTTTAGTTACCAAATTAGAATAATCTTTATATTCATCTATTAAGTAATCATTAATAGATACATTTTTATTATCATTTACATCTTTTTCAAATTGCTTTATAGCTTCACTAGTAAGTCTTGTTTTAGAGTAAGCTCTATATTCATAATAACCACTTTCACTTGATATAAGCATTATTACAAAGGCAATAAATAAATATAATAATACTTTTAGTAATTTGTTAGAGTTATTCTTTTCTTCTTCCATTATAATTCCTCTTTAATATAATCAGAAAGTACAAAAGATAAAACTTTTAAGGTATTATTAATTTCTTCTAAAGTATTATCTACTCCTCCTAGCTCTATAAGTACTGCATTTTTAGATAAATCTTGATTAAATATAACATCATTTCTAATAAGAGTACTTCTACATAAACCTTTATATTCTTTATTTAATCTTTTTATTATATTATTTATAAATTCTTCATTTTCTTTATAATTTTTATGCTTAGTTGCTAGTACGAACATAATTTTGGCATAACTTACATTATCTTTTTTATATAAAGTATATTTCTTCTTAGCAGAATCTCTATGAATATCTATTAATATTTTATAATCATGATTTTTCAACTCTTCCTTCATATATACTCTACTTGCTTCATAAGACCCTTTATAATCAAGTGAGTGTTTACTTAGGTATTCTTTTATACTTTTAGTTTGTACAAAACTATCAATATTTAAATCATTTAAATAATCTTTTAATATAAAAGATGCTAATCTTACATCTGGAGTAATTGAATAGTCACTTATAAATGGACTAAAGTATTTTTCTGATTCATGTGTATTATAAATATATATAACTGGTTTATATTCTTCCTTTTTTGTCACTATTTTAGTAGGCATTTTGTTATTTGGTTCATAAGTTACATATTTTATAAGTGAATTATTTAATAAACTATTTGTAATATTTAAAGATTTAATATTATATTTAGAATTAATTGTATTTACTAAATATGAATTAATATTATCATTAATAAGAAGAGTAAAATAAATATATAGACTTAATATTATTAAAATATAAATTATTGATTTTTTTATTTTATATCTATTCATAATAATCACCCATATAAATATATAATAAATAATAGCTAAAAATTGTCGAATAATACTTAAAATAATTGATTTTTTATATTTTATTTGTTATTATTAAAGAAGTCTTAAGGGAGGTGGAATTATGCCTAATATTAAAAGTGCTAAGAAAAGAGTATTAATTACTAAAAAAGAAACAGTTTTAAATAATGATGTTAAAGCTAGTATGAAAACAGCTATTAAGAAAGTAGAAAAAGCTGAAAATAAAGAAAGTGCTGAAGCTTTATTAATGGATGCATTTAAGAAAATTGATATAGCTAGTCAAAAAGGTGTTATTAAAGCTAATACTAGAGATAGATATAAGACAAGATTAAATAAAGTAGTAAATTCAAAATAATTAAGTAGATTTTAATCTACTTTTTTTGTATAATTAATATGGTGATAGATATGGAGAGGACTAGAAAACTAGCTAGTGTACTTATTTGTTTAATTACTTTATTATTAGTTTATGTTACATATATAAATTATGAAAGTATTTCTACATATGTAGTAAGAACTATTAAAAAATATACTAAAGATGCTATTGTTGTTCCAAAAGTTTCTTACAATCACAGAATGTATTCTTATTTAACAGTAAGTGAAACTGATAATTTTGAGCCAAGTAATATAGAAGACTTAAAAAAGATATATTTTACTGTTTTAAATAATGGCTGGAAAGAATTTACTTTCTATTGCCCTATGGAATATGAAACATGTTATGATGATATTAAAACAATAGCTAATGGCGAAGATGAAAATTATATAACTCTTATTAATAATTATGTAAGTCCTTTTAATTCATACAAAAAATATAATACTTCTATTCAAGATGATACTGTTATTCTAAAAGTAGATAAAATATATACAGATGATGAAGTAAATATTGTTAATACTAAGATAGATAATTATATAAGTAAAAATATTAATAAATCAAATATAACTAAAAATGATATTGAAAAAATACATGACTATATATTAAGTATAACTACCTATGACACTAATTATCAATTTACTGATCAAATAATTGATTCTAATAAAGCAATTGGTGTTTTAGTAAATGGTGTTAGTTTGTGTAGTGGATATGCTGATACATTTGCTGTATTCTTAGATAAACTTGGTATTCCTAATTTTAGAGTTAGTAGTGAAGAACATGAATGGAATGCAATATATTTTAATAATAGATGGTATCACATAGATTTAACTTGGGATGATGATGAAGTTATTAAAACAAATAATAGAAACTTCTTTATGATAAATACAACTGAATTATTAAATAAAGATAAAAAAGAACATAACTTTAATACATCACAATATTTAGAATTTAAATAGACTCTATATTTAGAGTCTATTTTTCTATTATATTAATTGTTTCATTTATTGTATTATTAAAGTTATTATAATCTACTTTAACCCAAGTAATATCTTTCATTTGATTATTAAACCAAGTAAATTGTCTTTTTGCATATCTTCTAGTATTTCTTTTTATTAGTTCTTTAGCTTCTTCTAAACTAATTTCATTTTTAAAGTATTTACTAAGTTCCTTGTATCCAATAATATTAGTATAGTTTTTAAGATTTAAATCATATAGTTTCTTAGCTTCATCTAAGAGCCCACTATCAAACATTACATCTACTCTTTTATCAGCATATTTATATAATTCTTCCCTATTTGGTTTTAAACCTATTAGTTTAAAATCATATAATCTTTTATTAATATTATCAGTCTTTTTAATAATATTACCAGTAGATTTATAAAAGGTAATATATCTTTCTAATCTTTGTCTATTATTAACATGAATTGAATTATTAATATCTATTTCATCTGCCATCTTTTTTAGATCAAGATTAGTATAATTACTATAATCTATTCTTTTAATATTAGTTTCTTCAAGTTTATAATCATAAAGAAGAGCTTTTAAATATAATCCAGAACCACCTACGATTATAACATTTTTATTTTTAGATATTAATTCATCTAATATTTTTCTTCCATCTTTTTGATAATCAAATAAAGTATAATCATCATTTAAAGAAACTACATCTAATAAATAATGTTTTATTCCTTCTTTTTCTTCTTCAGTTACTTTAGCAGTTGCGATTAGAGGTTCTTTGTATACAGCAGTAGAATCAGCATTAATAATAACTGCATTATATCTTTTAGCTAGTGTTATTGATAGTTTAGTTTTACCTGTAGCAGTAGGACCTGCGATAACTATTATTTTACTCATACTTAGATTCGCCATTTCTTTTTAAAGACAAAGTATTATTCTTCTTAGGAACTAAATCTCCATCTTCGTCTAATTCATAACCATATTCATCTATCATTTTCAAAAATTCTTCAATTTTTGGTTTAAGAGATTTAACTATATTAGAAACTACTTCATTTAGTTCTTCATCATTTTCACTCATTATTATCACCGCCTTTTGCAAAGTTAACTCTTTTAAACATCTTTTCTAGTTCATATAAAGGATATTTAATAACAGTAGGTCTTCCATGAGGACATGTATATGGAAATTTACATTTAAATAGATTATCTATTATAGATTGCATTTCTTCATAAGAAATAGATGTATTTGCTTTAACACTTGCTTTGCATGCTAGAGAAGCTGCTATTCTATCATTAAATTTAACTCTATCAAATTTACCTTTTAAAGTACTTGCTAAATCAAATATATATCTTATACTTTCTTCTTCATGACCTTCTTTTAACCAATCAGGGTGAGAGTATACTCTAAACGTGTTAATACCAAACTCTTCTACACCAATACCTAGTTTTTTAATTTCTTCAATATTTTCAAGTATTTTCATATATTCATTTTTAGGATATTCTAAAGTAATTGGAAATAACATCTGAGTAGTATATACTTGTTTTGATTCTATTTTATCTAAGAATAATTCATAATTATGTCTTTCATCAGCCGCATGTATATCAAACATATACATAGTATCTTCATCATTAGCAATTAAGAATGTACCAAGAGCAAGACCAACTGCCTTAATCATATTATTTTCTCTTTTTACTTCTTTATCACTATACTCCACACTATTATCTTCACTATTAAACTCAAGTCTTATTTCTTCTATTTCTCTATTATTTGTAGTAATCTTATCATTTAATTCATATTCATTATAATCTTCCCTAATAATAGGTTCACTTACTTTTACTTCTTCTTTATATACTTTAAATGAATTATCTGAATCATTTAATTTACTTCTAATAGTATTAAATAATAAATCAGTTAAACTTTCCAATTTAGAAAACTTAATATCTTGTTTAGTTGGATGAATATTTACATCTACTAGTGTTGGATCCGTTTCAATATTTATTACTACGATTGGATATTTATTTTCAGCAAGAACTGTGTGATATGCATCTTTAATTACTCTATTAACACTTTGATTAACCACTACTCTTCCATTAACTAAAGTAATCATATTATTTCTATTAGATTTAGAAACATTTAAATTACTTATATAACCATTGATAACATAATCATAGTTTTCACTTTCAATTTTAATCATGTTTTTAGCAGTATTAACGCCATATATTTCATATATTGTTTTATATAAATCATTACTACCAGTTGTTTTAAAAATACTATTATTATCATTTATAATTTCAAATGATATATTTGGGTGTGATAGAGCAATTTTCTCTATAATTGAAACAGAATTAGCTAGTTCTGTATGTAGACTTTTTAAAAACTTTAGTCTTGCTGGGGTATTATAAAATAGTTCTTTTACATCAACTATTGTTCCTTTTCTAATACTCCCTGTTTTAGTACTTACAATTTTACCTGCTTTTATATTAATTAAAGTTGCTTCATTTCCATCATAAGTATCAAGTGTAGTGTTAGATACAGCTGCAATTGCAGCTAGAGCTTCACCCCTAAATCCAAGAGTATTTATAAAATATAAGTCGTTTTCATTTTTAATTTTACTAGTTGCATGCCTACTAAAACAAAGAAGAGCATCTTCTTTTGACATACCACATCCATCATCAATAACTTTTATTTCTTTAACTCCACTTTCTAAAAGTTCGATTTTTATGTTTTTACTACCTGCATCAATACTATTTTCAACAAGCTCTTTTACAACATTAGCAATCTTTTCAACTACTTCTCCTGCAGCTATCTTGTTGATTAAAGTATCATTCATTAAATTAATTTTACCCATTTAAATCATACTCTTTCTAATACTTACTAATTTTTTATCCATTATAAATATATTAATCTTTCCTATTCTACTTATTCTAATAAAACCAAGACCATTAATAACTATATCACTTGGTTCTTTAATATCATATTCTATTAAATCTAAATCTTTTAATTTATTATTTTTAATTTTTAATTTTTCATATCTAAGTTTATCACTCATATAAAAACTAAAACTATTTAGTTTTCCTGAAATATTTTCTATTCTAAATATATCATTAATTACAATAGAAGAATTATTAAGTAATTGAAATGTTTTAATTCTTATACTTTTTTTAGGATAAAGATTTCTTATCTTCTTATATTCTATAAAATTATATATTGCATTGTTATCTATAAAACCAGGAGTATCTACTATTGTAAGCTTATTATTTAACTTCATCGTAATAAAAGATGCAGTTGTGTTTGGAATAGAACTAGTAGTAATAACAGGTTTTTTATTAGAACTAGATAGTATTGTGTTAATAAATGTAGATTTTCCACTATTAGTAAAACCTACTATATATAGTCTTCTAACATTATCTTCATTTATTTTTTTAAGAAATGTATTAATATTATACTTTTTAAGAGAAGAAACTAGAATAATATTATTAGTATTATAGATATTATTCTTAACATATTCAATTATTTTCTTTTCTTTCATATTTCTTGGCAAAATATCTTGTTTTGTAATAATTAAGTATTTATTTGATCTAAATTTAGAAATATATTTCTTAATATTATCAGTTATATTTAATGGGTCTATTAAGAAAGCTACATCTGCATATTTATCACTATTTATATTTCTAATAATACCATCTGTATCGATTTTTTTATCAAGTACACTATATTCTCCATAATGAATTATTTTAAAACATCTTTCACAATAATCACTTTTATTATAAACGCTTGACTTAACAAATCCTTCTAAATCAACATTATCACTTTGAAGTATACTACCACAACCAATACATTTCTTATTCATAATATTTTCCCCTTATTAATAAATCTTTTTTAGATAATCTATCATAAATTATCTTTTCAATTAATCTATTTACAAAAGTAATAGTATAATCATGCTCTGTCAATGGGTTTACTAGTATAGAAGTAATATCTAATTTATTAGCACCATATATATCAGTTAATAATTGATCTCCTATACATGCTAATTCAGTATATTTATATTTAAACTTTTCCATTATTTTTTCAAATTTGCTTCGTTTGGGTTTTAAAGAAAAAGTACAGGCATCTACCATTAGTTCTTTTTTAAAAGGCTCTATCCTATGTTTTGGTGTATTAGAAACAATTATTATTTTAAATCCTTTATCTTTAAGTTCATCAAATAGCTTTTTAAGCCTTTTAGTTGGTTTTTTGACATGAGGAGGCGTTATTGTATTATCAAGATCAAATAATAAACAGCGTACCCCTTTTTTATATAATTTATCATAATTTATATAATAGATACTTTTCTTATAAATATCAGGCATAAACTTTTCTATCATAATTCACTCCTCTTATAAATTATATCAATTTTTAGCATTAAAAAAAAGACTTTTAGTCTTTTTTAGTTAGTGCTTTTTTATAATTATCAATCTCTTCTTTATATTCAATATAATCTACTAAATCTTTAGATAGATAATATGTATTATACATAAAATAAACATATGAAATAATAGTAAGGAATATTAAAGGAAAATAATTCATTACCTCCTGTGTATGTTTATCAATTAATCCATAATATAATTTAGTTAAAACTATATTAGTAATTAAATTTATAGAAGTAATTGCTCCTTGTGTTTTAAGTGATGAAACTGTTTCTTTAAATAATTCTTCCATAGTATACAAATAATCAGGTTCATGTATAAATAAATCTTCAGAAAATTCTAGATAATTCATAAGTCTACCTACTTTTTCTTTCTCTTCTTTTAAAACCTTAATTTTATCTTCATAAGAATTAGCACTTAATAAATATTCATCTATCTCTTTTATAGAAGTTAAACATATTTGTTCTCTTATATCTATAGTTTTATTATTATTTTTATCCTCTAAATAATCAGATAAAAATGGTATTTTTTCTTCAGCCATAATGTCCCCCCTTAAAAAACGAATGTATTATATAACAAAAGAAAAGACGTGTCAAGTTTGATACATCTTTTTCATTTACTTTATAAACCTGCTCCATAATAATCATCAGGTATTTTTACATCATCTCTAGTTTGTCCATATACACTTGTTTCTTGTGTTTGAGTATTATAGGAAAAATAAGTTATTGAATAATCACTTTTAGATATTTCAATTTCATAAGTAATGTTATCTTTAGAAGTTATGTTATCCTTCCTACATTTAGGACTACTTAGTTCATTTTGACATGCCCTAACTATTGTAGCTTCAAGACTAGTATCATTATCATCTATTATTTCTAATGGTCCACTATCATCTATTACTTTTGATTCCTTTTGATTATTACTTTCATTTTGAGAATCATTGGGTTTTGGAACATTTTTTTGTGTACATGTATTATATAACATTCCAAATATTCCAATGGATAACATTATAATTATTAGCATACTTAATAATATTATTATACACTTCTTATTCATATTTCTCCTTATTAATTACATTTTTCTTTTCCATTAGGTGTTTTAGATGAATCATTACATGATTTATAATATGTTTTTCCATTACATGTTTTACTACAAACAATTACAGCTTCAGAAGATTTGTCTGATTCATTACCTGCTGCATCTACAGCAGAAACAATAAATCTATCCCATGCTGAACCAACATAACCACCTTCATCAGAAAAATATCCAGCGTGTCCCATATAATTATCAGTTGGTTCTAGATAATACCAATCAGTAACACTAGACTTAGAAATATATTTATCTATTCTAGTACACTTCTTGGTAGGGTTTGTTGCTCTACCACAACGTATACTATTATTTCTAACAGCAGTTTCCGATGAATTGTAACAATCACATTGAAGTACAAAGTGATATTTAACTACTCCACTTTTAATTGTACCAGTATCTTCTGATGGGTAGAATTCATAATCGTATTTTCCTTCAGCGTTTTCACATACACTTGCACCAGTTGTACAACTACCACCAGCTTTATATGGAACAGAATATGTTCCTCTATTTCCAGTTGTTGAAGTAGTTTGGAACCCACTCCATAGTTTTGGAGCATTTGGTTTTGTTTTATCAATCTTAACATTCGTTGATACTGCTTCAGAGCAATTTGTAGTATCGCTTGAACCAGATGCTTTTGTATTACAAACCATAACAGTTAATGTTTTATTTATTTCATAATCATAAAGATAATCAAATGTTGTTTTTCCATCCTTTCCAGACCAAACAGCATATGCATCAGATCCATATTTCCAATACCATTTTCCAATTATTCCAGATGGTGATGTCGTTTTATAAGTTAATTTAACATCTTGGTTTGTCCAATTTCCACTAGAACTATTAGTAACAGTTGGTTTATTTGGTTTATTCATTATCCATAATGCATATAATGTTATGCTGCCATTATATTCAGATACTCCATTTATAGTAGTGGCTTCTTTGTAATATACAGTGTCAATCCATTTGTCTATAACATCACTATGTATAGGGTAATTTTTAGTTGTTGCATCTTTTTTACTAGGATCTAACCATCCATCTAAAGTATATCCAGATCGAGTTGCTCCAGTATCAGCAAATTTTTGGTTAGCTGTTCCTCCTGTAAATGTTTGAGTACTGTTTTTAGCTATTTTTCCACCATTTCCATTGAATCTAACTGTTACAGTTACAGGAGTCATTATTGCATAATATGTTGCATTTGCACTTATATTTTTTTCTGCAAGTGCACTCCATGAACTTGTTGTTGCAGTTGAACTAGTGTTAAATCCTACAACCCTATATGCAACTTTTCTAGCAGTTGGAGCAGTAATTGTACAAGACTGAGTGGCTCCATTATAAACCTTTGCTGCATCACAAGTTTCTTTAATATCTTCTGTAACTAATTCAGATTCAGGTGTGCTATATACTGGCGTTGAAAGTGCTCCTGAATGCAAATAAGTTGCAGTGTTCTTTTTAAATGTTACTGTAAATGTTCTTGCTGCTTTACTAGATTGAGCATAATATGTTGCATTTTCACTTACATTTTTTTGAGTATTTTGACTCCAAGAATTAGTACGAGTCGAAGCTCCTGTTGAATATCCTATTACACTAAATCCACTTGGTGCTCCTATTGTTGGAGATGTTACTTTACATGATGATGCCTGAGTAGCTCCATTATGTACTGCAGCTATATTACAAGTGCCTGTTACTGTATTTGCAGTACTTGCACTTCCTCCACTTACTGTTTGATTTGTATTTCCATTTCTATTAAATGTTATTGTTATTGTTCTTGCTGCTTTTGTACTTTGTGCATAATAAGTCGCATTAGATGTAAATGTTTTAGCAGTATTTACTGTCCAATAATTACTATATGTAGTTGGTCCAGTACTATAACCATTTACTGTAAACCCACTTGGTGCCCCTATTGTTGGACTAGTTATACTACAACCGCTTTGAGTAGCCCCATTATGTACTGCAGCCATAGTACATGTTTGAGTTAATGTATTATTTTCACTCTTACTTCCTCCACTTGGTGTTTGACTCGTATTTCCGTTTTTATTAAATGTTATAGTTATTGTTCTTGCTGCTTTTGTACTTTGCGCATACCATGTTGCATTCGCACTAACAGCTTTTGATGTATTTACTTTCCAATAATTACTATATGTTGTTGCACTACTACTATATCCATTTACTGTAAATCCGCTTGGTGCCGTTATTGTAGGAGAAGTGATACTACAAGTAGTACTTGAATTCCATATTTCGCAAGATTGTTTTACTGTTGTCTCTGTACTTGCACTTCCTCCACTTACTGTTTGATTTGTATTATTATTTCTATTAAATGTTATTGTTACATCTTTATGTGTTATTGCATAATATGTTTTATTAGAAGATAATGTAATACTTTGACTAGCAGCAGTACCAGTTTTAGCACTAGCACTTGTATTCCATCCAGCTATTGTAAATCCACTTCTTGTAATTGTAGGTAAAGTAATACTACATGTACTACCCGAAGTTACCTTACAAGACAAAGATGAACTACCAATACTTGTGGCTCCATTTTTATTAAACGTTGCTACATATGTATTACCATCATATTGAGCATATAATTTATGTGTTCCAGAAGAAGAAGAATTGTTTGTAAGTGCCCAATTGCCATCTTTTGTCCATCCAGGAACATTACTCACAAGCACTCCATCTGAATCTAGTACCTTTGTACCACCACTAGTTTGAGTAAACCATCCCATAAATTGATATCCTTCTTTACTTACTGTAGGATAAACGGCAGATGATGTATTTGTTCTACCTGTATATTTATTTGATGAATAATAAGGAACATAAACTGTAGAATTACCACCATTTTTAGTTCCTCCATTAACATCAAAATCAACTCTTGCATAGGCTAATTCTATATTTGAAGGAGCAGTTGCAGCAACTGTTGGTGTTTTATTCTCACCATCCTGTGCATATACTCTACACGTATATTCATATATTCCTCTAAATGCTTTAGAAGAAACATTTAATGTTGGTGATGTACTAGCGTTTCCAAGCCATGTATATTCAGTAGCAGATGTACGTTTTCTACCAAATTCATAGAACATTTGAGTCTGTGAATCATATTGTGTTGTATTAGAACATGTTAAAGTAACTTTATCATTTACAAATGTACCATTTGTAACTTGACCTTTATTATAAATTATACTTTGTCCACCAGTTATTGTTGTTTCAGCTGTTAAATCACCAATATCATACTTAGGATTTAAAGTAGCATTTTCATGTATCTTATTTGCAGAATCTCTTTTAACATTTAAATTTTCATCTACTACTTGAAATTCATTATAATAATAACCTTTAAATTCATATCCTTCCCTTATAGGTACACTTTCTATCTTCCTAATAGGAACATTATAATTAGCATTTGTATAATAATTATCTTTATATTTCAAAAATATTTCTAAAGGATTAGCCCCATTAAGAGTAAGTTTGAATTTTCCTGTACCAAAAATTAACTTACAATAAACATCTTTAGTTACATGATTAATTTTAATTCTATTTGTCCCTGGATTTACATTATCATTATCATAATTATAGTTACCAGCACAGTTATTTGTAATATACATATAACCTGGTTTAGCATTAATTGGCCCTAATATAGCGTCACTTCCCTTAGTAACATATAAAGTTGAAACACCAGATGCTTGGATTTCTCCTTCTTTTGTTGTTTCTATAGCTACTTTATACACTGGAGCAAAAGACCACGGATTATTATATGATCCGCTTCCTCTAACTACTGTACCAGGTAAAATATACTCTGATGTTCTTACATAATAATATTCATCAACAGACTTTAATGATGTACCTCCATTAAGAACGATAACTTTTTGTTTTCCATTTTCACTTGTGCTTGTCCAACAAGCTTTTTCATCTAGAAGATATGATCCTCCTCTTGAATTTTTAGTTGCATTATATTCATTTTCGCTTATAATTAATTGTTCGCCTAAATTAGCAGGATCCTCTAAATATTTTTCCCATGAATTAATATAATTATTTGAATTTAAATAATTACCAACTGCACTTCTTGAAACAGCATAACTTCGTTTGCTTGCTGCAAAAACACAAATTGGTAATACTATTAATAAAAGAAAAAAAAGTAATTTATTAAGCTTTTTCATATTCTCACCTATTATTAATTATAGAACAAAAATTAATTTATTACAATAAAAAATAAGCTTAATTAAGCTTATTTTTTATTAAGCAATTCTTTTAAAAAGATTCCAGTATAACTTTCTTTAACTTTGGATATTTCTTCTGGTGTCCCCTTAGCGATTACTTTTCCTCCAAAATCTCCACCTTCGGGACCCAAATCAATAATATAATCTGCTTGAGAAATTATATCTAAATTATGTTCGATAACAATTACTGTATCACCATTATCAACTATTCTATTTAAAATAATTAGTAATCTTTTAATATCATCTTGATGAAGGCCAGTAGAAGGTTCATCTAATATAAATATACTTTTACCTGTAGGTTTCTTTTGTAATTCTTTGGCTAATTTAACACGAGAAGCTTCTCCTCCCGATAGAGTAACCGCATTTTGTCCAAGACTTACATATCCAAGTCCTACTTCTTCCATTATTTTTAATGTTTTATATACTTTTGGAACATTTTCAAATACTTTTAGTGCTTCACTTACTCTTAGATTAAGTACATCCGCTATGTTAAATCCTTTAAACTTAATTTTTAAAGTTTCTTTATTATACCTAGTTGCATTACATACATCACACGGTACATAAACATCAGGTAAAAAGTGCATTTCTATTTTCTTTACTCCATCACCACAGCAAGCTTCACATCTACCACCTTTTACATTAAAACTAAATCTACTTTTATCATAACCATGTATTTTAGATTCTCTTGTCTGAGCAAAAACATCTCTTATTGAATCAAACACACCTGTATAAGTTGCAGGGTTACTTCTTGGAGTCCTTCCAATTGGGTCTTGCGTAATATTAACTATTTTATCTACATTTTCAATTCCTTTAACAGTTTTATATTTACCTGGTTTTTCTTTAGATTTATTTATCTTACTTGATAATATCTTACCAAGTATTTCGTTAACTAAAGTAGATTTACCACTACCACTTACACCAGTTACGCAAATAAATTTACCAAGTGGAAATTCTACATTAATATTCTTTAGATTATTTTCGCTACACCCAGTTATCTTAATTGATTTTGAATTACCCTTTCTTCTCTTCTTAGGTATTTCTATTTTTTCTCTTCCACTTAAATATGCTCCGGTAATGGATTCTTTGCATTTCATTACTTCTTCTGGCGTACCAGCACATACTAAATATCCACCTTCAGTACCTGCCTTAGGTCCAATATCAACTAGATAATCAGAAGCAAGCATTGTATCAGTATCATGTTCAACAACAATTAAAGTGTTTCCTAAATCTCTCATTTCTTTTAAAGAATTTATTAATTTTTGATTATCTCTTTGATGAAGCCCTATACTTGGTTCATCTAAAACATATAAAATACCTGATAGTCTACTACCTATTTGAGTCGCAAGTCTAATTCTTTGAGCTTCTCCTCCAGATAAAGTAGCTGCTTGTCTTGATAATGTTAAATACTCAAGACCAACATTCTTAAGAAAGAATAATCTTTCCTTAATCTCCTTTATTATTAAATGAGATATCTCAGTTTGTTCCTTATTAAGTTTTAATTTATCAAAGAAATCAATTAAATCTCTAATACTTAAATTAGATATTTCAAATATATTTTTATTATTAATTTTTACACTTAAAGCTTCATCTCTAAGTTTAGCTCCATGACATGTAGGACACTCAAGCTCAGTCATATATTTTTCTATCCATTCACGAATTGGAGCACTTGTTGTCTCAATATATCTTCTTTCTAAATTGCTAATAATTCCTTCAAAGTAATCGTAACTTTTAAGAGTACTACCACTTCTTGTAGTTAAAGTAAGATCTAATTTTTCTTTTGAACCATATAAAATAATATCTAACTCTTCTCTACTCATATCTTTAATTGGTTTATATAAATCAATATTATAGTGCTTTGCAACTAAAGATAGTTTTTTATATGCTATATTTAAAGTTTCACCACTTTGAAAAGAAACTATTGCACCACCCATAATTGATTTGGTTTTATCTGGAATTAATAAGTCTTCATCTATATGTTTATTAACTCCAAGACCTTTACAAGTAGGACAAGCTCCATAAGGACTATTAAATGAAAATAATCTTGGCTCTAATTCAGGTAAACTAAAATCACATAAAGGACAAGCATAATTTTCACTAAATACAATTTCTTTATCTCCAATTACATTTATGACAACTTTACCATTTGCAATTTTAGTAGAAGTTTCAATTGATTCAAATATTCTACTTCTAGAATCATCTTTAATTATTAATCTATCTACAATTACATTAATATTATGTTTTTTATTCTTATCTAATTTAACCTCATCATTTAAATCATATATTTCATTATCTATTTTAGCTCTTACAAATCCTTCTTTTCTAAGTTCTTCTATTGTATCTTTATGAGTACCTTTTTGGCCATGAATAACAGGAGCCATTATTTCAATTTTACTAAGAGGTGCTAATTCCATAACTTTATTAGTCATTTCTTCCACGCTTTGACTAGTAACAGGAATATTATGATTCTTACAATAAGGAATACCTATTCTAGAATATAATAATCTTAAATAATCGTATATTTCAGTTATAGTTCCAACTGTACTTCTAGGATTTTTATTAGTAGATTTTTGATCAATTGAAATACTAGGACTAAGTCCTTCTATTGAATCAACATCAGGTTTATGCATATTACCTAAAAATTGTCTTGCATATGCACTTAAGCTTTCTACATATCTTCTTTGGCCTTCAGCATAAATAGTATCAAAAGCTAGTGATGATTTACCACTACCGCTAACACCCGTCATAACAATTAATTTATTTTTAGGAAGTTCAATATCAATACCTTTTAAATTGTTTTCTCTTGCATTTTTAATAATTATCTTATCCATACTACTATTCTCCATCCATTAGAAAGATATTATACACTAAAATAAGTATAATAACTACATTATATTATAATATACAAATAATTGTTTGTAAATAAAAAGGAACTACTTACAACAATTAGTTCCTAAATCTTTATAATTACCTAAATGATCTGCTATGCATGTTTCTTCTTCCATTCCAGTTGTTTCATTAATAGTTTTATCTACTATACAATAATTTGTTCTAACCGGTATATTCTTATATGGTGAATCAGCAGGAATGCTTGGATCATCTTCATTTACCATATAAACTTTAACATAATAGTTACTATCTATATCTTCCCCAGTAACTGGATTTGATAAATCACTAGATATATAATTTTCACCCTTAAGTGTAGCAATTTTATAATATATTTCTTTATTTGATAAGAACCATTCTATATCGGAATTATGTAGATCCATATATAGATTAGCAGATCTTTGTATTTCAATATATTTATTCTTTAAGTCCTCTTCACTTGTATCTTGCTCTATATTACCAAATGATATTGTAGCACTAACACCTACTATTGCAACTATTACAACAACTGCTAATAATTCAAGTAATGTAAAACCTCTTCTATTCATATAATCTCCTATTTTATAGTAATATTATACAATAATTATTATTAAATTTAAAGTAATTTTTTATATGTATTATTATAACCATCTATATATCCTAAATCATATAGTTTTGCTTTTAGTTCTTTAGTTTTAATAATTTTAAACTTAGCTTTCTTATGAACTAATTTATCTTTAATAGCATTATTAATTCCATCTATATATCCTAAATCATAGTATTTAAATAATTTATACATTTATTCCTCCTATAATATATTATTAGTATTAAAAACATAATACACTATAAAAAAATAGTCTTTTATAAGACTATTGCTATTAAATTATTACTTCCTTTGTTAACCATCTTAGTAATAGTTTGTTCAAGTTTTAATTTAGATGATTCAGGTAATAAAGATAACTTTGATTGAATACTTTCTTGTACTATATCTTCTAAACTTCTTCCAAATATTTCACTTTTCCATATATCATCTTCTTTTCCAGAACTCATTATATGATCAATTAATTCTTTGCTTTGTATTTCACTACCAATAATTGGTTCAAAACTACTTTCTACATCTACTTTTATTAAATGAACACTTGAAGCTTTAGCTTTAAGTTTTATTCCAAACCTACCACCTTGTTTAATAATCTCTGGCTTTTCAAGCTTCATATCTTTAGTTTGCGGAAGAACGATTCCATATCCAGTTTGGTAAACTTGTTTTAAAGCTCCTTTTAAACTATCATATTCACTTCTTCCCTCAGATAAATCTTGAAATAACTTTATTAAATCACCTTTAGAGTTTACACTGCTTCCAACTAAATCATTTAATATTTCATCGTATAAATTAGGATTTGCCTCAAGAGTAACTGTAACTTCACTATTATCAGTATCTAAATATGACATATAAGATTTACTAATTTCATCACATTCTTCAATATTTAAATTAATGTTTTCTACATCTCTTAATTTATCTACATTTATTACACTAGATTTCATTATTTCTAAAAACTTAGATTTTACTTTATGATTTGGTTTTAATACACCAATCCAATCCGGTATTCTAAATTCAATATGATCAACTTTAAATTCATATAAAGCTTCTTGTAATATATTAACTATATCATTTTCATTCATATTTTCAATACTAATAGCAAGTACTGGTACATTATATTTTTCTTTCATTTTAGAAACAAGATTTAATGTTGCATTATCAGTTGGATGAGTTGTATTTAAAATAACTATAAATGGTTTATTTATATCCTTTAATTCATTTATAACTTTTTCTTCGGCATCTATATAATTAGACCTATCAAGTTCACCAAATGATCCATCACTAGTTACAACTATACCTATAGTAGCATGATCTTCAATTACTTTCTTTGTTCCAATACTAGCCGCTTCTACAAATGGAAGTTCTTCTGTAAACCATGGAGTTTTAACCATCCTTGGATTTCCTAGTTCATCCATAAAGCCAAGTGATCCAGGTGTTATATAACCAACACAATCTACAAGCTTTATGCTTGTTTCAAGTCCATTAATATTTATTTTAGTTTTAGTGCTTGGGACAAATTTAGGTTCAATTGTCATAATTGTTTTACCACTTGCTGTTTGTGGTATTTCATCCATACATCTTTTCTTTTCTAATTCATCACTCATGTACGGAAGAATTAATAATTCAATACATTTCTTGATAAAAGTACTTTTACCTGTTCTAACAGCTCCTACTACTCCTAAATATATTTCTCCACTAGATTTTTTATCAAGACTATGTAATATTTGTAGTTTATCCATATATACCTTCTTTCTAGTCTTAATAATATTTATGAATAAAAATAAAGAATATTACAAAAAAAGTAAAACTATATTTCTATAATTTTACTCAATTCATCTTTTTTACTTAAATATATTGGAATGCTTTCTTTAATCGCATCTCTATTGGTAGAGTATGCAAGATCATAAGTATTATCATGTTCACTTATATGCATAAGAACTATTGCTTTTGTCTTTTTACCAATAAAATGATTTAAATACATCGCACACTGTTCATTAGATAAGTGCCCCATATCACCAATATTTCTAATCTTAGTCATTTCATCTTTTTTACCATTCATTTCCATTTCTACATCATGATTACTTTCTAGTAAATATACATCTTTATTTTTTAACAATTCATGATATCTAGAATGAATCATACCAGTATCTGTTATATAACAAAGTGTTAAATCATCTTTAGAAATAACATAACCAAATCCTTTCTTATCATGAGATATAGGTATTTTTTTAATATCTAATCCCATTATAGTATCAACTTCATCAATAAATTCATAATTATGTATGTAATCTTTCTTTTGATACTCATTAAATGTAGATTTAGCTATACATATTTTAGTTTCATAGACTCTTGAAAAAGAATGAAGAGATCTAACATGATCATTATGAGCATGTGTTATTAGTATAAAATCTATTTCATCAGCGGTTACTCCAAGCATAAATAACTTGTTTTTAATATCATTAAACCCTAAACCAACATCTATTAAAAACTTAACTTCACCAATCTCTATAAATGTAGAATTACCACTACTACTACTTCCTAATACTGCTATTTTCATTTATTCTATCCCCAAATCAAATAAACTTAATTGAGATGATTCTGGCATATTATTAAAAATACCAAGTGATCTCATTTTATCTATTAAAGTCTGTGAAACTTTACATCTATTTTGAAAATCTTCTATACTTACAAATGCTTTTTTAGATGCTTCTGCTTCAATATTACGTGCAACTACCTCTCCTAAACCATCGATAGTAATAAATGGAGGAATAAGGGTTTTATCATCTTCTACTCCAAAAGTAAGCCCCTTACTTTTATATAAATCAAAATTAGCTACCTTGATTCCTCTTGCGGTTGCTTCAAGAGCAACATTTAAACTTTCTTTAATACCTTCTTCTTTATTAGAAGCATCAAAACCCTTTTCTTTAATTTCAATTAATCTTTCTTTAATAGAATCATAACCTTTAATCATAGATTCTATGTCGAAATCAGTTGCTTTAGTTGAAAACCAAGATGCATAAAAATACACAGGCATATGTACCTTATACCAAGCTATTCTAAATGCACTTGTAACATATGCAGCAGCATGTGCTTTTGGGAACATGTACTTAATCTTTTCACATGAGTCAATAAACCAATCTTCAATACCAGCATCTACCATTATTTGTTTAAAAGATTGCCAAGTTTCTTTATCTTTGCTAGCTTTTCCTTTTCTAACAAATTCCATTATTTTAAATGCTTTGATTGGTTCAACTCCCTTATACATTAAGTAAACCATAATATCATCACGACACCCAATAACTTCTTTAAATGGAACTATATTATTTTTAATAAGTTCTTGAGCATTACCAAGCCATACATCAGTACCATGAGAAAGTCCTGATATTTTAACAAGTTCTGCAAATGTCGTTGGTTTAGTTTCATTAACCATAGCAATTGTAAAATTAGTCCCAAACTCTGGTATTCCAAGAGTGCCAGTTGGACACATAATCTCTTCTTCATTTACACCCAATGCTTTTAATGAAGAGAATATTGACATAGTTTGTTTATCATCAAGAGGAACATCTTGTACATTGGTATGACTTAAATCTTGAATTAATCTTAACTGAGTAGGATCAGAGTGCCCCAATATATCTAATTTTAATAAATCTTGTTCAATTGAGTGATAATCAAAGTGAGTTGTTCTCCAAGGACTAGTAGGATCATCAGCTGGATACTGATATGGTGTAAAATCAGATACATCCATATAATCTGGAACTACTACTATACCACCTGGATGCTGACCAGTAGTTCTTTTAACACCAGTACATCCAAGAGCTAATCTTTCAATTTCACAACTTCTCTTGTCAAATATACCCTTATCTTCATAATAACCTTTAACAAAACCATAAGCAGTTTTCTCAGCAACTGTTCCAATAGTACCTGCTCTATAAACATTATCTACTCCAAATAACACCTTAGTATATTCATGAGCACTAGCTTGATTTAAATCAGAGAAATTTAAGTCAATATCTGGTACTTTATCAGCGTTAAAACCAAGGAATGTAGCAAAAGGCATATCTTGGCCATCTTTAATCATCTTAATCTTACAATGAGGGCAATTCCTATCAGGTAAATCAAACCCACTAGAATAAATAGATCCAAGAGAAACTCCCTCATCATTTTCAAACAAACTATATTTACACTTAGGGCATCTATAATGTGCGCTTAGTGGATTAACTTCAGTAATGCCCATCAAAGTAGCAACAAAACTACTACCTACACTACCTCTAGAACCAACTAAATATCCATCATCATTAGAGTGTTTAACAAGCCTTTGAGCTATTAAGTATATTGGATCAAATCCTCCTCCAATAATACCTCCTAGTTTCTTTTTAATCCTTTTATTTATTTCATCTTCATCACTAATATCTTCTTCACTTAGCACAACTTCACGAATCAATTCTTTTACTCGATCAAATCCAGCTATTAATGTTTCATGTATTTTATCAAAAACTATTACTTTCTTTTCTTCTTCACTCAAATCAGGGTTTTCTTTATTAACATAATTATTCCAATAATTATATACAGCATCTCCATATAACTCTTTAGAAATTCTTTCCTCTATATTTAATGGAAGAGGACTTCCATACCACTCTTTAGCTTTTTCAAATACAAGTTCAGTAACAACATGAGGACAATCTAGATAACTCTTTCCATCATCACTTCTAACTCTTGGTGAAAAAGGAACACCATTAGTATCAATAATTACTTCAATATGTTCAACCATGTCACATATCTTATTAGTATTTTCAACAACTATCTCATATGCAAGATCCCTACCTAGGAAATCAAAATCATCTAGCATTTCTTTAGTTGTTCTAAAGTGTTGAGAAGGTATTTCTTTTATTTCACTCTTAGCTAGAGGATGCCTTCCACCACCAGGTACCTTTTGATTAACTATGATTTCTCTATATATTTTATCTTCTTTCCTAAAATGGTGAACATCTCCAGTTGCAACCATTATTTTTCCACTATCTTTAACAGAGTCAACTATCTTTTTAATATGATTTTTAAGCTCTGTTTCGCTATGGAAATCACTCGTTTGTATTAAATGAGAATATACTTCAGGGCTTTGTACTTCAACATAATCATAGAAATTAATTAAATTAGATAATTCTTCTTTATCTTTACTTCTTGCTTCTATAAATATTTCTGATTCATAACAACCACTACCAATTAAAAGACCCTCTCTTAGTTCATTTAATTTACTTCTTGGTATTCTAGGTGTTTTATATAAATAAGTAGTATTTGCAAGACTAATAATCTTAAATAAATTCTTAAGTCCCGCTCTATTTAGTGCAATTGCATTAAAATGATAAGTTCTACCAAACTTATGTATTTCACCCTTAGATATTAACTTAGATAAATCATTAGTATTCTCTATATTTTGAGATATTAGTTTTCTAAGCATTTTATGAAATACTAATGCAGTACCTTCAGCATCATAATCTGCTCTATGATGAGACTCTTCGTCAAACTCAACATTATATCTTTTAACTAATGCAGACAAACTATGACGAGAAAAACCTTGATCAAGAACTCTTGATAACTCAAGAGTATCAATTACTGTATTTTTAAATGGTCCTAAATCATACTTCTTCATAGCCATTTCTACAAAAGAAATATCAAATTTAGCATTATGAGCAACCATAGGAGCACCACTAACCCACTTTAAAAACTTCTTAGTTACTTCCTCTTCGTTTTCTTTATCTTCTACCATTTCATTAGTAATGTTAGTTATTTCTGTTATTCTTTTTGGAATACTTCTTCCTGGATTAATTAATTCATCAAATCTATCAGTAATAACACCATCTTTTATTTTAACAGCACCAATTTCAATCATAGAGTCTCCATTGGCAGCATTAAAACCAGTTGTTTCAGTATCAAAAACAACAAATTCAGTACCCTCAAAGTTATAACTAGAAGGATTATAGACAATACTAATCATATCATCAACTAAAGTAAGTTCTACTCCATATAATCCCTTAAATTTGTCTTTTTCTTCTTTACCTTTATTATATTTAGATATTATTTGATATGCGATTGGGAAAGCTTGACAACCATTATGATCAGTAATTGCAACTCCTTTATATCCCATATCAATACATTTTTCAACAAGCTCGCATGTATGTTTAGATAAATCAATCTTAGTTATGCCATCCATTTGACTCATCATAGTATGAGCATGTAATTCTACTCTTTTTACTTCCTCATCATCTACTAATTTGAACTCTTCTTTATCAAAGGTCTCTATATCATTAATACCAAGTTCATAATCATTACTTCTTGTATTAAATTTAATATTCCCTCTAAATTTATACCATTTACCATTCTTAATATTATCTTGTAAATATTCAAATTCACTACTCTCTTTAGTAAAAATATTTGAAATAATACTATCTGTAAAATCAGTAATCTTAATAGTCAAAATATTCCATCCACTTTGAGTAGTTCTTGCTTCCACCCCAAATACTTTACCAATAATAATTACGTTATTTTCATTAGTAATCAAGTTTTTAATAAAAGACTGATTACCAATAATACTTTTACCTTTAATTAATTTAGCACTTTTAGTTTTTTCTTTTTTAGGTTCATCTTCTTTAATCTTTTCCTTAAATTTAGCTCTTTCCTCTTCATCAATATTAACTTTAATTTCTATATCAGAATACCCCATATCAATTAAAAAAGACTCAATCTTTTCTTCTAAAGATTTAATTTTATCAAATTCTACTTTATTTAAAACATTAATACTAATAGTAGTAGAATCAATTTCTATTTTGTCCTTATCAATAGAATTTAACATAGGACATTTACCAACTAATATATCAAAATAATAATTAAAATAGTCTTTAAAATATTTGTTATCTTCTTTTCTAATTATCTTAAATCTTACTTTTTTAGCCCCTTTTAAGCTCTTAGATGATTCACATAATAATGAGAATACATCAATTGGTAGTACATTATCCATATTTAATATAAGAGTCATTTTACTTGTTTTTTTATTCAAAAGAACTTCTTTTACAGAAGCATCATCAAAGTAATTATATAATTCTTTATTAAAATTAATTGCATTTAAAAATCTTTCAAGCTTTGCGTCCATAGTACTACCCTCACCATATAAACATTATATAATAATTTAAATAAAAAAAGAAGAAGAAACATCACTTTTATAATGTTTTTTCTTCACCTTTTGGTAACTTAGTATTTTCGTCAATAATTGCATTTTCATATCCACTACAATCTGATTCTCGTGATAAATCGGTACCTCTTAAATCACATCCACTAAAATCTTTTAAGATAAATGCAGTATCATCAAAACTAGATCCACTTAAATCCATATTATAAACATATTTTGGATCATAAACGTAAAGATTAGTTTCTCTAAAATCTATACCACTTATTTTTAAGTTCTTAGTTTTCACACTTGATAAATTAATATATTTTAAATATGGTATGAAACTCTTATTGAATTCAAGATGGTTATCTACTTTCTTAATTAAAATATCAATACCTACATTTATTCTCTTTATTTTAGCGTTAGATTCAGTAATATTTAATTCTTCTAATTTTTTATTAACTTCATCTAATTTTTTTAATAATTCAAATTTTTCTAATATAGCAATTTCCAATTGAGCTTTATTTTTTTCAAACTCAGCTTTATTATTATCATCCTGCCTTTTAATATTTTCAAGCTCATCAATAGCCTTTTTCTCACTTATTTTTCTGCTTATTTTTTTTATTTCTTGATTAATTGTATTATCCACTTTATTTTCATTTGATTTTTCATAATTAACAATAGCTTCTTCATAAAAAGAATCCATTTGTTTATCATTTTTTAACTTATTTAAATAATCTATTTTATATTTTAGTTCTAAAGCATTCTTCTTTTTATTAATAGCCCATTTTAATGGTAAGACTTCTATCCATTCTTTATTAAGTCTAATAAATTTTCTATTGTTTATACTATATTCATCAACCATGTTTATTCTATTAAATAATATATGATCTTTATATTTTTTATTAGTTTTATTAAGAAGGCCATTATAATACATAGCATCTAGTAAAGCTCCATCTACAAGTGATGCTTTCTTAACTGGATATTCCCCATATTCAATTTCACCATAATTGCTCATATCAATTATTTCATCAATATTGTTACATTTTAAACTAATAGGACTACCAAATTTTATTGATTCAATATATTTACCAATATTATTAAACTTAGTATTATCTTTTGACTTGAAGAATCTAGGCACGTTCTTAATATGTTCTTCATCTTCATAATCTTTATATTCTAATAGTTTATTATATGCTTTTGAGCTAAAACAAAATTTAAAATCTTCTATGGTAGTTATAAAATGCATTATATGAGGTGGTATATCATCATTAACTATCATTTTATTAACTAAAGAAGTTGTTTCGACAAAACGCTTATTAGGTATATCTTTAAACTTTTTTATAAAAAGACTAAAAAATGTATAATAACATATGTCTTCTGATGTATTATTAAGAGTACCTAAACCATAATTTGTTAATAAAGATTCAACAGAACTATGAAGAGTTATATTCTTTAACATATATCTATTTAGATACCACTTTATGCCATCATTGTATTCCCATGAATTACCATCATGATCATTATATTCAATTCCAGATAAAAGACATTTTTTTGATATTAAAACATTTGTTTTTTCATCATATAACCAAACAACGGGAGAAACTTCTACCCAAACAGTATCACCATCTTTATATTTTTGATTGTTTGATAAAGTAACTTCATTATAACACCTAGCTTTAATATTAATATATTTTTTCCCTTTATATTCAAATTCAGGATATGAAGAAAGATTCCATTTTCCTGAGTCATATGAAACGTCATTAAAAACATAATCAATTCCAGTTTTAACTAAATATCCAACAGAGTACTCATGATCTAATATTTCTTGCATTTCAATAGATGCAGCATACTGTGGATAATAACCAAATTCTAATTCTAAAACTCCATTATATCCTAAAGACATTTTGTCTTTTAAGTTTGATATTACACTAGGAGAACTTATTACTGGACGAATACCTTTATGTTTTTCAAAAAACAAAACCGCATTATTACGACCATTAATACCTATAGTAACTGCACCATCTCGATAATAACCATAATCATCACGAGCCTTACCACCTGTTTTTGTATAATACTCACACGTTCCACCTCTTGCTGTATTATCATCAGGAACTTTCGATATTGACGTTGGATAATAAAATCCATTAGTTAATAAATATAAATCTGTTTTAGCAGCTAAAGGGCCATACTTTTCTATAGCACCCAAATTCTTTGTATTACTATCACTTATTATATCAGTTAAAGATAATAGAGATATTTCCAAATCATTATAATTATACATATTTCTTTTCTCCCATTATATGTTTTATTATATCATAAAAAACATACGATATAAAGTATCTTTACTATCATGAATATATGATTCTATTCCATATCTACTTAATAATTTTGGAATATCATTATCAAATAAAGCATCATCTTTTCCTATCATATATATACCCCCCTTAGTATATATAATACTAATAAATTTTTGCTCCTGCTGGAATCTTATTATCAAGAATTATTAGATTTAATTCTTCTTTATCTTCTCTATTGTTAACAGCTGATAAAAGCATTCCTTCTGAATCAATTCCCATCATCTTTCTTGGAGGAAGATTTACAATTGCTAGTAGTGTTTTCCCAACTAACTCTTCTGGTTCATAGTATTCATGAATTCCACTAAGAATTATTCTATCTTTTCTTTGCCCATCATCCAAAGTGAATTTTAATAGTTTCTTACTCTTTTCTACTGCTTCGCAGTTTAAAACTTTAACAACTCTAAAATCAGACTTACTAAATGTATCAAAATCTACATATTCACTAAATAATGGTTCAATTACTACATTATTAAAATCTACTACTTCATTAGTTTTTTCTACTTTAAATGATTTATTATTACCATTTGCATCTTTCATTTGTGGGAATAAAACTACATCTCTTACTGATGGAGTATCATATATTAACATCATTAATCTATCTATTCCAAATCCAAGACCACTAATTGGTGGCATACCACATTCCATACTAGATAAATAACTCTCATCAAGGTCCATAGTTTCTTCGTCCCCTTGTTCACGAGCCTTTAATTGATCGGTAAATGTTTGTCTTTGTTCTAGTGGATTAACTAATTCTGAGTATGCATTACATAACTCTGTTCCTGCAACTACTACTTGGAATACATCTACTCTTGTTTTATCTTCATCATTTCTTCTTGCAAGTGGTTTTAATACAGCTGGATAATTATAGATAATTGTAGGTTCAACAATATTTTCTCTAATTTTTCTTTTATATACATAATCTATTAATTGACTAAGTGATTTAGCTTCTATTAAATCATTATATGTAAATAGTCCTTTTTCAACTATCTTATTTCTTAATTCTTCTGGATCTTCTATTTTTAAAGCATCAAACCCAAGTATATTATTTAATTCCTTTGTATAATCAAGTCTTTTCCATTCAGGAGCAGAAAAATCTATTTCTTTTCCTTGATAATTTAATACTTGAGAACCATTTAATTCATCAAGAGCTCCTTTAATAAAATTAGTAAAGAATTTTATATTATCTTCATATCTCCAATATGCACAATACCATTCAACTTGAGTAAATTCTTGTAAATGTTGTGTATCCATCCCTTCATTTCTAAAGCATTTAGATACTTCATAAACTTTATCAAAACCACCAGCTATTAATTCTTTTAGATATATTTCTGGTGCGATTCTTAAAGTACAATCCATATCAAGAGCATTATGATGAGTATAAAACGGTTTAGCACTTGCCCCACTTACACTATTTTGTAATATTGGAGTTTCTACTTCCATAAATCCATTAGAATCTAAATATCTATGTAAATATGAATAGAATTTACTTCTTCCTAAAAATACACGTCTAGAATCTTCATTCATTATTAAATCAACATATCTTTGACGATACTTTTCTTCTATATCAGTAAGTCCATGGAATTTTTCTGGAAGAGGTCTTAGAGCTTTTCCAAGGAAAGTTAGTTCTTTAACTCTTAGTGTTTTTTCACCAGTTTGAGTAGTAAATATTTCTCCTTTAGCACCTACAAAATCACCTGTATCAATTAGTTTTTTGAAAAAATCATATTGTTCTTCTCCAACTTCATCAATCTTGATTTCAAGTTGCATATCACTTTCAATATCACGCACTTTTACAAAAGATAATTTACCCATCTTTCTTGCAAATACAATTCTTCCTGCAATTTTAACATCTTTTGTTCCATCTTCTAAAACTTTTGCTTCTTTTAATAAATGAGTTCTTTCATAACTATCTGGATAAGGATTTACTACCTTTGATATGTTATCCAACTTCTCTCTTCTTATTACTTCTTGTTCACTCAAATTCTTATTCATATTTTTCTCCTTTTTTAAAAAAAAGAACCTATATGTAAGAGCATGTATTCACGCTGTACCATCTTACTTTATAGATTCTAATATTCTATTCTCTTAATCTTTAACGCAGATATACGATTAAGCTTAAGAACTATTTTTTTCATAAATTATCTATTATTAGTTTACACCAACCACTAACTCTCTATAAAGGAAGATAATTTATTACTTTTGTTCCTTCATCACTTACGTTTGAATTATATTATTTATTACTTATTTTGTCAACTTTATTTCTTTAATTTATTCATATAATTATTAATCTTAACATACCATGTTTTATCAGATGCATAGTATGGATTAATTTGTTGTGGTGTTTTTAACCCTTTTTTATAATATGAGTTTAATTTGTCAATTGCAAATCTAATTCCTTCATTAATTGAAGAAAACTTTCTATAACTACTTCCATTACAAGAAGGAGTTCCTTTATTACCACCAACATTATAACAAGTCCTTGTTAGATTACTACAAGTCCATGCACAACCTGTTTCTTGAAGCATAACTGCAGTTACTAAATATGGATCAATTCCAACACTAAGTGAGTATTTTACTATATACTCTCCTTTACTTTCCAAAGTAGAATTTAAATATCTATTTAGCTTTTTAGCTATTACTTTATCTTCTTCTCCATTAAAATAGTGTAACTTTTTATATTCTTCTAGTTTTTTTAAATATGCTTGATATTCTTTTTTATCTTCTTCTATTTTTTCTACACTAACACTAATAGGATTATCTAAATATTTAAAATCTATTATTTGTGGTTTATTAAATAAATTATATAAATTAAATATAATACTATATAACATTCTATCACCTAATTATTGTTTTTCTTTAATATCATATTCTTTTCTCTTATCTCATTCATCTTTTCATTAAATAATGCTCTATTAATAATTACTTTATATAAAGGATTTAATTTTTCTAAATTAACTTTTATTCTCTTCATTAGGTAATTTCTATAATGATTAATATAATATATTAACTCTTCATAATTCTCTTTATTGTATTTATATAAGCCCATATCTTTATATTGAGAGAATGATAATTTAATATCATTTAATTTTTCTAAATCAATACTTGCTTGTAATAATTCATCTTTAACTAACATTACTTTATCATTAGATGGAGTATTCCATTCAAAATCAAATCCAGGATAATTTCTATTAAATTTCATTAAATAATCAAAAGTATCATAAAAAGTGATTCTGTTATAAAATGAATATGTTTTATTTTTATTAAAACTATTATTTACCCTTACATCAAAGCTTGTATTATCATAATACTTAACATACCCAACAGTATTAGCAGATTCACTTCTACCATCTTTTAAATCAATTAAAATATAGTTAGGAGTTAAATCTCCTGATACATGAGGATGTATTTTACCAATATAAGCAATATTATTTACAAATGCATTCTCACTATCTATTCTATTATTTACCTTGTTTCTAAAATTTTCAAATTCTGTTACAAATATTTCATTATATTCATTTAATTCATCACGCAAAAGAGTAAGAAAAGTAAATAAGTCAACTTGTTTATTATTATTTTGAATAATATCATTTTGAAACTTTAAGTCAACTCTATTTCTTAAATCTTTAAAAAGTTCTCTATTCTCAGTTTTTTTCATAGATATCCTCCTTTTCATGACAGGGCACTATTATACAATAAAAATCATACTTTTACAAGCATATTACTTCTTTAATGTTAATGAAACAGTATCATTTTTATTATTTAGTAGTTTTTTATATAAATCATTTATGTCATTTCTATTTATACTAATTCTTTTCATTAAATATTTTTTATCATAATTAATTAAATCATTATACTTAGAATTATCAAAAGAGAAAGAAAAATTAACATCATTTAATTTTTCTAAATAAAGATCTATTTTTAAGAGTCCATCATCTAGTATTAAGTTTTTATCATCACTATATGCATTCCATTCGTAATTTATATTAGGATATTCTTGATTAAACTCATCTAGTAAATCAAAATATCTATTTAAGGCATCTTTATTATGAGTAAAAAAATCGATTGTATCTTCACTACTATAATCATTTGAAAGACAAGAACTATAACTAAGATTAGAATAAAAGCATACACATCCAGAATATTGTTCGTCATTTTTATTTTTAAAATAAAAATCTATATGATTTGGAACATAAGCAAGCGAAGAAGGATAAATATTATCTATTAATGGTATATTTTTACCATTCATGTTTTCAGATATTATTTGTTTATTTAATAGTTCCTTATAACTAGATAATTCTTCTACAAATACTTTATTGTATTTATCTAAGGAATTTTTAAGAGAATTAACTAAATCAAATAAACTAACAATCTCATCATTACTATTAACTTCAGCACAATTATATTTATCATCTATTCTTTTTTTTAAATCAAATAATAATTCATATTCATTCATTTCTATTACCTCTATATAATTATAAAAAAAAACTCATGCTTCTTCAAGCATGAGTTTTTTATCTTCTTACTCTTCTAAGAGTTAACTCTTCTTCTTTTTCTTTAAACAATTCTTGTTTACGTAAGTAATTTTCATATAATGTTTGATATAACTCATTAAAGTCAGATTTATTAACTTTCATTCTTCTTAAATAATGATTTTCAAAGTTTTCAATATAGTCATATAAATATCCATATTTACGAGTCTTAGTTCTAGCTCTATCTAAGTCTTTAATATCAGAAAGAGATACACTAACTTCACCAATTTTATCTAAATCGATATATGCTTCTAAAAAGCCATCATCAATTATTTGTTTTTTCATTTCATTTGATATATTCCATTCATAAGGAAGACCAGGATTATCTTTAGAAAAATCTTCTAAAGAATTTAGATATGTAATAAATCCAGCACTAGCATTATTTAAAAAATTATTAGTTTCTACTTGATTAAAATTCCTTACAATAGTAGAATCCATACTCATATTACTATGAATACATGCAAGTCCTGCATATTTTCCAGATTTTGGACTATCTGCTAAATATATATCAAGATAACGATCTCCATTTTCATTTATAATTGGGTAAATTCCATCTATAAAAGGTATATTTTTCTTACCTAGTATGTTTTCAAATTTAATCTTTCTATTTAATGTTTTTTTATAATTATTTAAATCAACAGAAAACTTAACATTGTAGTCTATTAATGCACTATATAATATAGAACAAAAAGTACTTAAACTCATTTCATCTCCATTAGTCTGCACAGCTTCTTGATTAAATCTTTCATCAATTCTTCTTTTTAAATCATCATATATACTTCCTGATGTCATTTTTTTATCACCTCAAAATTATATTATTTCTCACCAAGACGGGAATTTATTATATAAAAAAACAAACATTTTTTCAAGTGTTTGTTAAATATTTTTTAAGAAAATCCTTAATTGTTTTGACATATAACTTTTTATCTAATAGATAACTCATACCATGATTAGCATCATCTATAAGTAGTATTTCCTTATCATGCTTATAATAATCATATAGATCAATACTATTACTTGTTGGTACAAAATGATCAGATTTTCCATGTACAAATAATATTGGAATATTTATTTTATCTAAATTATTTAATACATTTATATCTTTAATATCAATACCTATAAATATCTTAGCATAGAAACTAATAATCCCTATAAATAGATTTGAAGGAACATGATAATAATGATTTATTACATATTTAATTTCCTCATAAGCATTTTTATATGATGAATCTGATAACATTAATTTGACATGAGGATTATTAACTAAAAGTATAGATGAAGCTCCTAAAGAAACACCTGCTAGTAATATTTCTTTACGATACTTTTTATATAAATAATTTATCCATAAATTAATGTCATCCTTCTCTTTATAACCAAATGTAATATATTTTGACTTTGATTTACCACACCCTCTCATATCAAGGACTAATAAACTAAATCCCATTTCATAATAATTCTTCAAAGAAGCATATATATCTCTTTCTTTAGTGCTTCTATATCCATGACAAAGAATCATTATATATTTTGACTTTTTATTATCAATAAATAACCCATTTAGTTTAATTCCATCTTTACTTTTAATAGTAATCTCTTTTGATTTAACACTCTTCATAAAATCAGAAGCTTCATAAAAGAATGATTTATATGGTTCTAATAATTTATTAATATTATTATCAATTAATTTAAAAAGGCCATCTTTGCTAGAAGAGAATATAAATATAAACATTACGTAACTAATAATTAAATAAAGAATAATAAGAACCAATATTATATAAAACATACTACAATAAAAAGGCAAATTAATTTGCCTTAACCTCCTCTTTTTCTATTTGCTTATAATCTATTTTTCCATATAAAGTTTTAGGTAAATCATCTCTAAATTCTATTTCTTTAACTTGACTATAAACAGAAAGTTCTTTTTTACATAAAGCTTTAATTTCTTCCTTTATTGCTGAAGAAGGTTTATATCCTTTTTTTAGAACAACAAATGCTTTTGGAACATGCATTTTATATTGATGAGGAATACCAATAACACATACTTTTTCTACTGCGTTATGTTTTGCTATAACAGCTTCTATAACACTTGGATAAACATTAAAACCTGATACTACAATCATTCTTTTTATTCTTTGAGTATAATAAACTATACCATTTAAAGATATATATCCAATATCTCCAGTATGTAACCATACTTTACCATCTTTATGTTTCCTTAATACATTTTTAGTTTCTTGTTTGTTATTAAAATATCCCATCATAAGTGTTGGTCCATTAACACATATTTCTCCTTCACTTCCAAGAGGTAACTCTTTCATAGTTTCAGGATCACATATTTTATAAGAATTTCCAACCATTGGAATACCTATGCTTCCTGGTTCATTAGTTCCAGGGAATGTATAACAAGTTGCAGCGACTGATTCAGTCATTCCATAACCCTTAGTAATATCAACTTTAGCTCCATGTGCATGTAAAAATTTATTAATTTTCATCTCTTGAGGAATACTAAGAGTGTCACCTCCACTAATGATATATTTTAATTGAGACATATTTATTTCACTAAATTTTTCGTTTTTAAGCATACCCTCCCATAAAGTAGGAACACCTAATATTACATTTGGTTTATCATATTTCCAAATCTTATAAAATCTTTTTTCATCATATTCTGGCATGAGAATAGTTTCTACTTTTAAACAAAGAGGTGTATGTACACAAATGCCCAAGCCGAATCCATGGAATATTGGAAGAATTGTAAGTATTTTATCTTTAGGTCTAACATCTATTACATTAACTGAACTTTGTTGTGATAATGCATTAAAACTATAGTTAGAAATCATAATTCCTTTTGGTTTACCAGTAGTCCCACCACTATGAAGTATTAAGGCTAAATCTTCACTTTTTACTTGGGCACTATAATTCTCATTATTTTCTAAACCATCAGTAAAAAATTTAGTCCAAGTCATATAATTATGCTCTTTTTTGCTTGGTTTTTTTACTTTTAATCCTTTTAATAAATTATATCCTGTTTTTAAAACAATTTTCATACTTTCAGAAGGACTAACTAAAATAGTTTTATAAACAATACTATCATTTATAACACTTTCATATTTTTCAAAATCAAAATCGACTAAAAATAAAAATCTAGATTTTGATTCATTTAAATATAATTTCAATTCTTCACTACTACTAAGTGGGTGTATTATATCAGCTACTGCTCCTATTTTATTACACGCATAAAATAAATATATTGCTTCTGGCATATTAGGCATACATATAGTTACAATATCCCCTTCTTTAACACCATATTCTCTAAGTCCATTAGCACATACTCTTATATTTCTAAAAAATTCTTTATATGTAATTCTATTATCAAAATAATTAAGAGCATATAAATCAGTGTCATCTCCTACACTATCTTTCATATAGTTATATATTGATTTCTTAGTAAACTCGATAGTTCTATCTTCTCTTTTATAAAATGAAAGCCATGGTTCATTTCTTCTACTTCTAATAAATGCATCTTTTATTAGTATTCTTATCTTATTAAATATATTCATATCTTTCTCCTATTAAAATATAAATAATTATATCATAATTATGATTTATAATAAATAGAATATAAAAAAACATTCTATAATAAATAGAATGTTTAAATTAACGTATTCTTGAATTATATTCTTCTTCACTAAATAGTTCATAACCTTTATTACTATTTTTAGCACCTTTATATGCGCTTCTAGCCCATTTATCAGTTAAATCAAAGAATGTCTTTCTAGAAAATAAATTCTTAACTATTTGAATGCTATAATATTTGTAATTATCATCTTCATAAATATTTGGATAAAAATCATTAATATGATCAAATTCACTAATTATTTCATATGGATTAATATTACCTGTATTTTCTAACTCTACTCTAATAACATTCATCATAATATCAAATACTTTTCTAGAATCATTATTAAAAGCATATTCATAATCCAAATCATCCATTTCTTTATGGTTAGTTAAATGTCTTGAGTGAGTTTTGATTAATGTTGCTTGAGCCCAAGAATAACTAAATCTAAGTCTATCAACTATGCTACCAACATATTTAATCTTATTATCTCCCTTTTTTAAAGCATAAAATTCTCCATTACTATCTTTCTTTAAAACATAATTATCAAAAGTATATTTTAAACCATCAAAGTCATATTTATGATCAAAATATTCCATTTTAAACTTCCTTTCTTAAAGTACATAATTAATCCCTTTAAATACATATAGATATTAACACAATTCAGTTTTTTAGTCAATTTAATACAAATAAAAAAATGATATTAATCATTTTTAAGCTCTAGTTTTATAAAACTATTATCTAACTGTAAAGTTACAATATCATAATAATACTGACTTGCTCTACATAATCTACTATATTCAAATTCACTAATTATATTACTGTCATATAAATCATCAATTTTACTAATAGATTTTATATAATCATTTTCAAGTTTATCATATAAAATATCTTTTTCAGAAAACCTATTCATAATACAAAATTTAGGATGAGTAATTCCATATTTATTAAATATATAGTCTGTTTCAATTAATATAGGATCACTATATTTATGTATTTCTTCAAATTTAAGTTCATCATTTTTAAGTTCATCATTCTCTACTAACTTATTTTTTAATTTATTAAATTCTAAACTAAAATTATATCCTTTTACATCTGCTTCATTTAAATAATATATATAATATGGTCTAGCTTTATCATTTCCATAATATTGCTTATCTAAAAAATATACATTTTCTATTTCCATTTTTTCAACTATTACTTCTAACATTTTAAGTCTTAATTCTTCTAATTTTTCTTTCATAATACTACCTCATACGTCAATTTATTTTAATTTTTTTAGTATTGTTTGTCAATATAATTGTATAATTAAGAAGAATTTGTTAAAATTATAGTGTTGATTGCCCTGTGGCCAAGTGGTAAGGCTCTGGACTCTGACTCCAGCATCCATAGGTTCGAATCCTATCAGGGCAACCATGCTAAAATAGCTCAATTGGTAGAGCAGCTGAATCGTAATCAGCAGGTTACGGGTTCGATTCCTGTTTTTAGCACCAGTAACGAATCTGTTCGAACTATTCGAACTTTATATATATTAACAATCTGAAAGATGATTGTTTTTCTTTCTCAGTCAGTATTTTGATTCTTGTGTCAAAATACCTAGGGGGTTAAATATTTTGACATAACATAATATTTAAGTTATAGAAGGTTATAATTGATAAAATATTTAAATAGTTATATAATATTGTTTATCTATTTTGTGGAGGAAAAGTCTTATGAGAATAGTAGCAATTGGTGGAGGAAATAATAGTAATATTAAAAAGAACGGATTACCCCAAGTATATGAACAAGAAAATATAGATAGAGAAATAATATCTATCTGTAATAAAGAAAAACCTAATGTGTTATTTGTATCACATGCTTCTGATGAAGAATTTGAACTTGCTAGTTATAACAAAATAGTAAACACATTTGGAAAGATATATGATTGCTATAATAAATTATTGAATATAAATATGTTAAAAGATCCTCATTTAACAAATGAATTAGTTAAATGGGCTGACATTATTTATGTTGGTGGTGGTAACACCAAACAAATGATAGAATTGTGGAAAAAATATAGCTTTGATAAACTACTTCAAAATTGTGTAGATGAAAAAGTACTTTGCGGTATATCAGCAGGTGCTAATTGTTGGTTTAACTATTCTTGTTCTGACTATTTACAAATGGAATTAAATGATACTAGTGCACCATACATGGCTATTGATGGTTTACATATGATAAATCTTGTATTTAATCCACATGCTAATTATAGTGGAAGATTAGAAGGGATAAGAGATGTTTTAAAGAATAAAGCAATGAATGGTTTATCATTATCTAATAATATGGCTATAGAAATTATTGATGAAGAATATAAATTATTAAAAGGTGATTCCTCAGAAAATGAGGAGATATTTGCACTACTTAGTTATTGGAAAGATGGAAAATATTATATAGAATCAATTCAAGAAAAGGGATTAGTAAAACAACTTACTATGCATAGATAAAAATAGTTGTAGATATCTACGACACCCGCACCACTTAATAATTAATTGAACTTAGATTCAAATTTTTAATAAATGTCAATTCTAGAAATGGAATTGATTTTTTGTTGTGTTAAGAGAAAAAATAATATAATTGAAAATTCTTCAGACTATAAAAAAAGAAATATCAGAAACTCCAATTCAAAAAGAATTAATACCTAACAAAAATAGAAATTAGAAACTTATAAATATAAAATAGACATTTAATAGTTTGTAATAGCTCATTTTTTTAAATATAATTATCTTAAATAAGCTCTTGTATCGTATCACTTAATAATAAAAACCAACTTAAAAAAGTTGGCTTTTTATTTCATTAAAACAATTATAAGCTTATTTAACTTTACTAAGAGAATATTGTTCTTCAGTACTTGGGATTTCAAGCTTAATATCACTTGGAATATATGGCTTTACCATTTCTATAAAATAATTTAGTTTAGCTTCTGCTACTCTCTTATCAACTTCTGAGGAAGCTATATTAGCTTTAGCATCAAGTAAAGCAATATATTGTTCTAAATTATCTTTCCAAATACTATTAATATTTTCTTTATTAATGTATTTAGGAAGCTTTAGTTGTTTTAAAATTGAAATTAAAACATTAACATCATGCTTTCCATTATCATTCCAATTTTCATATTCTATTATATTTGAAATTGAAGTGGATGCATTAGTTTTTGAATTAGAAAAATCTTTTACTTTACTTACAAATAAATCTAGCAATGGAGAATTTATCATAAAGTCATTGTCTATTTCTTCCTTAGATTTCCATGTTTTCTTTTCATATTCTAGTTTCTTTGCAGCAACATATTGCTCAATAGTATAATAATTTTGTAGATATAGTTCATGGTTTTTATTAATAGGTTCCCATACTACTTCTACCTTATTAAAAGGATATGAAGAAATCATGTCATTTACACTACTTGGTATACCATAATAATCTAACATACTTTCTAATTGTTGAAGTTTTAATAATAATTCATTTCTTTCTTCATTAAGTGTACTAATATCAGCATTTGCTTTTGTTCTTTCAGCACTTATTTCAGTATATAATTGAGAAAGTATTTTAATTCTCTCTGCATTCATTTCTTCACTTAAATTAGTTGTTAAAATATATCTTTTATTATCTATTTGATTTTTTAATTCAGAAAGCTCTGAGTTAAGAGTTTCTACAGTATTTTTTAAACTTTCAATTTCCTCTAATGTAGTATTTTTAGTAGATATAATTTCTTCTTTTTCAGTTGCTAGATCTTTTATTTCATTTTTAGCTTTTTCAATTTCTTTGTGTAATTCACTCAATTCATTTTCATCAATTTCTTTCTTTAATGAAATTATTGTTTCAATACTTTCATTACTTATATCTTTTGATGAAAACTTCATAATATCATCATAATAAAGTAAATAATCCATATAATCAAATACAGTTTTTACTTTTTCAAATCTATCTCCTGATCCTTCATAAAAGTTTTCGGAAAAATTTTTCAAAATATTTAATATCTCTATATAGCCATGTTCTTTAACTAAATTCACAAAATCATATGAAGCTACAATACCAAACTGTTCTCTTATTTCAGAATCAAATAATATTTTATTTAAATAATCGATTTCTTCACTATTTAAAGATGATATAACTTTAACAAAAGTATCATTATTAGTAGCTTTATCTAATACATTTTCTAATTCTGGTTTTTTTTCAAGTAATAATAAGTAGTCATCTTCCTCTTTTGTTATATTTTTAAACATAAAAAATAACCCCCACTTTCGGGCATATATAATAACATGTGTTTACTTAATTGTCAAATGATTTTTAATGTACAAAAATAAAGTGATTTTCTATTATATATCGCATTTTTAAACTTCAAGAATATACATTAATAATATGTTACATCATGTCCATGCCATTTATTAAAGCCAGGCTTTAATGATAATCTTTTTGCTCTATCTTCTTTTCTATCTTCATTTACATAATTATTTCTAATTCCATATAATGCATATTTAAAATATTCAATTAATCGTTCATCACTTATTTTTTTATGTGTTTCTTTTATTTTTGAACAAATTGCCATTGCAAGATCAAGATCACATATTATATCTAAGCGTTCTCCATCTATATAATTATGTTTTAAATAATCATACATTATTTGAGTATCTTTATCTTGAATATATTCTCTATTCATATCAAGAACACTACCATCTAGTCCACACTTTATACATCCACGGTTCACATACTTTCTACCCTCAAACCTATCATAATCGATTCTTGAAATAACAGTAATATGTTTGCATTTATCATATTTCTTTATTTTTATATTTTTATAAAGATCTTCTTTTTTAAAAAACAAATCATAATACTCTTTCCTTTTAGCAAAATATTCTTGTACTTTTGGATCTTTCATTAATAGTATTAATTCATCATATGCTTTATCAGTTTCTTCACTAATCTCTTTATATTCTTTTTCTAATTGTTTTATTGAATTATTCATCTAAAACCTCCATAAGCATTATTATAAACAAATTATAGTATTATTACAATAAAAAACCACTTAAAAATAAGTGATTATATATCATATTGGTGGAGCTGAGGAGTATCGAACTCCTGTCCAAAATATCTTTTCATAGAACTTCTACAAGTTTAGTTGGTTTTTTATCTTAAATAATAATGTAGATTGCCAACTTCTCTTATTATTCAAAGTTTATTAATTATTCGTTATAAGCCATAAACATACTTATAATATAGTTCTCTTTATAACTCCCAATTAAAGTCTCGAGAACAAAAGACTAAAATGGAAGACCTACTACCCTAATAAATTAGGCAAAAGCAGGTGTGAAATTATAATCGTTTCCGACTATTTTATTTTTGCATTTAAAGTATGCCTACTACTTGCATTCTATAAAATAAATAAATTGTCGAATCAATGCAGCCCCGTGTGAAAAGCATTATATCATATATTAACTTAAATTTCCAGTTTTATTGACAAATATTATATAATTTCATACAATATTTACATGAAGAAAGATACATTAAAAGTAATAAAAATAGTATTAGTTAATTTAATTACATCTATTAGACTAATAGGAGCTTTTGTACTACCATATATTTATATTAAATATGGAACTACTTTTGCCTCAATATTTATTCTAATATTATTTTCTACTGATGCGATTGATGGTTTTTTTGCTAGAAATTTAAAAGTATCAACATTCTTTGGAAGTATTATGGATGTATGTAGTGATAAATTATTAAGTGCTGTTGCTTTTATTATATTGGGTATTAAATATCATTTATTGCTTGCCCCTTTAATTCTTGAAGTAGCAATATCATATACTAACTACTCTACTTATAGATATGGAGGAAACGTAAAAGCATCAATTACTGGTAAAATTAAAACATTAATAGTAGATGTTTGTGTAGTATTATCATTTATAATACTTGCTCTACCTGTGTTAAACATTAATAGTAGACTTATTAATGATATAATAGCAGCTAAAGATTTAATAATATATGTTCTATGCTTTATTATATTGTTTGCTTGCTTAGCCGCACTTTTAGATTATACAGCTAAAAATAAAATAGCTAGATTAAATCCAAAAAGTAAAGAAATTAAATATACAGTTAAAAAACCTAAGCCAATTAAGGATATACTTAAATTATTATTTGATACAAATTACTATACTGAACATAAAGATGAGTCAATTATGAAACAAATATATTTAAGCTAATTATTATTTGTGATAAAATATATTAGGAGTGATTATATGAGTAAAATTAAAAGTTTAATAATTCTTTTTATAGCAGTATTTGGTGCCTATATGATATATCATCATTTTGAAAACAAGAGACAAGAAGAAGTAGTTATAGATAAATTTAGTAGTGAATATAATTTAGTAGATGAAGACAATGTGTTTTTATATTCAACTATTGATGAAGTTATAAGTGTACTTGAAAGTGGTACTGGATTTGTATTTCTTTGTACTCCAGAATCTACTTGGTGTAATTATTATGCTAAATATCTAAACGAAGAATTAAAAGCTAATAATGTTGATCATGTCTATTATTATAATATTAGAAATGATAGAGCCTTAAATACTATGAAATATCAAAAAATCTTATCATTATTAGATCAATTTATTTATAAGGATGATACTTCTAATGGTAAAATATATATGCCTGATTTAACAGTTGTTAAAAATGGTGAAATAGTAGCTCATAACAATGACACTTCACTAATCGCTAGTGATCAAAAAGGTGAAGATTATTGGACAGAAGCTAAACAAAACGAATTTAAAAAAACAATACAAGAATATGTATTACTAATAAATGAATAAGGAGGATATATGTATTATCAATATATTATAATAGCTTTAATACTAATAATAATATCTTTTATAGTTATTAAGATGAACAAAAAAGATTTCTCACTTGAAATCAACAAACTAATTCAATACCTAGGTGGTAAAGAAAATATAATTGATTCACAAATTAATCTTTCTAGATTAAAAGTAACATTAAAAGATATGACTTTAGTTAATAAAGAAGGAATACAAAAATTAGGCGCTAAGGGAATAGTTGAAATTGATAATCAATTAAAAATAATACTAGGACCCAATTCAAAACAATTAAAAAAATATATGGCTGATTTAAAATAAGAACAAATAGTTCTTATTTTTTAATACATTGGATAATTTGGGTACATAGGATATGGAGTATAATAATATGGTCTGGGTCTAAAAGCTTGAGTAGCTACTCCACCTGTTAATGCTCCTAGTAAAAATGGACCAGCAAATGGTATAAATCTAGAATTATTTTGATATTTAAATTTAGAATACATTTTATTCACCTCTACTCTAATATATTAAAAAACACAATCTATGATTGTGCTTTTAATCTATATAAATTAATAGAAGGACTATTTAGGAATCTAAAGCCATATTTTTTAGTACCAAGTCCACTAGAAATATATATTCTAGTAATGCCTTTAATATATTCAGGGGCTCCATATTTATAAGTTTCTTTTTCCTTTAAAATACCACCTGTAAATGGTAATACAACACTACCATTTAATGAATATCCTCCAAGTATTAAATCTACTTCATAATCTGATTCATCTAAATATTTAATAGTTTTTCCTTCATGAACTAATACTATTATATATTTTCTATTTTCATCTTTATAAAACTTAAATGCAGTTTCTAAATTAATATTTTCTTTAATTGAACTAGGTAAACCTACTATATACATAGAATTATTATTCTTATAAAAAACTTCATCATATGAATTATTTAGTATCTTAAATCCACTACTAGACATTACTCTTTCATAGTCACTATAATTATAATCATATTCTCCATAAATACAATATTTACCAATACTAGTATGTATTTTAGATAATTCATTAACCAAAAAATTAGTATCTTCAGTAGTAATTTTACTACTATTAGTAACTAAATTACCAGTAAAAACCACTATATCAGGATTAATTAAATTAATTTTCTCTATAATATTTTCTACATCACTTTTATCTATTGTAGATTTATATAAAAGATCTGAAAAATGAACTATTTTAACTCCATTAAAATTACTAGTTAATATTTCACTTTTAACTCTATATTCCTTAACTACTAATCCTTTAGTACCAATATATTTAGCATATATAAATAAAATACAAATAATTAATATAATAAATATAACTGTATTAATTATTTTATGAGTACTATTTTCCATTATTTACCACCAAAATATGTTATCAATAATAAGATACCAGTGATTGTATTATGCATAGAGTGAATTACAATAGAGGAAAAAGTTGATTTAGAATTATAATCCATTAATGCAAATGAAGCTCCAAGGCATCCATATGGAAGAATATACATTAAATCTTTTAATGAAAAAGCATCATTTAATAAGTTGGTTAGTAAATGTGCGCCTCCAAATAAAAGACCAGATATCACTACGTAAATCCATTTATTTTTAAATAAAGGTGCAAGAGATTTTCTAAACACTAATTCTTCACTTAAAGGTGCTATAATAGCAATACTAAATAATGTAAGAACAGTATTATTATATAAAAGTTCTCTTACTTGAGATTCATTTGATGAAATATCTTTTAATACAATAGCAATTAATACATTAAAGAAAAGCATTCCCATATAACCAAGTATATATATCTTAAAACTATTTTTAAACTTATTTTTAAAATCACTAAAATAAGTTTTAAATTCAACTTTTAAATCCTTATAAAATATAAATACCAATAGTGCTATAAACATTAAATCTGCTATTACTAAACATAACATTTCATTTTTAATATAATGATTTAATATTGCAACTAAAATTGATGGAATAATAATTATACCTATTAAACAAAATATAGCTATTAATAAATCTTTAATAAATTTTTTATCATTTGCTTTTTTCATAAAAAATCACCTAATACAATTATATAACAATTGTGTGTTCTATTAAAAGAAAAAGTTAACTTACTTTACTAAGTTAACTTTGATATGTGTCTTCTTTCCCTTGCTAACTATAAATTTATCATTGAACATATCTTCAGTAATTAACATATTAGGGTCACTTATTTTATTTGAATTAATACTAATACCATTCCCTACTATTAAACGTCTAGCTTCACTCTTTGATGGAGCTATTTTAACTTCCACAAGCAAATCCATTACATTCATATTTTCTTTAAGAGTAATATTACTTTCTTCCATACCCTCTTCACTATATCCTTTAGAGAATACTTCTTCACTAGTATTTCTTGCTTTAATAGCTTCGCTTTCACCATGTAAATCTTTTACTATTTCAAAAGCTAAAGTTTTTTGAGCAAGTCTCTTTTCTGGCTCATCTTTTACACTCTTAGCTAGTTTTTCAATTTCATCAATACTTAAGAATGTAAATACTTTTAAGTATTCTACTACTTTAGTATCATCTGTATTAACTAAATACTGATACATTTTATATGGTGATGTTCTATTAATATCAAGCCATAAAGCATTACCTTCTGATTTACCAAATTTGTTTCCATTTTGATCAAGAATTAATGGCATAGTAAATCCATATGCTTCTTTACCTAATTTCTTTTTAATTAATTCTATTCCAGTAGTAATATTACCCCATTGATCAGAACCTTCAACCTGTAAAACGCAGTTTTCTCTTTGAAATAATTCTAAAAAGTCATTACCTTGAATTAAAGTATATGAAAACTCTGCATATGTAATACCTGTTTCTAATCTTCTTCTAATTATATCTTTATCAAGCATGTAATTTACATTAATGTATTTTCCAATATCTCTTAAAAATTCTAAGTAAGAGTAATCTTTAGTCCAGTCATAGTTATTAACAAGTTTAGCTCTACCATCAAATATTTTATCTATTTGATTTCTAATGCCTACTATATTCTTTTCTACTTCTTCATAACTTATTATTTCTCTTTCAGCAGTTGGTCTTGGGTCTCCAATTAATCCAGTTGCTCCTCCTACTAAAAGAATTGGATTATGTCCAGCAACAGCAAGTCTTTTAGCTGTAACTAAAGATGAATAATGTCCCAAATGAAGAGAATCTGCAGTTGGATCTGTACCCCAATAAAATGTTACTTTTCCCTCATTTAATAATTTTTCAATCTCTGGACTACTAATATCTTTTATAAGTCCTCTGTATACTAGTTCATCATATAATTTCATAATTAATTTTCCTTTCCAGTAGAACCAAATCCACCAGTTCTACTACTTTTTATTTCTTCTTCATCTTCAACGCAAAGATATTTAATAAAAATAGCTTGTGCTATTCTATCCCCGACTTTTATATGTATACTTTTATCTCCATGATTAATAAGTTTAACACTAAAATGCCCCTCATTATCACTGTTATTATAGTAATCGCTATCAATAACACCTACACTATTAGAAAGTGTTACATCATATTTATATCCAAATGAACTTCTATCAATTATTAATAAAACCTCATCTTTATTCATTGATACTTTAAGTCCAGTTTTAATAATTTTAGATTCTTTTGGTTTTATAGTAACATCTTCTATACTTCTAATATCATATCCTGCACTATGCTTAGTACTTCTTTTAGGTAACTTAATACTATTATATAACTCTTTATCATTTTTTACATCTTTTTTGAATTGTTCAAAACTAATTATCTCAAATTTTCTCATTTTTCCTCCAAAAAAAAGGCACCATTATAAGGACGAACAAGTCGTGGTACCACCTTAATTCATAGACTAAATCTATCTCTAATAACTATATCGCGTTACCTATTAAACTCAAGAAATTGTAATTTCATTAATAATACTCATTAGTTTCCATCAACCACTAACTTTCTATATATATATTATTAACTACTAATATTTCTATCAACGTTTATATAAATCAACCTTTGCTAAAATACTTACCATCTCTTGTAGTTATAACAATATCTTCCCCTTCTTTAATAAATAAAGGTACTTTTAATGTATAACCAGTTTCAATAGTAGCATCTTTTTGAGCACCAGAAGTAGTATTCCCTTTAACAGCATCAGGAGCACTAATTACTTTATAGCTTACTTTTTCAGGTAAACTAATACCAATTACTTCTCCCTCAATACTTAAACTTTCAACTTCAATACCTTCTTTTAAGAATTTAATTTCATCTTTAATTAATGAAGTTGGAAGCTCTATTTGATCATATGTATTTAAATCCATAAATACATAATTATCACCAGCTGCATATAAATAAGATAATTGATTTTTTCTAACATCAGCTTTTTCCATTTTAATACCAGCATTAAAAGTAATTTCTTGAGTAGTACCAGCTTTTAAATTTTTAAGCTTAGTTTTTACAAAAGCACTACCTTTACCTGGTTTAACATGTTGAAAATCAACTACTTGATAAATAACACCTTCATATTTAATAGTCATTCCATTTTTAATATCATTTATATTAAACATCATAACTAATTAGCCTTTCTTTCTTTATGTAGAGTTGTTTTATTACATCTAGAACAAAACTTCTTTATTTCAAGTTTACCTTCAACATTCTTCTTGTTTTTACTTGTTAAATAATTAATTTCTTTACAAACACTACATTGTAGAGCAATACCTTCTCTATTTTCTTTTTTTGCCATAGAAATCTGCCTCCTTTAATACAATCAAAATTATACCAGTAAATATGGGAAATATCAAGCAAAATCTATAAAACAAACTATTTTACATTATAGATTTAAAATGTTAAAATAACTCTAGGTGAAAAAAATGAATAAAAATGTAGTATTAGTAACAGGTGCATCTTCAGGTATAGGTTCATCTATATGTGAAGAATATGCTAAAAACGGATATAATGTCGTTATAAATTATAATAACAATATAGAAAATGCAAATATATTAAAAGAAAGACTAGAAAAAAACTATAATGTAAAATGTTTATGTATAAAAGCAGATATTTCTAATGACAATGAAGTACAAAATATGTTTAATCAAACAATAAAAGAATTTGATCATATAGATGTACTAGTAAACAATGCAGGTATTTCATGTGATTCACTAATTGAAGATAAAACAAAAGAAAAATTCATGAGAGTACTTGAAGTAAATACATATGGAACATTTTTAGTAAGTAAAATAGTTGGTAACCATATGTATGAAAGAAAACAAGGAAGTATTATCAATATATCTTCTACTAACGCAATTGATTCTTATTATGAATTTAGTCTTGAATATGATGCTTCTAAAGCCGCAATTGTAAATATGAATCATAATCTTGCAAATATTTATGCGCCTTTTGTAAGAGTTAATTGTGTATGTCCTGGATGGGTAGATACTCCTATGAATAAAAACTTAAGTAATGAATTTAAAGAAGAAGAAATTAACAAAACTCTTCTTCATAGATTTGCAGATCCTAGCGAAATAGCATCATTGGCTTACTTTTTATCAAGTGATAAAGCAAGTTATATAAATGATAGTATTATTAAAATAGATGGTGGAAGAAAATGTTGAATGAAAAAGATTTAGAAAAATATGAAGAAGATTTAAAAGAAGAATTTAGTAAAGTAGATAAACTATGTAGAATAAATAGTAAAAAAGTAATAGATGCATTTCATAAATATAAAGTTTCAGAAAGCGACTTAAATGGTACTATTGGATATGGTTATAATGATATAGGAAGAGATAAAATAGATAATATATTTGCTTATGTAATGGATGCAGAAAGTGGACTTGTTAGAAATCAATTCGTATCAGCAAGTCATGCAATTAGTGTTTCTTTATTTGCATTACTAAGACCAAATGATACCCTACTTTCTATTAGTGGTACTCCATATGATACTATTCACGAAGTAATTGGTATAAAAGAAAATAATAGTTCACTTAAAAGTTATAATATAAAATATAAACAAATAGATTTATTAAATAATGATTTTGACTATAAAAAAATAGAAAAAGAGTTAAAAAACAATATTAAACTAATACATATACAAAGAAGTAGAGGTTACTCTCTTAGAGACTCAATAACTATAGATAAATTACAAAAAGTTATTAAATTTATTAAAGAAAAAAATAAAAACGTAATTATTTATGTAGATAACTGCTACTGTGAACTTGTAGGTGAAAAATCACCTTGTAGTGTTGGTGCAGACATATGCGTTGGAAGTTTAATTAAAAACCTAGGTGGTGGAATTGCTACTAATGGAGCCTACGTAGTTGGAAGAAAAGATTTAATAGATTTAGTATCACAAAGGCTTTATTTACCTGGTGAAGGAAGTGAAGTTGGTCCATCAGAAAATGCTAATAGAAAATTCTTGCTAGGGCTTTATTTCTCCCCTTTAGTAGTAGCAAACGCTTTAAAATCATCTATATTAACTAGTTATATATTTGAAAATATAGGATATAAAGTAAGCCCTAGATATAATGAAGATAGATCTGATATAGTAGAACTTATATACTTTAATAATGAAGAAAAATTAATCAAATATGCTACTTCTATCCAATCAAACGGAGCAATTGACTCAAATGTAGAACCTGTGCCCTCTGCTATGCCAGGATACGTTGATAAAATAATTATGGCTTCTCCATCTTTTACACAAGGTTCATCAATAGAATTATCATGCGATGGTCCACTTAAAGAACCATATGTTTTATTTCAACAAGGAGGACTAACATACGAATATTCTAGAATATCAATATTAAACTCAATTAATAAAATATTAGAATAATTATTAAATTTCAAAATATTATTAATTAGGGGGATTTAATGAAAATAAACTTAGTAAAAAACTACATAAGTAAATTAACTAAACAAGATATAATCAACTACTTGAATAAAGAGAATATAGAAGCTAATCAAATAGAAATAGATTTAATATATGACACATTATTAAATAATTATAATAATATTGAAAATATAGAATTTAATTCTTTTATAGTAAATTATAAAAACAAATTAAATGAAAAACTATATAACAAAATAATAGAAAAATACAACGAATATAAAAAGTTTATTGAATAAAATCAATAAACTCTTTTTTTCTAAAATTTTCTATTTCCATCTTATATGGAGGATACTCATTATCCTTATTTCTATTAACCCAAGGAGTTTCTAGAATAAAAGGAATACCCTCTAATCTTTTATTATATATAACATTATTACATAAAGTATCAAAGCCAATAGTTCCATAACCAATATTTTGATGCCTGTCTTTATGAGAACCAATTGGATTCATACTATCATTTACATGAACACACTTTATTTTATTTAAACCAATCTCTTTATCAAATGAATCTAAGTATTCATCAAATTTATTAATATCAATTCCAGAATCATTTAAGTGACATGTATCTAAACATACCCCTATTCTATCTTGATTTTTAATACCACTTAAAATAGTTTTAATTTCACTTATATTAATACCCAACTCATTACCTTTACCTGCCATAGTTTCAAGTAAAATAGTGGTATCAGTTGTAGAATCAATCACTTCATTTAAAGCATTAATTATATTATCTAATCCCTCTTCTCTAGTAACTTTAACTGCACTACCTGGATGCAAAACTATTTTATTAAAACCTAATCTTTTTACTCTATTTAATTCTTCTTTAAAAAAGTTTATATAAAAATTATATTTATCTAAGTC
>JAEEGL013298341.1_pt1 | contig 56277 bp, 49 predicted proteins | sample 9134231 | NCBI WGS metagenome assembly JAEEGL01 (sample SAMN16246548, study PRJNA631951) | gut metagenome | biome: gut microbiome; feature: rumen; material: fiber-attached | host: Bos | place: Iran: Karaj | collected 2018-10
CAAGTGCCAGAACATCAAGGCAACCCTCTACTATGGTTCCTATCACGCTGTAGACTCCGATGAAATGTCCTTCAAGCTGGCTGCATCCATCGCCTTCAAGAAGGGTATCGTTGAGGCTAAGCCCTGCCTGCTGGAGCCCATCATGCACGTAGAGATCATCGTTCCGCAGGATTACACCGGCGATGTCATGGGCGACATGAACAAGCGCCGCGGCGCCATCCTGGGCATGGAGCCTATGCACGGCGGACTGCAGAAGCTGATCGCAGAAGCTCCTCAGGTGGAGCTCTTCAGCTATGCTAACGATCTGAGAGCTATGACTCAGGCAAGAGGAAGCTTTACCATGAGCTTTGAGCGTTACTCCGAAGTTCCCGGCCAGCTGGCTCAGAAGATTATCGAGGCTCACAAGGAAGAGGAAGAGAACGCCTAACCCAGCGATTGGCGAGCCAAAGGCGAAGACAGAGCTGCGGTAGGTTCCTTACGCAAGCTTGCCGGCAAAAGCGAGCTGAAGGCGAAGCTTGAGCCGTTGCAAGCGGACGTTAGAGAACGCCTAACCCTTTGGCAACACCTATACAGAAAAATCGAAATGAAGGTCTTTCGGGACCTTCATTTTCAAAGGAAGGATGACAATGGATTTTTACAAAGCTGTTGAAGGAAGAAGGACCGTAAGAGAACTGAGGAGGGATGAGATCCCTCAGGATACCATTGAGCGCATTCTTGGCGCAGCTCTGAAGGCTCCATCCAATAACCATCTGAGAGAGTGGCAGTTTGTCGTGCTCCGCTCTTCTGAGGATAAAGAAGCAGCGCTTCAGGCAGTGGCGGAGATAGCTAAAGCAGGAAAGGTGAGCTCTGCCGCAGCTCCGGCGGCTTTAGCTGCAAGCGGAGCTGAGCTTACACCGGAAGTGGCAGCCCAGAAGGCTATGTTCGGATACGCTATGCCGCGTCAGTATACAATGCTTGAAAAGAACGGCTGCCTGATCCTGCCCTTTTTTAAGGCTGCGCCGCCTTTTGCGAAGCTTCTCGAAAATGATTTCCCGAGCGGACAGAGGATATCCATAAACGCGCTGAACAGCTTTGCGGCTGCCTGGTGCATGATAGAGAACCTCTTTCTGGCGGCTTCGGTCGAAGGTTATGCATGTTCCATGCGCATACCTGTGGGCGAGGAGATGTATAAGGTCTGCAAGGCTGTGGGCGCGCCTGATGGCTGGGTCATGCCCTGTTATATAGGCTTGGGTTTGCCGGAGGACGGCGCCGAGAAGCTGCCGCAGGTGGAGCCGTCTCCCGCAGCTGTCATACACCTCGGAAAATGGTAATAGCGTGTCAAGTCATTGGCGGATACACAGAAACAGAGCAGTGTTCACAAAACATGCTCTGTTTTTCTGTTGCAGGGTGGCTTTGTTTGAAAAGGGAGATTCTTTGTTGACATATTTATACATAAAAGTTAAAATAAATTGAAATATTTGGCAAATCAGTGAACGAAACGATTCTTATCTGCGTCGGAGAATAACATGGCAAAGAAAGCAAAAACAGTATTCGTGTGTCAGGAATGCGGCTCCGAAAGCCCCCGCTGGGCTGGAAAATGCCCCGTTTGCGGGGCCTGGAACAGCTTTGTGGAGGAAAAGGTGGTCGAGCCCTCAGAAGGCGATCAGAGACGCCGTAAGGGGCTCTCAGAGGCATCTGAAAGGCATAAAGGACCTCAGCCCATCACCGAGCTCAGATCCGGGCAGACCAGCAGACTTGACACGGGCATAGGAGAACTGAACCGAGTGCTTGGGAGCGGCCTGGTGGAAGGAAGCCTTACCCTTATCTCCGGCGAGCCCGGCATAGGAAAATCAACGATAATAATTCAGGCGGCTGCCTATATAAGTCAGAAATACGGCAAGGTGCTGTATGTTTCCGGCGAGGAATCCGAGGAGCAGATCAAAATGCGGGCTGACAGAGTCTGCAAGGGGGATCTGTCCAATCTTTATGTGCTTTCCGAGACCAGTCTGGACCTGGCCATGGCTGCTGTGGAGAACCTGGATCCCGTCTTCCTTATCATCGACTCCATTCAGACCATGTATACTGAAGATTACGAGTCATCACCCGGAAGCGTTTCTCAGGTGCGCGCCTGCGGCAACATACTGATGAATATAGGCAAAGGGCGGAACATGCCCGTATTTATAGTGGCTCACGTCACAAAAAGCGGCGAGCTGGCCGGCCCGAAGATTGTGGAGCACATGGTGGACACAGTGCTGTCCTTCAATGGCGAGCGCAGTCAGGAGCTGCGCATCCTGAGGGCTAACAAGAACCGTTTCGGGACTACCTCGGAGATAGGCGCTTTCGAGATGCGGGAGGAAGGGCTTGTGGAGATAGAAAACCTTTCCGCCAGCTTTCTCGAGGGCCTCGAGGACAGCAGCGAAGGCTCGCTTGCGGCTGCGGTCTACGAGGGCACAAGGCCGCTGCTTCTGGAGATCCAGGCTCTTACGGCTCCCACCAATGTGGGCTTTGCAAGGCGCACGGCCATAGGAATAGACAATTCAAGGCTTGGAATGATAGTGGCTGTGCTGGAGAGAAAGGCTAAGCTCACCCTCATAAACAGAGATATTTTCGTGAACATAGTGGGCGGACTCAGGCCTGAAGGGACATCCACGGATCTTGCAGTGGCTCTTGCCATCTGGTCCGGGGAGAAGGGTGTAAAGCTGCCCAAGGGTACTATAGCCATAGGGGAGATAGGGCTTACAGGAGATCTCCGTCCTGTGCAGAATGCGGAGAAGATGGTGAGGGAAGCGGACCGCATGGGCTTCCGCATCCTGTTCCTGCCGAGAAGGAGCATGGAGAAGCTGCGGGAAAAGCCGCAGAACCTGCAGCTTATAGGGATCACGGACATAAAGGAAGCAATTTCAAAAGCTGACACACTGTCTTCACAATAGCTTCATGAGATTTAAGTATCATCAGATAGTGAAGAAACGATTGATAAGGAGCGAAGCGGCAAGTGCTTCGAAAGGCTGTGGGCCAGCGCTTAATTGAGCAGCGGCAGACTTGGGATGCCGGTGCGAGATTAAAAAGCGCGGCCTTGAGAACACCTGACGTTCGCTTATAAATGCTCCGAACAGAATCAGTGCTCAGGTAATTATCCTTCAAGGAGGTTTATATATGGCTAAGATACTTATCGTAGATGACGAGGAAATGATCAGGAACGTCATCAAGGAATATGCAGCTTTCAACAATTACGAAACTGACGAGGCGGCAGACGGCATGGAAGCCGTGAACAAATGCCTCGTTAACGATTACGATCTGATCATCATGGACATCATGATGCCCAAGCTGGACGGCTATACCGCCTGCAAGCAGATTAAGCGGGACAAGGACATACCGGTCATCATGCTCTCTGCAAGAGGCGAGGAATACGACAAGCTCTACGGCTTTGAGCTTGGAGTGGATGACTACGTGGTCAAGCCCTTCAGCCCCAGAGAGCTCTTTGCAAGAGTCGCAGCGGTGCTGGCCAGAGGCGGGAAGAATGCTGAAGCCAAGACAGAGACAGTGCTCCGCTCCGGCGGCATAGAAGTGAACACCGAGTCCAGGACCGTTACTGTAGACGGCGAAAAAGTTGAGCTTACCCTTAAGGAGTACGAGATCCTGGTCTACATGATGCAGAACAAGAACATCGCCCTTTCCAGAGACAGACTGCTTTCCGACATCTGGGGCTACGAATTCTACGGCGATGACCGCACCATAGACACCCACATCAAGAATCTGCGCAGCCGTCTGGGCGAATACAGAGACAAGATCTCCACAGTCAGAGGAATAGGATACAAATTCGAGGAGTAGCAGGTTCCGGGACATTCACCGGAACGGATCGGGGAAGATATGGCAGACAGTCATAAGACTTCAAACAGGCGCAGGCTGGATTTCAACAGCCTGCGTTTCAGACTGACGACGGCGCTGCTGCTGTTCGCCATTATTATAATGAGCTTTTTGTGGATGCTTCAGTCCGGTTTTTCAGACAAATACTACGAAAGAGTAATGGAAAGGCGGGCGAAGACCACCATGGCAGCTGTTACTCAGCAGTATTCTGCCTCTGAGACTCTGGATGTTGACCAGATGAGTCAGGCACTGATGGAAACCTCCAGAGATACTGATATGTATGTGTATGTGGAATCGGTAGACGGCAGCTGCAGCATCTCATCGGCTTCCAAGATGCCCTATGGCAGATTCGCGGTCAATGGGACCATGATAGTTGACCGGGCCAGGGCCATGCTGCTCCTTGGCGAGCAGGATAAGATCAGCTTCTACATGGAAAGCAATGGGGAGAAGACCCTGCTTGTAAACGCATCAAAGGTGGAGAGCCCCTTCAGGGCGGACGCTTATGTATATGTGATCACTCCTCTGACCCCTCTGGGGCCGGCTGCGGAGATCATAAGCTCCCAGCTTCTGATAGCCACCATATTCTCCATAATCCTGGCAGGCATAATAGCGCTGCTCTACACCCGCATACTTGCAAAGCCTGTAACGGAGCTGAATGCCAAGGCCAAGCAGCTTTCCGCAGGCAACTACGATATAGATTTCGACGTGCAGGGCTATACTGAGATCGAGGACCTGTCGCATACGCTGACCCAGGCTGCAGACGACCTGAGCAAGTCTGATCAGCTGCAGAAGGACCTTCTTGCCAATGTGTCGCACGACCTCAGGACGCCGCTTACCATGATCAAATCCTACGCCGAGCTCATCAGGGATATCTCGGGTGACAATAAGGAGCGCAGGGACGAGCATCTGCAGGTGATAGTGGATGAGACCGACAGGCTGTCCGAGCTGGTGGGCGACATACTTACCCTTTCAAAACTGCAGTCCGGAACGGAAAAGATGGATCTTAAGGATGTGGACATCCAGAAGGCTGCAGAGTCTGTCCTTGGCATCTACAAGGTTCTGGAGGAATCCGACGGCTTCCGCTTCAACTTCGAGGCTCTCCCGGAGCCTGTCATGGTAAAGGCCGACGAGCACAGGATAAAGCAGGTCATCGCCAATCTCATATCCAACGCTGTGCGCTACAGCGGGGACGGCAGGGATGTGGATATACGCTTCAGCAGGGATAAGGGCATGGTGAAGTGCGAGATCCGCGATCACGGCATAGGCATAGCCAAAGAGGATCTGGACAATATCTGGAACCGCTACGAAAAGGCCAGTCGCCAGGGTACGAGAAGCCAGAACGGCGGGACCGGACTTGGACTTTCCATAGCAAGAGAGATACTTGAAAAGCATCACGCTGTTTACGGCGTGGAAAGCACCCCCGGGCAGGGCAGTTGCTTCTGGTTCAGTCTTCCAGTAGTATAGATAATATTATGACATATTAGTATAAGGAAAATTTTTATTGACATAAAAGTATTGTAATGATATATTTCGTTTTTTAGTTTGACTGCTATCGAAAAATTTGATATAATCCAGGCATGGAGGGATAGATATGTTTTCTATTGGAGACAAGGTCGTATACCCCATGCATGGGGCGGGGACGATTGAGTCTATAGAAGAAAGAAAGGTTTTAGGGGAAACTCGTTCTTATTATATTCTTCATATAATGCACGGAAACATGCAGGTGATGGTACCCACCGAGGGACAAGGTACAGGACTCAGGAGCATTGTATCGGAGGATGTTGTGGATACGGTAAAGATCATTCTTTCCGCTGACTCAACCCCAATGGATGTAAACTGGAACCGCAGAAACAGGGATAACCTTGAGAAGCTCAAGACCGGAGATATATGTCAGGTTGCCGAAGTGGTTCGCAACTTATTGAGAGTGGACAGAGTCAAAACTCTTTCCACCGGAGAAAAAAAGATGCTTCAGAGCGCACGTCAGATACTTGCCAGCGAGATCTCACTGGTGCAGAACAAAGACGAGTCGGAAGTATTGCTCATGATCGACTCTGCTGTCTGATTCCCGGGCAGCAGGGCTCATTTTACATATATAAAATATTTAAAATTTAGGAGGTTTACAATTTAATGATCAAAAGGCTATTCCGCTGGATATTCGTGATCCTCGGAATGCTTTGCGGTTATGGAGTGTCAAATTATCTGCTGACCGGTCTGGCTCCCAAGCTGGGCTATGAGTTCGATTTCCGGCTGGTATTGTCGCTGGAGATCCTGGCAGTAATATTATTCGCTATTATTTTTTATCTTTTATACAACACACTCCATAAAGGCGGGGAAAAAGCCGCGCAGACTCTCGAAACCAATCTTTCCAAGATTCCTGTAGGAGAGCTAATAGGAAGCGGCGTCGGCCTGATAGCAGGCCTTTTTGTGGCATTTCTTATCTCCCAGCTTCTCAGCGGGATACAGATACTAAAGAATCTGTACATAGATGTCATAATATCCATATTGCTGTATTTTCTGCTGGGTTCCGTGGGACTCAGCGTGGGAAGGAGATTTTCTGCGGAAACTCTTCGCAATCTCCTTTCTAATCCGGCAATATCCCTCCGCCCGGCTGCAAGGCAGCGAGGCAAGCAGCAAAACGCATCACCGAAAGTTTTTGACACGAGCGTCATTATTGACGGTCGCATTTGTGATGTCCTGAGCACAGGTTTCCTGGAAGGGGATATCGTTATTCCCGAGTTCGTTCTGGTAGAGCTGAGACATATTGCAGACTCAGCGGATTCTCTGAAGCGTCAGAGAGGCCGCAGAGGTCTTGACATACTCAACAAGATACAGACCGACTATGGGGTGGCTATCTATGAGACCGATGGCGATAAGGTCCTGGATGAGATCCCTGAAGTGGATGTGAAGCTTATAAAGCTTGCTCAGATGCTGAAGGGCAAGGTCGTTACCAACGACTACAATCTGAACAAAGTGGCAAGCATTCAGGGCGTGGAAGTCCTGAACATTAACGAGCTGGCCAACACTCTTAAGCCTGTGGTTCTCCCCGGGGAGACTATGCAGGTCTATGTGGTGAAGGAAGGCAAGGAGAACAATCAGGGCGTCGGCTATCTCGAGGACGGCACCATGATAGTCGTGGAGGATGGCAGAAAGCTGATAGGTCAGAACATCGACGCCATCGTGACCAGCGTGCTCCAGACTTCGGCCGGACGCATGATTTTTGTCAAGGTGCAGAAATGATAGACTATGCTGTGATCATAGCGGCTGCCGGCGCTTCAAGGCGCATGGGAGGATCTACTCCGAAGCAGTATCTTCCGGTGGACGGCATGCCCATGTTTGTAAAGTCCGTGAGGCTGTTTCTGGGCAGCGGAGGAGCAAGGCAGATAATCGTAAGCTGTCCCCCGGGGGACGAGGCTTATGTTTGGAAGCTGCTGGCTAAGGAAGGCCTGCGGCGGGACGACAGAGCTGACGCGCCTTACTGGATAGATGTGGTCCCTGGCGGACCCGAGCGTCAGGATACCGTAAGGCTGGCTCTTGAAGCTGTGGAACCGAGGCTCAGATATGTGCTTATACATGATGCGGCTAGACCCTACTGTCCGTTCAGCGTCATAAGGGACGTGACGGATGCTCTGGAAAGCGGCGCTAAAGCTGTGGTTCCCGGGGTCACACCCAAGAACACCATAAGGACGGCGGAGAAAACTCTTGAAAGGGCAAGCCTCTACGAGGTCCAGACACCTCAGGGCTTTGATACGGCAACGCTGAAGCAGGCGCTGGCAAAGGCTGCTTCAGAAGGCTTTATGGGTACCGATGAAGCATCGGTCACCGAAAGAGCCGGTATCGGGACAGTTGTTGTGCACGGGGACTACGCGAATATAAAGATCACTACCCCGGAGGATCTGCCGAAGGAGAGAAAGAGCATGAGGATAGGTACAGGCTACGATGTGCACCGGCTGGTGGAGGGACGCCCTCTGATGCTGGGTTGCGTCAATGTGCCTTTTGAAAAGGGGCTGCTTGGCCACAGCGATGCTGATGTGCTGGCCCACGCCATTGCAGATGCGCTGCTTGGAGCTGCGGCTCTCGGCGACATAGGAAAGATCTACCCGGACAATTCCCCGGAGACGGAGGGCATGTCCGGCAGCGCGATTCTTTCCGGCGTGGCGCAGCTGCTGCGCAAAGCGGGCTTTACTATAGTAAACATAGATGCTACACTGGTGGCTGAAAAACCCAAGGTGGCGCCGTTTACAGCCGACATGAGGTCCGGGATAGCCGCTGCCCTCGGGATTTCTGCTGATAAGGTAAGCGTAAAGGCGACAACGGAGGAAAAGCTTGGCTTTACCGGCGATGGTTCTGCCATGGCTGCCCAGGCAGTCGCACTGATAGAATAAAACACAAATAATAATGCTAATCGCAAATAAACGATAAAGCATTGAAATATAAGGAGAAATAAACAATGCGTGCATCCAGAATGTTTTTAAGCACCAAGCGGGAGGCTCCCTCGGAAGCCGAGATCGCCAGCCACATCCTGCTTCTCAGAGCGGACATGATACGCAAGGAGGTTTCAGGCGTATATAACTTCATGCCCCTCGGCATGCGCACTCTGATGAAGATCGAAACGATAATCCGCGAGGAGATGGACAGAGCCGGCGCTCAGGAAATACTCACCTCTGCGATACAGGATGCGGATCTCTGGAAGGAATCCGGCCGCTGGTACGCCTACGGCCACGAGCTCTGGAGAGTCAAGGACAGAAATGAAAGAGATTTCTGCCTGGGCCCCACTGCAGAGGAAGTCTTTACAGATATAGTCCGCAGCAGCATCAGCTCTCACAAGCAGCTGCCCTTCAACATTTACCAGATCCAGACCAAGTACAGGGACGAAGCCCGTCCCCGCTTCGGACTCATCAGGAGCCGCGAGTTCATCATGAAGGACGGCTACAGCTTCGATAAGGACGAAGAAGGTCTGGAGAAGAGCTATCAGGACATGTACGATGCCTATGCCAGGGTTTTCACCCGCTGCGGGCTGGATTTCCGTCCCGTTGAAGCCGACACCGGCGCCATCGGAGGCAAGGGCTCTCACGAATTCTGCGCTCTGGCTGAGGTAGGCGAGGAGGAGATCATCTACTGCGATCACTGCGGCATGGCTGCAACTGCCGAAAAGGCCGAGTTTAGGGATGCCGTTATGCCCCAGGAGGAAGAGCTCCCCATGGAGAAGGTCTTCACTCCCGGCACCAAGAGCATCGAGGACGTATGCAATTACCTTGGCATGCCCCAGGACAAGTCCATCAAAGCGCTGCTGTTCTCCGTATATCACGAGGGACAGGAGGAGCCCGAATATGTGGCAGTCTTCATCCGCGGAGACCGTCAGCTGAACATGATAAAGCTGGTAAACACTCTGGACGTGCCGGAATTTGCCGTGGAATTCGCCAACGAAGACGCCATGCACGAAAAGACAGGCGCTGTGGGCGGATTTACAGGTCCCGTGGGACTTCACGACTGCAGGATCATCATCGACAGCGAGCTTGTGAACGCAAAGAACATGATGTGCGGCGCCTGCGAGGCAGACCATCACATAAAGAATGTAAACTACGGCCGCGACTACAAGGCCGATATAATTGCTGATCTGAAGCAGCTGCAGGCAGGAGACCCCTGTCCCATTTGCGGAGCTCCTGTTAAGAGCGCCAAGGGCATTGAAGTAGGTCAGGTGTTCAAGCTCAGGACCAAGTATTCCAATGCGATGCAGGCCTTCTACAAGGACGAGAACCAGACCGATCAGCCCATGGTCATGGGCTGCTACGGCATTGGCGTCACCCGCACCATGGCAGCTGTGGTGGAGCAGCATCACGACGAAAACGGCATAATCTGGCCCATGTCCGTGGCTCCCTATCACATCATCGTGGAGCTTCTGAATATAAAGGACGAGGTCCAGGTATCCCTGGCAGAGGAACTGTACGAAAGGCTGCAGGTGGCAGGCGCCGAGGTCATCCTGGATGACCGCGACGAACGCCCCGGCGTCAAGTTCAAGGATGCGGACCTTATCGGCATTCCTCTCAGGATAACCGTAGGCAAGAAGGCCGCAGAGCGTCAGGTGGAGTTCAAGCTGCGCAGAGAGGCAGATTTCAGCCTTATGGATGCAGATGATGCGTTCGAAAAGGCCATGGAGATAATCAATGCCGAAAGAAGGGGCTGATATCGCCCCAAGAAGGGATAGAAAATGAAAGTCTACAACACTTTTACAAGACATAAAGAAGATCTGGTGCCGCAGAATCCGAAAGCGCTGACCATGTATGTCTGCGGTCCCACTGTCTACAACTACATACACATCGGAAATGCCCGCCCCATAGTGGTTTTCGATACCATGCGCCGCTATCTGGAGTACCGCGGACAGAAGGTGAAGTACGTTCAGAACTTTACCGACGTGGATGACAAGATCATAAACAGGGCCCGCCAGGAGGGCATCGGGGCCATGGAGGTGGCTGAAAAGTACATCGCAGCCTATTACGAGGATGTTAAGAAGCTGAATGTGCGCAAGGCCACGGTGCACCCCAGGGTATCCGAGACCATACCCGACATCATCGCTTTCGTTCAGGGGCTGATAGACAAGGGGCTGGCTTACGAGGTCAACGGCGACGTCTACTACCGCACCCGCAAGTTCCCCGGTTACGGCAAGCTTTCCGGCCAGAACATAGATGACCTGGAAGCAGGCGCCCGCGTGGAGCCCGGCGATGTAAAGGAGGATCCTCTGGATTTTGCCCTTTGGAAGGCCCGCAAGGAGCCTGACGAGATAGCGTGGGAGAGCCCCTGGGGCATGGGACGACCCGGCTGGCACATCGAGTGCTCTGCCATGTCCAAGAAGTACCTGGGAGAGACCATAGACCTGCACGCAGGCGGCGAAGATCTGCAGTTCCCACATCACGAGAACGAAATAGCCCAGTCAGAGGGCCTTTCAGGCAAGAAATTCGCCCGTTACTGGATGCACAACGGCTTTATAACGCTGGATAAGGAGAAAATGTCCAAATCCAAGGGCAATTTCTTCCTGCTTCACGATATCCTGAAGGATTACGACGGCGAAGTAGTAAGGTTTTTCCTGCTTTCGGTGCAGTACAGAGGCCCCATAGACTTCTCAAAGGAGATCATGGAGCAGTGCGAGGCTGGCATGGAGCGCATCAGAAACTGCGCCCGCAATCTGGGCTATCTGGCGCAGGTCGGCAGCGGCAGCATGAGCGAGGCGGAAGCGAAAGAGCTGGAGGGCTATCAGAAGTATAAGGATGCTTTCATTGCAGCTATGGACGACGATCTCAACACTGCCGATGCAGAGGCTGCCATTTTCGACCTGGTACGCGATGTGAACACCGATGTGGCCGGCGGCTGCAGCAAAGAGTTCGCAGAGAAGTCTCTGGCTCTTCTGAAGGAGCTTTGCGGCGTTCTCGGCCTGCTGGAGCAGGAGATAAAGGAAGAGATAGAACCTGAGATACAGGCTCTGATCGATGCCCGTCAGGCTGCAAGAGCGGCAAAGAACTGGGCGGAGGCAGACCGCATCAGAGACGAGCTGGCTGCGCAGGGCATCACCCTTAAGGATACTCCGCAGGGAGTTCAGGTGGTAAGGTCTAAGCCTGCAGCAAAGAAGGAAGAGGCTTCCGGGAAAAAGCTGCCTGAAGGCTTTAAGACCGGCACGCTCCGCAACATGATGAACGAAGCAGACAAAGCGTAAAAGTTATTTGTTGAAATTATGGATCCCAAGCAGATGAATTCAATTGAGCTGGCTTTCCTGGGCGATGCCGTTTACGAGGAATTCGTGCGGGAGCGCCTGGTGCGCCGCGGCTTTTCAGGAGGCCACGCGGACAGGCTTCACAGGGAAGCCGTCAGATACGTCAAGGCCGAAGCTCAGGCTGCCATAGTAAAGGCTCTTATGGAGCAGCTTTCCGAAGAGGAGCAGCATGTGGTCACAAGAGCCAGGAATCATAAGATCGCCACCAAGGCCAAAAACGCCTCTGCAACAGACTACAAATGGGCTACCGGCTTTGAAGCTCTGATAGGTTATCTGAAGCTGAACTGCGATGAGGACCGCCTGCTGGAAATAATGGAAATGGCCGTAAAATTTATTGCAGATCAGAACTGAAACGCTAAAAATCAGCAGAATATTTGCATATCGAACACGTTCTTTCGGTTGAAAGAACGTGTTTCTTTTGATATCATATCTTTTGAAAATGAACGCCATTCGCCGGGCAATGAGCCCGCAATCAGGAGGTAATTTCTACCTTGAACTACATCAATCAGTATAGAGGCCTGCCTAAGCAGGTCTATGTTATCTGTTTTTCCAGAATGATACTGGGCATAAGCTCCATGAGCTTCACTATCTCCACGCTGCTGCTCAGAAGCATACTGGGAATCCCCGAATTCCTTATCGGTCTCATAGTTTCCGGCCAGGCCATACTGGCCGTAGCAGCTTCCATGCTGGGCGGCAGGCTGGCCGACTTCTACGGACGCAAGCGCATCAGCCTTCTGATGTTCATCCTCGTGGTGATCAGCTGCTTCGCATCCTCCGTGCTCTGCCGCAGCAGATGGGTCATACCCTTCCTTTTCACGACCAATTTCTTCTCCAGCGCAGCCTACCCGGGCATCGCAGGTCTGCTGGCAGACGCTATGAGAGGGACAGGCAGAAGAGAAGGTTTCGCTCTTCTCTACCTCTGCCAGAACCTGGGCATCGCCATCGGACCGGCCATCGGAGGGGCGCTGTTCTACAATCACCTCCCCTGGGTCTACAGATGCCAGGCCATAGTGATCTGCATAGCCATGCTGTTCTTCGGGATCTTTACCGTTGACAATTATGACCCCAGCATTGCAAGAGCCAGCAGAAAGATTGCTGTTCAGGCAAGGAAAAACGGTACCAACGATGCGGAGAGCGGAGTCAGTATCTTCAAGGTGCTGCAGGAACGCCCCATACTTATGTGTTATTTTGGTTCGCTGATCGTCATCACCATCTGCTACCAGATGGTCAGCTTCGTGCTGAACCTGCAGATGAACGACAGCTTCGGTCTGGAGGTCGCTTCCAAGTTCTCCGGACGCGTGTGGTCGGTCAACGGATTCACCATACTGTTCTTCTCGCCTATAGTTTCCGCGAAGTTCAAGCATATGCATCAGTTCAAGAAGATGGTCTTCGCCACCATCCTTTACGCGATAGGCTTCGGATCCTATGCATACCTGAGGCATCCGATCATGGCTCTGACTTCGGCATTTATATGGACTCTCGGCGAGATACTGATCTCCACCGACAGCGGCGGTTTTATCGCAGACAATTCACCCGTGAGCCATGTGGCCCGCTGTCAGTCTCTCTACCAGACATCAAGATCTGTGGGAAGATCCCTCTCCAGCCCTCTCTTCGGCTGGCTGCTGGGATACATCAGCTATAAGCAGGCATGGCACATCAACACCGTGCTCTGCCTGGCCATGTCTGTCTTCATGTACTTCTCCTACAGAAAGTACGGTATGGGAACGGCCAAGGAACATATTGAAGTCCAAGACGAGTAATGATATACTTGCGTTTTGAAAAACAGATACTTTAGAGGCATCCGCAGGAGGATCACCATTTGAATTATATCAATCAGTATAGAGGCTTGCCCAAACAGGTCTATGTTATCTGTCTGTCAAGAATGATACTGGGCTTCAGCTCCATGAGCTTTACCATCTCAACGCTGCTGCTCAGAAGCATTCTTGGACTGCCGGAGACCATCATAGGCTATATAGTTTCGGGTCAGGCCATCCTGGCCGTGCTGGCATCCATGCTGGGAGGCAGACTGGCAGACCTTTACGGCCGCAAGCGCATCACCATCAGCATGTTCGTGATGGTAGTCATCAGCTGCTTCATGAGTTCCGTACTCTGCCGCAGCAGATGGGTCATCCCATTCCTTTTCATAACCAATTTCTTCTCCAGTGCCGCATACCCCGGTATAGCGGGCATGCTTGCTGACGCCATGAGAGGCACCGGCAGACGCGAAGGCTTCTCCCTGCTGTATCTTTGCAGCAATCTTGGCATCGCTATCGGACCGGCCATCGGAGGCGCGCTGTTCTACAATCATCTCCCCTGGGTATACAGGCTGCAGGCTATCATCATCTGCTTTGCAATGGTATTCTTTGCGGTGTTCACTGTGGACAACTATGATCCCAGCATTGCCCGCGCAAAGAAGGAACTGGATGAACGCTCCGGCGGCGAGAACACCGAAAGCGTATTCACTGTAGTGCTTAAGAGACCGGTGCTGCTTCGCTTCTATCTTTCCCTGATCATCATCACTATCTGCTATCAGATGGTCAATTTCATCCTGAGCATGCAGATGACGGATATCTTCGGACTTCAGATCGCTTCCGTGTTCGCAGGACGCGTCTGGAGCGCCAACGGACTGACCATACTGGTGCTAAGCCCCATCGTGGTGGCGCATTTCAAGCACATGCATCAGTACAAGAAGATGGTCCTGGGAGTTATCTTCTACGCCATCGGCTTCGGCGGCTATGCATGGCTTAAGTTCCCCTGGATGGTTCCCGGCCTTGCAGTAGTCTGGACCGTAGGCGAGATACTCATCACCACAGACAGCGGCGGCTTCATCGCGGAGAATTCTCCCCCCAGCCATCTGGCAAGATGTCAGTCCCTGTTTGAGACCTCCAGATCTCTGGGAAGAGTTATCTCCCCGACACTGTTCGGTCACCTGCTCGGATACATCAACTATTCTCAGGCATGGCACATAAACAGCGCCATCTGCCTCTGCATGGGCGTGTTCCTCTGGTACTCCTACAGGACTCTGGTCCTGGGCGGCAAGGGCGAACCGGCAGCAGCGGAAGCCGACAAGTAATCAGATATAATAAGCGGCGCTTTTATGGTGCCGCTTTTTCTTCGTTTCAGGGAGACTGAACATGGACGAGATCAATCTGTACGACAAGATATACAGCGGTGCGGATCTTTACAGGCCGCCGCAGGAACGGGACAGCCTCCTTATAGAGCTGGGGCAGGGCTGCAGCTGGGGACAGTGCGCTTTCTGCGATTTTGCCAACGACGAATTTCATATAGAGCCTCTGGATAAGCTGGAGGAAAGGCTGTACTATCTGTCATATGCGGCAGGAGAAAAGGACAGGCTGCATTTCGGCGGCTGCAATCCTCTTATGCTGCCCATGGACCACCTTCTCACCGCCTTTGCCTATGCAAAGCACTATCTTCCCGGAGTAAAGGAATACTCCATGTATGCCAGGTCCGAGGACGTGCTTGGCAAGTCTTTAAAGGAGCTGACGCTGCTGAAGGCAATGGGTCTTCACACTCTCCACATTGGACTGGAGAGCGGCTCAGACGAGGTGCTCAGGCTACACAACAAGGGCGAGACTGCTGCCCAGATGCTGGAAGCCTTCAGAATACTGGAATCTCTTGGGATAGCCTATCAGCTGACCATCATACCGGGCCTGGGCGGAAAGGACTTAAGCGAAAAGCACTTGCTGTCCACGGCTAAGCTGCTGAACCAGTGTCATCCCGAGTGCGTCTGGGCCATGGCGCTGACCATCTGGGAGCATACTCCTCTGTACGACATGGTCATGAAGGGCGATTTCAAACCCATGGGCTATTACGAGATAGCTTTGGAGGAGCGCCGCATGCTGCAGCTTATGGAGATGCAGTCCGAGTGCCTCTATGTGGACTCCACTCTTCTTAAGCTATACACTGTCATGGGCTTTCTTCCCTATCAGAAAGGGGAACTTCTTGGAAAGTTCGACAAGGCCATAGCTTCCTACGACGGCCCGAAGGAGGGCTACACCGACAGCTTCATAAGGGAAAAGGGACGGCATATCTGATCCTTGGACCTGCTTTGAAATTTCACGGCGGCACTTTTCAGGTGTCGCCTTTTTTGATATAATAATTTAGTTTACAGAGAGCTAAGGAGGCTATCATGAGCAAAGCAGACACTCTTTTCATAAATATGTGCCGCAAGGTGCTTGACGAGGGCTTTTCAACCGAAGGCCAGAAGATCAGGGCGCACTGGGAGGATACCGGGGAGCCGGCTTATACTAAAAAAGTCTTCGGCGTGGTCAACCGCTACGACCTTTCCGAAGAGTTTCCCGCAATAACCCTCAGACCTGTGGCTTTCAAGACCTGCGTCAAGGAGATACTGTGGATCTGGCAGAAGAAGAGCAATAAGCTTTCGGACCTGGATGCTCACATCTGGGATGCCTGGGCGGACGAAGAAGGGACCATAGGCAAGGCTTATGGCTACCAGCTTGGCATCAAGTATCCCTTTAAGCAGGGCGAGATGGACCAGGTGGACAATGTGCTCTGGTGCCTTAAGAACGATCCCTATTCCCGCCGCATCATGACCAACCTGTTCAATTTCCAGGACCTGCACGAGATGCGCCTTGAGCCCTGCGCCTATTCCATGACCTTCAATGTGGTGGACGGAAAGCTCAACGCCATCCTCAACCAGCGCTCTCAGGACATACTGGCGGCCAATGCTTTCAACGTGGCCCAGTATGCAGTGCTGATGTACATGTTCGCTCAGGTGAGCGGTCTTCAGCCCGGGGAGCTGGTGCACGTTATCGCTGACGCTCACATCTACGACCGTCACCTTCCGGTCATAGCCGAGCTTATAGAGCGCCCCACATATCCCGCTCCGAAGTTCTGGATGAACCCGGATGTGAAGGATTTCTACGATTTCAAGCCGGGGGACTTTAAGCTTCTTGACTACGAGCACGGCCCGCAGATAAAGGGTATACCCGTGGCGGTATAGGGGGAGAATGCCATGAAAGCGCTGGTCGCGATAGATAAAAACAGAGCCATAGGGCTGAAGGGCGGCATGCTGTTCCACTTGCCCACGGATCTGGAGCACTTTAAGAAAAACACTCTCGGCAAAGCCATCGTCATAGGGCGGAACACTCTGCTGAGCTTTAAAAACGGTAAGCCTTTGCCCGGCAGGCACAACATAGTGCTGTCTCGGACCATGGAGGCTGGGGAGACGGAGCTTAAGAACGGCTATAAGCTGGTGGTGCGCAATACTCCGGAGGAGGTCCGCAGCTATCTCAGGGAAAACGGACTCTGGGACGATGCGGTACTGGCAGGAGGAGAAGCTATATATAAGCTCTTTCTGGATGACTGCAGTGAGCTGGTGATCACCGAGGTAGATGCGGAAGCACCTGAGGTCGATACTTATTTTCCGGTATTTAAAGATAAATTCGAACTGGCCGCGGCGGACGGTCCCTATTATGACGGAGAGCTGGCCTACAGCATAAACACATACAAGAGAAAAGCGATGAAACAGTACATAGTTGATGCATTCACACCGGAGCCCTTTGCGGGGAATCCCGCCGCTGTCTGCGTTATGGACAGCTGGCCTTCGGACGAGGCTATGATGAAGATGGCCATGGAAAACAACCTGTCCGAGACCGCCTTCATCGTAAAGGAACCGCAAGGCTATCACCTGCGCTGGTTCACCCCGGCCACAGAGGTCGAGCTCTGCGGTCATGCCACGCTGGCAAGCTCCTACGTTATACTTAACATTATAGAGCCTGAGAGCTCTGAGGTCCGCTTCAGCACCTTAAGCGGCGAGCTGATAATCACCCGCAAGGGCGATTTGCTGGAGATGAATTTCCCTGCGGGCGAGCAGCACGAGATCCCTGTGACTGACGCTATGGAGGAGTGCTTTGGGGCAAGACCGTCAAAAGCATTGCTGGGCATGGATCTGATCTGCGTTTTCGACAGCGAAGAGACCGTCTGCAATATGAACCCGTCCGAGCAGCTTCTGATGAAGCTTGAGGGACGCCTTCAGGTTCCCACAGCCAGAGGCAGAGAGACAGACATCGTCTCCAGAGTTTTCGCTCCCAAAGTCGGCATTTACGAGGACCCCGTCACGGGTTCCTCTCACACCCAGCTGGGATCCTACTGGAGCGAGGCGCTAGGCAAGCCAGTGATCGAGGCTTACCAGGCATCAAAAAGAGGCGGATATCTGCAGTGCGAGCCGCTCGGCGGCGGCAGGATAGCCATTCGCGGCAAGGCGGCTCTGGTGGCAGTATCTGAAATAAAGGCGGAGCTGAAATAATAAAGCAGATGAACGGGGGCTGCTTCGGCTGATCCAGAGCAGAACTTAGGAAGGGGTATGAAATGGCAAAAAGAGATAACCCAAGATATAAAACTGAAGCCCCCAAGAGGGGCAAGAACAGCAGGGCGGCTCACTCCCTGAGCGGAAAGTCCCTGACATATGAAAGAGGCAGCGGCGGCAGAGCTGACAGGAGCGCAGCAAAGGCAGGCGGAAAGGCAGCATCAACCAGGAGCTCCAGAGCTTACGGTGACGGAGCTGCGAATCAGAGCAGAGCTTACGGAAAAAGCTCCGGCCGCTATGCGGATGCCCCTGTAAGGCCCTCCAGGGCCTCTCAGAGCGCCGAAAAGCCCGAGGTCAATCCAAATCTCATAATAGGAAGAAACCCCGTCATGGAGGCTGTCAGGAGCGGCAGGACCATAGACAAGATCCTGATGCAGAAAGACGGCGAGGGCTCTATCAAGGCCATTGCTGCAAAAGCCAGAGACGAGGGCATACAGATACAGTATGTAGATAAGATCGTCCTGGACAAGCTGGCTCCCGGCAAGGCTCATCAGGGCATCGCAGCTTATGCTGCAGCTCACGACTATGCGGACCTGGAGGACATTCTAGAAGCTGCAGAAGATGCGGGAGAGGCTCCTCTTCTGGTGCTTCTCGATGGTCTTGAGGATCCCCATAATCTTGGCGCCATAATGCGCAGCGCAGACGGCGCAGGGGCCCACGGAGTGGTCATCCCAGCCCGCAGAAGCGTCAGCCTTACGGATACCGTGGCCAAAGCATCCGCCGGCGCCATCGAATACATGCCTGTTGCCAAGGTCAGCAATCTGGCTCAGACCATAGACGAACTCAAGGCTAAAGGCATATGGATAGCCGCCGTCGATATGGACGGAGAGACTTATCACCAGGCGGATCTTACCGGCCCGCTGGCCATAGTGATAGGCGCCGAGGGCGCAGGCGTATCCCGCCTGATCAAGGACAAGTGCGATTTCTGCGTGTCCATACCCATGAGGGGCAAGGTCAACTCCCTTAACGCTTCCAATGCTGCCGCCATAATACTGTACGAAGCCGAAAGGCAGCGCAGCCTGGCGGGCGAAGGCGCAGAGGAGGACGACTGGAGTCTGGAAGACGGCGAATATGAAGACTGATGACAATGAAATGATAAAGCGCGCTCAGGTGGGAGATCAGGAAGCCGCAGAAGAGCTGATGCGCAGCTACATGGAGCTTGCAAAAAACAGGGCAAGGCTCTACTACATGCTGGGCGGTGAGCGGGAGGATCTGGTGCAGGAGGGCATGATAGGCCTGTTCAAGGCCATAGGAAGCTACGACCCTGCCAGAGGCGCTTCATTCAGGACCTATGCGGATCTGTGCGTCAATCGCCAGATGCTCTCGGCCATAAAGGGCGCGGCTCAGCAGAAAAACAGCGCGCTTAACAGCGCATATTCGCTGGAGAGTCCCGTGGGCACCGGAGACGATCCCACAGTGCTCGGCGACACTATAAAGGCAGGTCCCGGCAGCGATCCGGAGGCGAGCCTGCTTCTCGGCGAGCTGATGGATGCTCTGATGAGCCCCGAAAACAAGAGCTTCAGCGGGCTGGAGCATCAGGTGCTGGAGCTTATGATGAAGGGCATGGACTACCGCAGCATAGCGGAAAAGCTTGACAAGACTCCCAAGCAGATAGACAATACCATTCAGCGCATAAGATCCAAGATAAGAAAAATGATGGAGGAATAGCGGCCTGCAACTGACGACCGCTGACAGAAGGATACAGATGGAATTTCCCGAATTAGACAAACAGAAAGAAGATCAGCTTGACAAGCGCAGGACAAGGAACCCCATAGTTCTTGCGATATGCGTTATACTGGTGGCCTATGTTGTAATAAGGCTGCTGCTGCCTCAGACAGCTCCCAACAGATCCAAAGGACTCACCATAAATGTCAACCACAGCAGCGGAGTCGTGCGCACCTATAGATACCGCACCGGCGAGGAATACCTCAGAGCGGTGCTTGAGCACGAACAGATGGCTACCGGAGACGAGGGGCCGGACGGCAAGCTGCTTCTGATAGCTGTGGATGCGGAGGCTTCCGATTATCAGAACGGACAGTACTGGAGCTTTTCGGTCAACGGGACGGAGAGTTCCCTTGCGGTGGACGACCAGAAGGTCTCGGACGGGGATATCATAGAGTTTTATCTTAAATGAAGGGGCTCAGTCCTCTGTAGGCTGTCAGTATTGACGGCCTTTTTTATTGGTGATAAAATCTGTGATTAGCGAGAGCTAATAAGCGGCGGTGCGATTCCGCCCAAAAACTATTTATTTGCCTTCAAGCGGCAACAGGGCCGGGATACCGGCTGTGAGTAAGGAGTGTGGAAAATGAACAAGAAAACAAAAAATCTGCTTATAGTTTTAGTGGTGCTTTGCCTTGCGGCATTCATCATAGGCAAGCTGGTGCTGCCCGCAGTCAGCGGCGGCTCCAAGGCCATTACCGTGACCGTAGTGCACGGCGATGAAAGCGTAAAGGAATTCAAATACAAGACCGACGCCGAATACCTGAGCGAGGTGCTTCTTGACAAGAAGCTGATCGAGGGCACCGAGGGTCAGTACGGTCTTTTCGTAACTACGGTGGACGGCGAAACCGCTGACGACAGCAAGCAGCAGTGGTGGGGCTATACCGTAAACGGCGAGATGGCCATGGTAGGAGTGGACCAGCAGCCCGTGACTGACGGCGATGCCTACGAGTTCACCCTGAATACCGGCTGGTAGAAAACAAGAACGGACGGCAGTAACAATGGGAAGAGCCGCGAGTTCCAATAAAAGCCGCATAAGCACAAAGGAACTGGTGACCATGGCAGCCATCTGCGCCATCATGACGGCGGGCAAGGAGCTGATGAATTTTCTGCCCAATATACATCCCGTGACGGTGCTGACTATATTCGCCACTCTGCTTCTGGGCTGGAAAGCCCTGTATCCGGTGGCGGGCTTCGCCTTTCTTGAAATGTGCATCTACGGTGTCAGCCTCTGGTCCGGCATGTATTTCATAGTCTGGCCGCTGCTGGTATGCGTAAGCATGGCCTTCAGGCAGAGCCGCGACTGGGTCTTCTGGGCAATCATCTCAGGAGCCTTCGGACTGTGCTTCGGCGCGTTCTACGCCATCCCCTACCTGATAGTTTCGGGGCCGCAGACGGCTCTGAGCTTCTGGCTTGCGGGGCTGAGCTTCGACGCTGTGCACTGCGTTGCCAGTTTCTTTATGACGCTGGTCTTTCTGCCCATACTCTGCAGGCTTGCAAAGGCTATGGGCTACAAAATATAGCATCTGACAGTGCAAATACATGGGTCCGGGGTCAAAAAGGCCCCGGACTCTTGACATTTAAGGCAAATAATGCAATATTAGTTTTACATATTTGTTTTATAGGAGGAAAAGATCATGAGTTTATTTTCCAAACTGCTTAAAGCCGCAACAGATAAGGACATTGATCTGGAAAAACTCGCAAAGAACGTCACCGATGCCGCTGAAAAGTTCGGCAATCAGGTGGAAAATACTCTGAAGGAATCCGGCGCCATCGATCAGCTGAAGAAGCTGGGAGAGGAACTGGAGGCAAAGGAGAAGGCTGCTGAAGCCGGCGCTCAGACCCAGGAGATCGCAGCTGAAGCTGCCGCAAGAGGCACTGCTCCCGCAGGAGTGTGGTGGGGCGAGCTGATGCCTGCAGAGGAGAACCAGTACAATTCCGGACTGGACTATCTGACATATTTCCGCAGGATCTTTGCAGAAGACTTTGCCGGATACAGGATCGAAGAGGGCGAGTTCTACGGAGCAAAGAATTTCACATTCTTCAAGGGCGATGAAAAGGCTCTTGTGGTGGAGCTTCTTTCCGCCAGGAGCAGCGCTCAGCGCCTCAGAAATGCCTGCCGCGCCGAAGGCACTCCGTATCTGCGCTTCTACTACAATGTTGAGGGCTGGTGGAATGTAAGAGCCTATGTGGTGCAGCGCATCCAGGGCGCTCTGAAGTTCTAATCCTTACAGCCCGCAGCGGCCCTGCTGCCGCATTCGATTATGACAAAAGCAGAAAGAGAACGCCCTGCGCCTGCGGCGGACCAGGCACGGACTTGCAGATGACTTCGCAGGCAGTCTGTTCGTGTACGGCCCAGTACACCCGAGAATCTTCTCGGCTTTAATGCCTTCTCTTTCTGTTTTTTCTTATGCCTATGTCTCTTATAGATCTTCTTTCCCTTCCCCTGAGCTGGGAGGAATTCTACAAGTATAAAACGGAGCTGGCCTGCCCGAAGGACTATGCTCAGACCCTGAGGACCTTCATTGACGAAAGGTCCTATCTTCCTGTATGCGAAAGGATACAGCGGGGCGAGGCCTTTCCGCTGCCCAAAAAAGCAGTGATCTCCAAGCTTTCCAGCGGCAAGAAGCGCACTGTCTACATGTATCCGGAGCCGGAGAATACGGTGCTGAAGCTTCTGACCTGGCTGCTGCTTCGCCGCTTCGACGGCCTGTACGCTCCCTGGCTTTATTCCTTCCGCCCCGGCCGCAGCGCCAAGGACGCTGTGCGTTATCTTACGAATCTGAGGGGCATCCGGAGGCTCTATTCCTACAAGGTCGATATACATAATTACTTCAATTCAGTGCCCGTGGACCGCTTCCTGCCCATGCTGGAGGATGCTTTAGGTGAGGACCGGAGGCTTTATGATTTCCTGTCTTCGCTGCTGTCCGAGCCCTGCGTGCTCGAAAAAGGTATGCCGGTCGAGGAGCAGAAGGGCATAATGGCAGGGACCCCGCTGGCCGCCTTTTATGCAAATTTTTATCTTAAGGATCTGGACTGGCATTACAGGGAGGCAGGGATCCCCTATGCGCGCTATTCGGACGATATCATAGTTTTCTGCGAAAGCCGGGAGGAGTGCGAAAAACAGGCGGAGTTCATAAAGAGCTATCTGGCAGAGCGGGGCCTGGAGCTGAATCCCGACAAGGAGCAGTTTTCGTCACCGGAGGATGGCTGGGTGTTCCTTGGCTTTTCGTATAAGGAGGGGGTCATAGACATCGCTCCTGCGACGCTGAAAAAGCTGAAGCAGAAGATGCGCCGCAAGGCCAGGGCTCTCCGCCGCTGGGCTGACAGGAACGGTATAGAAGGGGAGAATGCGGCCAAGGCTTTCATAAGGGTCTTCAACAGGAAGCTGCTGGAGAGCCCAAAGGACAGCCAGCTCAGCTGGAGCTATTGGTTCTTCTCGGTGATAAATACTGACAGCAGTCTGCACGAGATCGACCTCTACGCCCAGGACTGCCTGCGCTATCTTATAAGCGGGAAGCGCAGCAAAGCCCGCTTCAATGTGCGCTATGAGGACCTCAAAGCCCTCGGCTACAGGAGCCTGGTGCACGAATACTACAAAGAAACAGAAGAAGATGCGGAGTAACAGACAAATGCTGCATTCGGCATCTTCTTTTTTGATCTGTGAGCGGAGACTTATTCTGACATATACACATGAAAACAGATTCTTTAGCTTGTCTGAAGAATCTGTTTTTTACTGGGCTCTGAGCTTTCTTCTCACTCTGCGCCAATCTGGCATGTAGTTGTCGAGGATGGCTTTGAATTCGGGACCGTGATTGGGGACTTTTATGTGGGCCAGCTCGTGCAGGATGATGTAGTTAAGGCATTCGTCGTCTTTTCTGGCCAGCTGCAGGGCAAAATTGATGCTGTGGGTCCTTGTGTTGCAGCTGCCCCAGCGGGTCTTCATGCTGCGGACCTGCCATCTTGAGGGCGTAAGGCCTGTCCTTTCCACCCATAAGGGCAGCAGCTTTGCTATGCGCGCCTTAAGTTCGGCTCGTTCAGCCTCGCTGATAGGTATTTCCGGTCTTTCGGCTGCAGCTTTTGCAGTGATCTGAGCCTGTTTCTTTCTTATCCAGTCCGCTTTTGAACGCACGAAAGCATCTATGACCAGCCTGGGCGTAAGCAGCGGAGCAGTCACCTCCACCCGGCCATCAGGCGCCTTCACATATAGATTTATCCGTTTTATCTTTTTCCGGGTCAGCTTGTATTCGATCATATTTCTTACCTGTAATTGGCCGTAGTCTATCATAAAAGTGGCCTTAAGTCCATCTTTGTGTCACACATCAGCTTTTTGTATGTAGTATGTCTTATACATATTTCAGCCTTGAAATAATTGTAAAATAATTGTATTAATGGTAATATGTATTTGCACCTGTAATAATTCCGCTTGACATGTACACGCATAACAGGTATAGTATGAACAGAATCAAAACATTCAAAGATAAAGAAGCAGAAAAGATCTTCCATCAGATCATATCTGCAAAGTATCCATATCCTATCCAGAAGATCGCATTGAGAAAGCTCATCATGATGGATAATTCGCTGCACTTAAATGATCTCAGGGTCCCTCCTGCAAATCATCTCGAAGCGCTTTCAGGCGACAAGAAAGGTCAGTACAGCGTCAGGATCAATGATAAGTACAGGATATGCTTCAGATGCGTGGACAATTATTTTTTTGATATTGAAATCACAGATTATCTTTAGGCGGCGGAAATGAATACACTTGAAACCACAAAAATGAGCGAGATCCTGAAGGATGAGTTTATGGATCCACTTGGTATCTCAGCCTACAGACTAGCCAGAGATATAGATGTCCCTGTATCCAGAATACAGGATATTTTACATGACAGGAGAAAGATAACAGTTGATACCTCTCTTCGGTTTGGCAAGTATTTCGGAGTGTCCGATCTTTATTTTTTAAATATTCAGAATGACATTGACTGCAGAAATGCCCGGTATGAGCTGGCAGAAATACTAGAACGCATTCCTTGCGTAATGAAGTAGTTCCGGATCAGTAAAGAAATTCCGGCTTACAAAGGTCTTGACAAATACGATTTTTTTGTTATTCTTCTATGGTACGATTTGAATATCGGGCAGGAAGGCTCCCCAAAAGCCGCATCCTGCCCGCTTTTTTTATGTTTGAGGGGTAAGTTATGGCAAGTGAAAAGAATCGCAAACAGGAACTGAGCTTTACCAGCGGCTCCATACTGAAGCCGCTTATGCTTTTTGCGCTCCCAGTTCTGGGAGCCCAGATAATACAGACCCTCTATGGCTCCGTAGACCTTATGATAGTGGGTCGCTTCGGCACGGCTGCAGATGTTTCTGCAGTGGCTAACGGCGTATCCGTCATGAACACCATCACCTGGGTCATATCCAGTCTTTCCATAGGTACTACCGTCCTTCTCGGACAGCGCATCGGCTCCGGAGACAGGGAGGCTGCGGGCGACATAATAGGCGCCGCCATCTGGCTTTTCGGCTTTCTGGGCCTGCTGACCATGATACTGCTTCCGGTTTTTGCAGTGCCGCTCTGCACGGCGCTTAAGGTCCCTGAAGCAGCCTTTGCCAAGTGTGTTCAGTACGTTACAGTCTGCTCCTACGGTGCGGTCTTTATAGTGGCTTACAATGTGCTCGGCAGCGTTTTCAGGGGCATGGGCGATTCCCGGACCCCGCTGCTTTCCGTCGCCATCGCCAGCGTTCTCAACATCGCAGGCGACTACTATCTGGTAGCTATAAGAGGCATGGCGTCTCTCGGCGCGGCCATTGCCACAGTGCTGGCCCAGGCCATCAGCGTCATCATCTGCATAGTTATAATCAGCCTTAAGGGACTGCCCTTCAGCTTCGGCAGGAAGAATCTGCGCTTCAACTGGCTTCCCGTAAGATCGACTTTGAACCTGGGAATGCCCATCACCTTCCAGAGCCTGCTGGTGTCCATGTCCTTTATCGTGATCCAGGTGATAGTAAATGACCTGGGACTGATAGCTTCCGCAGGCATGGGCGTGGCGGAGAAGCTCTCGGGCTTTATCATGCTGGTGCCCAACTCCTTCTCACAGGCGCTGAGCGCTTTTGTGGCTCAGAATGTGGGCGCCAGGGACTACAAAAGGGCGGACAAGGCGCTGGTCTATTCCATTGCCGCATCCTTTTCCATAGCGCTGGTCATGGCTTATCTGTCCTTCTTCCACGGAGACTTTATGGCCGGCCTCTTCAGCAAGGACCCGGAGGTTATAAAGGCGGGCTGGGACTACCTGAGGGCATATGCAATAGATACGCTTATGACCAGCTTCATGTTCTGCTTCGTGGGCTATTTTAACGGTTTCGGTCTCACCCGCTTCGATATGATACAGGGAATTGTCGGGGCTTTTGGGGTCCGCGTGCCCATGGCTTTTGCCATGTCCAGGGTGCGTCCGGTATCTCTCTTCCTGATCGGCCTTTCCACCCCTGCTTCCACACTGCTGCAGAACATACTCTGCGTTTGGTATTTTTTCAGAAAGAAAAAGCAGAGAACCGCTTCAGCGGATGCTGCTTAGCAATGGCTCTGCAGAAATAAAATCGATCGTTTTCCTTTTAAGCTGTCCTTTGTGACAGCTTTTTTGATGCACTTTTAAGAACTTGGTTTTATTTGCCTCTTCATTCTGCTAAAATAGTTCTCGAAACGGTATCGCTTATATAACGACAGGAGATAGTTATGGATAAGCAGGAGATCAGAGATATTTTTTATAGCATCTTCAATGCCAAAGACAACAATTTTGCACATATCGCCAGCGAGGAGCTGGATGTGCCTCTGTTTGAGGAGCCTCTCATAGGCTTTGGCGCTGCGGAAGATCCTAAGTGGGACGAGTACAAGCAGCCGGAGGCCATAGGCGAGGAGTGGATGTATCCCGCAGACTGGCTTGAAGGCGCAAAGACCGTCATTTCGGTGTTCTTCCCCTTCAGCGAGGAGATCAAAAGCCGGGCCAGGACCTGCCCGGAGGAGACCTGCGAGGCCTGGAACGCGGGGCTTGCGGCTGCCAACGGCTGGTTCAACAAGGAAGTTATCACTGCCCTGATGGAAGCGCTGGAGGCCAAAGGCATAAAGACTGTGGCGCCTTCCTTTGACCCCCGCATGAAGATCGTCAATTACCCGGTGACAAAGGGCGGCAGGGACGATCTTCACTTCGTTCCCACATGGTCTGAAAGACATGCGGCCTTTGTCTGCGGCCTGGGGACCTTCGGCATCCACCGCCATCTGATCACCGAAAAGGGCTGCGCCGGACGCTTCGCCAGCATCATTATCGATGCCGAAGTCGAGCCGGACGAAAGGGACTACACAGAGATCTATGAAAACTGCATACACTGCGGGGCCTGCACAAGGCGCTGCCCGGTAGGCGCGATCACAGATGAGTTCCTTAGAAACCTCAGAATGTGCTCTGCAAGAGGCGGCTATATACGCGAAAAATATGGCTCCGGAAGCTGCGGCAAGTGCCTTACCGGCATACCCTGCGAGAGCAGAAATCCCAGAAGGGCCATGAAAAAGTAGCAGAAAAGCCTTGGCAAGCAGCAGATTCAGCGTTGCGCAGTCCGGGAAGTTCCCTGACCGGACCATATCGAAAGGATGAGACTATGGAGTTTACAAAGGAAGAAAAACAGGCGCTTCAGGATAAAATGGTCGCTTTCAGAAGAGAGCGCCACAAGCACCCGGAAAACGGCTGGACCGAGTTCTTTGCCACTTCTGCAGTCATAAAGGAGCTGCAGAAGCTGGGCGTGCCATATAAATTCGGGAGGGATGTTCACACCAAAGATGAGCGCATGGGCGTGCCCGATGCGGCAGTGCTGAGGGCTTGCATGGACAGAGCTATAGCTGAAGGAGCGGACCCCGAACTGGTTGAAGCAATGGAGGGCGGCTACACTGGCTGCGTCGCCATACTCGACACCGGGCGTCCCGGTCCCGTATCTGCGCTGAGGGTGGACATGGACTGCAACGATGTGGGCGAGACCGAGGATCCCGAGCACTTTGCAAGAAAGGAAGGCTTTGCTTCCGTGCATCCAAATCTGATGCATGCCTGCGGACACGACTCGCACACCGCCATAGGCGTGGGTGTCGTCAGCGCTCTTGCCGGCCGCCTCGATGGACTCTGCGGAAAGATCATGGTCATCTTCCAGCCCGCAGAGGAAGGTGTCCGCGGCGGCGAATCCATGGCAAAAAGCGGCATACTCGATGGCGTAAACTACCTCTTCGGCGGCCATGTGGGCGCAGGAAAGGAGCTTGGCGTCTGCTGCGGAGGCAGCAAGGATCATGCCTTCACCTATAAGCTGGATCTGAAGTTCACAGGCGAAGCATCCCATGCGGGCGGCAGTCCTGAAAAGGGCAACAACGCCGCTCTTGCTGCTGCTACAGCCCTCATCGGCTGCTATTCCATATCCCGCCACAGCAAGGGCTACAGCAGGGTGAACATCGGAGCCGGCCACTTCGGTCCGGGAAGAAATGTAATCTGCGATGAAGCGGTGCTGATTGGCGAGGTGCGCGGACAGACCGAGGAGATCAACGAATACATGTACAAGCGCGTGCTGGAGGTATGCAAGGGCGCTGTAGCCATGTACAACTGCGGCTTCGAATGCAGCCTGAAGGGCCACGCCATAGATGCGGCCTGCGATCAGGAGATGGTAGATCTGGCCATCGAGTGCGCAAAGGGCATAGAGGGCATCAAGGAGATGACTCCCATCAGCAAGGAGCCGGGAGGCGGCGGCGCAGAGGATGTGTGCTTCATGATGAAGGAGGTCCAGAGGCAGGGAGGAAAGGCTACCTACATGAGCTTTGGCGCCGGCGGAAGGGGACCCCATCACAACACCCACTTCCACATCGACGAGGCTGTAATGCTGCCTGCACTGGAAGTCTACTGCAACATGTTTGAAAAGCTGAATGCCTGCAAGGGACAAAAGGAGGCTTAAATGTCTGTCAGAAGAATAACTGCGTCTCTGCTATGCATAGTCCTGCTGCTGGCTCTTACAGGCTGCGGCAAAGCTGAATACGAATTCAGCTTCGATGAGAACGGCATAGGCAAAGCCTTGATCACGACCTATATATCGGAGGAAGCGTTCCTGGCCATGCTTCAGCCTGAGGGAGATGAGCCGGCAGAGCCGGTGGTGATCGATTACGAAAAGGAAGGGCTGGTACCTGTCGAAATAGATGGCGAAAAGTACGTTTCGTCAGGTAAGGAATTCAGATTCCGTACTTCCGGGGAACTGAAGCAGGCGCTGCAGACTCCAGTGACCGATGACGAAAACGATCCTTTGTCGATAGTAAAGAACGATCTTGGGGATGACGCCGGCAAGCTCAGCTACTCCATGTTCAACAGGGATGGCTACAGGTTTTTCAGAATAGTATTCGATGCTTCTTCGCCGGAGGTTCAGGACGCGGACAGCTACGATTCGGAGGAAAGCCCTGAGGAGATACTTGAGGGTATAGAAAGCTACAGGGCTCTGATACAGGGCGACAGCACAAAAATCACCCTCAGAGCCGTCATGGGCGTGGAGGTGGAGGGCAGCTGCAGCACTGCAGATGTGTCCAAAGGCCATGCCTCTCTGGATTTCTACGAGGAGATCAGAGCCTGGCTGGACAGGGCAGAAGCAGCCATAAAAGAGGGCAGGGAGTTTACCGAGCCCGAGCCGGGCGGCTTTGTGATGACAGGCAACATCGGAAGGATCACGTCGCTGCCGTTTACAGATGTGGCGGATGGCACGTGGTATAAAGATCCCGTGTTCAACGCCTACGGAAAGGGCCTCATCGAGGGCACTGCCTACGACCGTTTCTCTCCCGATACCGGCCTTACTCACGCTCAGGCCATAACTCTGGCCTGCAGGCTCAGGAGCATATGGGAAAAGGATAAAGACGTTCTCAAGGACGGAGATGAGATCTGGTACCAGCCCTATCTGGACTACGCCAAGGCGAAGGGCATCACCGATGACCGCTTCGACGAGAAGATGAACGAGCAGGTGACCAGAGCCGAGATGGCCTTCTACTTCTCCAGAGCGCTGCCCAAGGAGCTCTATAAAACGGATGCCGTGGAAAACCTGCTTACGGATGTTGCTGCGAGCGAATACTTCGAAAACATCGACACCCTGGCAAAAAGCGGCATAGTGGATGGCTACGCTGACAAGAGCTTCAAGCCGGACCAATACATCAAGCGCTGCGAAGCCGCCTCCATTCTTTCCAAAATAGCGGATATGCTGTAGAGGATCAGGCCGGAGCACGGCATGCATAAGCATCAGTAAGCATCATTAAGCATCATAAAACCCGCCTGTTCAGCTTTAGAGTAAGTTCTTCAGGCGGGTCTTTACGTGCTACAGATATTTGTCCTGTATCTCCTGAGCTGTCTGGGGGCTGCCGGGGCTTTCCTTGGGCTTGCTTCTGCCCAGGTGGTCCCGGTCTCCAAGTTCAAAGCGGTTCAGAAGCTGTGTTGCATTGGCATCCAGCTGGTTAAGTCGGTCTCTGATCTCGTCCGGATCCAGCAGCCTGCGAATGTTATTCTGCCGCTCGTAAAAGCGGTTGACTGAGTCCATCATTTCGGCGCTCAGCTTGAAGAGTCCGTCGGAGGGCCTCAGAGATTTTTTGTACCTGCCGGCCTTGTAGTTTTCTATAACTGCCGGGTAGCGGTCGTATGCTGCTTTTATGGCATCGGCCCAGGATATATAGAGGTCGGACGCAGCCCTTTCTCCGGCGCTTCGCATCAGCTCTTTTTTGTCGATGATCCTTGCCAGAAGCACTGCCATGCTGGCTGCATTCTCGTCCACCAGGAAGCCATTCACGCCATTCGTTACACCTTCAGCGGCGCAGCTGCCCTTTATCAGCACCGATGCAAGAGATCTGGCTGCCGCCTCCCTTACCACCAGCCCATTGGTGTCGAAGGTGGAGGGGAAGAGGAACAGATCTGCCCTGCAGTACCAGGCGCTGAGCTTTCTGCGGTCGTAGATAGGACCGGTGAAAATAGTATTTCCAAGCAGGCCGGACTGGCGCACATAGTCCTTTATTTCTGCCTCGTCCTGGCCTTTGCCCACGAACACCATGCGGAAATCTATGTCCTGAGATCTGAGCGCCGCCAGAGCATCGATGATTATCCTTATGCCCTTGTACCACATCAGCCTTCCTACGAAAAGGAAGACGGGAAGTCCCCGGGGCAGGTCCTGATCCTTCAGATACTCTGCAGTTTCCTCCTCCGGCAGGCGTTCTCTTGGCATGTCCACGCCGTTCTGCATCACTATATAGTCACCCTCGTAGCCCAGAGAACGAAGGTTTTCTCCTGCGCCCTTGCTTACGGTCCAGACCTCATCGCAGGCATTGATATTATCCACCAGCAGTCTGGCTGCGCCTTCCTGGATCAGTCTGCTGCTTACGATGTTTTCGATATCGATGTCGAACTTGGTGTGGTAAGTCAGTATCAGAGGCGTTTTTACTATGTCCCTGAAGCCCCTGGCCATCATGGTGGATGCTATGGGACAGTGAGAGTGCATTATCTGTATGCCCTGATCCTTAAGTTTCTGGGCCACAGAGGGTGCAAAGGGATAGCCCGCATAGTAGCCGACGAATTTACGAACGTCGATAGCGGGGTATCTGTATATAGGGTAGCTGAAATCACCATCATGGGCTTCCGGATTCTCCGGGGTGACCACCACGGGACTTCCTCCGAGCTTTTGTATCTCCTCGGCATAATTTACGACTGTATTCGCCACCCCGTCGATGAAGGGCGGGAAGGAGTCGTTCAAAAGACAGACATTGAGCTTTTCCATTGTTTTATGGCCGTCCGGCCTTTCCCTTCTTAAAATGTTTCTCTGCTATTTCAGCACGGTCAGCTCCGGGCTGTTTTCGATCAGAGCCTTATTAGCCACAAGGCACACAGCGGCATTTTCGGCGAATTTGTCGAGAATGTCCGCGCATTTGTTAAGATCTGAAGGAGAGGTCCTTAGTATTTCCGTGCGCTGACGCTTTATATCCTCTCTGCTTAGGCCTGCAAACCAGTCTGAATCCGCAAGCACGGCTTCCGCCCTTACGCCTCTTAAGGGCTCGGTGGCTGCGATAGTGGAGATTATGAATTTATCCAGAGGCTCGCCGGATGAGGCTATCCCTCTGAGGTAGCTTCCCAGGCCTTTATTGATCTCAAGCGACTTGGCTGGGGAGGGGTCTCTGAATGAGTAGCTGTAGATGCTGCCCTTGATGCCTGTCCTGAGGCCTGTGCCGTAGGCTCCGCCCTGTACGCGCACCATGTTCCACAGATAGCCGTAAGTAAGTATCTGAGAAGCCACGTTCATGCTGCCGCTGTATTCCTCTCCGAGGCCTGAAAGCACTGCAGCCTGGGCGCTGAAGCCTATCTGGGCAGGGATCTCGTAGGCGCTCTTCTTAGGAAGTTCTGCCTTGTAGCAGCTGCTTTCTGCGGGCTTTACGCCTTCGGGGAAGATGGATATCAGCTGCGCCAGGTCCAGCTCCTCCGTGCAGGCCAGGCTTGCAGTAAGAGCCTTGCTGCAGAATACACCGCTGATGGCATCCTTTAGGAAGGCTGCGAAAGCCTCCAGTCTGTCATCTATATTGTCCGCAAAATCGCTGAGCCAGCTTATGTGGCCGTAGCCTGAGGTGGCGCTTAGCACTGCATTCTCCGCGCTGTAGCCGGAGCCGGCGATGGAGGCTGCCAGAGCGTGGCCGGCTCCCACCGGGGCTTCCTTGGCATCGTTGCTCTCCTGTATCATGATATCCCTGATGCTGTCCAGACGGCTGAAATCGCTTCTGAACAGTATCTCCTCCAGCAGCCTTGCGGCGTGGGGAAGATTTTCCTTCAGCAGACTTATCCTTACTGCCATCATGGGTGTGCAGCTTTCGGTCTCGCCCTTCTTTGAGGACACTGCCAGCTTCATCTCCATGCGTCCCAGGTACTTTTTGATCTCCTTTTCGAGCTCGGAAACGCTGTAATTTTCCGTGGGCAGCTCTCCGAGTATGCTGCCGAGGAAGCTGATCTTTTCGAGCTCCTCCAGGCTGCGGCCTGACAGGTTGAAGTACAGGTTTATGTGAGCGATTCCGTTTGTGGGCAGGGGATGGTATAGAACTGTTACGCCCTGCTGTTCTTTCTTTTCTGTGACAGGGTAGTCGGGCTCTTCGCTGACCTCGGACAACTCGACCACGGGTATGGTCGCGCTCTGTTCGGGCGTATCCTCAGACTGCTGCCAGGCGGTCAGCTGGCTGTTCATTATGCGGTTTTCTTCGTAATCCTTTTCGGTCCAGCTTTTTGCAATGGCCTCAAGCTTTGCTTCTTCTGCCTTCCGGAGCTCATCTCCCAGGCTGTGGGATGGTCTGCTGAAGAGCAGGGCGCCGGTGCTGTCATCAAGAAGCATCTCGTAGAGCAGCTTCTCGAAATAGCCCTCTTCGAGCATCCTTCTGAGATCTGCAAATACCTTGTCGTTTTCCAGATAGAGCATGGGGTCTCCGCCGTAGAGCCAGCCGGACATGGAGCCTATGGCTCTTCTGAGGCCCTGCGGCTCTTCGTTTTCTCTGGTCTTGAATTCCAGGCGGTTGATGTAGGCTTCGATGAGGCCGTGGTCCAGCCCTCCCTCAGCCTGCTCCTTTGCCGCGGCGCGTATCGCATCGAGAAGCTCTTGCTCCCTGCCGTCCTTTACATTCTTTGCGATGAAGGTGAATACAGACTGGGCTATGCCGCCGTCTGCGTACATCTCAAAGTCTTCCGCAAGACCAGGCTCCAGCACGGCCTTGGTTATGGGTGCTTCATTGAAGGAACCCAGCGCGCTGCAAAGCACGTCTGCCGCTATCAGCTTTGCCCTGTCCTCCCAGCTTCCGATGATCTTGGAAAAGCTGACGTAGGTCTTGTTTTCCGGGCTTTCGCTCTGGGGCAGCTCGTATTCGTTCTCCGCCTGAGCCTTTACAGGCTGCTGCAGAGTAACGTCGGGAAGCCCCTCCAGGCGGTCGTAATCCTTAAGATAGCTGTCGATCAGAGCCAGCGTGTCCTCAAGAGGCACGTCACCGTCCAGGAATATTCTCGAATTGGTGGGGTGGTAGTATTTTTTATAGCTTGCGATGTAGTTTTCGTAAGTCAGTGTCGGTATGACCGTGGGCTCGCCGCCGGAATTGTAGGCGTAGCAGGTATCCGGGAAGACCATCTCCTGGAGCCTCTGGCGTATCATCTCCTCCTTGTCGGACATGGCGCCCTTCATTTCGTTGAAGACCACACCCTTGTAGCTGAGCCTGCCGTTTTCATCCTGTTCTATGTGCCAGCCCTCCTGGTGGAAGATGTCCTGTGTCTCCAGAGTGCGGGGCGCAAAAACCGCATCCAGGTACACGCTTGTCAGGTTCAGGAAGTCCTGCCTGTTGCGGCTGGATACCGGGTACATAGTCTTATCCGGGAAGGTCATGGCGTTCAGGAAGGTGTTCATGGAGCTCTTGAGAAGGTCCACGAAGGGTTCCTTTACGGGATATTTTTTTGAACCGCCCAGCACGGAGTGCTCAAGAATGTGGAACACGCCGGTGGAGTCCTCCGGAATAGTTTTGAATGCTATTGAAAAGAGCTTGTTGGAGACGCCGCTGTCCATCCAGATCAGCTGTGCGCCGGTCTTTTCGTGCTCCATCTGGTACATGGTTCCGCCCAGCTCGGCAGAGGGGCGCACCGCAGTTACCCTGAAGCCGCAGATTATATCGTTGAGTTTTAGTTTCATTATTTCTCCTGATTTATCAGATTATTTATCGAGTACTTCTTGCTGAATATCCTTTACAGTCGCTTCCATGAACGCGATATCGGCGGGATCCAGCTTCAGATCCACCGCGTTGATGCTGTCGCTGAGGGTGAAGATGTACCGGCTTCCCACCAGCAGGCTCATGTTTTCGTACTGAGCCAGGGCCCATGCCAGAGCCAGCTGGGCATAGCTGCAGCTGTACTTTTCGCAGAGAGGCTTCACTGCCTCGAAGTAGCGCATGAGTCCGGCTTTCTTTTCGTCTGCGGCCCATGGGATGCGTGCCCTTATATCCGTCTTTTTGAATTCCTTTTCCAGAAATTCGGGACCGGTAAGATAGCCTTCCTCTAGCACGCCGTACACCTGGAAGGTGGTGCCGTACTTGCTGCAGACAGGGAAATAGTCCCTTCCGTGGAACGGGCTGAGCAGGCTGAAAAATTCCTGCACCAGGGAGGTGCCGCTGCCGCCTTCTGCCTTGTACTTTTCTCCTGCAGCCTGATAATCTTCCAGATCCTTCGGCTGGCTGTTGGAAAGGCCGTAGGTCCTGATCTTTCCTTCTTTTCGGAGCTCTTCAAGGCCTTCAACAGTCTCTTCCACAGGCCAGGACTTGCAGACATAGTGCACGATGACGCTGTCGATATAGTCGGTCCTGAGACGCCTGAGGCTGTCCTCCACGTCCTTTTTGACAGCAGCCTTGGATGTATCATTATTTACAGTGTAGCCGTCGCGTTCGTAATGGAAATTGCCGCCTTCTCCGCGCCAGTTGAGTGAGCACTTGGTCTGGAGTACAAAATCATGACGCAGTCCATTCCTACTGAGCGCAAAGCCCAGAAGCTCTTCGCTGATGCCGGTGCCGTAGACTGGTGCTGTGTCTATATAGTTGACACCCCTTCTTTTAGCAAACGAAAGCAGCCTCAATACATCCGAGGCGCTTCTGTCCCCGTCAGTCCATACGCTGCCGCCGCCCAGCCCCCAGGTGCCGAGAGCCAGTCTTGATACTTCTATTCCCGATTTTCCTAATTCATGATATTTCATTGATATTCTCCCCGGGCTCAGCCCTGCTGAATCGAATTTCACAAACAATTCATTTTACCACAGAGCTGTCAAAAGAAAAAGCCCCGTATACACTGTCCCGCGGATGCAAAATCTGCTGCTCGGTAAATCTATCTATTTTGAAATTCGAAAATAATTTATCGAAAAACAATAAATTATTCTTGACAAACGATTTACTCTGTTTTATTGTATGCTTGTCGACCAAATGTTTGGCTCTGCCTTAAGAAGAAGGGCGGAGCCGTTAAAAAGGAGCTCCCGATCATGAAATGGACAAAGGATAAGAGCATTAAACTTTCAATAGTATGCGTTTTTGTGTTTGCCGCCATACTGCTGGCCCTGGACATATGGACCGTCTGGGGCTGGATAGCGCCTAATTTTGAACTCCGTACGCAGCTCCAGTGGCAGTACTACGTAATGTTCACCGCGACCGTCGCTTCCGGCAGCATATGCGCCTGGATCTGTCTTTGGGCCCTCTACAGGCTTCTTAAGAACATCCAGGCGGGAAGAGTGTTCACGGAGGATACGGTAAAGCTGCTCAGGATCATCAGCTGGTGCTGCGCAGGCGCTGCTGCGGTATGTCTTCTCAGCACCGCATATGCCTGGCCCTTCCTGATCGTCGCCATAGCCGCCGCTTTTATGATGCTTATCGTGCGCATAGTCAAAAACTGCTTCAGACAGGCTATCGACATGAAGGCAGAGCTGGATCTGACTATCTAGGAGGCAGCCATGAGGATAATCGTAAACATCGATGTGATGATGGCAAAGCGCAAGATATCCGCCGGCGAGCTGGCGGAGCGCATAGGGATAACTCCGGCGAATCTTTCGATACTGAAGAACAGCAAGGCAAAGGCTATACGGTTTTCAACGCTCATGGCGCTGTGCCATGTCCTGCAGTGCCAGCCGGGGGACCTGCTGGAGTACAGGGAGGACGAGGAGGATGATTATGGAGACAGGGGAGAAGAATATAGTGATGCCTGATGGCACCATAGGGGCGATTCAAAGGGATGTGCTGCCTGCGGCGGCATTAAGGGAGCCCTTCAGCGCCACGAGGACCGGCCTGATCTGCGCGCTGCTCAGCTATATCATGGCATATGCCTGGACCGGTATATGGACAAAGCCGCTGGAGCTGCTGCTTACCGCAGCGCTGCTGGTTCTGCTCTGCGAGGCCATTCAAAAGGGGGTCTCAAGGAGCAGGGAGAGCCTGCTGTGGCTGGGCTGCTTTGCGGTCTGCACCTTTTCGCTTTTCGTGCAGCTGCTGCGGCAATATGGCATATATTTCGGTGGTTCTTATCTTGTGAAGCCTCTGGAAGGGGGCTGGGAGAGCACAGAGTACAGCTTCTGCAGGGTCTGGGATGAGTACCAGCTGGCGCTTTTCGTGCATATTTTTGCGGTTTGGTGGATGCTCTCGCGGAGCGGTAAGCTGCTTGCCGGGCAAAGCAGCCGCTATCTGCCCATGGACGCCATGAATGCGTTTGTTATTATGCCTTTTGGGGGCTTCTTTCTGAGGATAAGGACTCTGGCGTTCCATCTGAGAGAACTGGCTTTGCAGCGCAGGGAGGCTTCAGCCCGGGAAACTGAGCCCGATCCAAGGCGCAGGGAGACGGTCTTCTGGATACTGCTGGCGGCAGTGCTGAGCCTCGGCCTTTTCACCTTTGCCGGGGAGCTGCTCTCCGCGGCGGACAGGGGCTTCGCTGCCTGGTACGTAAAAATAGGAGAAATGCTGCGGCTCGACTGGGAGCCTGACCCTGAAACAGTCATGCGCTTTATCTTCAGCCTGCCGGTAGGCATGTATCTCTTCGGACTGATGGATGGATCCCGCCGCTTCAGGAAAGAGACACTGAAGGGGCAGCTCGAGGGCATAGAAGCAGTCCTGGCATCCATACGCAGGGTGCCTGTGGTCTTCTGGACTCTGGTTATTGCAGTCTTTTCGCTGCTTTATTTGAGCTTTTTCGTCATTCAGGCTTCATACCTGTTTGGCGCCTTCACCCGCACTCTGCCGGAGGGCTTTATAGTATCTCAATATGCAAGGGAGGGTTTCTTTGAGCTCTGCAAACTGATGGCCCTGAACTTCAGCCTGCTGTGGCTGGTGACCCGAATGGCGAAGGCGTCGGATAAAGGTGATGCCGGAAGCGGCATTACAAAGGATTCGATCCTGTTCCGCGCAGCCTGCCTTGCGCTGCTGGCAGAAAGCGCAGTCTTTGCTGTGATAGCCTTTTCCAAGCTGGCTCTCTACATAGACTGCTTCGGCTTTACGCCGCTGCGCTTCCAGAGCATCTGGCTGGTGTGCGTGCTGTTTGCAGCCTGTATTCTCTGGGCTGTGAATATGATAACCGGGCGGAAGGTCTTCAGGTACTGGATGTACTTCGGGGCGGTCAGCCTGAGCCTGCTGAGTCTGTACTAGAATATATTCAACAGAAAAAGGGACGCACTCGGATGTGTCCCTTTTGTTTTGTCTTAAACTGATTTCCGTAAAGCTCTTATCCTGCGCTATTCGCTTCTTTCAATAAAGTACATGCGGCAGGCATAGTCCTGGAAGTAGCGGACCTCTTCGCTGTAGCCTGTGCCTCCGAAGGCCTGCTTCATATGCAGCCCGCCATTCATAAGCGCTGCGCCTGAGCTTATGCACTCTTCCGTTTCGCCGTCCATCTTGACGAATCTGGCCAGTATGTGATGGATCTGGGATTCGGACTTTATATGCACCGGCGCTACGGTGTTGACCAGATCTCCGAAATTGCGCAGGTCGAATTTCCGCTTTCGTCCGTAAAGGAGGTAGATCCCTGCGGGATCCAGTCCTTTGGGAAAATAGCTGTGGAACTGCCAGTTGGGGAGCACCTGGTTCTGCATGATGATCCCCACCGCCTTGCTGCGGTCGGAGCTTACGACGGTCCATTCAAGTATGTTTCCTGCTCCCGGTATGCCTGCGGAAGCTCCTGCTGAAACTCCGCTCACAGGCATGCTCCCGAAGCTTCTTCCTCTGTAGAAATCGCCCCACTGAAGCACGCTGCGCCACTTTTTATACAGCTCAATCTGCACCTTTATGGCGTTCATGGCTTCAGCCGGAAGATCCGCAAAGTTCATCTCGTAGCCGAAAATGCCAAAAGCCGCCACGCCGAAGCGGGTCTCAAGAGGTGTGTTCCTGAGAGTCTGGTGATTTGGCCTTGCAGAAACGTGGGCTGATACGCAGGACATGGGATAGCCGTAGCTGTAGCCGGTCTGTATGAAGCCTCTGGCCAGGGCATCGGTGTCATCGCTGGCCCAGATCTGGGGGAAATAGCTGAGTATGCCCAGGTCGAAGCGGTTTCCGCCGGAGGCGCAGCCCTCAAACAGTATATGGGGGTGGCGGGCGGTAAGCTCCTTCATTATCCTGTAAAGCCCCATTATGTAGCGGTGGGGCGTTTCGCTCTGTCCCCGGAGGGGCCGGGCTTCTTCTGCAGCTGCATTCTGCGCGGCCAGCCAGGGGGAGAATGCATCGCTGAAGGGGCGGTTCATGTCCCACTTGACATAGCTGATATTGGCGGAGCTGAAGACCTCGCTCATCTTATCTATGATGAAATCCTGCACTGCGGGATTCGCCAGGTCCAGTATGCGCTGGTTCCGGCCTTCTGAGTGGTCCTTGCCCGGAATCTGCATGGCCCAGTTGGGGTGCTTTCTATACAGCTCACTCTTTTCGCTTATCATTTCGGGCTCGACCCATATGCCGAAGTCCATTCCAAGAGCATTTATCTTGTCTGCCAGGCCTTTAAGCCCTCCGGGCAGCTTCTTTTTGTTTACATTCCAGTCGCCCAGACTGCTTGTGTCGTCATTGCGCTCGCCGAACCAGCCGTCATCCATCACGAAAAGCTCTATGCCCGCATCTTTTCCGGCCTTTGCCAGCTTCATAAGGCGGGATTCGCTTATGTCGAAATAGGCGGCTTCCCAGCTGTTCAGAAGCACCGGGCGGTCCTTGTGCTTCCATTCGCCTCTTATTATGTGCTCCCGAACGAAGCGGTGCATGGAGCGGGACAGGCCATTGAAGCCATCTGAGGACCATGCCATCACGGCCTCGGGCGCCTCAAAGTCTTCTCCCGGCTGCAGCGTCCAGCCGAAGCCTTCGGGATTGATCCCTGTCATGAAGCGGGTCTTGCCGAAGGGGCTGACTTCCGCGCTTTCCAGGTGATTTCCGCTGTAGATCAGATTGAAGCCGTAGACCTCGCCGCGGTCTTCAGTGGTATCAGAAGGATGGAGCATCACAAAGGGATTGGCCCTGTGCGAGCTGGCGCCGCTGCGGCTTCCAAGAGAATACCTGCCTGCATTCAGCAGGGTATCCGTTCTCTGCATCTCCCTGGCCCAGGCACCGGTAAAGCCGGTAAAAACATAGCCCGGACGGTCCAGGTCCAGCTGAAGGCTCATGATGCGCCTTACGCTTACGGGCTCATCGCCCAGGTTCACCAGTCTTGCGCTGCGGCTTATGACATCGCAGTCCTCGAAAACATAGTAGCAGAGCTCCAGCTTCAGCTTGTTTTCTTTATCAAGAAAGCTGACACAGAGCTGCTGCGCATCCCCTTCCTCAGAATATGAGCCGGGGAGGGCCTTGAAGGGCAGCTTTTCGCCTATGATCTCTGCACTTTCGAATATGAAGTCCGAACTCAGGCTGCCGTCGGCGTTGGTCAGCTCCAGGGCGGGGTCCCTAAGGTCGCCCTTGCCCGGCGCGGAGTATTCCAGCCGCATGTCGTCCAGACTGTACTGGGGATGGCCCTGGTCATATATGACCGAGGTGCCCGGGGCAAAGGCGTGCTTTTCCCTAAGGGGTTCAAGGGCTGCCAGCAGACAGCTGCCCTCGGCTGAAGCCTCGTCGATGAAGCCCGAAGGCCCTCCCAGCTGCAGCGGCGCGCCGTAGTACAGGTGCTCCAGATGGCCCGTAGGCAGCAGTGCAAAAGCATACGCAGTCTTAGGCGTACTCAGTATAAAGGCTTTGTTTCCTACGTTTTGAATCATTTGAGGCCTCCGTGTCAGTGGGTCTGTACACCACTTCCCTTGTTTTTCGATGAATGGTGATATAGAACCAGGCTCTTAAAAACGGTGTTTCTCACCAAATTTATTTATCTCTACTTTTCGGTGATAATTATTCAATCAATATCATTGATTTGGAACGATTCTAAATACACAATAGGCCGAATTTTGCATTTTGACAACCTAAAACTCTAGAAAAAGTATCACCAATCCGGAAACCCTCGGAAAAATGGTGATACTTATCCTTTTTTCGATTGGCAAAACGTATCACCAAGTCTTTTGTTATTTATGATTTGGTGATAATCCATGCATCAATCAGTTATTTTCTCAGCAAGCTGCCTGCTGATATCGTTTACCTTTTCTTCGGTCAGCAGGTATTTCTTCTTAAACCACAGTATGGCTATGAAAAGGCCTGCGATGGGGATCAGGGTCATGGTCATGCGGAGTCCGACTCTGGAGCTGGCTGCGACCTCCAGGGAGAAGTCCCTCACCATATCCGCTTCGGATACTTCGGTGCCGCTCTGGAGGCTGAACACGGACAGGCAGATGGAAGCCACAAAGGCGGCCAGACCGCTGGCCAGCTTGACCACGAAGGTCTGCATGGAGAATATCACGGATTCGTCGCGGCGGCCGTTCTTAAGCTCGCCGTACTCGACGGTGTTCGCCAGGAATACCGTGGTCAGTACCTGCAGCACGCCGTTGGCTGCAAAGATGAAGAAGCCCGGCACGAAGAGAATGAATACGTTATTCATGTTGGTGAAGGCAATTCCCAGCAGCACTGCGTAGCCTATGATGGCGCTGGCGAGGCAGATGTAGAAGATCTTCATGTTGTCAGCGAACTTTCTGAGCAGGGGATAGAAGATCATCATGGAGAGGATCTGGATGGCTCCGCCGAACATGTTGAACAGAGTGTAGCTGTTGTACCAGCCGGTGCCGCCGAAGTCGTACTTGAAGAAGTAGATGACCAGATTGGAGGTGATGTAGATGGAGCAGTTGATCAGCACGATGGCGATAACGATGGCCATGGCCTGGTCGTTCTGCACCAGAGCCTTGAACATCTGTCCCACGGAAGCGGTCTCCATGTCCACGGTGGCCTTTTCCTTGATGAAGATGCAGGTGATGGTGATGAATACTATAAAGAGTATGGCGATGATAAGGGAGAACCACTTGAAGCCCACGAGCTCGTTGGCCCCGCCGATGGCGTGTACTGCCATCATGGTGAAGATGGTCACCAGCGCAGAGCCCACGCCCGCGCAGGACCTGGCCAGAGTGGTCAGTCCTTCACGCTCTTTGCCGCCCTGGGTAAAGGCGGGGATCATGGACCAGTAGGGTATGTCCATCATGGTGTAGGTGACGCCCCAGAGAATGTAGAAAATTGCAGCGTAGGCTACCAGGCCGCCGGCGTCCAGGCTGGGCGGGCAGGCAAACATAAAGTAAAGTATAAATGCGTTGGTGATGGTGCCTATCATCAGCCAGGGGCGGAATTTGCCCCAGCGGGTCTTGGTCTTGGCCACGATGATGCCCATGATGGGGTCGTTGAAGGCGTCGAATATACGCGCCACCAGCAGTATGGTTCCCATGGCTATGGCGTTGACCCCCAGCAGATCCTGATAGTAATAGAGGACGTAGCTGGCGGACAGCATGTAGACCATGTCCTTGCCTATGGCGCCCAGACCATATGCGGCCTTTTCGGCACCGGTGAGATTTCTTCTTTCGTTCATTGATTGACTCCTGTATTTATAATTCCGGCCGCCCGGGAAACCCCCGGACGGCAATTGATATCATGATCAGCCCTTAAGCCCCATGGCTATGCGGACAACCTTGTAGGCTCCGTCGTACAGCCCCATGGTCTTATTCAGCTTTATGCATTCGCACATCTCCTCCAGAGTTTCTGGGACCTCCATGAACTGGTCCACCATCTGAAGGATGTGTGGGATGTCGCGGCATTCGAGAGTGCCGTCGCCCATCTCCGCAGAGTGGATCGCGCCCCACATCTCGTGCTTGCCTATGCGCCTGATGAAGAGCTTGGGCACCGGGTAGAAGGCCAGCTCGCTGGGCTTGGTGACCAGTACGTCGCAGCTGCGCATCAGAAGATTTGTGGCGTAGACCGCTTCGAAGATGTTTTCGTGCCAGAAGCCGTGGATACCTGTGATCTCGGTATCCAAATCCAGGGCGGAGGCTGCAAAGCTCTCTGTTTCCTTCCAGCTGCCCATGTGGTCTGTGGCAAGTCCTGCCATCTCGGGTATCTCAGCCTTGAGCTCGTCCCAGACCTTGCGGTAGTCGCCCACGTTTACGTACAGGGCGGCTTTGCCGGCCTCTATGGAGGGCAGCAGATGCTTTATGATGGCGGCGAATATCTCCTTCTGAGCGCCGGCTCCTCCTATGGTAAGCAGGAAGCGTATGGGCTTTCCGGACTGCCTGCGTTCGATGCGGGCGCTGCAGTCGGCCTCGATGTTTGCAGTGAGCTCGTGGTCGATGTAATGACCGGTGTAGACCAGCGCATCCTGAGGCATGGGCCTGCAGACGGCGTCTTTGTTCATGCCGTTGAGTATGCGGTAGCCTTGGTAGGCGTTGCGGCACTGTATGGTGTGGACTGCGCCTTCAGCCAGGTGCAGGGCCATGGGCCAGTTATCGGGGATGGCGTTGACCACATACTTCATGTCCGCGTGCAGCGCAGCCTGTGCCGGCCACACATGTGTGCCTACAAGAGGTATGTCCTTGGGCACATTTCTGAACACGGGCGCCATAAGCTCTGCGTTCTTCTGGTCGGAAGAGTTGTAGCTGAGAGCCCGGAAGCCTTCGTAGTTCATGGGCTCCCAGACTGCCTTGTTGAAAGCGGCATTCTTTGAAAGTCTTGAGCCCAGGGAGTACAGGTCGTTCTGGGCGCCTATCACCTTGGTGCAGGTGGTCTGGTAGTAGGAGTTGAGGTCCATCCAGTAGGGCTTGTATCCCATGGCGTTTGCTGCGGAAGCGATTGCCATGGATATGCGGTAATGGCCGAAGCCCATGCGTATGTTGCCTACGATCAGGCCCTTTTCGTGGTCCCAGGGATCAGCCAGCGGCTCGGTCAGGGGAAGGTCTTTCCTGTAATGCGCATTCTGGGAAAGCTCGCCCACCAGCACATTCTCCACGCCGAGGCTTTCGCCGATGTAGGGGTTAGCCTGTATGCTTACAGGGTAGTCGGCGCCGGAATCGTCGCCGAATTTTCTTATATATTTTTCTTTGGATCTTACAGCGCTGCTGTAAACTTTTTCGGACATCTCATTGCCGAAAATGACTTTTGAACGATCTTTCATAGGATCTCCTTCTTAACAGCCATGATCCGGGCTTTGGGCGCAACTTTAAACTGCCCAATAGCCTCAGACGGTATTGAACACATTCATTTTAATTGTTCGGGTGCTCCTTTACAAGCCTAATCAGAGGATTTGGCGTTTCCCGGCTTAATCAATTATTTATAATGCGGCCCCTTTATTCTCAAAAACTGAAGACAACGCAGTCCTTGGCGGAATCGCGGCAACAATGATATTGACAGAGCTTTTCTCCGCCTCTATATTTTAATTGAAGGCAGTTTTTCACTTCAGTGCGCAGAACTGCGCGAAAAGGATCATGACATGAAAACTATATCTATTCCTTACTACACCTCAGCTTTGGATCTGCACGTTTCGGAAGAAAATCTGAAGGCTGTTATCACGGCGAAGATGCACCATCTGAAGCCTGAAAAAAGCGAGCCGGATCTGATCCGGGATGCCCTGGAAAACCCCATAGGCACTCCCAGGCTCAGGGATCTGGCAGCTGGAAAAAAGAAGGTAGTGCTGGTTACCAGCGACCACACCAGGGCGGTCCCCAGCAGGATAACTCTTCCTCTGGAGCTGGAGGAGATACGAAAGGGCAGCCCCGACGCAGACATCACAATACTGATAGCCACTGGCCTCCACCGTCCGCCGACGGAGGAGGAGCAGCGCAGGATGTTCGGCGACCGCATAGTAGACAATGAAAAGATAGTCGTCAACATGGCGTTTCAGCCGGAGGACTACGTGGACATGGGGGCGCTCCCATCGGGCGCGGGCTTTTTTGTCCACCACCTGGCAGCGGAGTGCGATCTGCTGATAACGGAAGGCTTTATCGAGCCCCACTTCTTTGCGGGCTTTTCCGGCGGGCGGAAGAGCATCCTTCCCGGTATCTGCTCCGCTGAGACCGTCAACGAGAACCATTCCTACAAGGCCATCGCAAGCCCCTATGCCATGACCGGCGTGCTGGAGCGCAATCCAATCCACGAGGACATGATATGCGCGGCGAGAAGGGTAAATGTGCAGTTCATCCTGAATGTGGCGCTGAATGCAGAGAAGAAGGTGATCGCAGCCTGGGCGGGGGATCTTGAAGAGGCTCACGCCGCCGGTGTGTCCTTCATCAGGGAATGGTCTCAGTGCCCCGGCATCGAAGGCGATATTGTGGTCACCGGAAACGGCGGCTATCCGCTGGATCAGAACCTGTATCAGAGCCCAAAGGCTGTCGCCACAGCAGAAGCCTGCGCGGGCGACGACGGCGTAATAATAATGTGCTGCAGCTGTGTGGACGGCATGGGAGGCACCAATTTTGACAGGCTCATACGCATGGGAACGCCCTCAGAGATAGATGCCTATCTTTCAAAGATCCCGCCAAGGGAGTCTATCTCGGAGCAGTGGTGCGCTCAGATCTATTCAAGGATACTAAGTAAGCACAAAGTCATTCTTGTGAGCACATATCTGGACCCGGAGACCGTAAGGCAGTGCAACATGATACCGGCCCAGAGTCCCGACGAAGCGCTGGAAATGGCTTATCAGATAAAGGGCAAAAACGCGTCTGTGGTGGTCATACCTGACGGAGTCAGCGTTCTTGCGGTAAAGCAGTAACAGGAGGAAACATGAATATTGCATTAAAGGTCAGCAACCCTGACAATGTGGCTACCATTTTCGCCAACGGCATCACAGACGGCACGGAGGTGGAGGTCAGGGACAAGAAGGGCAATGCGGAGATAATCAAGGTCATCGGCGATGTTCCCTTCGGCCACAAGATAGCCCTGAGAGACATAAAAAAGGGCGAAGAGATAAAAAAATACGGCGAAGAAATAGGAATGGCGTCCTGCGATATCGCAAAGGGTGAATATGTGCATGTTCACAACCTGGAGAGCATGAGAGGCCGCGGCGATTGGGAGAAATAGGAGGACGCAGCTATGAAATGGTATGGATACAGAAGACCGGACGGATCCGTAGGGTCCAGAAATCTTGTGGCGGTGATCCCTTCGGTCACCTGCGCGGGGGATGTGAGCGAGGCCATTTGCAGGGAAGTGCAGGGCACTGTTGCATATCTGCATCACCAGGGCTGCTGCCAGCTGCCTCCCGATCTTGAAAGGGTGACGGACACCCTGATCAGCCTCGGAAAAAGCCCCAATGTGGGGGCTGTGCTTATCGTGAGCCTGGGCTGCGAGGGCACGGACCACGAGCGCATGTACAGGGAACTCAAAGCCACAGGAAAGCCCGTGGAGATAATACACATTCAGGAGCTGGGCGGCGTCAGCAAGGCCATAAGAGCAGGCACGGATATCGCAAGGCAGCTGGTGATACAGATCTCCGGGCAGCAGCGTGAAGAGGCGGATATTTCAGAGGTGGTGATGTCCATCAAGTGCGGCGCTTCCGACACCACCAGCGGCATGGCGTCCAACTGCGTCATCGGTTATGTGGCGGACAAGCTGGTGGACCTGGGTGCCACCGTGGTCTTCGGCGAGACCACTGAGTTCATCGGAGGAGAACACCTGCTGGCAAGAAGGGCTGTGAACAAAGAGGTGGCAGATAAGATCTATCAGATCGTGGATGCCATGGAGACCCGGGCAAAAAGCATAGGCTGCGATATGAGGCGCGGCCAACCTACCCCCGGAAACATCGCTGGAGGCCTTTCAAGCATAGAGGAAAAGAGCCTGGGAGCCATAGTAAAGAGCGGCACCCGTCCCATTCAGGGAGTGCTGGATTACACGGAGCACATCACCAATCAGAAGGGTCTGTGGATAAAGGATACCCCGGGCCGGGAGCCTGAGATACTGACAGGCATGGCGGCTGCGGGAGCCCAGTTCATGTGCTTCTCCACCGGCAGAGGCGCTCCTCAGGGCTTCCCCAGCATGCCGGTCATCAAGATCTGCGGCAACCCCAACACCTACGAGAACATGAAGGACGACATGGACCTGAACGCAGGGCTTATAATCACCGGCGAAAAGACCATAGATCAGGTGGGCGAGGAGGCTTTCGAAAAGCTTCTCAGAGTGCTGAACGGAGAGCTCACTAAAAACGAAGCGATACACTACTTCACGTCCATAGACATCCACTGTCTTGGGCCTGTCATCTAATCTGACAGCTTAAAGATCCCTCCGGGGATCTTTTTTATGCCTTCAATTCTCCGTTCTTGTCTGATCTGTTATCATGCTGTATAATAAATCGTTATTATGGAGATAGTTGTATTATGGATTCAATAACGTCATTTATTATAACCAGCGCCGCTCTCGGGGTCGGACTTGCAATGGATGCTTTTTCCGTATCGGTCGCCAACGGGCTGAAATTCTCGGGCAGCGGCAGCGAGCTTGACCGGGCAAGGCTTGGGAGAGTTCCTCTGTGCTTTGCCTTTTTTCAGTTTATAATGCCCCTCATCGGCTGGTTCTGCGTCAGGATGATAGTGGAGGCCTTCAACGCTTTCCGCCCCTTCATCCCCTGGATAGCCTTGCTTCTGCTGCTGTTTATAGGCGGTCAGATGATAATGGAGAGCCTTAAAGGGGACATAGAGGAGAAGGAGGAGGCCCATGCGGGGCTTGGCTTCGGAGCCCTGATGCTGCAGGGCATAGCCACTTCCATAGACGCTCTTTCCGTAGGCTTTACCATATCCGAATACCACACCGGACAGGCCCTTGCAGCCTCGGCGATAATCGCCGTCGTGACATATTTTATCTGCTTCATCGGCCTTAAGGCCGGGACCAGGCTTGGCCCTAAGCTTGCCGGAAGGGCAGGGCTTCTGGGAGGCACCATACTGATAATCATTGGAATCAAAGTCTTTATTGAAGGCGTTTTCTAAAAGGGACAAGCATCATGGAAAGCAGATCCAGAGTTGCAGTGGTCAGCTGTGCAGGCTACGACGAGGAAAAGGTATATAAGGCGCTTAAGCTTGGCTTGTCCATGCTAGGCGGCCTCGGGCAGTTCGCTGCCCCGGAGCAGAAGATACTGGTCAAGCCCAATTTTCTTAAGCCCGGCGACGAATCCAAGGCTATTGCCACTCATCCGTCGGTCATTAAGGGCTTCCTTCGGATACTGCATGAGGAAGGTTATACTGATGTTAAGTATGGGGATTCTCCCGCAGCTTCCAGCGGCTCGCATGTGGCTAAGAGTCTGGGGCTGGAAGTAGGAGATAATGCAGGATCTAAAGATATTTACGGCGCAGGCTTTGCCGAAATGTCCGAGGAGCGGATGGTCAGCTTCCCGGAGGGACAGACTGCAAAGGAATTCCCCTTCTGCCGCGAGGTGGCGGAGGCGGATGTCATATTCAATCTCTGCAAGATGAAGACTCACGCGCTTGAGCGCATCACCGGCGCTGTCAAGAATGTGTACGGATTCATCTGCGGTCCGAGAAAGGCTCAGGGGCATGTCATGTACCCGAATGCCTCCAAGTTTGCGCGCTATCTTGGGGACATCCATCGCTGCAAGGGCCCTAAGCTTAACATTATGGACGGCATCGTGGCCATGGAGGGCAATGGTCCGGGGGCAGGGGACCCTGCAGAGATGAATGTGCTGCTGTTTTCTGCTGATCCTGTGGCGCTGGATACCGTATTCTGCTGGCTTGTGGATCTTGATCCCAAGCTGGTCCCCACCAATCTTCAGTGCGCCAGCATGGGCGTGGGAACCTTTAAGGAAGAGGAGATTGAAGTCTTTCTGGATGGCGAGGCTGTAACAAGAGAGCGGCTGGTGAAGCTGCTCGGAAATCCCGGCTTCAATGTGGACCGGGGCGCGGGAAGCAGGACCCTTTTCACCGTGAGTCTGGCTCTTCTGTCGCGATTTAGCAACAGACCTCACATCGATGCATCAAAATGCATCAGCTGCGGCCTCTGCGCAGAGCACTGCCCTGTGGACGGCGGCGCTCTCAGCTTTGAAAACGGCAGGTCAAAGCCTCCGGTCTACGATTATAAGAAATGCATAGGCTGCTTCTGCTGTCAGGAGATATGCCCCAGAAACGCAATTTATGTAGGGAGAAAGCCATCTTCAAAGCGGAAAAGCTGACGATCTGCTATAAAAAAATGGAAAACCGCATGATAAATAGTTCACAAAATGCTTTAATGTGATATAATAGCTATGTATAATTTTGGCCCTTGAAAGGAGGCCCACAATGGAAAAAAGAATCATAGCAATAGGCAGAGAATTCGGAAGCGGCGGCCGCGAAGTAGGCACCATGCTTGCAAAAGCGCTTGACATCCCCTTCTACGACAAGGAACTCCTGAAGCGAGTTGCTCAGGAAGGCGATTTCCACGAAAAGTTCCTGGAGACTCACGAAGAGACAGCTCCTACCATCGCCATTGCGTCCTTTGACAGAAATCTGATGGATAATTTCTATCAGCCCTCATTCTCTGATTCTATATTCGTAGAGCAGTCAAATGTTATCAGAGACATAGCCGCAGAAGGCCCCTGCGTTATCGTAGGCCGCTGCGCAGACTATATACTCAGGGAGGAACCCATCCTGAGAGTATTCATGTATGCTGACATGCCCTACAAGATCTCCAGAAAGCACGCCGTTGCTCCGGAGAAGGCAGATTACACCGATGAAGAGATGGAGAAATACATCCGCAAGGTGGAGAAAGCCCGCCGTAAGTACTACGAGCACTACACAGGCCAGAAGTGGGGCCTTGCAGACAACTACGATCTCTGCATCAACACCAGCAAGATCGGCAGCGAAGGCGCGCTCAAGGTAATACTCGACTATCTGGAGAGCTATAAATAGAGCTTCATCGTTACAAACAGCAATCAGCGCAGGGACCGGGCGTCCCTGCGCTTTTATTTACAGTGCTTCCTGTTTCGGCCTCTTTAAAGAACAGTCCTCTTTCAGCCTCTTTATAGAACCGTCCTCCGATTTTTTTGCATCATTAATTCACAAACGAAATTCGGATTATTTGCTTTTTTCTCTCGACTTATATGTCCATTTAGGCTAAAATATAGTGTTACATTTTGGGGCAGATCGGGCTCCGTAAAAATGGTGAGAAAATGAAGCGATTTCACAGAATTCTTATATTATCACTGGCGTTGCTTTTGATGGCAGGCATCTGCGCATACGGGGCTGACGAAAGGGCGGCTTTAAGCGCCGAGGGCTTCGGCAAGCCTGCATCCCTGAGGGATGGCTCCAGAGATACATACACCCAGGCGCAGGAAAGCAACAAGGTGACTCTTACTGCTGAGAACGGCATCGTTTCCGTCTATGTGGAGTTTGACCGGCTGCCTGCGGGAGGCTGGACCATCAGGGACCCGGAGAGCGGGAAGAGCGCAGACTGCGGAGGGAATGAGTTCCTCCACGACTTTGCAGATGTTCAGGCTCTGCTTGGGACCGCTCCCAAAACGCTGGAGCTGAGCTTTGCCCAGGGGGCTTACATAAGCGAGGTCTACGGCTTTTCCGGACAGACGCCCGACTGGGTGCAGCGCTGGGAGCCGGAGCTGGAAGAGGCGGATCTGATGCTGCTTACCACCCACTCCGATGACGAGCAGCTCTTCTTTGCCGGAGTGCTTCCCTACTACGCCATCGAGCGGGGCTACAAGGTCCAGGTGGTGTACTTTATACAGCACTTCAGCCGCGGAAACAGCAGAGACCACACAAGGCCCCACGAACAGCTGGACGGCCTCTGGACCGTGGGCATCAGGAATTACCCCCATATCTCCGAGTTCCCGGATATCTACGCAGAGGGCAAGGACAGAGAAGCCGTGCTTGGCAAGATACTGGCAAACTTCGCTCCTTACGGTTATGACTACGAGGATTTCCTGAGCTACAGCGTGGAGATGCTTAGGCGCTTCAAGCCACTGGTCGTGGTGGATCACGACCTGAACGGCGAGTACGGGCACGGGGCTCATGTGCTCAACTCAGCGACTATCTGCGATGCCATAGAGCTTGCTGATGATCCATCCAGCTATCCCGAAAGCGCCGAAAAATACGGGCTCTGGAAGCCTGAGAAGCTCTATCTGCATCTCTACGACGAGGATCCCATAGTAATGGACTGGGACACCCCATATGAAAGCATGGGCGGCAAGACCCCCTTCCAGATGACGCAGGAAGGCTTCCGCTGCCACAAGAGCCAGCACTGGACCTGGTTCTACAGGTGGATCTACGGAACTGGCGGCGCGCCTATCACAAAGGCCAGTCAGATCAAGACCTACAGTCCCTGCAATTACGGGCTCTGGTACAGCTCCGTCGGCAAGGATGTCAAGGGCGGAGACTTCTTCGAAAACGTCATGAGCTATGCAGAAAAGAAGGCTGAAGCCGAAAGGATAGCCGCCGAGGAAGCTGCAAGAAAGGCTGCTGAAGAAGAAGCGGCAAGAAAAAAGGCCGAGGAAGAGGAAAAGGCAAGGCTCGAGGCCGAGAGACAGGCTGAAGAGGCTGCCAGGGCAGCAAAGGCCGCAAGGACAAGGCATATCCTTACAGTTGGGATCATCGCTGCTGTCGTTCTGATACTTGCGGCGCTCATACTCACAAGAAAAAAGCCAAGAGGGAGAAGATATCGTGGCTAGAAAAAAATCGCATTTCGGAACTTTTTATTTTATATATGTGCTGATACTGGCGCTGGCTGTCACGGGCCTGAGCTTTTATATGCGCAGCATTCTGAAAGAATTTGAGGCAGCCCAGCCGGAGCTCGCTGCGCAGCAGGCCATGGAGGAGCTGCTGCAGCAGGCTTCCCAGACGGAATTCGCCGAAAAGCACGGTCTGAACGGACTGAACTACAGCAGATTCGAAAAGGATCTGAACCCGGGCAAGACCTATTTCAGAGTGTTGGGGGATGAAGAAGCCGAGTGCATCAAGAGCAATCAGCCCCACGAGGAGGATGAACTTTTCTTCGATGTTCAGTATAAGGGCTTTGCTCTGGGCAAGATAAAGCTCAGATCTGTGGGCGACCTCATAACCAAGCTGGGCATCTTCAGCTACCGCAACTGGGAGATCGTCAGCGTGGAGCCGGTGTTCGAGGCAAAAGACTATAGTCTGACCCTTCCAAAGGGCTTCACGGCCAGCCTTAACGGCGTGGAGATTGGTCCGGACGAGCTTAAAAACAGCACCGGAAACAGCGATAATTACGAGATCAAAGGCCTGTATTTCTACCCCCAGATGGAGATAAAAAGCCCTGAGGGAGAAAGCATAGGCTACAATGTCAAGAGCGCCCGCATCATACCGGACGTCTACAATTACAGCCTGACCCTTCCCGCTGCTCTTGACCTGACCCTCAACGGGACGCCTCTGCAGGGCGAGGTACTTGCCAGCGGAATGGTCCGCTACGATGTGGTCAGCATTCAGAAACCCGAGCTGGTGATTGCAGACCACTACGGCAACAGCATAAATTACGAGGGCGGTTCCAAACTGCCCATGACCTTCGCTGACATTACGGTGCCCCAGACCTACAGCGTCAGCGTGGATGGCAGGGTGCCCGCTGCAGGCGACGTGCTGCTCTCTGAAAACCCCGAGATCTCAAGCTTCAGGGACTTCGCGAAGGATGTGCCCATGCTCACCAGCTACAAGATAGCCATCTTAAAGGATGACGCACCGCTGGAGGTAAAGGACGGAAACGGCGCGGCGGTGGAGATGGAGCCCGGACTGCACAGCTACGACTTCAGCATTTCAAAGGGGAGCGACGTGATCCCTGCAGAGATCAGCTCTGCGGTCAATGTGCTGGAAGTGGCTCATAACTGGAGTCTCTTCCTGACTCAGGACCTGAGCTTTGCCAAGCTGTCGCCCTCCATGCTGAACGGCACCAGCCAGTACAGCTACGCAAAAACCTATGCCACAAGCATAGACAGAGCCTTTACCAGCAAGCATGTGCTAAAGAATCCGGTCTTCACGAATGACAGCGTACGGAATTTCAGGCGGCTGAGCGACACGGTATTCTCCGTGGACATAAGCTTTGAAAAGAACATGCATCTGGCCAACGGGCTGGACGTGGCGGACCCAATCAACGACAGATTCTATTTCATCTACTTTGATGATACCGATAACGGAAAGAACGACCCGGCCTGGAAATGGGCTGCGATGCAGGAAATATTAGCGGGGGAGGAGTAAAATGAGTACTGAAACAAATACCGAAAAAAGTACATATATATCCAACGCCGCCAACAGAAGGGCAAAGCGTTACAAGAAATATTCCAAGGGCAGAAAGTTCGGGAGAGGCCTGGGCAAGGTCCTGCTTGTGATCCTGACCTTCCTTCTTGCCGTGGTGCTGGCCCTTGGCATCACAATCAAGATGATCTGCTCCGACACATTCCCCTCGGCTCAGAAGATGTTCGTCACCACTGTTCTGGAAAGCGGTCAGCTGAAGTTTCTGGCAGGGCTCTTCCTGTCGCCCGAGCAGGTGCAGGCCATAGTGGACGAAAACTCCATGAAGGAGCTGAATGCGGAGGTCAATACGGACCTGATCAGCTTCGACAACAGCACCAATACGGATCAGAAGGACATAGAGGTGGAGGAGGTGGCAGGCGCCACATTCACCGGGACCATGATGATAATCAAGGACCCCTCCAGGCTCAGCGTGGCCAGCATCTACCCCTGGAAGGCTCAGGGCATTCCTCTTGAAGAGCTCTGCAAAAATGACGGAGCTATCGCAGGCATCAACGGAGGCCTCTACAACTCTCACAACAATTCCGGCGGCAACCCCTACGGAGTGCTGGTCAGCCGGGGCGAGATCCAGTACAACAAGCCCTGGGAGTGGCCGGGACTGGTGCTGATAGGCTTTACAGAGGACAATATCCTGGAGATCATAGACATCAACGGCTATAAGCAGGACCAGGTGGAGGCTCTTGTGAAGGAGCGTAAGATACGCGATGCTGTGACCTTCCAGGAGGAGGCCAGCGACGCCAACAACCACTTCGTTCAGCTGATAATCAACGGCGAGAGCCGCGAGATGAATGGCCAGGGCAGCGGCCTCAACCCCAGGACCGCCATAGGCCAGAGGGCTGACGGCTCGGTGCTGCTCTTCGTTACCGACGGACGCGGCAAGGCAGGCCATCTGGGCGCCTCCAGCGGAGACCTGATCTCCGTCATGGAGCAGTACGGTGCAGTGAATGCTGCCAATCTGGACGGCGGAAGCTCCTCCTGCATGTGGTACAACGGAGAATACCTTATGACCTCCGTCACCTTCTACTACAGCAACTCATCCTGGAAGCTTCCCGCAGGCTTCGTGGTGCACTAGCAAAGGCTGTCGGCACCGCCTGCCATAAAAGATTCACGGCCTGGATTTTGCAGGATTCAGCGTGATAATACAATAAAACTTTAACAAGCTCCGTTTATGTGCTAATATTTAGCTGTAAATGGGGCTTTTTAATGCGGAATGATACGCAGAAAGGCCCGGTATCTAAGAGGAATACGGTCATGAAAAAGTATATAAAGGCAGCGGCTCTGCTGCTGGCCTTGACTATGGTTTTGGGCCTTGCAGGCTGCGGAAAAAAGGAAGAGCCGGTAGTTATGAGCAGTCCCGGAGGACTGTATAAGCTGGATAAAAACGGCGAGGCCATCATAGACGATGTGGATCTTAGCGCATTAGGACTGTATGAAGCCAATAAGGACAGCCTGAGCCCTGCGGAGGACAACGCGAGAGTCTTCTACGAGATCTTCGTGGGTTCCTTCTCCGACTCCAACGGAGACGGCATCGGGGACCTTAAAGGCATCATAAACCGCCTGGACTACCTGAACGACGGGGATCCCAAGTCCGGCAAAAGCCTCGGGATCGAGGGCATCTGGCTCACGCCGATCTTCACATCCAGGAGCTATCACAAATACGATGTGAACGACTATTACGAGATCGACCCTGAGTTCGGGACCATGGAGGACCTGAAAGCCCTGATCGAGGGCTGTCACCAGAGGGGCATCAAGCTGATCCTCGACCTGGTCATCAACCACACCGGGAGTTCAAATCCCTGGTACCTGTCATTTATAAAGGCACACAGAAGCGAAGACAAAAACGATCTCTACTACGATTTCTACAGCTACTACCGGCAGGGCTCAGAGGTCCCCGCAGGAAAGAGCTTTACGCAGATCGCAGGCACGGATGTCTATGTTGAATGCAATTTCGACAGCAGCATGCCGGAGCTGAACTACGACGATGCAGATGTGCGCCGGGCGGTGCTGGATGTGGCTAAATACTACCTTGATCTTGGCATTGACGGCTTCCGCTTCGATGCCGCCAAGTACCTGTACTTCGGCGAGACCCAGAAGAATGTGGACTTCTGGAAGTGGTATATCGCGGAGCTGAAAAAGATCAAACCTGACATCTATACCGTAGCCGAGGTCTGGGACAGCGACAGCACCACCGACAAGTATTTCGAAGCCCTGAACTGCTTCAACTTCTCCATGTGCCAGACCAACGGCATGATAGCCGATGTGGCCAAGGCGGGGGACGCCAACAGGCTCACAAATTACGTTGAGCAGTACGTCAATAATATGAAGAAGCTCAGAGACGACGCCATGATACTGCCTTTCATATCCAATCACGACATGGACAGGGCGGCGGGCTATCTGACACCGGCCACCTGGAATGCCCAGTTTGCGGCTAACCTTTACATTCTGGGCCCCGGATCCCCCTTCATCTATTATGGTGAGGAGATAGGACTCAGAGGTTCCAGAGGCGGCGAGCAGACCGATGCAAACCGCAGGCTGCACATGCTCTGGGGCGACGGCGACAGCGTCAAAGACCCGGAGGGCAGCACCTATTCGGCGGACAATCAGCTGAAGGATGGCGTGGACGTGCAGAAAGCAGCGGACGACAGCCTTCTGAATTACTACAAGAAGCTGATAATGATAAGAACTGCTAATCCCGAGATCGCAAGAGGCACGTACAAGGCTGTAAAGCTCAGCGATACCAAGGTCTCCGGCTTCATCTCCAGCTGGAAGGACAGTAGCGTGCTGGTGCTTCACAATCCGTCGAACAGCGCAAAAACAGTGGATCTGTCAGCGATTGGCAGCGGCAGCTTTACGGTTCTTAAGAACTTTATAGGAGAAGGCGGCGCCTCGGTGGAGGGCAGCACTCTTACCCTGGACAGCCATACCAGCTGCGTGCTCAGAAAACCCGGAGCCGTATTTGCAGGCGGAAACTAAAGAATCAAACAAATCACGATAAATGGAGTTTTACAGCAGCGAGGAGATCAAGGCTCAGAGGAGCATAAGAGAAGGGTATAAGAAGGCGGCATGGGCGGTGAGCGCGCTGGCCGCCTTGTTTTGCGTGATTCTTTTCCTGCGCGTAAACCCTCTGAACGAGGGCCGCTTCCGCATCATGGCCTGCATCGCCGCAAGCCTTGCGGGCTGCTTCGACATCTACGTGGCCAGCTTCATAATGCCCTATCTCAGGCCTAAAACCGATGACAAGACCTTAGGCCGCAGGATCCTCCGGGTCCTCTCGAACATCCTTCACCAGACCCACATGTACGCCATCTGCATCATCGTTTTGTCCCTAATAATATCCTTCATCTTCAACGCCCTGACGGACGCATCAGCCGAAAAAAAGATCGAGATCTACATAGACGCGCCGAAGATCGACGAGGCTCAGCTGGAGTACGAACTGGACAAGGAGCTGCCGGAGGGCATAAAGCTGGTCAAGGTC
>JAEEGL012926077.1_pt1 | contig 56274 bp, 30 predicted proteins | sample 9134231 | NCBI WGS metagenome assembly JAEEGL01 (sample SAMN16246548, study PRJNA631951) | gut metagenome | biome: gut microbiome; feature: rumen; material: fiber-attached | host: Bos | place: Iran: Karaj | collected 2018-10
CCGTGGGAACCAACGATCTGGATCTGGCTTACGGTGACATCACAGCTCTTGTGGCCAACGGCATTGAACGGATCGAGAAGAAGGACGACGGCAGCACCGTCACCTACTATCTGAACGGCGATATCTATACCGTCCTGGGCAGCAACTGGCTGTGGCAGTACGCTTCAAAGGAAACCAATGCAGACTTCTTCACCAGACGCTATACTGCATCTTCCGAGGAGTACGAAGATCACTACTGGGACGGCACGGTGGTCATCACCAATCCCGTCTTCGAGAAGAAGACCTACCCGGAAGGCCTCGGTGAGATCAGTGAGATCTACAAGGATCTGGCCACCGGTCAGGTAACCACCAACTACTTCAACGGCGACAAGCTGGTGGAGGAGGCTGACGGTTCCTACTACATGGTATACGCGGACGGAACCTACCAGCAGAAATTCTCCAATGGAGCCGTCCATACCTGGAAGTACCGTACAAAGACCGATGAGGATGGAACCGAGACACAGACCCTGATCATGAACATCTGGAAGAATTCCAAGGGCTGGTACATCACTCCTGCGGAGGGCCAGGGACATCCGATCTTTGGATATGACTCCGAGGGAGAAAAAGCCTGCTTCGAAGAAGTCTATGAAGCAGTGCAGGGCTCCAGTGATATGAAGGGTCATGCTTACCTCACCAACCACAGTGTAAATCCCGTCACCGGAAAGAACACTACCTATCCGGAGCCCGTCTGGTACACCCTCTACGAGGATGGCTCCGAAGCGATCCTCCGCAAGGATGGATTCCACATCTATTACGGAGTGAAGGACGGAAAATCCGTCCTGACAGGGATGGATCTGGATTCCCTGGTGGACATGAAGTCTGTGACAAGTGTAGATATGTTTGAAAATCCCAACGGAGAGATTTACCTTCCTCAGTTGGATCAGCATATCCCCTGCCAGTACTGTGTAGTCCTGACATTAGGTTCTTCGGGAACTTTGCGCGAAGTTTATGCTCTGGACCTGAATGGTGATCTGAGGATCTATCATGTCATGAACCTGTGGGTGGATCATGTCATCAATACTCAGGCAGCTAAGACGGACGTTATGAAAGATGCCTACGTAAGGGACCCCTTCAAGGATCTTCGAAAGAAATCCTCCAGTCCCACCGTGAATTTCAAGCTGGGAATGACGGTGGAATACACCTCCGGGTATTGGACCTATCAGAGGATGGGTATCGTTCCGGAGGATCCCGAACAGCCGGTGGGGGCAAATACGGCAGCGCTGATCGCCCAAACTGACCGCAATTCACCGAAATACCTTAGCGCCGTAACAGAGCCCCAGTATCTCTGGGTCGCTTACGGCCCCAGATACAGCAATGAGTGGCCCAATACGCCGCACACCTTCATTGCCAAAGCAGCTGTTCGGAAAGTAATGGCAAGATATTCGGCTGCCTGGTTAGACCAGGAAAAGCCGGGAACAGAGCTGTTGATGTCTGTGGAAGATGGATATGGGACTTCCCGACTGGTCAACCTTTGTGACTACATAAACTCGGAAACCGATAGGCTTATGGAAATATATTCTTCTCCCAGTGCAGTACGGGGAGTGTATGAACAGTTCAACATTTTCTACCACACCCAAAAGCAGCAATGTCCGTTGACACAGCCAGGCCTCAATGACTGGGATGACATCATGAAGGCTGCAGGGAAGGGCGAGTGGCATTACAGTGACTAATGACTTTTAGGATATTGACCAGCGAGGTAACACTATGAATGAACAGATCCTAAAGAGGGAACTGAGAAAGGAAAAAGGCAAATGGGCAGTGCGTTACGGCATGCAACTGCTGGTGCGCACCGGTGCCCTGATGCTGGCGATCCTGATGGTGGCGGGCATGCTGGGACTTTTACAGCACGCTTCCACATCCATGGCAGCCGGGAATTTCCGCACCAACAACGGTGTCTACATGCTGAAAGTAGAGACCGGAGCCGGTGCGGGAGATACGGTTCTGTTCATTGGTGTCCGCTACCTGGATCGCGCCGGAGTCAAACATACGCATTACCTCTATCCCCATGAGGGCAGCCTCACGGAGGGCTTTGACATCTCGCCTTACGCTACCGGCATGAACAACCGCCTGGATATCGTAAAACAGATTTCCAACTATAAGCCAGACGGAGCGGGCATAGGCAATGGTCTGAAGGCCAATTCCACAGACTATTACGTGTTCTCTCCCAGATTTTCCTTTGATAAGCTGGAAGGCATCGATGTCTTCATGTCCTACCCCAAGGAGTTCGACGATGTGAAGGGTCAGGCCCTCACGGACGATCAGAAGCAGCAGAAGGCGAACGCCAAAGCTTCCACAGCAGCCACCAGCCTCACCTGGACCTGCAACGGCATGTACTTCTATCGTGTGGACGAGATTTACTCCGTCGATATGGAAGGCTTCTATTCCGCGAACCAGTTCGTGTCCTTCCGCGGCGAGGTTATCGGCTACACCAACCAGAGCAGCGTGGACTTCAACCTGGCGCGCTCCGATCGCATGTTCCGGATCAGCGCGTTGGATGCCAATGGTCAGAAGAAGGATCCCATCGGTTACGATGGCATGAGCCTGACCACCCCGGCCACGCCGGTTCCTTTTGACAGTAAGGATTGTACCTATACCTTCAAATTTGACTTTGCCGATGTCTACGGCGCAGGCGTGGAATCCGACACTTCTCTCTACGGAGCCGGCGGATTGAAGGGCCCTGTCGAGGCTATGGGCATGTCCATCACTTACGTCGATAACATCGGTAAGACCCGTATCGTCAAGGTTCCCGTGGTCACCAGTGCACTGGCATACGCCGTGGAAAAGGGACTGGTGGATTCCTCCCTGAACGTGGTGGGTGCCGGTCAGCAGGGCGACAGCCTCATCGTCCCCGTAAGACTTCCCGAGCTGCAGCGCTTCACCCGGATCGAGATGGAAGTGGGAGCCAACGCGGCCTCCGTCGCATCCATCACCTTTGCATCCGGCAATGCATCACAGGCGCAGAAAGAGCGTGGAGAGCTCCTGTCCAGCGACTTTATCCGCCTCGCCGGTATGCAGATCTACAGGGGAGAGCTGGCCGTTACCGGCAGCAGCAACCCGGCGGAACTGGACCTTCAGGTATCTGCGGGCCAGAACCCCATGTATTACTTTACCTCCGCAACCAAGGACGGCGTTCTGATCCAGCCCGGACGTACCGAGCTCTGGAGCCGTCTGAATAACTACTATATTGGCGACAGCCTCACGCCTCCCGAGACCAAGGGTACGTACCTTGTGGTGGTCCGGACCGACGATATGGACCTGGCAGGTACCACATCTCCTGTGTCCATCGCCCTGAAGTATGATGCAGTGGACGGCACCGCGAAGACCACACCTACCTATAATCTGGCGGATCTTGCCCTGAATTACTACGGTTTCTGGCCGGGAAAAAACAGTACCACGGAATCCGTGGGATATGCGGCCGGCATGAGCCCCGGCGGTGAGATGGTCTTCACCATGAACGTGTCGGACGTGAACCGCTTTACGGGCATCAATCTGTCCATGCCGGCAGGCTCCAATGACGACTGGCAGATGAAGGAACTCGTCATCTACGACACCACCGAGATCGGACCCAGAGTCGCACAGTGGGGCGAATATAAGGGACTGTCGGACCGTATTTACAGCCGCAGCTACAGTGCAAATGATTTCAATGTAGTGGCAAGATTCCCCGTGGAGACGGTGGAGATAAACGAGAACGGCGAAGAGGTACGGGTTTCCGCATCCCTCCTTCTCACCGGAAAGAGCAATTCCAAGGAGATCAAGATCGAGCCCAGAGCCAGCCGTTCCGTGGTCCAGGAGACCGAGGATCTGGATTGGGCATCCATGCTTTACAACATGTCCTACGCGGATACCAAGAAGGATCTGCAGTTCAGCCGGAACAAATATACCTACGAGATATCCGTCAAGGTGGCGGGTAACGACCAGGCCTACACCACCGGCAGCGACGGAGATACAGGTTCAAAGAACCTGTTCTACTTCCAGCTGGTCTTCGAATACGGCACCAGCTCCTATGTATTATCCAACCAGCAGCTGTCTTCGGACCGGTTCCGGGCGGGCATGACGGAGAGCTTCTACATCTCCACCAACCGTGATTTCGGTAATGTCACCGCAGTCAATATTATCCCCGGTGACAACTCGGACGGTGACGGCGACAACCAGTACTATCTGGATAAGCTGAATATCGAGAACATCAAGATCGCGAAGCTGAGTAGCTCCAATACCGTCCAGACCTGGAAGATCGACAAGGTGGGCTGGGTGGACATCAACTACATCGACAACGCTCAGCAGGCCAGCCTGAGAGGCCGCCCGGCACGCTATGAGAGCGATCTGGCGAAGACCTATAAGGTCACCAGCATGGGTTACGAAGCCCAGTTCATGGTAGCCATCAAGACCGGTCCTTACGCACCGGCGGACGGAATCCTGGTGGACGATTACGCACAGCTCTCCGGTGCTGTCACCGGAACCCTGACCTACAAGAGCGGTGATGAGATCAAGACTACCAGCTTTGATATCATCAAAGCGATCTACGAATATGCCGAGCAGAACGCCATGTACTATGACAGCGGTCTCGCCATCGGCAGAGGAAGACCGGACACCAGTTATATGTTCCGGGCGAACCATACAGACCGGTTCTATGTCCGGGTACCCGACGTGACCAGTGTCAGCTCCCTGATCATCGGCGTCAGCGCCGAGATGGCCACCAGATGGGATATCCAGAATGTTCAGGTCTACCAGGTGGAGGGACAGGGATCTCTGGCCCAGTCCATCGACAAGGAATACGTAAATACGCAGGAACTCACCTTCCTGACGGAAGCACTGAGCATCTCCACCGGTGTCCTCCAGACCTTCGGACCCGAGATGCCGACCCAGATCGTCGGTGCCGAGCAGGAGCGCACCATCCGCTTCGCGGACAACGAGATCCAGGCAACACAGGTGGGAACCGACTGGGCTTCCGCTGTAACGGCGGCACCCACCAGCAAGAACGATACCCTGAACCTCTATGTCTATCTGAAAGGCAAAGCAACGGAAGGCTATAGCCTTGACGCAAAGCTCTGGTGGCACAGTGGCACGACCCAGCAGATCCGCAGAGAGGCTCTGAGCGGACTGACCAAGGGCGAATCCGGCGATATGTTCTATATCCTGGACATCCCCGCCACCGGTGTGGACGCGGTACAGGCTCTGCACCTGACGGCCAACGGCCCCAAGACTTATACCGACATGCTGGATTACGCAGTCGTACAGCACGTACGTGACGGCGTGACCATGGACAATACCTACTTCAACCTGAACGGACTGTCACTGGCAGGAATGTACAGTGCGGTGACACCCAACGGCAATCTGTACGATGTACAGCCGGATCGCCAGGTGGTCTACCTCCAGATCGGTGAAGTGGGAGAGAGCTTCGAGCTGAACCGAGGCCAGGACGACATCATGGTGGCTCTGAATTATCGGTCCCAGAACGATGTGACAGGCGGAAATTCGGCAACCTTCTCCACGGTTTACAGTTACGTGGCAGATGTACAGAAGAAGGGAAGCTATGATAAGGCATACACCACCATCTCGCCCGGCATGGTCATCGAGATTCCGTTTGATGAACCGTACATTCAGGACATCACGGGCATCGAGATCCTCGGTGTCGGCAAGGGCATCGGCCTGACGGTGGATTGCGCAGCCATCAATATCGTGAACCGTAAGACGGATGAGAGTAAGCGCTGGATCAGTTTTGCCAGCGGTGCAATGCTCGCCAAGACACCCAAGGAACTGGTGACCACCGATACGGAAGTCTCTCTGGTGGATATGACCTTCCGGACCTCAGTGGATGCTCAGATCACCACCACGGGCATGATGCCGAAGATCCTGCTGAACGTCAACTACATCAACTACCGTACCGGTCTGCAGGAGACTATGGGTCTGGGTGATGCAAACCTGTATCTGAGAAGCGGATCCTTCCGCAACGGTGAGAACGGCGATACCGGCACCATCCGGTTTATGATCAAGGGTGCAAATACCCTTCGGTCTGTGGGAGTCACCCCGCTGTCCGGAATGGACGCAGTGGATGCACACTGGGGCGTGATCAGCACATCCGCAACCATGTTGGGACATGCAAATGCACTGGATTCCGACACCCAGGACACCGGACCTGCAGTCGTGAAGACTTACAACAATCCGGATGTCAACAAGCTGATCGTGCAGGGTACGCCTTACACCATCAACCTCAGTTCCATTTATGTAAGTGCCAAGGCATACGCTTACAACGAGACGACGAAGATCAACGATACCGCTCAGACTCCTGAGAACGGATCGGCGACCATCTCCGTACCTTCCGGAACACCGGTAACCATTTATCCTACCGTCACGGGCAGCCTGTACGGCAATCTCTACAATGTGACAGCAGTGAAGAATGTCTCCGGAGAGGCAGGTTACACGGTGAGCTGCTTCAAGAACGATGGCCAGAAGATCACCTTCGAGACGCCGAAGAACACCTCTTCCGAGGTGGTGAGCTACACAGTGACCATCAGCTCTTACGAGTATCCGACCATCGGCTGTACCCTCATCATCAATGTAGAGGGTACCGGCGAGGATGAGGCGAACCAGCAGAAAGCACTGGAAGATGCAACAGAGAAGCTGAGGGAAGCGACGGAAGGACTGAAGAACAGAGAAAGCGTCTCTGACAACAATTAATCAAATGCCCGTTCCGGCCGGGGGACCGGCCGGAACGGAAGATACGAATCCACCTAAGCAAAGGGGGCATCTCGGTGAAAAAGTTTCTGGATAAGATCAAAGATTTCTTTTCAGGTCTGATGAAGAAAAACTGGGTACTTTACCTGATCCTGGCTGTATTTGGAGCAGGTATCATCGGTCTGCTCATTCGAAGCCTCATCGGCGGATTCTCAGACATTATGGCAGGCGGTCAGTTTGAATTCCGGATATCCTATCTGGCCAGTCCCCTCACCTGGGGCATCGGATTCGGACTCATCCTGATCCTGATCCTGTTCATGAACATTAACGATGGGTTCTCAGGGTTCAATAAGCTCTTCGGAAGTACGGATACCGACAAGGGCGATGTGACAAAGAGCGTGCTGGAGAACAGCCGCTTCCTGACAGAAAAAGAAAGAGACAAATATTTTCCCGGCTGTGATTATCCCGATCTGGACGCCCGCAAGGGCCCCAAAAATGACGGAATCCCGGTCCGGGCTATTGTTGATAAAAAAGGTAATTTCCACATTAACTTCCTGAACGGTGCACACAGCCTCGTCATCGGTGCTACCGGTTCCGGTAAGACCACCACCTTCATCAACCCCATGATCCAGCTTCTGGCAGCCACCAGCTGCGGCAGCTCCATGATCATGACGGACCCCAAGGGAGAGCTTTTCGATCTCCACTCCGCATTCCTCAAGGAGCGCGGCTATGATGTGTATGTCCTGGATCTGAGAGATACCTACTCATCCTCCCGCTGGAACCCGCTGGATTCCATCTGGGACGCATACCAGCTCTACCAGGAGACCGGTAAGAACATCATCATCCACCGGGACTCCATGGATAAGTATCCCGACCTGAAGCGTGTGGACGGCGATGCCCCGGAGGGAGAGGTCTGGGCGGAATATGAGGGCAAGGCCTACGCCGACCTCTATCATTGCCAGGAAGAAGTCTCCGTGGCAAAGCAGAAGATCTACGACGAGATGTACGAGGATCTGAACGACCTGATCTCCGGTATCTGCCCCATCACCAACGAAAAAGACCCTCTGTGGGAGAAGGGTGCAAGATCCATCGTCCTGGCCACCTGTCTCGCCATGCTGGAGGACAGCACGGATGAGCGGCTGGGCATGACCAAGGATAAGTTCAATTTCTTCAACCTGAACAAGATCCTCACCAATTCCGACGACAATTACAAGCTGGTGAAGGACTACTTCGCAGGACGCAGCAACCTGTCCCAGGCAGTGACTCTGTCCCGTCAGGTGCTGGCAGCGGCAGACCAGACCATGTCCTCCTACATGTCCATCACCTTCGATAAGCTGTCCCTCTTCAACGACCGCGGAATCTGCGGCCTGACCTCCGCCACCGACATCCATGCGGAGATGTTTGCGGAGCGGCCCACTGCACTGTTCATGAAGATCCCCGACGAGAAGGACACCCGTCACGGACTGGCTTCCCTGTTCGTCCTGTCCATGTACAAGGCGCTGATCAAGGTAGCATCCGCAAGAGAAGACCTGTCCCTTCCCAGAAACGTGTATTTCATCCTCGATGAGTTCGGTAACATGCCGAAGATCGAGAAATTCGACAAGATGATCACCGTAGGACGTTCCAGAAAGATCTGGTTCAACATGGTGGTCCAGTCCTATTCCCAGCTGAACAATATCTACGGCGAGAGCGTCGCAGATGTGGTCAAATCCAACTGTGGTATGAAGATGTTCATCGGATCCAACGATATCGGAACCTGTAAGGAGTTCTCGGAGCTCTGCGGCAACAAGTCCGTACGGACCACCTCCACCTCCTCCAGTACCGGTTCCAAGGAAGGCGATGTGAACGTCTCCAACCAGATCCAGAACAGACCGCTGATCTATCCCAGCGAGCTGCAGAAGCTGAACAACAAGGAGAGCACCGGCAACGCCATCATCGTTACCTTCGGTAACTACCCTCTGATGACGAAGTACACGCCCAGCTACCTGTGCAAGTATTACAAGTTCGGCCGCATGGATATGGACGAGATCCGGTCTCACGTATTCAACGCCGACAGAGCATACTACGATATCGCAAAGCGCAACGAGATCGTCCTCGGAGCAGGTTGATTTCAGGAGGAACTATGAAAAAACGGAAAAGTTCTTATCTTCTCGGTGCAACCTTTGCCACCCTGTTTCTGGTGTTATTGTTAAACACACCCGTAAGAGCATTTGATATCGATTCCGATTACAGCGGAGTGGTGGACACTTATACCGGTGAGGCGGTAGGAGATAATACGACCGTCTCCATGGCAGACCGGGTCTTCCTGGACACCAATGTATCCTACGACCGGTCCAATAAGATGTTTATCTACACCGTCACCGGTCTGGGAAGCGAAGTGGGAATTTCCGTCTGCGACGGTATGTATACCACCGAAGCGGTCCGGATCACCATGCCGGTGGAAGTGATGTACGGATTGTATCGGGACGGTGAGCAGATCGATCTCACCAGCGGAGAGGCCATCAGTACTCCCGGCTCCTACGTACTGGATCTGTCCCCCTCGGCTACCACCACTCAGCAGGTGCGATTCACGATCCTTTCCAGCGTCACCGGTAAGATCAGCGAATATCGGATGCCCAGTTATTTCGCAGCATCGGAAGCATTGCTGAACGATGAGCCGATTTCCTTCACCGGCGGTGTCATCCCCATGGATATTGAGGGACGGTACAAGATCACCTACTACTGCCAGCCTACGGGCGTGGGCTACACCCTCAGCGTCATCACGGATCACACCCCTCCGGAACTGGCACTGGAGAACGTTATTGACGGAGTGGCAAAAGGACCGGTATCTCTGGAGGATGCGGAGCCGGATTCCACCCTCGGCATCGTTCTGAACAATGAGCCCATCAAGGCGAAAAAGAAGCTGACGGAGAGCGGAAGCTATACCGTTACCATCACCGATGCGGCCGGCAATTCCAATATCTATAATTTCCGGATCCAGGTGTACTTCAACGCCAGCGCCTGGACCTTCCTGGGAATCCTGATCGGTCTCATTGTGATCATAACCGTTTACATCATCGTATCCAGAAAGAACTTGCGAGTCCGTTAAGCAGCAAAGACAGGAGAAGCTTATGTTTGATATCGGATCATTAGTGGAATCCATAGGCGATACCATAAAAGAAGCCATATTGAATATGATCGGTACTCTGCTGTACTACATCACCATTGCGTTGATGTGGATCATTTCGATCCTGCAGCAGCTGTTCGACGTCTTTTCCGGACAGACCAAGGTCAAGTATGACGGCGATTACAAGTACCTGACCACCGTTTTCCTGGAGAATCAGAGCGTCAAGAATGTGTACTGGGGTATGGCTCTCCTTGGCATGCTGTTTGTATTTGTTTTTGGTCTCATAGCGGTGATCCGCAAGACCTTCGACCTCAGCGACAAGCATGCGAACCAGTCCCTGGGCAGTATTCTGGGTTCCATGTTCAAGGCGATCTTTACCATGCTGATCATCGGTGTCTCCATGAACATGATCCTGGATCTGACGAATGTGGTCATCAGCCGTATCAGCTACATTTTCGACAATGCGGACTCCATGCATATGGAGCGGGAATTTACCTTCACGCCGGAGCAGTTTGCAACCATGGCCCGAATATACCAGACCATCGGTAACTACTCCCTGAACCCGTCCTACAACAACCGGTACAACCTGAACAAGTGCTATAACGAGATCCGTTCGGATCTGCAATGGCTGGCAGACGAGCAGGTCTTCATGTATACCTACGTGACCTACGACGAAGCGGGCGTTAAGATCGATACCTGGCAGAGCGTGCTGCAGGATCTCTACATTGCGTCCAACACAGAGAAGGATCTTTCCATGGATGTGTATCACGAGGCAGTTTCCAAGCAGCTTCTGCACATTATGGATATTCTCCGGACCAACGCTTCCTTCCCGGCACTGGATAAGTATGAGAACCCCTATAGTGTGGCAGACGGTGTGGGCCTGGACCGCGTGATCTTCCTGTCCGGCACCATGGCGGCGGCCAATAACGACTCCTTCAACAAGAATCCCTACATGACCGATGCAGTCCGCGGTGCGTTCTTCATCGGAGAGAAGAGTATCTACGATCTGGACGAGGTTTCCGATTCCTTCCGTGTCGCACTGGGCGGCATCAAATACCTCATGATCTGGCTGGTGGCTTACTTTACGATCCGGAATCTGCTGCGGTGTATCTTCAGCTGTATTTCCCGAATCTTCAACATGGTCTCCCTGTACCTCATCGCCCCCCTGACGGCGGCATCCATTCCGCTGGATGACGGCGAGAAGTTCAAGCAGTGGACCACTTCCATGACAGTCCAATGTCTGGGTGTACTGGGAGTGATCATCCCCATGCGGCTGGTCATTCTGTTCACTCCCATCGTGTTGGGAGAGAAGCTTGTCCTGTTCCCGGATTCTTCCATCCTGAACTTTATCGGCAAGGTTCTGCTCATCATCGGTGCAATGGAAGCCGTCGAAGGCTTCGGACAGACCGTGACCGGTATCCTTGCAAACAATGCGTCCATGGCAGCGCTGAACTCCAACAACGCAGCAAATGCAATGGGCGACAAGGCTTTCGGTGCAATGAAGTCCGTGGCAGGCGGTGCGGCATCCTTCGCATCCAATGTCACAGGTCTCTCCACCCTGGGCAACTTCCTGGGTAATAAGATCGGCGGCGGTCTCTCCAAGGCCGGTCAGGCAATGAAAGAACACGGCGGTGCCATCGGTGCCCTGATCCATGCGGCACGTGGCGGTAAGTCCGATGCTTCCGGCGGCGGAGGCGGCGGCAAGCCGGGTGAAGGCGGTGGAGGCGCAGGTGGCAGCGACGGAGGCGCAGGCGGCAGCGACGGACCGGATCCTAAGAACTTAGGTGAATCCGGCGGAGGCTCCGATTCTTCCGGCGGTCCTGACTCTTCCGGCGGCGGATCCGGCGGATCCGGCGGCGATAAGAACAGCAGCGGTGGCGGATCAGATCCCAAGAATCTGAATAATACCGGCGGTGGCGGTGGCGGAGGCTCCGACAAGTCCTCCACCGGTGGCGGTGGCTCCGGAACAGGTGGCCCCGGCGGCGGACCGGATTCGGGCACCCTGGATGCACAGGGCGGTTCTACCGGCGGCGGAGATCCTCAGAATCTCGGCGCAACCGGCGGCGAATCCGATCAGTCTCAGACCGGCGGCGATGGCAACGATTCCACTCCTCAGGGACCTGATGATACCGGTGGCGGCAGTGGCACTACCGGCGGTGACGGCTCCAGCAGCAGTTCCTCCAGTAGCAGTTCCTCCAGTAGCAGTTCCAACAGCAGCAGTTCCGGAGGAATCACACCGACGAAGGCCAGCACAGGAACCACGAACACAAGCAACACCGGCAGCACCGGCAACTCCGGACCGAAGCCGGCCAACAGCGGAAGCATCGGTGGCGGCGCGCCTACGAAGACGCCTCCTCCGCTTCCGAGAAAGACTTCAAATGTCAGTCAGCAACAGTTTGACCGACTGTTCGGAGCGGGTTCCTATTCCAGGTATAACAGCGGAAATACCGGCTCAGGTAGTAACGGGAGTACTACAACTACCCCCCCACTCAGAACGCCCCCCACGTAACTCCACCCCCACAGGTTAATCCAACCATTAACACTGGCGGCGGCAGTGGCGGGGTACCTACCGGCGGTTCTGTCAATAACGGTTCCATTAACAATAGTACTTTCAACAACAGTACTTCCGGTAGTCATGGTCCTACCATTCATCAGCCCACGGGCGGGCCCGGACCTCAGGTCAGTCAGCAACAGTTTGACAGTGTCTTTGGACCGGGCGCTTACCAGAGCGTTCACAGCAACACGGGTCCCACACTGAAGAACCCGCCTCCTCCGGGAGAAACGGCCGCTCAGAAGCTGAACGAAAAATTAAACAAGTAAAAAATCAAAAACAGACTGCTCCGCCATGTGACGGAGCCGGAGGCTTGAATGAGATTAATACCCGGCAAAACTAAAGTTAATGTCGAATTATTCAAGGGAGTGAGGATTGCAGATGCGGTGCTAGGCGCAGTTGGCGTAGCACTGGTTCTGCTGCTTGTAACGTCCACCATTCCCGGAAAATTCTATATTGCCATCGGCGTGGCTGCGGTCTTTATCATTTTGCTCCTTCGTCTCGACACAGAGCCCACCTACATTTACCTCCTTCATATCATCCGTCATTTCGGTATGACGCGATCTTATGAGAAGGATTACTCCGATGAGGAGCTGAAACTCTTCAAGGAGGTGGGGCGCGAGCAGGCTGCCAAGGATATCTACAAGAAGGGCAGGAAATACGCCAAGCAGGAAGATATCGACGACGAGGATGATCCGGAGGACAGGAAGGCCCGGATCAAGGCGGAAAAAGAAGAGCGCAAAAAGGATGACAAGATCCTGAAGAGCAAGACGGCGACCAAGGAAGAGAAGGACGCCATCTGGTTAAAGCGCGCTCAGCAGTCCGCTGCAAAGAAGCAGGAAAAAGCTTCCGATAAGGCACAGTCCGCAACGGACAATGCCCACAGCATCTCCGAGATCATGGGATTTACAGGAATCCACGACGGACTCATCGATTACGCCGGTCAGTATTACGGCGCGGTCATCGAGATCCCTCCCGTGGAGTTTCGGTTCTTCTCCATGCACCGGAGGAACAACTCCATCGAGAATGGTGTGGGAACCGTTCTCCGATCCCTTCCTCCCAACTTCGCTGCAAATATCGTGAAGGTGGAGCGCCCGGTGCTCTACGACGGATATCTGCAGAACGAATACGCAAAACTGGAAGAACTCCGGGCTTCCTACGAGCAGAACCTCATAAGTGAGGAAGAGCTCCAGGCCCGTGTCGAAGTGCTTTACGACCGTATCAACGAACTGAGAAATCTCTGCTTCGAGGATAAGGTCCTTGAGCCCTTCTATTACCTTGTGCTCTTTGAGAGCGACAGGCAGCAATTGAATAACCAGGTCAATCAGGCCATGGATTCCCTGCAGTCAGGCGAGCTCAAACCGAGACGTCTGGATGACAGGGATATTGCTGTTTTCTTGAAATACACCAACGCCATCGACTTTGATGAGCGTGAGATCGATGACATTCTGCCCGAGGATTATGCAGCCTGGGCAATGCCTCAGTCCCTGCGCGTCCGGCCCCGTACCGTGGTGGTCAACAACATCATCACCCACAACTTCCGCATCGTGAACTATCCCGTTCTGGTGGACGATGCGTGGCTGGCAACGGTTATGACCCTGCCTGCTACCAAGGTTGTGGTGAAATGCGCGCCCATGGACCGCACCAAAGCAATCCGTGGTATCGACCGCTCCCTGCAGGAACTGCGCGGACAGTGGGGCACCACCTCCGTGGATTCCAAGAGACTGGAGTTGGAAGAGCATATCGCAACCCTGAGTACCCTGCTTTCCACCCTGCAGGGCGAGAATGAGCAGCTGCTGGAAGTCAATGTCTATGTGACGGCTTATGATATCGCACAGACCCGGAACAGCCCGGATATCCCCCAGCCGCCGCCGTCCCTGCTCACCAAGCTTTCCAACATGAAGAAGCTGGTCCGCAGGACGTACCAGGAGAAGAGCATGCGCCTGAACAACATGGAATTCGACCAGATTCAGGCCTTTATCGGAAGTCAGGTCAACGCATGGGATCCCATGCGTAAGAAGGCCAGAGGTATCCCTACCAACACGCTTGCGGCAGCATACCCCTGGGTATTTTCCCATGTCTCGGATAAGAACGGCATCAAGCTGGGCAGCGAGAGCGGAGTCCCTGTCTTCATCGACTTCTTCCGGAGAGACAATGAGCGGATCAACTCCAACATGGTCATCATCGGTAAGTCCGGTTCCGGTAAGTCTTATGCCACCAAGAGCCTGTTGACCAACCTGGCTGCGGATGATTCCAAGATCTTCATTCTGGACCCCGAGAACGAGTACTCCGACCTGGCCCAGAACCTTCACGGCAAGTTCATCAACGTGGGCAACGCAAAGTACGGACGACTGAATCCTTTCCAGATCATCACCGCACTGGATGATGACGAATCGGAAAGTGGTTCCGAGGATTCCGGATCCTACGCAACTCATCTGCAGTTCCTGGAGGAGTTCTTTCGCCAGATCCTGCCGGATTGCGACAAGGATGCCATGGAGTACCTGAACGCCCTCATCGACCAGATGTATGCGAACCGCGATATCACCGCGGAGACGGATCTGAGCACCCTGCGTCCCGAGGATTACCCTATCTTCGACGACCTGTATGATTGCATCCTGTCGGAGTTCCAGGCATCGGATAACGAGTATATCCGCACCATGCTCCGTACTCTGCTGAACTATGTGGAGAAGTTCGCTACCGGCGGCCGTAACGCCACCATCTGGAACGGTCCCAGTACCGTCACCACCGAAGAGAACTTCACCGTATTCAACTTCCAGAGCCTGCTGAGCAACCGCAACGGCACCGTTGCCAACGCCCAGATGCTGCTGGTGCTGAAATACATTGACAACGAGATCATCAAGAACCGTGAATACAATAAGAAGTACAACCTGAGCCGTAAAGTGGTAGTCGTCATCGACGAGGCGCACGTCTTCATCGACAGCAAGTACCCTGTGGCTCTGGACTTCATGTTCCAGCTGGCAAAACGTATCCGTAAGTACAACGGTATGCAGATCGTCATTACCCAGAACATCAAGGACTTCGTGGGAAGCGAAGAGATCGCCCGGAAGTCCACCGCCATCATCAACGCCTGCCAGTACAGCTTCGTCTTTGCGCTGGCTCCCAACGATATGACGGACCTGGTGAAGCTGTATGAAAAGGCCGGCGGGATCAACGAGAACGAGCAGGAACAGATCATGAACGCAAAGCGCGGCCAGGCGTTCACCATCATGAGCCCCACCAGCCGTTCCTCCTTCAAGGTGGAAGTACCGGAGGAGATCGTGGACATGTTCCAGAATCCGGACTTCGTCAGCCACTACTTCACAGGTGAAGAGGGCGCAAGGAACTGGGAAGACTTCGTGGGCGAGAGCCGCGAACTCCACGAGCAGCGGAAGGCCGAGAGCATCAAGGCAAAGCGGGAAACCGTGGTGGAGACCGGACGCAGCAGAGTCACCCTGATGGAAGTCACGCAGGAAGAGCTGGATGCTTCCGCAGCGGCAGCTGCAAACCGTACCTCAAAGAGAAAGAGCATGCCGGCGCCTATGGAAATCTCCGAAGAAAAGCGGGGCATCACAAAGTTCGGCGTGGATCTGGACGAGGGAGAAGAGGATACTCTTCAGACCTCTGCAGGTGCGCTTGATCTGGATGACGATGACATCTTTGATCTGGACGATATCCCGGAGATCCCGGAGGATCCCGAGGAGTTCAAGCAGATGATGGAAGCAAGAGAAGCAGCGGAAGAATCCGAAGCGGAAACCATCACAGCAGAAGAGGACGAAGATATCTTCGATCTCAATTTGGATGAAGAAAGTGCAACCGAAACCACTTCCTCAGAGTTTATATCACAGGAGGAAGAAACCGAAGACAGAGTCCTGCCCAGAGAGCCTCGCAGCAGAGAACTCTCCTTCAAGAACCAGGCGAATGCAACACTGCAGAGTTCGCCTCTTCCGGGATCCGGATATACCATGCCGCCCATCGTGGTCCAGGCGCCGGAATCCAGCGGTGCGCTGGAGAAGGTGGTGGATCGTCTCGGCGAAGTGGTGGAGAATGTTGCGAAGTTCAACTACGAATCCGTGCTGGGTGAGGTTCGCAGGATGATCGCTCAGAGTGGTGCAGGAATGATGGGCACCGGCGGAGCGGCCATGGCACAGATGGCAATGGAAGGTGCCGGTGCCGGATCCGGTGTGGGTCTGGGATCCATCTTCAATCCGGAAGCCATGGAAGAAGCAGCCCGTCTGGATGCGGAGGAAGCCGAGCGCCAGAGACTGGCGGAGGAAGATCGCAATGCCCAGCGCAATGCCATTTCCTGGGACGACGAAGAAGACACTTCCGGATCCGATGAGTTCTTCGACTTGTCCGGATTTGACGAGAGCATCCTCTCCGAGGACGAAGTGGACGATGGTTTCGACTTCATGGCCCTTCTGGCAGAGCAGGCCGAAGAGATGGAAGATGCTTCTCCGATCGAGATGATGAAGGATTTCGACGAAGATACCATCGAAGTATCTCTGGAAGAACTGATCGCCTACAACAAGAAACACATTGCATGATGAACCATGCAAGGGAGGTAGCCTATGCCACCTAAGAAGACTACACAACAACTGGAAAAGGAAATAAATGAGCTCGGTGACGGGACCAATAACGCCCTGTTTACGGAAGATGAGCCGAAGCCGGAACAGCCGAAGACGGAAGAGCCTAAGCCCGAGGAGCCCAAGAAGGAAGAGCCGAAAAAGGAAGATCCGGAAAAGAATCCTCTCATGACGGAGATCATCGACGAGAAATCCCGTGCCGAAGCAGAGGAGAAGGCTGCGAAGGAAGCCGAGGAACAGCGGAAGGCTGCCGAGAAGGAAGAGGCCAAGAAGAACAAAGAGGCTGAGAAGGCGAAAAAGAAAGCCGAGAAAGCCAGAAAGAAAGCGGAAGAAGCTGAACTGGCCCGCAGAATGGCAGAATCGGACGCCAAGACCTACGAGGATCTGCCGCCCAATCCCGGATTCTGGCGGACCATTGCGTCCTTCTTCATGAAGCTTCTCACTGGTACCGGACTCAAGGATGTTGAGGAGTATCATAACGCCCGCAACAAGGCACAGAAAAAAGCCGAAGAGCAGCATAAGCAGATCGAGACAAAATACAAGAAGGAACTGGCGGGCGAGGAAGAAGTCTCCGAAGTGGAGAAGGCCTTCACAAAGGCTCTCGAAAAGACCCTTGGCAAGAATCCCAATGCCCTGAAGCAGAACGAGCCCGAAAAGACGGAGCCCGAGAAGAAAGAGGCCGAAAAGACCGAACCGGAAAAGAAAGAAGCCGAAAAGAAGGAAGACCAGCGGGAAACGAACGCTCCTGAGAAGGAAGCAGAGGCGCCGCAGAAGAAAGAGCCGGAAAAGAAACAGGAGGGCATCGACCTTACCACCCACGGTGAAGTGAAACAGGACGAGGGTGAGAAGAAGGATCTGGAAAAGATGACTCCCGAAGAACGGGCCAATGTCCGTGCGGAGAGCTTCATCCGCAAGTCCTTCCCCGATAAGGGCAAGAACCTGACGCCTACCCAGAAGGAGAACATCCGCAAGGTCTTCTCCAATGCGGAAGCCGGCAAGGAAGCCATGCAGAAGAATCTGGACGAGACTCTGGCGAAGAAGGAGCAGTTCGTGGAAAAGCCCGGAAACAACATGCGTGACATGATCGCGGGCGAATATCTGGAGCAGTATGTGGGGAAGCACCCCGAGCGCACGGAGCAGCTTCTGAAGGATATGGAGAAGCCCAATTTCGCAGAGAATCTGGCGAGATCCACCAACAACAACTTGAATGTCTACTTCCTCAGCCAGTCCAAGCTGAATGCGGAGTCCATGAAGGCATACCTGTCCGGCGGCGACAAGCTGAAGAATGTTGTGGACACGCTGGATCGGGCCATCGAAGACAAGCGCAACAGTCCGACCTTCCGGGAGGATGTGAAGAGTGCACAGGATAAGCTGAAGAATCAGGTGGAGATCCAGAAGAAGAAGATCGAGGAGAAAGAGCGGAAGCTCAACGATGCCACCATGGATAAAGAGAAGCTGGATCATACCATCACGCAGAAGATGGTGGTTTAAGTCTCGTTAATATAGCCTTTTGATGGATGCAGGAGGTGTTACGTATGGAACAACAGGTGTATGATGCCGGGTTGGATCTGGTGGGTCGGATCGCAAGTCTGGACTTTACCCAGGGTTCCCTCTACTATCTGGCGATGGCGGTTTTAGGACTGCTGATCTGCCTGGAGGGATATCAGATTTCCCGGGTGGCACTGAGCATTGTGGGGTTTGCTGCCGGTTTCTTCACTGCCGGCCGGTTCCTGCCGCCCCTTTTCCCCAATATGGACTCTGAGACCCTGCTGATGATCGAGTGCGGACTCGGACTGGCGCTGGGACTGCTTGCCTGGTTCCTGGTACAGGTGGGTGTCTTCATCGCAGCATACCAGTTCTCCATGTCCAATCTGGTCCCGCTGATCTCCGGCAAGGTGGTATCCACCCTGGAGGAACAGGGACATCATATCGCCGTCTGGCAGCCCCTGCTCAGTATCCTCATCGGCGCAGTGTTGGCGTTTCTTGCCGTAAAGGCAATGCGCCCCGGCATGGTGATCTTTACCGCCGTCTTTGGCGGATTTGCCGTGGTAAACGGTGTCTATGGTATTCTGGTCTATTTCCCGGAGCAGTTCGCAATATCGCCTCCGGATATTCCCCTTTTATGGGTGGGTGCAAAGATCTTCCTCTCCGCTGTGGGCGTGGGAGTGCAGGGCGTGAGGCCGCCTGATAAAAATCCCCTGAAATAGCTTTCTGTTCCGCTGATGTATGTTTTGCGAACCTGAATATGGAGGTACGTTATGCCGAATTCCAAGGGTGATCCCGATTACAGAGAAAAAAATCACTCCGCACTGGAGAAGAAATTCCGGGCGCTGCAGACACCCTTTGAGAAGTATCTCTTCCTCAACAAGTTTGCCTCGGCGGCCAGTTTCAAGGAGACTTTGCCCTCCATCGAGGAAACCTTCTATCGTCTGGGGGATGAACTGGCTCGGGAGCTGCAGGGCTTAAGCGCGGAGCAGCGGGAAGCCTTTGAGACGCAGGTGGCGGAGTGGACTGCCAATGCCACCATTGCGGCTCATAATGAGATCAAGGAATTCAAACAGAGACTGGATGACTACAATGCGAATCCCCAGGGGGATCCTCCGGCCTTTGAAGTCAGTGACAGTGTGGTACAGCTGTACGGAGCCGCGCCGACTCTGACATTGATGAATATCCAGTACAATGAAATGCTTTCCACGATCTTTCTTCATATCTCGGAGAAGGCAAACGTAAAGTACATGGAAGTCTGGACAAATCCGGGGATGACCGAGGAGGAGAAGGACGAAGCCATCGCTCAGGAACTTACGGTGATCGAGCCGGTCACCATGGGTAATCCCGGAAAGCTACAGCAGGAGTACGGAATTCCGGAAGCAACTTTCACCGCGCAGCGAATGGCAAAGCAGAAGGAGAGCATGGATGCCATCTCTCCGGAGAGTAATTCCGCGCAGGTCTTCCTGGATGATCTGAAGGATAAATGGAAGGGCCTGAAGCCGGATGTTCTGGAGAATCTCCCGGGCAATGCAGCCGAGCGGGATGAAGTGTATAACGCCATTGCCAATTATATCGCTTTCTTTGAGTCCCACCCGGGCATCGATCTGCGGACTGCCGAGGGATCCAAACAATTTACGGATTCTAAGGTCGATCATGAGCTCCACAACAAACTGACGGCCTACCTGAACACGATCCCTCAGGGAGATCTGACGGAGGACCAGTTGAACAGCCTTCAGAAGCTGGATAATATGGTGCGCCCTCTGATCGGTGATAGTTATCGGGATATGTCCGAAATGTTAAAGCCCCGGTTCGCAGGCTATGAGAATCTGGGCACTGCGGATTTCCAGGTAAAATACGGTGCTCATGGAACTTTTAACCGGACATACGTGGAAAGCAACGGTGTGTGGTTGGAGGAATATAAACCCTCTGAATCCCTTGCGGATCCGAAGGGTGTGACGCTCCCTGACGGAAGACAGGGCCTTCTTCACAGTGATGAGCCCTTCGACATGCGGGCCCATCTGGAAAATACCATCGCAAAGCTGGTGGCCAGAAAGCCCAGCCTTGCTCCCTACCTGAAGCTCAACGAGGAGGAACTGCAGCCGGTGCTGAATCCCGGACCGGATCAGGGCACGGCACTGAATGATTTTCAATCGAATTTTGACCCGAACCAGACCATCGGAGTGAACAAGCGATATGCTCTGCCTACCTTTGCCATGACAGCTGAGCGGTTTTTCCTGCCGGGTCCCCATGGTCAGAATGTCACGAATATGCCGGAATTTGCGGAAGAATTCCAGGGCTTCCTGGAGGAATTCTATGCGGCGGCATCCACCCAGAGAATGCTCCACAAGGCAAAGCTGTTGGATGAGAACGGCAAGGTGCTGTCCGGCGGAAGTGCTCATGAAGCCATGGGTGAGATCGCGGATCTCCTTGGGTTAGGCGATATGGTGGCGCCCTCCGAGCGTATCCCCACCGTAAAAGACGGGAAGACTGTTTTCGCCACCTTTGTACCGAAGGTGGATGGCAAATCCATCCTGGATCCTCCGGGAGAGAATATCTTTCTGGATAAGAAAACCAATCCGCTGACGAAGCCGGAGGGCTTCAAGGCACTGAGCAATATGCAGGTGCTGGATTTCCTTTGCGGCACTTACAATTCAATGATCAGTCAGAACATCACCATCAAGATGGATCCCGAACACCCGGAGAAGGTGGGCACGCTGGTGCGTCATGACCCCGGTACTGCCTTCGGCACTCTGGATCCCAACAACGCGGATCATTTTGAGAATGAAGCCGGTCTGGTCACCGATTTCACCAGACCTTCCGCCCTGAAGGTGGTGACCCGGAGCGTGGCAGACAGAGTTCTGGCCATGACGGATGATGATATCCGCAAGTGCATGGAGAACAAGGGCTTCAAGCAGGCACAGGTGGATGCGGCGGTGAATCGTCTCCATGTTCTGCAGGAGAAGCTGCAGCATCCCTCCGAAGAGATCAAAGAAGGCTCCATTCACATTATGGAAGATGAGGAATGGGTGAATAAGGATCCGAACGAGCTGATGCGGGAACTGATCATGAGCGATGCCGCAAGAGAAGAGTACCGGAGTGCAACACCTGAACGGCAGCGAGAGCTGGATGCCGACATGTATGATCCCGCAAAGACCACCAATACCAACAATATCTTCCGTAAGGCACTGGCCACCACGGACCAGGCCAAGACCTTCGTGAAGGATATCAGACAGCTCCGGGGCAATCTGAATCCTTCTCTTCGAAACGTGAAGGGATACGTCAGAAAGCAGGAGCTCGCTTCGCTCCGCACCGTAAGTCCCAAGGATATGGAGAACGAACTGGAGCGGAACGACCCCTGGTATGCAAGCAGTTCCGATCAGTTTAAGGCCATGAAGAAAGCCATGGCAGACTACAACAAGAAGCTGGCGGAGTTTGGCAAACAGTGGAAGAGAAACGGCGGCAGGAAGACCCCCGAGGAACTGAGGATCCTGGAAGGCCTCATGGAAAAGGTGGGTCAGACAGCGGATGCCTATGTGTCCTACAAGGACCGCACCGGTGTCAGAGGACGCAGCGGCCCCGGCAGATACGCTTACGCCAAGCAGCTGCAGGGCTATGCCCACACCTTTAAGAAACAGATGGAGCGCAGCAATCTTCAGGTCAAGACGGATCGGAAGATGGAGAGCATCCGCAGATTCTATCGTCCGGAGGGACCGGGCCGGGAACTGGCAAATGTCTATATTGGCGCCCGTGTCATTAACGAACCGGAGCAGCTGGATATCCTGGAGCCGGTAACGTTCCCGACTCGCGGATTGATGCTGGCGGAGGATGACTTTGCTTCCATCGCCTATACCATCGCATTTCATCCGGAGCTGACGGGAGATGTCCGAAGGGATGGCATCAGCCTTGAGGAGCTTTCCAGAGAACAGAATGTCATTGCCAACAATACTCTGTTTACCACGGATCTGGGTATGAAAGAGGCAGGCGGAGACCAGCACATCACGGTTCCGAGAGAGAGTGCGTTCCAGTACTTCCCGCTTATTCAGAAAGCCCGGCACACCGCCGGCGAGGATCTGCGGGCAGCCGCCGGAGGATCCCCAGAGGATCTGGGCAAGAATCTGGCTGTCGGACTGGAAACCTACGTGAAGGCAGAACTGCAGGGGAATCAGGAACCCATGGGCGCGGACAGCATGACCTCCGCCAAGATGGTGCATCAGACGATCCAGTTCCTGGAGCGGAATCCGAAGGTCTTGCAGGCGGCCAAACTTCACGGATTGAAGGATTCCACCATCCAGATGATCAAGGCAAAGTACCATGCGGCAGAGCTTCATGACCGCAATGAGATCGCCACCAAGAAGCTGGCAGCGGAAGCAGCGGGAACCAAGACCCTCACTCCCAGGGAGAAGGCCGAGTGCAAGCGTGACCAGAAGATGTATCAGATCCTGAAGGATGCCGTGAACCAGGAAATGCAGGAAATGACCAATTCTCCGGAGTATCAGCAGAGAGTCGAACAGTACAGCCAGCAAATGGCGATAAAGCTTCAGGAAGCGTCCCATAAGCCCGCGCCCATCAAGAACCAGGAGGAATATCTCCTGAATTCCAAGTTCAACCTGATCCAGAGACAGGGCCTGGATATGCCAAAGGCAATGCTGAGCCTGGCAAACGGCCTCGGCAAGCTCCAGCAGCATGTGGAGAAGCTGATGCAGCAGCCTCAGGCGCAGCCGCCGGTGGTAGATAATCCCGTGGTTCAGGGACCGAATTAATACTTGATAGTAAATTTTAGATAAAACTGCGAAAAGTTCAACATTTTGGACTTTTCGCAGTTTTTGTGTTACAATATTTTCAACTATACGTTTTTTTCAAAGAGGGGAAGAAAAATCGTGAGTAAAAGAAAAAAACAACTATCGAAAAAACAGCAATGGATCATGGCATGGCTTTGGGTCCTGCTGTATGTGGTCCTGAGTATTGTTGTCTATTTTAACTGGGGAATCATCACCCAGCATAAGAACTATTCCTTTGAAACCGTCAGTGAAGTGGTTTACGGTCAGGACGGTAACGTTCTGGTGGCGGATCAGGGAAAAGAAAGCCTGCTGGTGGTGGACGGCGATGGGGAGATCATCGCACGCTACGACAGCGGAAGCAACGACGATCCTTTCTGCTATGTGACCCATATGGCACAGCTCCCGGACGGGACTGTGTATGTGTCGGATATTATTCTTGGAGAACACGGTAACCTCATCGACAGTGAGCGGATCCGTGTGCTCAGCGGCCCTTCGGCCAAAACTCTCTTTGAGATCGACTATTCGGAATATGAGCGGGAAAACAGGCCCCTTCAGTACGGCAATATCCTGGAGCTCCAGGAATATGGAGGAGAGGTCTATTTCGTGCTGGGTGAAATGGAGGAAGCGAGTGTCTATCGTCTTCTTCCCTCCGGAGAGACGGAAGTTGTATTGCAGGTGCCCCTGGAAGTACGCCTCAATGATGCAAGCTACGATCCGGCCACGGGAAAGTTAGCCCTTTCCCTTCGGAACGGCGAGCTGGTCCTGGTGGATGCACAGGGGGTACAGAACCCCATTTACGACAAGGGAGACCGGATCCTCAAGGCTCTCGTCTATCGGAACGGAACTCTCTATTTCTCTGATCTGAACGAAAACGGTATTTACCGGCTTGGCAGCGGCGAGACACAGCCGGAGCATTATTATGAGGCGGAGAGCATCGTCTTCCAGCTGGATGTGGATGCAGAGGGAAATCTTCTGGGGACGGACTACGAAGCCTGGTATTCTCTGGACCGGAATCTGGAAGAAACCTATGTTGCGGGCGCGCCTGTCCGCTATTTTGGACTGGTGATCTTCCTGCGGATCCTCTTTGGGTTGGATCTTTTGGCGCTTCTGGTCATTATGATCCAGATCCTGCGGCTGTTCCTGCCCCGGATCGCCAGGAGCGAGCAGACCTTCCGGGTTCTCTTCGTGCTGTTTACGGCGGTTTCCGTATCCTTCTTTGTGGGATATACCCTGATGGGACGTATTACCACTGACACCATGGACAACAGTATCGAGAAGGCCCGGATCATCGGGCGGATGTTCCAGACCCAGATCGATCCGGATCAGCTTCTGGCCATCGAAGGATCCCAGGACTACGGCAGTGACCTGTTCTATCAGTTGAAGAACCCTCTGGATCGCGTCATCGACGAGATGTACGCCAACGAGGAATATTACTATTATGTAGTCTATCGCGTAAGGAATAACCATAACTGTCTGATCGCGGACTATGAAGAGAGTGAAACCTGTTGGTACTCCGGTTCCGTGTACGGCGAAGAACCTTACAAGACGGTGTTTGAGACCGGAGAAGAAGTGGCGCTGACGGAGGATACCGCCTACGGTACTTATACCTTCGTGATGATGCCCATCTATGACGACGCCGGCGAGATCATCGCCATGCTGGAGGTGGGTCAGAATCTGGCAACTTTGAACCGGGTGAAGCAGGAGCTGACCAGAGAGCTGGTGATCAATGTGGCCATCAGCGTCATCGTCCTGTCCATGCTGATCCTGGAAGCAACCTTCCTCCTGAACTTTATCCAGAAGAGAGAGTCAACACCTCTGGGAGATCTGGATCCCACGGATGCTACTCCCATTCGTGCCATCCTGTTCCTGACCAATCTGGCGGACTCCATGCAGGATGCTTTTATCGCTTTGTTATGTGCTCAGCTTTATACGGGCTTTCTGCCATTGCCGGATGGCGTGGCGGTGGCACTTCCCATGTCTGCTCAGCTCCTGATGATGGCTCTTGCTTCCCTGACGGTGAGTAAGCTCATCGAATACTTCGGTACCAAGGGAACCATGGTCATCGGTCTGGCCACCCAGATGGCGGGCTGTATCTGCTGTGTGCTGATGGGGAATTATGTGGGAATCCTCATCGGTAAGATGCTCATCGGTACCGGTATGGGTATCGTCTATGTGGACTGCAATACCATCGCGGCCTCCGGCCGGACGGAAGAGAAGGTGGGAACCGCCTTTACGGCTGTGTCTGCCGGTGTCATCTCCGGTCTGACCATCGGCGGTGGTCTTGCTTCCCTGCTCCTGTCCATCGGCGGCTGGAAGGGAATCTATATCATGGGTGCGGCTTTGATGTTCATCGGACTTCCTCTGGCGCTGACTTCCGGCAACACGGTGTCTGTGGTTGGAGCGGAGAAGGAGGAGACGGCAGAAGCCCCTGCAGGCTCCGGTCTGAAGGCATTCCTGGCCAACCGCCATGTGTTGCCTTTCTTCCTGCTCCTGCTGATCCCCTTCATGGTATCCCTGTCCTTCCGGGATTACTTCTTCCCCTTTGTGGCATCGGAGAACGGGTTCGATGAAGTGCGCATCGGTCAGATCTTCCTGCTCTGCGGCATGGGCGTCCTGTACATCGGACCGCCTCTGTCCGACTGGGTGCTGAAAAAATTCGGTGCCTTCCGTGGATTGATCATTTCCAGCGTCATGATCGCGGGATTAATGCTTGGATATATTCTGCGTCCTACTCTGCCCATCGTCATTTTGGGTGTGGTGCTCCTGTCCCTTGCGGGATCCTTTGCACTACCCTGCCAGTATTCCTATTTTGAGGGACTCAAGGAAACGAAAGATTACGGCGAGGGAGCCGCCATGGGCATGTACTCTGTTATGGAGAGCATCGGCCAGACGGTGGGACCTCTGGCATACGGTGCTCTGCTGGGATTCGGCTATCGCAAGGGAATCCTGGTGGCCTGCGTATTTGTGGCGGCCTGTGTATTCCTGTTTGTGACGATCAGCGGACGAAATAAGACCCGGAAGAATATTGAGACATCAGGAGGGGAATGACATGATTTTCCGACCGTTTGAGGAAAAAGATACGGAGGAACTGCTGACCCGGGTCAGTGAGTGCCTGACGGAGGGTGAATCCGTGATCCGGGAAATCAGGGAGAATATCGCCGCCGGCAACTACTTCGGAGGCGTGGCGGAAGAGGACGGCAGATTTCTTGGATTTGCCACTGCCCGGGAGGGATTCGGCTTTACGGTGCCTCATCCGGAACTGGAGGAGGAGATCCGAAAAATGTTCCCGAAGGGACGCTTCTTTGTGGGAGACGAGATGTGGGTCAGCGAGGAAGCCCGGGGACAGGGCGTCGCCGGCAAGTGCCTGAAGATCACCCGGGACGAGCTGGTCCGCCGGGGCGGAAATTATTGGCTGACAGAGCTGTGGGTCTATCCCGACGGGCACTCCCCCGTAAAGGATGTGGCGGAGGGCTGCGGCGAGAAAATGTACGAGAAACTGGTTCCCATGTTTTACCGGGATCTGGGAAAATACGGGATGAGCTGTCCCATCTGCGGCGATGACTGCAAATGCAGCGCAATGGTGCGGGTGTATCAGCTGAAACCGGAGGAAGAGGGGAAGAACGGATGAAAAAAATACAGGGAAAACTGGGAAGGCGGATCACGTTGGTCCTGATCCTGATGGTGACGATCCTTGCGGCGGTATTGGCCACCGTGAGCTATTTTTCCTTCCGAAAGGCCTTTTTGAATGCCTATTATGAGAAGGCCCAGAACATCGTCAACATCGTGGCGGCGCGCACGGACTGGGAACAGATCGAGCATTACGTGAACACCGGTGAGATCGACGAGGGCGCCCGGGAGATGATGGAATTCTACGACGAGGTGAAGGAGAATTTCACCGGCGTTTATTTCCTGTATATCTTCATCCCTTCGGATACCTATCTGACCTATATCTACGATGCGGAAAAGCCAAACGACGAGGCAAAAGATCTTCTGTCTTCCTATGGTGAGGTCTACGAGTACACAGATAAAGAATATAAATATCTGTTACCGGATGTGCTGGCGCAAAAGCCTTCCACGGAGCTTCACACCATCTCAGACGCAACCGGTACCGGTCTGGAAGTCTGGGCCCCTGTCTTTGACGATGCGGGGAACCTCCGGGCCATGGTGGAGGCCGACTATAAGGTCAACACGTTCAACAGGGAGCTCCATACCTTCGTCGGCCGCATCATCCTGCTGATCCTGGCGGCTGTGGCCCTGATGAGTGTGGTAATGTCGCTGTACCTGAAAAATACGGTATCCAAGCCTGTGGCGGTACTGGCAGATGGCGTGACTTCCTATGAGCACGGCACGTTGAAGCTGGATATGGAATCCTTCCGGAGCGGGGACGAGCTGAAGACTCTGGCCACCTCCTTCGAGGAGATGACGGAGCGTATCAATAATTACACCCAGGATCTGCAGCGGATCACGGCGGAGAAGGAGCGTATCGGAGCAGAGCTCAGCCTGGCCACGAAGATCCAGGCGGACATGCTGCCCAACATTTTCCCGGCCTTCCCGGAGCGTCCGGAGTTTGATATCTATGCGTCCATGACACCTGCAAAGGAAGTGGGCGGTGACTTCTACGACTTTTTCATGATCGACGAGGATCACATGGGACTTACCATCGCCGATGTCTCCGGAAAGGGTGTGCCGGCGGCGCTGTTCATGATGATGGCGAAGATCCATATCGCCAACTACGGCATGATCTACAAGAGCCCCGCGGAGGTCATCGACGCCGTGAATCAGGCGATCTGCAAAAACAACGACGAGGATATGTTCGTCACCGTATGGTTCGGTATCCTGACCATTTCCACCGGTCATATCATTGCCTGCAACGCGGGCCATGAATACCCCATGATCCGCAAGGTAAACGGTGAGTTCGAGCTGCTGAAGGACGAGCATGACTTTGTGGTGGGCGGCTTTGACTTTACAGAGTTCCACGAGTACGAATTCACTCTGGAGAAGGGCGGTACCCTCTTCGTGTACACGGACGGTCTCCCGGAGGCCACCAATGCGCAGGAAGAGATGTTCGGCACGGATCGGGCACTGGAAGTGCTGAACCGGGATCCCGCGGCGGCTCCGAAGGAAATCATCCTGCGGATGCAGGAAGCCGTGGACGGATTTGTGGGCGAAGCTCCGCAGTTCGATGATCTGACGATGATGGCATTCCACTTAAAATAAAGGAGGAGATCGATTATGACACTGAAACTGGTAGACAGAGGAGAAGAGGGAGAACTGCTCCTGGACGGCAGACTGGATGCCAATACGGCTCCCGAGGCAGAGGAAGCTTTCCTGCAGACTGCGGACCGTTTTGACCGGCTGATCCTGAATATGGCGGGACTTTCCTATGTGTCTTCCGCCGGCCTCAGAGCGATCAAGCGGGTTTATATGGCCATGCGCAAGAAGAACGGCGAACTGATCCTGACCAACGTGAACAAAACGGTTATGGAGGTTTTCGAGATCACGAAATTCGTGGGCTTTTTGACCATTGAGTAGGGGCGCTGTCTGTCATCTTGGGGGGATGCGGGATGCATGAACCAAATTCAGAATATAAGACTATAACTGTCCCTGCTGAAGTAGACGAATTGGACCGGGTGCAGGCTTTTCTCGGCGAAGAGCTGGAGGAAGCCGGCTGTGATCCGGGACCACAAATGCAGGTGGAGCTTGCGGTGGAGGAGATCTTCGTAAACGTGGCCTCCTATGCTTATGCCCCGGAGGAAGGGGAAGTGGAGATCCGCATCCGGATCCTGGGGGATCCTGCCATGGCGGAGATCGTGTTCCTGGACAGCGGTAAGCCCTACAATCCGCTGGAGAAGGAAGATGCGGCTCTGGATGAGGACGCCATCATGGAACGGGAAGGCGGCCTTGGGATCCTGCTGACCAAAGAAGTGATGGATGAAGTGGACTATTGTTACCGGAACGGGAAGAATGTTTTTACCATGCGCAAGAAGCTAGTGTAGCGTATCTTAAATAACCGGACCAGTCCAGTTATTTTGCGAACGCTACACTAGGGTAACTTTTGCAGGAGCAGTCTATGCTGAAAATAATGCACAAACGTGGCCCGGAGGGAGAAACGGAACTGGTTCTGACCGGCCGGATCGATGACGGATCGGCAGATGTGTTCGAGCGGGAGATCTTCGGGCTATCCGAAAAAACGGATCGGATCATCCTGAATTTTCAGGGGGTTCCCTATGTCTCCGCCCGGGGACTGCGCAGTCTCCTGGTCTGTCGGAAGCGTTTTCCGGGAGAGGGTTCCATGCTGGTCACAGGGGTCTGTAAAGAGGTGGACGAAACCCTGAAGACCACCGGGTTTGATACCCTGATCGACTATCAGACCACATCGGAACCGGTTTACACGGACGGGGGAACGGATGTCATAAAGTACCGGAATTCCTACTCGGATATGTCTCTGAAGGAGTTCGTGGAGCGGAAGGCAGAAATCTCGCCGGATCTGCTGGCGGTATCGGATGCTTCCGGAGAATACACCTGGGAAGATATGAACCGGACCTCTGATCTGGTGGCCCGGGAATTGATGTCCCTGGGCGTCCGAAAGGGGAGCCATGTGGCTCTCTGCGGCGCCAATTCCGCCAACTGGATCATCACCTTTTACGGGATCCAGAAGCTGGGGGCCATTGCGCTTCTCATCAATTCCTCCCAGTCTGCCAAGGAGATCGCCCGGACGGCACGGATCGGAGATGTGACACATTTCTGCTATGGCGAACTGGCGGAGATGACAGAGGAAGAGCCTTTCCTGCGGGAGGTAACGGAGAAGGGCGGTTTTCCGCTATCCTGCTGTTACAGTTTTCGGAAGGACCGGCATTACAAGGAAGAACTGGTTGCCCATCAGGATCCGGGGCCGGGTTCCAGCTGGGAGCCGGAAGCAGATGACCCGGCGGTCATGCTGTTTACCTCCGGTTCCACAGGGTTGCCCAAGGGAGTGCTACTCTCGGCCCATACCCTGATCCTGGCGGCTTACAACGGCTATGTGGAACAGACCATCACGGAAACGGATAAGACCTGCCTCATCATTCCGCTGTTTCATGTATTCGGTATGGTGGACAATTATCTGTCGGGAGCCATTGCGGGGGCACCCCTCTATATTCCGCCGGATATCCATACTTCCACCATTCTGGAACTGGTGGAACGGGAGCAATGTACGTTCCTGCACTCCGTTCCCACCATGCTGCTGGCACTGGTGGGGAGTAAGCATTTTGATCCCGAGAAGGTGCGGTCCATCCGCGCAACCATGATCGCGGGGGCGGCCACCACGGAGGCCCAGCTTCGGATGCTACTGGAGAAAATGCCGGAGAATCATTTCTTCGCGGCTTACGGTCTGAGTGAGCTGGCACCTGTGACCCGGACGCTGTATATCGATGACCTGGATCATGTTTATCACACGGTGGGTCTTCCCTGCATCGGCGTCAGTATGAAGATCGTGAATCCCGAGACAGGAGAGGAATGCCCTACGGGAGAGGCCGGGGAGATCTGCGTTCAGGGCTCTTATATGATGTGCGGTTACTACAAGGTGTCCATGGAGGAGCAGCGGATCGATGCGGATGGCTGGCTCCACACCGGTGACCGGGGATATCTGCGGACGGATGGATATCTGTGCTTTACCGGACGTTTCAAGGAGATGATCATGCGGGGCGGCGAGAATATCATGCCCATGGAGATCGAGCGTGAGATCTCTGCGCTGGATGGCATCGCCAATGTCCGTGTGGTGGGAGTCCCCAGTGAATTCTATGAGGAAGAGGTCTGCGCCTGCATTATCCCGAAAGAGGGTGCGGTGTTCGACGTGGATGCTGCCCGGAAGAAGCTGCGGGGACATCTGGCAAAGTTTAAGATCCCGTCTTTCTTTGTGCTGTATGACGCGTTCCCCCTGCTGGGCTCCGGGAAAGTGGATACCATCACGCTGAAAAAAGATGTGATCGAGCGGATTAAAAAGTTGGGGAGGTAGATATCTTGGATATCGTATCGTCGGTTAAACGGACAAGTGATGAAGATCTGGATCGCTATGTGGCGGAATCCATCGATCGTGCGACAGAGGAAGGCTGGCTGAAGGTCTACTATCAGCCCGTGGTCCGCACCCTGACGGGGGAAGTCTGCGGTATGGAGGCCCTGGCCAGATGGGAAGATCCGAAGCTTGGCATGATCTATCCGGACCGCTTTGTGCGGGTGCTGGAGGAGACACGCCAGATCCACAAGCTGGATATGTTTGTGGTGCGCAAGGTCTGCCAGGACTATCACCTGTGGAACAAGGAAGGAGATGTGCAGGTCACCATTTCCTTCAATCTTTCCCGCCTGGATTTCGAACTCTGCAATGTAGCGGACGAGATCGAACAGGCCATTACGGAAAACAAGGTGCCCAGAGAGTGCCTGCGCATCGAGATCACCGAGAGCGCGTTGGAGAACGGCAGCGCCGAGATGCGGGAAGCGGTGGAAAATTTCTGGGATCGGGGCTTGCGCGTCTGGATGGACGATTTCGGAAGCGGCTATTCCTCTCTGAACATTCTGAAGGATTATCGGTTTGACACTTTGAAGATCGATATGATCTTTCTGCGGAATTTCAATGCGAAATCCAAAGAGATCATCAAATGCGTCGTCAATATGGCGAAGCGTATTGGAATCCATACCCTGGCAGAGGGCGTGGAGAACCGGGAGCAGATGGAATTCCTTCTGTCCATCGGCTGTGAGAAGGTGCAGGGGTATTTCATCGGAAAGCCTATGCCTTATGACGAGTGCAGAAAGCACCTGCGGGCTTACGGATTCCGGCTGGAGACGAAGTCCAAGAGGCAATATTATCACGATATCGGCAGTGTGAATGTGCTGAGCTCCAATCCTTTTTCCACCGTCCGGGCTTATCGGGACGGCAGTTCCATGAACGATCAGGAGCAGGCCATTGCCATGGTGGAGCTGGAAGGGGACACTATCCGCTATCTCTACTATTCCCCCACCTATGGGAAGATGATCGAGGGAGCAGGATTTCCGGATGTAAAGGCGGTGGAGAAGGAATTCAGCCGTTCCGGCAGTACCTTCGGCGAGAAGTTTCTGGCCATGATGCGTCAGAGCGAGCGGACGGGAGAGCTGGTCTCCGTGGATATCCATCGGGGGAAGAATTACTTTATCGCTCAGACAATGTATATCGCCTCTTTCCCGGGAGGCAGCGGCTATCTGTGTCGTATGCTGAACATGTCCGGAGATAAGGTATCACGGAAGAGTGAGAATCTGAATGAATATCTGAGCAGTATCTATTCGATGTTCGAGAATATCCAGTTGGTGGATCTGGTGACGGAGACCTCGGAGACCTTGTACCAGAGTAAGGCCACTATGACGAATTATAATCGGCTTCCGGTTCGTCAGGAGCTGCAGATCTTCGCAGAGCAGGAGATTTATGTGGAGGATCGGCCGGGCTATCTGAGGTTTGTGGATCTGGATACGGTGGAACAGCGTCTACTGGAAAGTGAGACGAGATTTATCACCTTCCCGGCCCGGACCCGGACCGAGAGCGGCAACTATATTTACGAATTATACGTCTGGATGTTCGCCGGAATGCCTTCCGAGCGAAAACTTCTGTGTTGCTCCAGACGGGTGGAACAGAATGCGCAGGCGCTGATGGCCACCGGAAGTCTGCCGGATACCGGCGCAAAGCGCGGAAGAGGCGGTATCGATGTGAAGCTTCTGTGGAAGAATCTGCTGCTGGACTTCGACAAGCCGTTCTTCTGGAAGGATCGTGACCGCCGGTTCCTCGGCGTCAGCGGAAGATTTGTGGACTACTTCGGTTTCAAGTCCGCCGCGGATGTGGTGGGAAAGACAGACGAGGAGATCGGTTTCTTCGTTGAAGCGGATCGTTATCGCCGGGATGATGAGGAAGTCCTGCACCGGGGTATCGAGACCCACGACACCCCCGGAGAGGTGCTGTGCAAGGGTGATCTTCGTTCCATCTTTACCAGTAAGTTCCCCATCTACGACAATGGCGAGATCGTGGGTATGCTGGGATATTTCCGGGATGCGTCGGAGAATGTGATGGCGCCGGATCCCATCCGGGATTCCCGCACCGGACTGCTGAATTATGCAGGTATCTGCAGCTGCATCACGAGATTTCAGGACAGCTATCTCTTCTGGGGCCAGGACTTTACGGTATTCTATGTGAATATCTCCAGCTTCAAAAAGTTTGTGGACACCATGGGCGAAGAGTACAGCACTTCCCTGTTGGTGCAGTTCTCACAGGTTCTGAAGGATACCGCCGCCGAGCATGGCGTGGTGAGCCGCCTGGAGGAGGATCACTTCCTTGTGGTCATGCAGATGAACCAGAAGGAGCAGGCAGAAGCATTCCTGCAGGAGCTCCGGAAGAATGTCACCAGCATCCACGAAGTGAACGGCGTTCCCTGCACCATCTATTTCAACGCCGGCTACGCCTTCTATTCCGAGACCGAAGATCTGATGAGACAATTCGAGGTGGCCAAGAGCCGCGGCGGCGAGCAGTAGTGGTGCCGCGCGAAGCGTGTCTTGCTTTGGTACACCGGGACGGGGTCATATATCAGCGATAAGGCAACCCATCTGTGACGATGGGTTGCTTTTTTGTCTTGCGTAGTGGAATTATGTAAACTGATTTGGCCATGTTTGCCGACGATTTGGCCGGTTTGGTTGCCATTTTTCCCCGAAATCCAGGTTTGGCAACTGATTTGGGCGTTTTTAAGAGTTATGTAAACCGTTTTTTGGGATTTTGTTGCCAAAAGGGGCATAATCTCAAGATTGGCAACCAATTTCCCGAGAGGACCGGTTGCCAAAGTGAAAATTTACCTCAAAGTGGCAACACTCAGAAAGCAAGATGGCCGCTCCGCGGCCCAACTACGAGTCAGGACAGTTGCCATAGTGAAAGATTGGGACGTTTTGGCAACTCCCATCACCCTGACTGGTTACGGAATGAACCTTGAATAGCATGAAGAAGTCTTGCGCGGAGCGTGTCTTGCTTTGGTAAAAAAAGGCTTGAAAGCGACGGATCACCTTCAAGCCTTGAAAACTATATTACACGAACTCAATTACCGGTGCCCTGGGAGCGAATCATTCGGTCTCATCAGGTGCTGTAGCATCTGCCGGTGCATCAGTTGCTACTTGGGAATCATTCTCGGCATCCACAACAACTTCAGCATCCTCGCCTGTTTCTGTGACATCTTCGTAAGTTGCCTCGGGCTCCTTGACCACCTTGGCTTCTTTGGCTGCCTCAGCTGCAGCTTCCGCTGCGGCCTTGACGCGAACCTTCAGTTCCTCGGCTGCAGCAGTGACATCATCCATCGCCTTCTTCAGGGTTTCCTCGGCGCTGGTCTGATTCTTCTGTGCGGAGTTCTGCGCGGAATTTACTGCATCGCCAACCACCTTGGAAATCTTGCTGCCGAGAGCGCCCAGCTTCTCGCCCAGCTGGCTTCCGAACTCGCCGATGCTCTCAGCGGTCTTGCTGCCCAGGTCGTTCAGCTTGGTCACCCACTTATGCCGCTCCTCCTGTCTCCACTGCTCGTAATCCACATCGGGCAGTGCATCGTAGGCGGCGTTGTCCTTGGCGGGATAGATCCTCGCCTCCATGCCGTCCACTGCGATGACAATCTTGTATGCGCCGGCTTCCTCAGTAGTAAAGGGAATCTCAAAAACTCTTACCAGCTCATCGCCGTCCCGTTTGCAGAGAACCGGCAGGAACCGATTCTTGCCAATGCGATCCATGGGATAAGTGAAGGAGTTCTCTACATCCTCCCCGGGATAAACAGTGACGGTGCTTGCCGCATAATCATTGCCGCTGTAGCGGTTGCTGATGGCAAACCGGAAAACATACTCGGTGTCGGAATCCAGGCTCTTTTCGCTGATAATGCGGGTCTCGGTCAGCCCTTCTCCGATCTCAAAGCATTCTACATTAGCGCCTCCCAGCGTAACGATCTGGCGGGAGCCCTCATTGGTCTCACATGCCGGATCCAGCCGGAAATCTCTGGCGCGAAATTCTACGATCTGACTCATATCTTTATCCTCCGAAAATCTGCGGTTCAAGCTCATCGGAGGAATGTCCGCAAGACGAATGCAATCCTCTCCGGCCTCCGTAGCTCTACCGCTGCGAAGCAGTCCCTTGGCCCGCTTGGGGTAGGTTCTGCCGATTACATTACCACTTGCGTCCGTTACTAAAATGTTTTTTTCCATGGGTGTCCTCCCCTGTAACGATACGATTCAATTGTGATGCAACCTTCCGGGCTGCCCGGGCAAAATCCGTTTTTTGTGATGGGTGTCGTCCCCTGCGCTTTTATGATTGCACGAAATTGTGACAGCGTCAAATAACATTTTTATAAAATTTCTTAAGTATTCCGACTATTTTCTTAATTTAATGCTTAACCTAGTCCTACCACTCCATCGATTGTAGCTTCAGGTAAAGCACACCCTGTCCCTGTGGCTCAGGAGAGTGCATGTGTTATAATGTGCACATGAACAAGATCATTCTTTTTGCGGAATCGGAACAATTTGAAGACAGGGCATCGGCCCTCTCGGAGCATTTGCATACGGAGATGACGACGGATCCGGGGAGGATCACGGCGGAGACACTTTACCTGAGTGTGGGAGAGGAGGGACTTTCCCTGCGGCAGGGGGACCTGGCGCTGCAGGCGGATCTGACAAAGATGATCCCCCGAGTGAAGGGACTGATGTGGCAGCATGAACCTCTGGCGAGAGCAGTGAAGCTGAAGAATCTTCCGGAGAGGCCGCTGGCCATCGATGCCACCGCGGGCTTCGGGGAGGATTCCATGATTCTTGCGGCGGCGGGGTACCATGTAACCCTCTTCGAGCAGAATCCTATCATCGCGGCGCTTCTGCAGGACGGCCTGGAGCGGGCGAAGGAAGTGCCGGAGCTGGCGGAGATCGTGACTCGGATGACCTTCCGGGAGGGGGACAGCATCGCTTACATGAAGGAACTGGCAGGGGCGGAATCCGGGGAAACATCGAACGGAGAGAATCCCTTCTGGGGGAACTCGGTGGAGGCGCGGGATGGCGGCGATTTTTTCCGCACGCGCTCCATCGATGTGATCTATCTGGATCCCATGTTTCCGGCCCGGAAGAAGACCGGTCTCATCAAGAAGAAATTCCAGCTTCTGCAGCAGCTTGAGGCGCCGGCGGACGATGAAGAAGAGCTTCTGGCAGCGGCACAGGATCTGCGCCCGGGACGCATCGTCATCAAGCGGCCGGCCAAGGGACCCTGTATCGCAGGGATCAAGCCGGATTTCACCTACAACGGAAATTCCATCCGTTATGATTGCTTTTCATATCAATAAAGATGTGTTATGATGTACGTGGAAACCGCATCGTTGTTTCTTTTCTCACGAGCAGAAGAGAGCAGGGTGCGGTGGAAACTTTTCTGTGGGGGAGAGTGGCATATGGTACATCACACAACGTATATCTGCAAACCGGATACCTCCGCTGAAGCCAACGAAGGTTCCATCTATGCCATGATCGTGGATGATAAAGCGACCCTGGGCAACTACAAGGGATACATGATCCGCCGCCGTAAGAAGTTTGGAGACGAGGTATTGCAGGACATCTTTGTGCTGCCGGAGGATTTTAAGAAGTATTATATCCCGGCCTCTATCATTGATATGTCCCTTCTGCACGAGGATGCATTTCTGGATGTGGACCTGGCGGCAGTAGAGAAGCTGATGCCCACTTCCTCCGCCATGGCAGATTCTGCAACCGCTGCAACGCCTGCAGGCTTTGCCGAGACTCAGCCACAGGATCGCACGGTTTCCGGTGTGGGCAAATGCCGCAGCCAGATGGAGCAGGAGGAACTGGACGCGCTGGATGCGCTGCTGAGTAAACTTTAAATCGGGATACAACAGACAAAATATCGAGTTAGGAAGACCATGCGACTGTTCTGCCGCATGGTTTTTTTTATCAAGCGCACATGTAAACATACACACAAATCACAGCAACCACTTAAAGGATTAGTTGTTTGTAAAAATGCCCCAAAGAGTGACTTTTTTCTGATTACGTGCTACAATATAAAAGTGTTTTTATGATCTTTTACTGGGTGAGGGAGAATGGGGAAGTATTTATTTCCGCTTAGTAAACGAAGCTATGCGTTAATCTTTGTGGCGGCTGTGATCAATGTCATGGGGCGTAGTCTGTCCATGCATTACTCGGTGCCTTTTTTTCTTGACTCTTTTGGCACCTTCCTCGCTGCCGTTCTGCTTGGTCCCATTGCGGGGGCTGTCACGGGCATTCTGGGCAATGCCATCGGATTTATCTGGACTTCCGGAGAGTGGGTTTACAGTCTGGTCAGCCTTAGCGGAGGCCTCGTGGTAGGTTTCATGCTGCATGAGCGGGATCGCATTCATTCCTTTGCCGTGGTGGGTACCGGTGCGTTAGCAGGCCTTGTCATGACAATCGTGGCCACCCCCCTCAACATGCTGCTTAGAGATGGCATGACAGGCAACGCCTGGGGCGATGCTCTGGTGGAGATGGTGGGAGGTTCCATCCAGCTTTCTTTATTCTGTTGTATTCTCGGCGAGCTTATCGTCATTATTCCCGACAAGGTCTTTACCATGGCCCTGCTGTGGGCCATTCTCTATCTGTTCCGCAAATCCGGCATCCATCTCATCGCAGACGAAGAGTCGGAGGAGGACAAGAATTTTGACGACACCGAGCACCGTTCCCTCATGGGGATCGCGCTGGCGGTCATCTTATCTGCGGCCTTCTGTGCCATCATTCCCGCCGGCCGCGTGCAGGCAGGCAGCTTTGACTCTGACTACACCCGGTTCATCTACGGCGTGGAGGACGGTCTGAACTCTTCAGAGATCAATGCCATCGCTCAATCCGGCGACGGCTATATCTGGGTCGGTGCCTACTCCGGACTGTACCGGTACAACGGAACCTCCTTTGAGAAGATCCTGCTGGATGAGCGGATCTCCAACGCCATGGTCCTGTACACGGATCTGAAGGGACGTCTCTGGATCGGCACCAATGACAACGGCGTGGCCTGCTATAACCCGGACATGGGACAGCTCCGCTTCTTCACCATGGTGGACGGTCTGTGCTCCAATTCCATCCGTGGGATCTTGCAGGCGGACGACGGTAATTTCTATATCTGCACCTCCACCTACATCTGCCGGCTCAGTGCAAGAGGCGGTATCTTCGAGGATGAATATGGCGATCTGCCGGAAGTGGAGATCGAAGTCTATGACGACCTGACGGACATCACCTACGTCAATGACCTGAGTGAAGCGGAAGATGGAATGCTCTGCGGCGTGACGGAGAGCGGACTGTTCTTCATCCTGAAGGACGGGGAGATCCTGGCCTCCAAAAAATGCGACGATGTCTTCAATTCCTATTCCACGGCCACATATTATAAGAGCCGGTTCTTTATTGTAGGAACCATGGGGAACTCCATGGAGTACCTGCGTCTGACGGACGATTATTCCCTGGTCCGCACACGCACCCTCCGGTTCCCGGATCTGAGCTGCATCACGGACATGCTGTTCCTGCCCAAGAGTAACGGCCTTTACATCGCCTGCGAAAACGGCATCGGTTTTGTTTCCACCGGCGGCATGTTCCAGAATCTCACCTTTGAGGATTTTTCCTCGGCGATTTCCGATGTCCTCATCGACAAGCAGGGAAATATCTGGTTCACATCTTCCAAACAGGGCGTCATGAAGCTATCCGCCAATCCCTTTACCAACCTGTTTCAGCGGGCGGGTATCGAGAGCAGCGCAGTGAATTCCATCCTGATCCACGATGATGTGGTATACGTCGGAACGGATACGGGGGCAGTATCCTTCAGCCTGCTCTCCAAGCATGTGATCGAAAACGAGATCACGGCCCGCCTGAAGGATCTGCGCATACGCCATATTTCCGCGGATTCCAAGGGGAACCTCTGGTACAGTACCTACAATTCCGAGGGCCTGGTTCGCGTTACCCGCACCGGAGATGTGCGCTATTTCAATTCCATCAACAGCGGCGTTCTGGGCAATCGATTCCGGTTTGCCATCGAGCTGTCGGACGGCCGCATCATGGCGGCTTCCTCCGATGGACTCAGCTTTATCGACGGGGATGAGGTGGTGGCCACCATCGGCGAAGAGAACGGACTCACTGTTCCCAAGGTCCTGTGCGCGGAAGAGGAATCCGACGGCCGCATCTGGATCGGAACCGACGGCGGCGGAGTCTATGTCATCCAGGGGGAAGGCGTGACCGAGCACTGGGGACAGGACAAAGGTCTCCAGTCCCAGGTGATCATGAAGATCGTTCCCTGCGAAGGAGGACGGATCTTTGTGGCCAGCAACGGCCTCTATTATCACAGAGATGGCCAGAAGGTGCGCAAGCTGGCGAACTTCCCTTATACCAACAACTACGATGTCTATATTGCGGAGGACCATACGGCCTTCGTTTGTTCCAGTGCCGGTATATATGTGATGAAGGAGTCGGACCTTCTGGCAGATCAGGAGGGATATGCCTACTCCCTGCTGAACCAGAAGCGTGGACTCAACACCACACTGACCGCCAACGCCTGGAATGCAGTCTATGGCCACAATATGTACCTGTGCTGTACAGACGGCGTCCGGGTTCTTGATCTGAACAATTACGATAACTTTGACACCCATTACCAGATCGTGGTCCGGAATGTCACCAAGGACGGCGAGACCATTCGTAACACCAACGGTGTCTATCTGCTCCCCTCCGGAAGAGGGCAGGTGCAGATCACTCCTGCGGTGCTGAATTACACGGTTTCGGATCCTCTGGTGAGCGTCCAGCTGGAAGGCGTGGACCCTTCGCCTTACATCATGCGGCAGTCGGAGCTGGATACCCTGTATTATTCCAACATCCCTTACGGCAACTACTCCCTGCGGGTGAAGATCCTGGATGATACCGGCACCATCACCTTCAAGGAGAAGATCTTCCTGATCCAGAAGGACGCGAAACTGTATGAGTACACCTATTACAAGGTTTATCTGTTCCTGATCATCGCCATCATGATCGCCTTTATGACCTGGGGCGTGGCCCGCATGGGAAATATGGCAGTCATCAACCGGCAGTATGATCAGATCCGGGAGGCCAAGGAAGACGCGGAGTACGCAAACCAGGCAAAATCCCGGTTCCTGGCCCAGATGTCCCATGAGATCCGCACCCCCATCAACGCGGTGCTGGGCATGGACGAGATGATCCTCCGGGAGACCACGGATTCTGAGATCCGGGGCTACGCGACGGACATCTACACCGCCGGGCAGACATTGCTGTCCCTGATCAACGATATTCTGGACTCCTCCAAGATCGAGTCCGGCAAAATGGAGATCGTTCCGGTGGAATATGACCTGGCAACTCTGGTGCGCGATCTGGTCAATATGATCAGCCAGAGAGCCCAGGCCAAGGACCTGAAGCTGGTGGTGGAAGTGGACCCGAAGCTGCCGAAAACCTTATTTGGCGACGATGTACGCCTCCGTCAGGTCATCACCAATATGTTGACCAACGCGGTCAAGTACACTGTCACCGGAACCGTCTGGCTCCGGATGAAGGGGGAGCGGCTGGGAGAGCACTGCAACCTCCATGTGGAAGTGGAAGACACCGGAATCGGTATCAAAGAAGAGGATCTTCCCAAGCTTTTCGAAGAGTATCAGCGCATTGAGGAAGACCGGAACCGCAAGGTGGAAGGCACCGGACTGGGTATGAACATCACGGTGCAGCTCCTTCATATGATGAACAGCCGGCTGGAGGTTTCCAGCGTGTACGGCAAGGGTTCCAAATTCTATTTTGACATCCTTCAGGAGATCATCGATTCCGCTCCCATGGGTGATTACGAGAAGGTGGCAAACGTCGCCGGACTGCAGATGGATGACGACCAGTTCAAGGCACCGGATGCGAAGGTGCTGGTGGTGGATGACAACTCCATGAACCGGAAGGTATTCCGGAGTCTTCTCCGGTCCACCGGCATCCAGATCACGGAAGCAGCCAGCGGCGAAGAATCCCTGAATATCGTTACCCGCGAGAGATTCCATCTGATCTTTATGGATCACATGATGCCCGGTATGGACGGTATCGAGACCATGAAGCGGATGCGTGAGATGGACGCCTGCATGAACGTGCCCATCTATGTCCTTACGGCCAATGCAGTGACCGGCGCCCGGGATGAATATCTGGCCCGGGGCTTCAACGGATTCCTGACCAAGCCCATTGCCACCGACAAGCTGATGGAAGCACTGCGGGAGGCTCTGCCCGCGGAACTGATCCGGCCTCTGACCGAAGAAGAAAAGCTTCAGGCAAAGGCAGGAGACCAGCGGGGCTACAACCCCGTTCCGGACGATCTGCCGGATGTGGAAGGTCTGGACTGGAGCTATGCATGGCTGCACCTGCCGGAGATGGATATGCTCCGGGACGGCGTCACATCCTTCTATGAGATCATCGGACTGCAGGCAGACCGTCTGCAGGAGCTGTACGATGCCATGCTTCCCAAGGTAGGCAATGTTTCCGCAGTAAAGCTGGGATCGGACGGTGAAAGTGATCAGGACAATCCTCTTGCAGCGTACCGGATCCATGTCCACGGCATGAAGAGCGCGGCTGCCACCATCGGTATCGTGCCCCTTGCGGGTATGGCCAAGATGCTGGAATTTGCCGCAAAAGACGGCAATATGAAAGTGATCCATTCCCTTCATGACACCTTCCTGAAGGAGTGGAGATCCTATGAAGTGAAGCTCAGCGGAGTCTTCGGTCTGGGATACGACCGCCGGGACGGCGAAGATGCCCCGGAAGCAGAATCCGGCGATGCAGAGCTTCTGCAGACCATGATCGACATGCTGCGCCCCGCACTGGAGGATTTGGATGTGGACACGGCGGACGATATCATGGCAAAGATGAAAGATTATTCCTTCGGGGAAGGCGTGGATGCACTGATCCCGAAGCTGAATGCGGCAGTCAAGAATCTGGACGAGGAACTGGCCGGCCAGATCATGGATGATATGCTGAAGAATCTCGAAAAATAAGACAATGGGGAGACGGTTTTATGAAAAAAGTTCTGCTGATCGGCGTGGCAAATGACAATCTGAGGGATCTGAACGAGTATCTGCATCAGTTTTTCCGCGTGACACTCTGCACGGAGACTACCCAGAATGTGCCCTCCATCCTTAAGGTGGTGGAGCCGGAATGCGTGGTGGTCCTCATCGAGGGAGTCTATGATGTGGACACTTCCATCTTCCAGATCATCACAGAGAAATATCCGAAGCTTCCGGTCCTTACCATCGGAACTTCCGGCGAATTCCGGAATTTTGTCTCATACTTCAAGGCGAACAGCTTCGAGAACCTGCTCCGTCCTCTTTCCAAGGAGGATGTGATGCTTGCCATCTGCCGCAGGCTGGATATCACGCCGGCACAGCTCATGGGTGATCCGGATACCAGTTCCCCTGTGGATTACCGGAAGCATGTGCTCATCGTGGACGACAATGCAATGACCCTGCGGACCCTGAAGTCTATGCTGGATACCAGATACCGGGTTTCTCTTGCCAACTCCGGCATGAAGGCCCTGACATCCATCGGCAAGGACCGGCCGGATGTCATCGTGCTGGATTACGAGATGCCCGTGGTCAACGGCCAGCAGACCCTGGAAATGATCCGCGCGGACGACGAGATCTGTGATATCCCCGTGATCTTCCTGACGGGTGTCAACGACAAGAACCACATCGAGTCCGTGATCAAATTACGTCCTTCGGGATATTTGCTGAAGCCGGCAGATCAGTTCAAGCTGGTGGAAGCCATTGACAATGCTCTGGCCTGAGTTCCGCCCATCATCCTGGGACATCGTCCTTCGTGGAGGTAAATATGACTGTTAATTCGGGAAAATCCATCATCGATCAGATCGATGACGTCGAGCGGGCCGCGACCCTGTCCTCGGCGGCCAAGGAGAAAAAGAAACAGAAGAAGACCAAAAAGCCCGGCCGGAAGCAGATCTGGCTGCCGCTTCTGGTCTGCGTCATGTGTCTTCTTATGAATATGGGCGGCAAGATGATCTCTGCCACCAGCGAGCTGCCGTTTTATTTTGATACCCCCGGTACCATCACGGCATCCATCCTGGGCGGCTTCATCCCCGGTATTACCGTGGCGCTCCTCACCAACCTGCTGAATTTCTATGTGGATGCCACCTCTGTATTCTACGGACCGCTGAACATCCTCATTGCGGTGGTGACGGTGAGCATGTACCGTTCCGGAAAGCTGAAGCACACCCACTGGCTCCCGGCGTACATCCTTTCCCTGACTGCCATCGGCGGCGGTATCGGCGGACTGATCACCTGGTATCTGTACGGCTTCGATGTCACGCCCCATACTGAGCCCCTGATCAGTTTCTTCCTGAGTCACGGCCTGAACGAGTTCGGCAGCTACTACATCACCAACTTTATCTTTGATCTGCTGGACAAGACTATGACGGTGATCTTTGTCCGGGCGGTGCTCTATCTGATCCCTCGGAAGCTCTGGCCGAAATTTGTGCTGACCTACTGGCTGCAGGAGCCGGAAAAGGAGATCCTGCAGACCGGAGACAAGAAAACCGATGATTTCAAGATGACCATTGAGAAGCGCGTGATCTCCGCACTGGTTTGGATCACGGTTCTGCTGACGGTCATCTGTACCACCATCTGCCTCATCCTGTTCCACAATTATTCCATCGAACAGCACACCTATCTTGCCGAGGGTGTGGCCGCGCTGGCCGCCTCTGTGGTGGAGGGTGACGATGTGGACCTCTATCTGGCGGAGGGCAAAGACTTTGACAGTTACCGGGAGACGGAGCGTCTCCTGACCAATATCTGGGCCGATACACAGGATGTCCGATTCATCTATGTTTATAAGATCATGACCGACGGATGCCACGTGGTCTTCGATGTGGACACAGATGACCTTGGTGGAAGCGAGTTGGGAGAAGTGGTATCCTTTGACGCTTCCTTCATGGACTACATGCCAGACCTCCTCAGCGGAAAGCGGGTGGATCCCATCATCTCCGACGACACCTTCGGATGGCTTCTGACGGCGTACGAACCGGTTTACGATTCCAACGGCGAATGCGTCTGCTACGCCGCCGCGGATATTGCCATGGACAGCCTCACCGCCTATGAAGGCGAGTTCCTGACAAGGCTCATGTGTATTTTCATCGGCTTCCTGATGCTGATCATCGGTTTCGGTATCTGGGTGGCCAGATTCTCCCTGGTATTGCCCATCAAAGCCATCTACCGGGTGACCAATACCTTCGATTATTCCGACGAGGAATGCCGGAAACAGAACGTGCAGCAGCTTGCCAAGCTGGACATCAGCACCAATGACGAGATTGAGAAGCTGTACCGCTCCCTGCTTCGGGCGACTGCCGAGAGTACCCGTTTCTTCGAGGAAAACAAGCGCCGGATGGAGCAGATTGAGGCAATGGAGTCCGGACTGGTCATCGTGCTGGCGGACATGGTGGAGAACCGGGACGAATCCACCGGCGACCATGTGCGGAAGACCGCTGCTTACGTGGAAGTCACTGCCAAGAAGATGCAGGAGCTGGGCTATTACGCAGATCAGGTGACGGATCAGTTCATCAAGGATGCGGTCCGTTCCGCACCCCTGCATGATATCGGTAAGATCGCCATTCCCGACAGCATCCTGAATAAGCCGGGACGCCTGACGGATGAAGAATTTGCCATTATGAAGACCCACGCCATGGAGGGCCGCAAGGTTATCGAGCAGGCCATCTCCACTCTGCCGGATGCAGACTACCTGGAGGAAGCAAAGTATGTCACCGGATCCCACCACGAGAAGTGGAACGGAACCGGTTACCCGGAGGGACTTGCGGGAGAGGAGATCCCCCTGTCAGCCCGGATCATGGCTGTTGCGGATGTGTTTGATGCACTGATCTCCAAACGGTGCTACAAGGATGCCTTCAGTTACGACGACGCCTTCCGGATCATCCGGGAAGAGGCCGGTGCTCATTTCGATCCACTGGTGGCAGATGCATTCCTCCGCTCCAAGGAGGAAGTGATCGAGATCGCCAATCGCTTTGCAGAGAGACCCACAAAAGAGAAAGGGGAGTAGGAAACCATGAACACAGATGCAAGAGGCCAGTTCCGATCTGCTCTGGTCATTCTGGAATTGCTGATCATCGTCTGCGTCATCGCACAGCTATCCTCCAATGCCGCCTTCAATAAGAAGATCTATGTTCAGGAAGGCAAGACCACGGAGGAATACGCCAACGCGGATGTCCATTTCCGGGGAGACAGCACTTCCTCCTGGATCAAGCGGGAGCTGGAGCTTTACGGAAGTATCTTCGATACGGATATTCATAACACTTCGCCCTATCGTATGACCGACTGGTCCGTGACCTATTATGTGCAGGGCGACTGTTACCTGAACCAGTTCTGGAACGGTACGGTGGAGATCCATCAGTCGGCGGATACCACCATGGAGAAGATCCAGACCCTGAATCTGGCCAGCTATAATCTGGATGATGTTTATCTGGACTATATTGTGGACGGCTCGGATCTGATGATCCCTCTGACGGTGGGAGATTACTTTATCTATTATCCCAACCTGGAATTTCACGAAGCACCCCTGGAGCCATATTCCGAGGTCTCCGTGGGTATGATCCTGTACTATGCTTCCGATCTGAATGTGGAGAAGTACGAGTTCTGTTATCAGCTGCACAAGAGCTTTACCGACGGTTTCTGGTTCGTGGCTCTGGTGGCGCTGGTGATCGTATGGCTTGTTGCCTTCATCGCTTATCTTGCCGTGACCTTTGCCTACAAGAAAGCCACCAACGAGATGGAACTCCGGAAGTCCGGTATTTCCTGCATGTCTGAAATCTACAGCATCATCTACATTGTGGATCTTGTGAGCAATACCATCACTCCCGTCAATGTTGCGGACGAGTATGAAAAGCGTCGTCCCAAGGACTGGGGCGCTGACGAGCAGTTCCGCAATTTCTTCGAGACGGATTCCGAGCCGGCGTACAAAGATGTGATGCTGGACTTTGGCAAACTGAGCACCCTGCCCATCCGTATGGAGCGGAGAAACGTGCTCTCTGCGGAATATAAGAGCAAAACCTTCGGCTGGACCCGTATCCGCATCATCGCCATGGACCGGAAGCCCGGTCAGCCGGTGGAGAAGGTTCTGTTTACCATCGAGAACATCAACCAGGAGAAGCGGGAACTTTCCGATACTCTGGGACAGATGGAGAAAGCCCGCTCCGAAAATCGTGTGAAGAGTGCGTTCCTGGCCAACATGACCCGGGAACTCCGGGATCCCATCGTGGATATGCTGGATGAGAATCGGCAGATCATGATATCCGATGCGGATGAATCCCTTCGGAAACGTTCTGAAAAGATTCAAAAATCCGGTGAGAATGTGCTGTTCCTGGTGGACAACATACTGGATTTTGCCCAGGTAGAGAGCGGGGATCTGACATTGGAGCCCCGGAATTATTCCCTGCGGGGATTTATGGCAGATCTGGAGGAGAGTATCCTTCCGAAGTTCCGGGATAAGGGTCTGAGCTTCAAGATGGAAGTGGCGGACAATCTTCCCGACAATCTGCGGGGTGATGATAAGCGCCTGAAGCAGATCCTGATGAATGTGCTGAACAATGCGGTGAAATACACGGAAATCGGCACGGTACGTGTGGCTGTCTTTGGTAAGGTACTGGATCAGAACACCGTCCATCTGCTGTTCTCCGTGAAGGACAGCGGCGATCTGATCCCTGCCGAGGCGGTGAGCGCTCTGGAACAGAAGTATGACGGACCCGAGAATGAAGCAGAACGCATCTATCAGATGGCAGATCTCAGCATGAGTCTGGTGAGCGGACTCCTCAGCCTGATGGATTCCACTCTGAAGATCGCAAACATGCCCGGCCAGGGCAACGATCTCTACTTTGAGGTCAATCAGGGGATCACGAACCCTGTGGAGAAATAAGCATGATAACAAACCTGTATGGAGTCCTTCTGGTACTGTCGGTGGTGATCATCATCTACATGGCCCAGAAGAATTATGAGAATATTGACATCCACTATTGGTCCATCGTCGTGATGTTACCCTTGATCCTGCTGGGCTATTTCCTGAAGACGCAGGTGACCACGGAAGAGGGCGCAAAGCTGCTGTTCTGCTATATTTATCTGGACAGCACGGTGCTGCTGGTGGTCTTCATGTTCTGTATCCTGCGCTTTATGCGGATCACCCCGAAGCGCTGGGTCAAGATAGTAGCCTACAGTGCGGCTTTCGCGCATCTGATGATGGTGTGGCTGTGTGTGCACAACAATCTGTACTACAGCAGTATGACCCTCATCGACACGGGAGACGGCATCGCCACAAAGATGGGAAGCGGCCCCCTGAAGATTTATCACTGGATCTTCCTGGCAGCCATCGCTCTTTGTATTGTGGCATTGATGATCACGGCCCTGGTGCGGAAAGGTACCTATTCCCGCCGGACGCTGTGGCTCTACACCTTCATAGTGAGCATCGGTGTGATCATATACGGCATCGAGTCCCTCATCAATATTGACTTTTCCCTGTTGCCTTTCCTGTATGTATTGGGAGATATCATGGTCGCGATAAACTACGATCACGCCCACACTCACGATATTTCCTGTCTGATATCGGAACAGCAGAAGTATCACGGCACCAAGGGGTATGTGGCAGTGGACCTGGAGGGCGCATTCCTCAGCAGCAACGATAAGGTTTACGAATTTCTGCCGGAGCTGCGGAATCAGATCGTGGATGCCACACTGGAGGAGGACAGCCGGCTGGCCCGGATCTTCTATCCGCTGATCCGTGATTACCGAAACGGCCTTACCAACACCCGGACGTTCAATTCCGGTGATATGGTCTGTCAGTGTGAGGTTTCGGAATTCTGTATCCGGAAGGATGGCAAGCCACAGGGTTATCTTTTCGATATCCGGGATGTGACCGAAGAGCAGAAGGTTCTGAAGGTCATGCAGGATTATTCCGAAACCCTGAACAGTGAGATCGAGCTGAAGACGGAGCATATCCGTGATATTCAGACCCGCGTGGTGCTGGGTCTGGCGAACATGGTGGAGAACCGGGACAACAACACCGGCGGCCACGTCAAGCGTACCAGTGAAGTCATCAAGTTTGTGGTGGCGGAGATCCAGCGTCAGGGCAAATACAAGCTGACGGAAGAGCAGGCGGCCGATATCATACGTGCGGCCCCCATGCACGATCTCGGTAAGATCACCATTGAAAATTCCATCCTGCTGAAGCCGGGTCGGCTGACGGAGGAGGAATATGCTATCATGAAGACGCACTCTGAGAAGAGTGGCGAGTTCGTGAACATCATCCTGAAGGATGTGGAGGAGAAGCATTTCACGGATGTGGCTTTCAACGTGGCGCGTTATCACCACGAGCGCTGGGATGGCAGGGGCTACCCGGAAGGGCTTGTTGGCGAGATGATCCCTCTGGAGGCCCGGATCATGGCAGTGGCGGATGTGTACGACGCTTTGGTTTCCAAGCGTTGCTACAAGGAGGCCATGAGCTTTGACAAGGCCGCCCAGATCATGACCGAAGGCATGGGTACCCAGTTCGATCCCAACATGCTCAGCATTTTCCAGGGCTGCAGAGCCCAACTGGAAAAATATTACAGTCAGGAGTAACCGGCGGTCACAAGTTGCCACGCCCAAAGCCGGGCTACAAAAACAAGGAAAAGGAAGGGGAACGGAAGGTTCCCCTTCCTTTTTAGCCCCCGCCGCCTCCTGTTGGAAGTGGCGGCTGGAAATTTCCCTCTTTTCTTAAACTCTGGTCTTCTGATTGATCTTGCGCCCCGTGGGCGGCTTGGCGCCGCCCCACGGGGTTTGTCTGCCTCGAGCCCTGCCTCTTCCTCCCGACACTTGACAATTGACTTTTTTCAGAGGATAGGGTATATTCCTCCTCGGTGCTATCTTTCTGATGCACCTTCTATTTGGCGCTTCGCCAAAGAATTCCGGATTATTTTGGACCCAAAAGCATGCAGAATCTCTAATCCTCCTATCGCGCGTGCCTCCCCCAACCTCCACGAGCATGCGGTAATCCTATATTATCGATTCCACATGCTCACCTGTTCCGTTGCAAGCATGCGGAAATCCCAAAACATCACAACCACACGCCGGTGCCTGACCTTCTGAACATGCGGAACACCCTAATCCTTTCTACCGCACGCCGGTGACTTCATCCTTGAGCATGCGGAATCTTTACCCCCCCTATCGCGCGTGCCTCCCCCAACCTCCATGAGCATGCGGTAATCCTATATTATCGATTCCACATGCTCACCTGTTCCGTTGCAAGCATGCGGAGCACCCAAAACCTCCCCAACGCACGCTGGTCCCTGACTTTCTGAACATGCGGAACAACCTAATCCTTTCTACCGCATGCTGACGCTTACACAGCCGAGCATGCCAAACCCCGTTTTTCCAAATCCACATGCTCACCAGTTCTGTAATAAACGTGAGGAAGACCCAAACCCCCACCAACACATGCCGGGCCCTTAATCCCTAAGCATGTGGAGTCGCCAAACCTCCCCACCGCATGCCAGCACCCGCCCTTCGGGCGTCAGACCCCGGCTTAATTCTGCTTAAGTGACAAGCGCTTGCAGTGGCTTTGCTTGTCAAGCCCTTGCCGCGTAGCGGTGCGAAGCAGGCTTTACAAGCAAAGACATCGCAAGCATAATCCCGAACGCAGAATTGAGACAAAAGAAGGATATCAATCCTTCTGGATTTTATGTTCTCAACACATTCCATCCACCATCATCATCAAACCAACACTAAAAGAAAGCAGGACAATCAATGGAAAACTACACCCTACAGCTTCAACAACAAGTAGAAGAACTTGATAAACTTATTCAGGAGACAGATACCCGTTTAAAGACGAATACGGCATTTGACTATAAGAGAATCCGCGTTTCAAACCGGAAAAATGGATTTCAATACTACGAAGTAGATTCAAACCAAAAACGCATATACATTCCCAAGGAAAAAACAGCGATGGTTCAAGCAAGCGTACAAAGGGACTATGACATGGCGGTAAGAAAGGCTCTTGCGGAAGCGCAATATAACATTAAAAGATTCTTAGCGATTTACGATATCCATTCCATCGAAAATGTATATAATCATCTTTGTGATGCCCGGAAAGTCCTGGTCACCCCAATCATTCCAACGGATGAGGCCTATATTCAAGAATGGAAAAAACTTCACTACGGCCAACAAAATGATTACCCCATGACTGCCTACTATGTGACTGATCAAGGCGAGCAAGTCCGCTCCAAGTCCGAGAAAATTCTGGCAGACCTATTCCTGAAACATCATATCCCCTACACCTATGAGCCCCGGATTCTTCTAAAAGGAGGCAAGTCCGCCTGCCCGGACTTTGCCCTTCTCAATCTTCGGACTCGAAAAACCATCTATTGGGAGCACTTTGGCCTGGCGTCTAACGAAGAATACGCTTCCAAAGCTATCTGCAAACTACGCTTTTTCGAAGATTGCGGCTTTGAAATTGGGAAAGATATCCTGTTTTCGATTGAATCTGATAGCCAGCCGCTGAACCAAAAGATGATAGAAGAAAAGATCGAGAAACACCTCCTATGATAAAGATTCTTTCGTGATTACTGACTGCAAGTGTTTCTCTGCAAGAAGCGAACTACGCTGTAAAAACCTCATAGTTTGTAGTAAACTGTGGTAAGAACGCTACGTTATTCACAAAAACGGCGTTGATATACGTGATTAGGAGTCTTTATTCATGGGAATCATTGAAGTATTACTGTTGGGCATCGGCTTGTCCATGGATGCCTTTGCGGTGTCGATCTGTAAGGGACTGGCGGCGAAGAAGGTGGGGCTGCGGGAGAGCATGATCTGCGGCGTCTGGTTCGGATTGTTCCAGGGACTGATGCCGTTCATTGGCTTTGTGGCCAGCTCGTTCTTTGAAAAGTGGATCAGCCTGGTGGCGCCCTGGGTGGCGTTCATTTTGTTGAGCATCATCGGCGGGAACATGATCCGGGAAGCTTTCTCCGGAGAAGAAGAAGAGAGCAACGCGGAGTTCGGGTTCAGGAACATGCTGATGCTGGCGATCGCAACCAGTATCGACGCACTGGCAGTGGGAATCACCTTTGTGGCGGTGCCGCCGGCCTTTCTGGAGGGCGGCAAGCTGCTGAATACGGTAGTCAGCTGCTGCATCATCATGATCTGCACTTTCCTGATCTCCGCCGCCGGCGTGAAGATCGGCCAGCTCTTCGGCACCCGGTACAAGGCCGGTTCCGAGGTGATGGGAGGTACGATCCTGATCTTTATTGGTTTGAGAACGCTACTGAATTCGCTGGATACCTCCGGCGCCATGCAGGATTCCGATACCGTTTTTGGAATGCTCATTCCTGTCGTTGGAACCCTTCTGGGTGCAGCGTTTGTGTATGCGAAAAAGGCCCGGTTGGTAGACACCCTGCGGACCATTTTGGCCGGAAGCAGTGCCGGAATCATGCTTTCCATCTCCATTTGGAGCATGCTGGAGCCCGCAGCCAGAGGGCTGAGGAGCGCCAGCGACCGGGGCATGTGGATGATATTCCTGAGCTTCTGCATCGGTGTATGCATCCAGTTGTTGCTGGACCATCTGGTGCCTCATACTCATGCCTTTGTTGATATTACGGAAGGCCCTGAGAGCAAGCTGAAATCCGAAGTGAAGCTCATGCTTTCCGAAGTGATCCATCACGTTCCCGAGGGCGTGGCCCTTGGTGCGGTATACGCAGGTTGTTTCCTGGAGACCGACTGGATCCACACCTCCACAGCGTTGATCTTAGCGATTGCCGTGGCCGTTCAGAACTTCCCGGAGGCGATCTTCGTTTCGCTCCCCGCCCGTAGCTCCGGCGCCGGCACCGGTAAGGCCTTCTTCCTGGGGGTGGTATCCGGCGTGCCGGTCCCTCTCATGGGTATCATCGCCCTGCTGGTGATCGTCCTGTTCCCGCCCATCCTGCCTTATGTCATGGCTATGTCCGGCGGCGCCATGATCTACACCATCGTGGAGGAAATCCCCCAGATGACCGCCGGCACCGAGAACGATAAGGGCGCGCTAGCGTTTGTGATCGCATTTGCGGTGGTGATGGTGAGTATGTAAAGGGGCGAGGAGAAGGTAGCTGCGTACCGCTTGGCTCTACCCGAGTCCACCCGTTTGTGGGCGGTTACGTCCTATTATCATGAAAACTGTTCAGAGACGTAGTTTCTCGAGGATTTCCCCGGGGCGCTACGTCTTTTTTCTTGCGAAAACAGTGGGGCTATTTTGTGCTCCAAACATTTTCTATTTCTTCGATTTTCTTTGTTTTTGTATTGTTTATCTATTTTTTTCTACATTATCACTAAAGCGCTTCCATATTAAATGAGTAAAGTTGATTGAGCGTAGCTCAAGGATAGAAAGGGGACAAAGGTGCTATACTTGGGGGAATGCGCAGTGGGTGCTAATACTCCGACGAAGATTATATTTTTGCTAATGAATGCAGTGAACAATGAGTTGGCTGATTAACTTCCCGGATGCCTTATCACGATAAAGTTTTTTGTGTCAGAAAATTGCGGCACAAAAATAAATAGTAAATAATAAAAAAAAAAAACAAAAATTGAAATTGGGGGTGTTAATAAATACAACCCAATTATACACTTAATTAAGAGGACACAAAAAATGAACAAGCGAAAACATGATCTCAACACAGATGCGATTCGTAACGCTAGGAAGAAGAGACAATTAACACAAGCAAAGCTATCCGAATTGCTTAACGTGGAGGAGAAGACCGTGGGAAAATGGGAGCGCGGAGAGAGATTTCCAAGGCCCGAAAATCTCAAAAATCTCTTTGAAATATTAGCGCTGAATGAGAGCTGCTCAATATCTATAAGAAAAGGCTGTATTGGATCAATAGGTCCTGTGGCTCTGGTAATTTTGGCAATCATGGAGATTGTGCTATGGATACAATAAAGAACCTCACCAATGTATGCACCCAGACTATTAAGATCCAGTTATATGTTGATGGCACCAGCGAAGAGAAGAAGCGAGGATACACAAAGATCTCTGATGCGATCGAGGGCCATGCGCTCATGAAGAACCAGTTTATGACCGCTTGGTATGCGGCCAATCTCAACAATGCATCAGAAGAAGAAAAGGACGAACTGATCAAACTATATTCGCACAACCCGGATTCTAATAAGGGGTCTGCCTATGCGGATATGGATCCAAAGTATTTTATCAAGGGGCTCCCGATAGCAGGAGACATCCCTTTCGAGTGCAAGCAAATTTATTCGAAGGCTTGTAAGGATGGGCTCATGCATGGAAGAGTGTCTCTCCCTACCTTTTCCACTGATAATCCGCTGCGCTACCCTAACCGGTTTCTTTTCCCGAAAACAAAAGGTTCGAAATGCGGGTTATATCATGAGTATCAGGATCTGGATGCGCTGCATGAAGCATTGATGAATGCGGCAAAGCCTCTTATTGGGATCCACTTCTTTGAGGGCATAGAATTAAAATGCGTGCTCGGTAATCCACATAAAACCAGCTCCGTCAGAAACATCCTCTATCAAATCTTCGCCGGAGAGAAGAAAGTATGCGACTCATTTTTGCAGAGAGCGAAGAATAAACTCTATCTTAAGATTACCGTTCAAATTCCAAAAGTCGCTCATCAATTGGATGATAATATTGTAGTCGGGGTGGACTTAGGACTCGCAGTGCCTCTTACCCTGGCTCTCAACAAGGACCCATACAAGCGGGAATTTGTTGGTTCATTTGACCTGTTTGCGAAAAAGCGCCTCCAGTTTCAGACGCAAAGTAGGGCATTACAGACCCAGCTGAAATATACCGGCGGCGGGCATGGACGAAAGAAGAAGCTTAAGAAATTAGAACAGCTCAAGGAAAAGGAACGGAACTGGACGCATACGCAAAACCACATCTTTTCAAAAGCTGTAATTCAATTTGCGCTGCAAAATAATGCAAAATACATTAATATGGAAGCGCTGGATATACGTCTGCGCGGCGGTGTGGATCATGAAGCAGAAGATAAGAAGATGAAGTTTTACCTCCGTAATTGGAGCTTTTTTGAACTTCAGTCCATGATCCAGTATAAAGCAGAAAGAGAAGGTATTATTATCCGTTTTGTGGAGCCCGCGTATACTTCACAGACTTGTTCTGTTTGCGGTCAAATAGGAGAACGCCCCTCTCAGAAAGTATTCCATTGTAAGAACCCTGGATGTCCTTGCCACACCATTTACAAAAAATGGGCAAAGAAAAACAACGACAACGGGCTCACCCCTATGGATATCAACTATGCTGACATGGATGCAGACTTTAATGGTGCAAGAAATATTGCCATGTCGGAACTGTTTGTCGAAAACTCAAAGAAGGCTAAGATTGCCAGACGGTCCAAAGCAGGAAAAATGAGAAAAAGAAGCAGCGCGTGATTAGCCTAATTGGCTTTGCCGCTTGCGCCATCAAAGCAATCGGACATTTGTGAAGTAACACAAGTGGCGGCTGACTATGCAGCCGAAGGGTGAGGCTAGTCTACATCGCAGAGGGGCACTCATCAAAGCTTTTGCAACAGGGTTACAAGCATATTTAGAGCTTGGGACCCTGTGTATTGTCGAAAGCACGTAGCGTGTGGGAAAATAGCGATGGATTTGATAAAAGAAATCCTATGAACAAATAATGTGACGAGTGGTATTACAGGACCCGGTTTTATCACACTCGAAGAGTTCCGTTTGAAAGTTTAAAGTTCTTCTGAATTGGGAGAGAACCAAGGTAGAACAAGTGGAATGACACATATTACGAATCATGCAAAGGAGCGGCTAGCAGAGCGTGTATGTGCATCTGCCCAGGAAGCAGCGCAGAAAAATGCGGACCGAGCTTACTTGCTTGGAATCCAATATGACGAGACGACTGGCATTCTAAGAACCTGGTTAACCAGTAAGATTTGGGGAAATCGTGCGGCGAAGAATTTCCGGATCTTCCGGAATTATCTCTATATCTTCTGGGCAGACACTCTAGTCACCGTATTTCCGCTTCCAGAGGAGATTGCCGACATCCTTCAGAACGATATGGATCCCGCTGCATATAAGCGTATTCTGGATTACGAGACCCAGCGTAGCCATGCAAAGCGGAATCGGGCTCAGAAGAAGTATAGGGAGCGTAAGGCGGAGTTTGACCGGCTTGTTTTGCTGAATGACATCAGGGAATTCTCAGAGAACTTGTATGATGTGGAATTTACTAGTGTGAAGATCGAGAAGAAACTGCTCACAATCTATTACATCCCTCGCACTAGGTGTATTCCTTCTCTAGATCTGATTGCTGATCATATGAGGGAATGCACGAAGTACACCCACATACGTTTCGTCCATGTGAAGGGGATTAAGGGAGAGAAGATCTACGGTGCCCGACGAGGAGCGACATATATTTGATATTTGCACTTCGCTTTGATCAATGAAGAATGCGGGAGTATAAAAATGTCAAAAACAATGCAGATAAACGATATACATCTAAAAGCAGAAATGTATACGGAGCTTATTAATGACATGCAAGCAAAAATAATGGAATTTGAACGAGATTACCCTGATTGTATGAGTGATGAGCTTGCAAATGTAAAATCAAAATTATCTGAAGCAAGAATGGAATCCCGAATAAGAATCGATGAGGCGCATTTTCAAAAGTGGGAATCTCTACTTCTTGCAGCCAATGTAGCAATGCAACAAAGTCCATCGGGATGGCCGATGGACTTTTAACTATTTAGTGCCCCAATATTTTCTATTTCTTCGATTTTCTTTGATTTTATATTTTTATACGTTATCACTAAGGCGCTTAATATGATTGATAAAAAGAAACAAAATTGCAGAAACAAGCGTCGATATTCTGGGTGTAAATTGCAAAGTAAAATAAAAAGAATGGGGGTGCGGACGAAATCCTGGACCAAAATGAGGTCAATAACAGGAGGAGGTCACGCACATGTATTCCTACGAAGAACGGCTTAAAGCCGTAAAGCTTTACATCCAGTATGATAAGAGCTATGCATCCGTATTCAGAGAG
>JAEEGL016669710.1_pt1 | contig 56260 bp, 48 predicted proteins | sample 9134231 | NCBI WGS metagenome assembly JAEEGL01 (sample SAMN16246548, study PRJNA631951) | gut metagenome | biome: gut microbiome; feature: rumen; material: fiber-attached | host: Bos | place: Iran: Karaj | collected 2018-10
ATGTTTTTCTTCAAGTAGCTTAGCCATAGTGGTCTTGCCGCCATATGCGCCTCCGCATAAGAAGTACACATTCTTCAAATGCTCTTTAATTATGTTATTCGCAATCTTCATATACCCTACTCCTTAGCGTGAAAATTAAAAGTTTATCGTCTAACACCTAAATTGTACCAAAATCGCACAATGGAATTCATATTTCTTTACACAGATATCCTTGTAATATGTAAATGATAAGAATCATCAATGGTGCAATTGAAGATCTTCGAAAGGAAGATCCAGGCGGCCTCCGCTGTCCTCCGCTTTTTGGACATGAAAAAGGGTTCCGGGAAACCCCGAAACCCCATTAATAATGGTGATCGTGAGCGGATTCGAACCGCTGTCCTTCCGCTTAGGAGAATCATGAACGGTAATGAAAATGCAGAAAGGTTTGATCCAGTGCGCGAACATCATATTGCTCAGTTCTTTTGCATCGGCATCAGAACCAAAACGCTCCAAAGTATGTACTAATGATCTTTCCTCCAGTTGCCTTTGCGTTTCATATGCATCACCAAAGGAATTCATAAACATAATCTGAAAATCCTTCCACCAGAATGTATCTACCTCAGAAGTATCTTCCACTTTTCCGGTTTTGCATATGATATCTGTGATTTTTGTGATCACTTCACCGTCTTCATGCACAATAGTTCCATAGAAATCCACAAAAAATGCTTTGATACTCATTTGCACCTCTTCCTACATTTTTCTTTTGACAGCTCTATTAACATATTCCCCCTGTCGTTTGAATTGGTTTATTCCTGCCGCGGTCATATCGGAGGAATCAGATTGACATTTTCTACCGCTTATAGTATATTTGCATAAAAGAAATGGGTTTTTTGTCGTGTACAGCCTTATGGCTCAATCGGGTTGCTCGTTTCTTTTTTTATGTCTAAAATATCATACAAATACAGTTTTCGATCTTCTGAATGTCTGACAATCAATGATGCATGAAATACATTATATCTTTCTATCTCTCCATAGCCATCATATACCGGTAATGCAAATCGCGAATCATATCGATACCAACCATGCTTTGCATTTCTCCAATGTTTTTCTTCTTTATTCTCACGAAAATGTTTACCAATAGCGATCTCTATCAGTTCAGGTATTCCCTGTGCGGCATTTGCTTTTGCCTTAGCATTTGCACCTTTTATACTATGAGTATATTTTGAACCAGAATACTCGTTGGGCAAATCTGAACCAATAAATACAACATCTCCGGTTGCAGCGATCGTATAGAATTCGCCAACAAACTCTTTTAGGTATTCTCTAACATCTTTCCAATCTACGGAACGTTTTCCTTTAAACCTTATATCATTAATAATGACAATGTTTTTCCCGTCAACATCCTGTATGACCGATATATTTCGTTTACCTTCTTTTTTATCACACAAGGTATCATTCGCTTCTCTTTTTATCGTGAGGAGTTCCTCAAATTTTATCTGATACGCCAACAATCTCGGAATATATTCCGGTGGAGTCCTCCGCCCCGCTTCCCAGTCTTCCAATGTACGAACAGGGATGCCCGTATGCTCAGAAAACTCTTTGCGGGACATCCCTGTACTTTCTCTCAGTTCTTTTATCGATCTTGCTATATCCATATCGCTCCCTCGCATTGCGTGTTTATGGTTAGATTATACCACAATCAACAGCGGTTCGCAATGCGTGGGTGGAATATAATGGACATGTTACTTACTCATCCTGTTTCTTCTCAGAATCCTTTATTCTATAGTAATCCTCAGCATCAATTGTAATCTCGATATGCTCCTTCGCATTCCTTACCCGCTCAAGGAGCGTTGCGACCTCCACATGCACCGTCATCGGAAACATGTCACAGGGTCTTACTCTTTTCAGTTCATATCCGTTTTCACGGAAGATCTTCACATCTCTTGATAGCGTAGCGGGATCACAGCTTACATAGACTATTCTTTCAGGTGACATCTTCACTATCGTATCGATGCACACACTATCCAGACCTTTACGCGGCGGATCAACAACGATCACATCCGGATGTATCATGTCATCCGAACTGTTATTTGCGTAATACTCAGGCAGCACTTCTTCCGCAGCACCCACAAAAAATTCCGCATTCAAGATGTCATTATTTTCTGCATTCTTCTTTGCATCATCTATCGCCTGCGGCACTATCTCTACACCACATACTTTCTTGGCATTGCAGGCAAGAAAAAGCGATATGGTACCAATACCGCAATACAGATCCCAGACAGTCTCGTTTCCCTTAAGCTCTGCATATTCAAGCGCAGTCTTATATAGTTTCTCTGTCTGAACGGGATTTACCTGATAGAATGAAAGTGGTGATATGTTAAAGATCAGATCACCTATTCTGTCTCTGATCACAGGATTACCATGAATTGTAGTATAAGAATCTCCCATTATCACATTGGTATCCTCAGTATTTACAGAATAAGAAAGTGATGCCACATCACTAAGCTTCTCGATCAGTTTTTCCTCATGAGGCAGCTTTTTTGCATTGATCACAAGGCATACCATAAACTCATCAAAAGCAAAACTCTTTCTGATAAGAACATGTCTTACAACACCTGTGTGTAACCGTTCATCATAAGGTTCTATGCCAAACTCTTTCATCCATAAAACTATTCGTTCAAGAATATCCTTATTTTCAGAAGATGACAAAAGACAATCTTCACACGGGATTATGTCATGCGTTCGTCCCGCATAGAATCCATATATTATGTTTCCGTTTTTATCTTTTCCGAAAGGATATTGTGCCTTATTGCGATAACGCAGCGGTGTACTGTCCATACCCATGATCGGCTCAAATATCTCATCCAGTTTTTCTGAAGGCACTCCACCAAGACGCAACAGATCGTTATAAACTTTATCAGACTTAAACTTAAGCTGAGCTTCATAAGATAATCCCTGCAGCCTGCATCCACCGCATCTCCCGGCAACATGGCATGGAGGTTCCACTCTGTCAGGCGAAGGCTCTATCACTTTTATCAGTCGTGCAAAAGCATAATTCTTCTTAGCTTTTGTAACACCTGCAAGTATCTTATCCCCAGGAAGTGCGCCCTTCACAAAAAAGGGGAAGCCCTCTATCTTTCCGATGCCTTCCCCTTCGGAGCCCAGGTCTGTAATCCTGAGCTCCAACTCTTCATTTTTCTTATATTCGTGTGTCATATTGCATACCGCAATCTATTACCGATTGTTGTTCCTTCTTTCTTACTTATGTATTGTAATCGCAATAAGCAATTACATTTACTATACTAATTCAATAACTCAATTGTTTTGCGGGCGATCTTGAATTTTACTACCTTAGTGCCACAATACTCGTCAGTGCCTTTTATCTTTACACTCGCCGTTCCATTGTTCACATTCTTCGTATAGGTTGAAGGATCTATCTCAAACGAAGCAGGTTCACCTCCAACAAGCACTGTAATATCTTCAGGATCTAATGTCTGCTCCATACCATCATAAACTTTTGAAGCAGTCACACTTACCTTTGCTTTTGCAATACTTATTCCTTCCGTATTTTCCTCTACAACAGGTACTTCATCGTCACTTACCGGAGGTTCGGTTATATCAAAATACTCTTTATAACTTCCCATGAAGCATCCTTTTCCCGTAACCGTCACACAAGGGCTGCCTTTCACATCTTCATCGCCTTCGGCCACTTTCTTATTTCCGGAATACTTGACACTGTAATCAACACCCTTACGAAGGACCACTTCGCCTGCCATAACTTCCACTTCAGGCTTAGCGCCGCCCTTCACCAGATACACATCCTTTTCTTCGAGCCTTATATCCACAGACAGCTCTGAAATACCGTTGTCCACGTTTTCAGCATCAGAGATATTGAACTTGGCGATCTTGAATTTCTTTTTTACAGTTCCTTTGTAGCCATTGATGCCGGTTATGATAACCGTACAGTTTCCGGGCTTCACTTCATCCATTACCTGATAAACATAATCAAGCTTTGCATTGTCACTTACGGAATTGGTCCTGTATTCTTCTATGCTTTCGCCCTTCAGCTCTTTGTAGTCATCAGCTTCCTCATTCTTTCCGACTGCCACATAGAATGCATCGGCCACACCGGCTCTTCCGCCGCTGTAGACAAGCTTCACATCCGGATCCTTTTTTATCATCGAAGCTTTTAACTTCACAGCATCATCATTAGATGTGAAAGTATCTGTCGGTTCTGTTATCTTAAATGTCTTCTTAACTGTTCCACTGTAATTTCCGCGACCAACTATAAAAACTTCAGCAGTAGAATTAGCTTTCTTATTATTCTTATATTTTACCCTGTAATCTGAGCCCTCTCGAAGAAGCGTAGTGCCATCATAAACATTCAGTCTGTCTTCAAAGCCTCCAAAAGGATCACTTGCAAATTTCCAGGCTACTCCGGTTGCCGGAACGGAATCAGGCAGCCCTGCTACCCATACTCCATCATATATATCATCCGTTGATACAGAATCAATATCTTTATTGACACACTTTGCAAGATACTCTGTGTCCGCCTCAGAAATCTGTCCCCATTCACCGGGCTGGCGTTTTATCGTATTTGGGCTTGCATCTGTTTTATTCTTCGATGCATCACCAACCGATACGGCAGCATATGTATTCACATCGTTTCCTTCTGCTGCCAACGCTTTCATGCCTGTGTTCCATCCCGGCTCAGTCATTAAGATTAACGCGATCATCAATACTGATACAGATTTAAAGATCCTTCTTCCTTTGACCATAGGCAAACCTCCTGTTCTGTTCTACATTTTTCCTGTTCTCCTTATGTTGCTGTCTAAAAACTTGTTGAATCCCATCCAGTCGTCAGAATCGCTGCCATTTAAAAATTCCGTGAATGTCTCTATCTTGGCATCCATGTTATCTGCAAGCGAAAGCGCCATCGCTTCCACCAGTGCAGGCTTTTTGGGCGAGCCATACTCAAGCTCTCCGTGATGGGCCAGTATGCAATGTTCCACTTCCCCGAAAAGGCCCTTGGGGAAACCCTCTATGGCATTCATCTTCTCTGCTGCCATCTGTGCACCTATTATGATATGACCGATCAACTGTCCGTCATCTGTATAATCATTTGAAGGGAAAGGTGAAAGCTCTTTTGTCTTTCCCACATCATGAAGCAGCGCGCAGGTTATGAGAAGATCTCGCTTCAGTATCGGATAGTTCTTGCACATATAGTCGCAAAGTTCAGCAACTGTAAGAGTATGCTGAAGCAGACCTCCTATAAATGCATGATGAACCGTCTTTGCAGCCGATGCTTTCCTGAATATCATTTCAAATTCCGTATCTTTGAAAAAGCTCTCAAGCAGCTGCTTTAAGTATTTATTTTCGATCGAATCGACAAGAGCGATCAGCCTTGCGTACATTTCATCAATATTTTTGGATGTGACCGGCATGTAATCCGAAGGATCATATTCATCTTCAGTACATTTCCTGAGCGCTGACACATGAAGCTGCTTTGCCCCATTGAAGCTCTTTACTTCACCGGTTATCTCAACAAAATCTCCTGTCTCATATTCCTTGATCCCCGGGCTGTAGGGCTCCCATACCTTGCCGTTTATAACTCCGGTTTTATCCTGTATATCAATATTGTCATAAGGCTTTCCGTTTTTAGTTTCTGTCGAAACTTTACTCTTTACGTAATAAACACCCCTGATCTTATTTCCTTCTTCAAAATCCTTAATATATCTCAATTGTTCTGCTCCTCGTCTTTCACAATATCTTCATGCCTGGTCCCGGTCTCTATCTTTACTTCCATATCTGCATAGCCGTCACGCCCCTGACGTTTGAAATGGATCTTGAGCTGCGTTCCCGGTGGATATTTTTCCAGTTCATTCACATAGTTTTCTTCGGTACCTATCATCACATCACCGAAAGCCGTGATCACATCTCCTCTTCCAAGTCCGGCCTCCATAGCAGGTGAATCCACGTCTACATCTGCAACACACACACCCTCGGGAATGCCATATTGCTTCATAACATCTTTTGTAACCGTAAGCGGCTGCACGCCCACGTAAGGCCTGTCGACCTTATTCGAAAGATGTTCTATCATCGACCTGATGCCGCTGATGCCATATGCTGTGATCATATGTTCCATGCCGTCCTCATGGTGATCATCACATATCACTCCCACCACCTGTCCGAGCACATTTGTAAGCACACCGCTTGCATCCTCTCCTGCATATATATCCGTGTCAAGCAGCTGATAGGAACTGTCAGTACCATGTACCTTTCTCTCTGCTGCTGTAACAAAGCCATAGTATAAACTTCCCTGACCACACGGCATTCCGAGCGCTATAACTGCATTTCCCTGTATTGACGAGGGATATGAACCTGCAAGAGTTGCTTTGGTATAGGACATCTTGGCCATATCAGGGATCTCGCTGAGTTTTAGAGCATATACTGCAAGTCCCGTATCCTCATCATATCTGAACATCTCAAATCCGCTCACAGTCTCACCGCTTGAAAACTTTCCGCTTATATCGTCATATGCCTCAAGCTTCTTAGAATCTGCAAGTACCAGTAACTGATATCCATTCTCCCCGATGATCACACCTGAAGTGCTTCTTGCCCGCACCGCATCCTCATCTGTCCAGTCAGAATCTTCATCCTTTCCTGTAAGAGTGATAAGACTTTTTTCAACTTCTTTTGAAATTGAATACATACGGCGGGAAAGCAGTCTGTAATCTTCAAGTTTTATCGCCGCATTCTGTATCTCCTTTGCAGCCACTACAGAGGCAGGTACCGGCGTCGGAGTAGCCGCAGCGTTCTCACTCTCAGTTGTCTTTACATCCTCATCTGAAAGAGGAAGCTTATCTATGGGAGTCTCACTCTCAATACCGACCAGGCCCTGCGAATTCTCATCATCTTCATCTGCCAAGATCACTTTTTCCTCGGGCAGTTCTCCGTCATCCGGATTCTCGGTAAGTTCTACCGGAGCCAGTTCCATATCCTGATCAGAGGATAATAATTTGCCGAAGACCGGCTCCAAAAGAAGAAAGGTTAAGCAGGCAACCAATCCAAAGATCACCGCCATTCCGGCTGTAAAAAGAGTTCTTTTTAGAAGCTTCTTTCTGTTTACCGGACGTTCCTTTATCTTCTCACGGATAAAGTCATAATCATCAGCCTCTGTAAATTTCTGTTCCTTATTCTCTTTATCTTTGTCTTTATTACTTATACTCATGTCCCATCATCCTGTACGGTGAATGATGCCGGATACTCACTCTTCATGCCCGGGAACTTTTCAAGTTCGGGTATATCATCAAGCCACCCTACAAAGTATGCCGTTATCTCACTTACACTGTTTGATACAAATCCCTGACTGATGCCGCTTCCGTATGAATCTTCAGCATAAAGCATCAGCTCATCCGGGAAGTTTAACATGGTGTATCTGACAAGATCAGTAGTAGTACCATCCTCTACAGATTCCTTATAAAGATCCCTTGCTCCAAAAAGATGCAGCATCTCATGCGCATATACGGAAGGACCTACCTTTCCGTCCCTTGCGTTGTAATACAGGAAACACATCTCGTTGAAACTGTTACGGGTAACTCCTGCATAATACGGAAATGCACAGCACGTACCTTCATCATTAAGGAACACTGCATAGACTATTCCGGTCGCACCATACTCGTCCTTTAGGGCATCGCTGTCTACCTTTTTGGTTATAAATTTATCAACAGCCTCTACAAGATCGCCCCATCCCTGTACATCCTGTATGTTTGAAGGAATATATACATCATCAAGATCCATATCATAATTCAGATCGGAACCGGCCGATGTGTCATATACGAATTCAATATTCTTGCCATATTCTGCAGCACTGCTCTCAATGAACTGTGTAGCCACATCAGTATTACTCCCGGCTTCGGCACGCATATCATCGCCCCAGTCTTCCTTTCCGTCATAGAAAAGTGAAACAAGTACCACTCTGCCTTCAGCGGCTCCGCTGCTTCCCCTTGTATCCATGCCGTTAAGGAGTACTGTGCCATCCTCCAGCACTTCTTTCTTCACTTCATTCCCGCTCACATTGCCGCCAAAATACTTAGATGGTCCTCTGTCGTATTTTCCATTGCCATGGCCGAAATCACCGCCCATGATCATCGAAAAGCAAAGGTATACCAGTAGAGATACCATAAGCGCCGTAAAAGCGATCAAAACCGTGAGCAAGATCACAGTAAAAGTTGACGTACGTTCTTTTTTCATTTTTATAGTCCCCCGAAAAGCATATTATACCATTTTTCGCTGTTTTAAGGTACAATGGACGTGTCATGAACGAAAAAGCTCTTCATATACTTGAATTCAACAAAATAACCGAAATACTGTCTTCTTTCGCAGGAAGTGAGCCTGCAAAAAGGATGTGTCTTAACTTACGTCCCTCCGGCAATCCCGAATGGATAGACCATGCCCAGGACGAGACTTCAGCCGCGCTTTCAAGACTTTTCAAAAGCGACAGGCTCTCATTTGGTGCAAACATAGATGTACGTCCCTTTATAAAGGCTGCTTCCATAGGCCGGACACTCGGTGCAGGCGACCTGCTTGCCATAGCAAGGCTTCTTGTAAACGTTAAAGAAGTGCGCGACTACCATACGGAGACTCCGACCGACTGCCTTGATAAATACTTTCTTGCGCTGGATCCGCTTACCAACGTATCGGATAAGATAAACAAATGCATTATCTCTGATGATGAGATATCAGATGATGCAAGTCCTACTCTCCGCGAGATAAGACGCAATATAAAGATATCGACAGACAGGATTCAGACCGGTCTCACAAAGATGGTAAACGAGACTCTCAGAGGCTATCTGCAGGATGCGATCATCACGACCAGGAACGGCCGCTACTGCATACCTGTTAAAAGCGAGTACCGCTCACATGTACCCGGAATGATCCACGACCGTTCGCAGAGCGGCGCAACTCTGTTCATAGAACCTTCATCTATTGTCGATCTGAATAACAGACTGAAGGAACTCTCAAGTGCAGAGCATGATGAAGTGGAACGCATACTTTCCGAACTGTCTGCCATGTGCGCCGCAAATGGCGATATGATAGCAGAGGATCAGAAAACTATCACTATGCTCGACTTTATCTTCGCAAAGGCAAAATATGCCATGAAGATAAATGCTGTAAGACCTCTTTATAACAAAGAGCTTCGGATAGTTCTTCGTGGAGCCAGACATCCGCTTCTCGATCCCCGTACCGCAGTTCCCGTAGACATCCGTCTCGGTGACGACTTTGACCTGCTTATCATCACAGGACCCAACACAGGCGGTAAGACTGTATCACTTAAGACTGCCGGTCTGCTTACTCTAATGGGACAGGCAGGCCTTCATATTCCCGCTCTTGACCGTTCGGAGCTTTCGGTTTTTTCGGAAGTCTATGCCGATATAGGCGATGAGCAGAGCATAGAACAGAGTCTGTCCACCTTCTCATCACATATGCGCTCCATTGTGGAAATAATGAAGCATGCAAAACAGGACTCACTCTGTCTTTTTGATGAGCTTGGAGCAGGAACCGATCCTGAAGAGGGTGCAGCGCTTGCAATATCAATACTGGATACTCTTCACAGACAGAAGATCCGCAGCATGGCTACCACACACTACAGTGAATTAAAGGTCTATGCACTGCAGACAGAAGGTGTTGAGAATGCCGGCTGTGAATTTGACATCGCAACGCTCTCCCCTACCTACAGACTGATGATAGGCATTCCGGGAAAAAGTAATGCTTTTGCCATTTCAAAACGACTCGGCCTTTCAGATGAGATAATCGAAAAAGCCGGACAATATATCAGCCGCGAGGAAGAAAATTTTGAGAATGTTATTTCAGACCTCGAGGACAGACGTAATATAATAGATAAGGAAAAACAGGAAATAGAAAACCTCAAGGCAGACATACTCAGACGTGAGAAGATACTTGCCGACAAAGAGGAAAAGATACAGGAAAAGAAAGACAGGATCATCGCCAACGCCAGAGAAGAAGCCCGTGACCTGCTCCAGGATGCGAAGGACAAGGCTGACGAGACCATACGCGCATTCAACAAACAGGGCAGTGTTATGAAGCCTGCAACAATGGAAAAGAAGAGGCGCGAGCTCCGCGAGTGGATATCCAAAGAAGATGAGGCTATCTATCAGGAAGCGATGAAACGTTCGGGAAAGAACAAAACTCCGATAAAAGAAAAGAAAAAAACAGAACTGCTTACCGAAAAGAATGCGCTTCCCGGCACACCCGTATTTATTCTGTCAATGGATATGGACGGTGTGATCGCAGAAGCTCCTGATAAAAAAGGCAATGTACTTGTACAGTCAGGCGGTATTTCAATAAAAGTTAAACTTTCAGACCTTGAAATGGGCGATGCCCCGATGCCTGAAAAGACAGTTAAGAAAGTCCGTCTCGATCTTTCACGTGCAACAAATATCAGTCCCGAGATAAATGTCATAGGTAGAACAGTTGATGATGCAGTATCCGTCATAGACAAATATCTCGATGACGCATATATGTCAAAGCTTGAATCCGTACGTATCATTCACGGTAAGGGCACCGGGGCTCTGCGCTCCGGCATACACGATTATCTGCGCACCTCACCGGTAGTCGGAAGCTTTTCCGATGCAGCTCATGGCGAGGGAGATGCAGGCGTAACTGTAGTCAGATTCAAATAATACGGATATTGAGAGGGGAAAATCATGGCCGGAAAACAGAAAATACTCATAGTTGATGACGACGAGCACATTGCAGAGCTCGTAAGTCTCTATCTTACAAAGGAATGCTTCGATACAAAATGTGTAGGTGACGGAGAAAGCGCATTAAGCACCATGAAAGAATTCGCTCCCGACCTGATACTGCTTGACCTTATGCTTCCCGGAATGGATGGATATCAGGTATGCCGCGAGGTAAGACAGTATTCCAAAACACCTATAATAATGCTTTCCGCAAAGGGTGAAGTTTTTGATAAGGTGCTCGGTCTCGAACTCGGAGCAGATGATTACATGGAAAAACCCTTTGATTCAAAGGAACTTGTTGCAAGAGTTAAGGCAGTACTCAGAAGGTCAGGCGAGAATTCTGTTCCCGTTCCCGAGCCTGCAGCTAAGGATGAGGTGAGCTACCCTGACCTTGAGATAAACAAATCAAATTACAGCGTTATTTACATGGGCAGAAAGGTAGACATGCCGCCCAAGGAGCTGGAGCTTTTATACTTCTTAGCTTCTTCACCCAATCATGTCTACACAAGAGACCAGCTACTCGATCAGATTTGGGGATATGAATATATGGGTGATACCAGAACCGTTGACGTTCATATCAAACGTATCAGAGAGAAGATCAAGGATCATGAATCCTGGAAGATAACTACCATATGGGGAGTCGGATATAAATTCGAGACACTTTGATAAATGAGGCGCACACTTTATCTTAAATTTCTTATAGCCTATCTCATCTTTGGGGTATTCGGCTTTATCATAGTCGACACCTTTATGGAGCAGATGACGATGAACAGGCTTGAACGTGACAAGGCCGACAGCCTCTACAGAGAGGCTACGACCATTGCCGAGAATTATGCGCTTTCCGTTTATAACAACGAAACATCTCTCACATCACTGAAAGAAACCATAGACAAGATCGCTCAGATAACCGGCTCAAAAATACAGATCGTGAGCCCCTCCGGCATAATCGTCGCCAGTTCACTGACCGAATTAAACGTTGATGAACCCGATGTAATACAGGGTTTCGATGTTACAGCGCTGCGCGGTTCCTTCTACAGCGTGGGAAATTTCTACAACACTTTCAGCACTCAGCACATCACGGTTTCATCACCTATCACTTCAGGCTATCTCGTACATGGTTACGTTATAGTTTCATATGACACGCAGAAGCTTAAGGAAAATGCCGATCAGCTTCTTAATATTGACTATATTTTTCTTTTCATACTTTTCCTGCTGTCACTGATAATCCTCATTTTCTTCACGGAACTTGTATATCTTCCTCTCCGCCGCATCATCGCTGCAACAGAGCAGTATGCATCAGGAAACCTGCACTATGAGATAACCGTCGACAGTGACGATGAGATCGGATATCTTGCCGCATCGCTTGCCTATATGGCTCAGGAGCTGGCAAAAGGTGAGGACAATCAGAAACAGATAGTTGCAAACGTTTCACATGACTTCCGTTCGCCGCTCACATCCATAAAGGGATACCTTGAAGCAATGCAGGACGGAACCATACCGGAAGAAATGTATCCCAAATACATGGGAATAGTCATCGCTGAAAGTGAGCGACTTATCAAACTCACAAACAATCTGCTCACACTGAATAACTTAAACACAAACGGCATGATGCTTGATATTACGGACTTTGATATCAATAACGTAATACGACAGACAGTCTCCACTTTTGAAGGAACCTGCCGTGAGAAAATGATATCCATGGATCTGACCCTCACAGGCAATATGCTTTATGTAAAAGCTGATCTTACCAAGATACAGCAGGTACTCTACAATCTGATAGACAATGCGATCAAGTTCAGCGGAAAGAATTCCACTATCCATATAGATACAAATGAGAAGGGAAACAAGGTCTTCATTTCTGTCAAAGACGAAGGTATCGGTATACCCAAGGAAAGCATACCTCTTATTTTCGACCGTTTCTATAAATCCGATCTCTCGAGAGGAAAAGATAAAAAAGGAACAGGCCTTGGCCTGTCCATTACCAGAGAGATCATACGTGCACACGATGAGAATATAAATGTCATTTCTACAGAAGGTGTTGGCACAGAATTTATCTTCTCTCTTCCCGTATCTGAAGATTTTACCGACGAGGATGACGTGATCACAGAAGCCTGACTATTGCATCATAGTCAACTTCATCCCAGTATTTCTTTAATTCCATATACCTGTCTTTTTCTTCATCAGGAAAATCGTATTTTTCCAGTTCATCCATTATCATCTCCATCTGATCATAATCTATATCACAAGCATACTTCTTAAGCTTCTCATACAGATCATTCATGATCTCCGGAGATATCATTACTTTATCCTTATCCTTTGCCTTATCATCTTCAAATACCGGGGTAAGGATAGCATCAAACTCTCTGTACATTTTTAAGAGGGTTTCTGTCTTTTCCCGTATAACATCCGTCTTTCCCTCTTTACCCGCAAACTCGAGTTCTTTTGCAAGATCTGACAGTTCCTCCGCACCGATGATACGTGCAGAGCTTTTAAGCGCATGCACCTTGATCGTATATCCGTCCCAGTCTTCCGAATTGTAGAGTTGCTCTATCTCATCCGATTTTGATGTAATAGTCGTATAGAATATTTTCAGGGCAGATATATATCCTTCTTCTGAACCGCAAAAATTTATGCCTGATTCATGATCAAGACAGCCTGTTTTTGAAACTCTCTCTATAAAGAGTTCTTCTTCGGTCTTTTCTGATGGCTGTTCTTTAATATCAACCTCATCTCTGTTAATAAGATCTTTTGAAAAATAAAGTATGAGAAGCGCAAGCATCACAGGGTACTTTACCGGTTTCTTAAGCACATCGGTAAATCCCGCATTTATCATGCTCTGGAAATTCTCACCCTGGACATCTGATGAAAGGCCTATAACAGGTATAAATCTGTTATTTCCCTGTGCCCGGCTGCGAAAAGTCCTAAGTGTCTGCTCGCCGTTCATAACAGGCATGTTCTGATCGATAAATATCATCATGTATTCATTTTTATCGGTCATATCAAGACACTCCTGTCCGGAAGATGCCTTATCAGCCTTTATGCCTGCCTTTTCAAGAAGATGGATGAGCTGTCTGCTTTCCATCTCCATATCATCAACGACAAGTACACGTATCTCTTCTGCCCTGTAAACTTTTCTCAGATCATTCATTTTTGTATCACTCTTTTTCCGGAATGGCGACACGATCCGAAAGCAGACCATATAACCTTTCCATCATAAAACGATAATAAACTGTAAGCTCATTGCTGAGTTTATTCAATGCTTCGCGATTTCCTTTGGCTGCCGCAGAAGAAGCCATGCCGGCTATATCTGAAAGTTCATCCGCTCCTATCATTCTTGCTGTGGCCGCTATTGTTCCGGCATTCATCGCATATGACTGTAGATCATCTGTCGCAAGATCGTCGCGTATTTTATCCTCAAGATTGTCTGTTGTAAAAAGCTTTAACTGCTCTATATAGAAATCCACATCACCGCCGCTGTATTCAAGGCCTCTTGAAGTATTTAAAAAAGTCAGCATCGAAATAAGTTCTTCCTGCACGTTCTTTTCTTTAAAGCCGGTAAATCGATATATGACATCAAAAAGAGCTTTCCTGTCGAGTGGCTTTGTAAGATATGCATCAAAGCCTTCTTTCATGTATTTATCTCGCTGACCACCAACCGCATTAGCAGTGATCACTATAACCGGAGTAGTTTTATACTCCTTGATCCGCCTTATCATATGCAGGGCTTCTATGCCATCCATCACAGGCATCATATGATCCATGAGTATCAGGTCATAATGAGTCTTCTCTGATTTTTCAACGGCTTCAAGACCATTCTCAGCTGTATCAACAGTGATCCCCGCATCGGTAAGCGCACGCACCAGGAGTTCCAGATTGATCTCATTATCATCTACTGCAAGAACTTTTATCGACGTGCCGGTTTTGTCGATCAGACCGGGCTCTATACCTGCTATATCATCCGCAGAGAATCCTTCCAGCCTTCCCTCGTCGGCACTGATGCTTAACATCTCATCAAATACATTAAGCAGGCGCTTTCCTGAATCATCTATCTTCTGGCAGTATTCTTTTATCGTTGAATCCTGTGCATCCTCCATGATGATATTGTTATAGCCAAGAATTCCGTTTATAGGTGTACGCAGCTCATGTGATACCTGCACAAGAAGTTCTGTCTTGGCCTGATTGTCTGCCTGCGCACGTTTTTTAAGCCTGTCCGCATCCTTCTTTGCTTCTTCAAGTTCCTTTAATGTCTTTACAAGTTTCCTGTAGTCCGGTGTCTCAACTACTGTCATCATTCCCAAAAGACAGATAGATGCAACATAGAATGTTATCAGTACATAATCAAAATAGAGCATTTGGATTATGATTATCGCTGCTGAAAATAAACCGCCCAGAATACCCGCCACAAGATTCTTCGCTGTCGTCTTCCTGCCTCCTGTTAGGAAAAAGATCCCGATAAGAACATTTATAAGCGGTATGATATATGCTGTTATCACGAAGTATGGGCCATGTAAATACTCACCCTGTTCACTGTAGCTAAAAAGGAAACCCGGAAATATAAGATTTGCGGCAAGCAGGACAGTTCCTATGATCGTGGGAATAAAACTTATCATTCTGTGCCATCCGTTCTTAAACTCCTTTTTCGATACGGAGATAGCATATTTTATAAACAAGAGACTTGATAAACCTGCAAAAACACTGTCACCCGTATTGAACAACATATGGCAATTTTTAGACACTCCGGTACCCAAACTCGATACAACAGCAGTTGCCACATCAAAAGCACAGGTTATCGTCAGTGCAACGGCAAGTCTGCGGAAAGCTCTGTAGGCAGGAGTGTCTGAGCTGTAATTTTTGAAGACATAGTAGCAGATAAGTATATCCATGGGTATAACTGCAAGTTCCATGTATATCAGATAATCAAGCTGAAGCTGCATATCACTCCCTCCTTTCCAAATTACGTGGCAGTCTTTACCGTTTACGATTCTTACTTCATGGCTGCATATTTCTTAAGCAGTTCCTCATGACCTTCCGCAAGTGCCTTTGTACGTTCTTCCGAAGGTTCTTTTTTTACAAGTTCAAACTGATTTTTGGCTGCTTCTGCAAGATCAGGGTATCCGACACACGGTGCGGATGAGGCAAGAGCTGCCATCTGTTCTCCATACGCATCCATATCACCGCTCACGAAGCTGTCCTCTATGCATTTTCTTCTATACTCTTCCACATGCGAATATATATCACACATCCTTACATACAAAAGCCTGTCATCATCACAATATCTGAGAGCTTCCTTTACTTCCTCCCTGATACCGCCTTCGCGCATATAGCTTGTGTCGAGTTCCTCAGACGGAGCGTTCATATTAACCTTCTCCGTGGGAATATATTTTGCGATCATCTCTTCAAGAAGTTTACCCTCTACAGGTTTTGAAAGATAATCAACAAAGCCGGCTTTGATGTACATTTCTTTTGCACCCGATATGGCATTTGCAGTCAATGCGATACAAGGAGTCTTTTGATTCCTGCTCTGCTCATCTTTTTTTATTGCATCAAGTGCTGCAATACCATCCATTCCCGGCATCAGATGATCCATAAGTATAATGTCATATTCATTCTCACGACACTTTTCAACAGATTCATATCCGCTGGATGCTGTATCTACCTGCATCATGGTCTTACGCAGCAGCCCCTTTATAACAACAAGGTTCATGTCCGTATCATCAACAACAAGCACATGCGCGCTTGATGCCGTAAACTGTTCTCTGTACGGTTGCTCGTCCGATACGGATTCTTCAAATCTCTTCCTGAAATCTCCTATCTGATCCCACGATACCACATTCTGCTTCACGCGAAATGAGAAGGTTGAGCCTTTTCCGTAGTCACTTTCCACCTTAAGATCGGTTCCCATCATATCAAGCAGACGTCTTGTGATACTCATTCCAAGACCCGTACCCTCGATAGAACGATTCCTGTTTTCTTCTATTCTTTCAAACGGTGAGAAAAGTTTGTCTATCTGATCCTTAGGCATGCCAATACCGGTATCCCTAACAGAAACGATAAGCCATATCTCATCTTCGTTTTCCTTTTCAAAGCCAACCTTAAAATTCACTGACCCTTCATCCGTATATTTAACGGCATTGGTAAGGATATTCAGTATACACTGACTTAGACGGACTTTATCACCGGTTAGTTTTTCCGGCATTTTAGGATCCACATCAATATTAAGGACAAGACCTTTCTTATCGGCCCTCTCCTTTATCATCATATAGAGATCCTCAACCATCACCGAAAGGTTATAATCTTCGATGATAAGTTCCATCTTGCCGGCTTCTATCTTTGAGAAATCAAGAATATCATTGATAAGAGAAAGCAGTGTCTTTCCCGCATTTCTGATACCTATCGCATACTGTTTGAGCTGTGGATCCGTGTATTCCCTGAGTATCAGCTCATCCATTCCAAGCATTACATTGATAGGTGTTCTTATCTCGTGCGACATGTTCGCAAGAAAATCACTTTTTGCTTTTGATGAGTTCTCGGCAGCATTCTTTGCTTCTCTGAGGGCATCACTCTCCATGATCTTTCCTGATGAGACCATAATGTAGACTATACCCAGAATAAATAGAAAGAGAAGCAATCCGAATACCCATATTATCAGCATCATTACGCCTGCATTTGTACTTCCTATCGTATCCGATTTTACAAATCCGCATATCTGATATTCGGTATTTGTTACCTCAGCCTGGAAGAGCACATATGATTCACCTGCATACTTTACTCCGATCGCAGCAGATACTTCTTCTTCCATATCATCGTGCATAAGAGCAAAACCCTTTTCAACTTTTTCATCTGACATGAGCTTCATGTCTTCACTGTAGGTTTCCTTATCAAAAGGGATCACTATGTCTCCATCACGATTCTTTACCACAGCCTTTACTGCATATCCGTTGAAAGATGAAAAACCGAACTGTTTCTCAAGTTCATCATTTCCATAGTACGAATAGAGCACATGCCTTATCCTTCCATTTTTGAAGACAGGGACAGTAAAAAGCAAACCCTCATCCGGTGCAAACGATACTGCGTCATTTCCATGGAATGAATCACGTACCCCGGAAAATTTTTTCAGATCTATCGGTTCACCGTAAACCGCGGTTCCATCAAGAGTAAGCATGCCAAACTGCGTATCCGACTTCATTTCCGTCATGGTACGCATCATATCATCCAGAGTATCTTCATCTACCTCAGGCCTGGTCTCATCTTCATCCGTCTGCATAAGCATAGACATATATTTCAGTCTTGCAAGTTCCGACTGGAAGCGTTCGTCTGTATATGCAGCCATTGCCTGTGCCTGAAGTTTCATCTGACTTTCAAGATGACTCTCAAGAAGGTTGGAAATGCGCTGTTCAAGAAGCACTCCGATAAGAAGGAGCGCTGCTATCAGCAATATCAGACCAACTAAAAGTTTTGTTCTTTCAGTATTCCACTTCTTCATGCAGAACTACACCTTCGACATACCAATCCATGCTTCCGAGAAGTTCCCTGTCACTAAGGAATTCTCCCTCTTCACAGCGCAGGTTACCCTCGTTATCTTTTATATTTCCGGAAAATACATCATTGCCATCTATGATACGAGCCTTCGCTTCTTCAACTTTCTGCTTTATATCCTCGCTCACAAGAGGTGAGTATTCATCAAGCCCTACTGCGCCTGTTTCTATTCCCTGCCAATAATAATCTTCATCTTTATCGGTTTTCTTCAGATAATCGGAAAGCATCTCATCATATATCACATCCCAGTTGTTTACTGCAGCTGTGAGACACTTATCAGAATGATTTTCAGGAAGTCTGTGATAGCCTATGGAATATACTCCTTCTTCATCTGCCACCTGGATCGTATTCGGAACATTTGCATGATATGTAAGCACATCAGCCCCTTTATCGATCAGATCATGAGCTGCAGCCTTTTCCTTCTCACTGTCATTCCATGAACCAACCCATTCCACATGTACACTGACATCGGGATTAACACTGCGTGCCCCCAGCGTGAATGCATTTATACCGCGGTTGACTTCGTTATTCGGCATAGCCGCAACGTAGCCTATGATATTGCTCTTGGTGGTCATTCCGGCGATGATTCCTGTAAGAAAACGTGCCTGATACATCCTGCCGGTATAAGAATTCATTCCTTCTTCATCAAAGTCATTGGCGCAAACAAAAAACTTCACACCGGGATAGCGTGAAGAAGGATTATCCGCTGCCTCGGCATACCCGTAACTTGTAAGGAATATGATATTACAGCCTGCATAAGCAAGCCCTCTTATTGCCTTGTCACAGATAACCTTGTTTTCCGGAACATTCTCAGATGCAAGAAGTTTTACTCCGTATTTTCTGCATGCGGTCTTGAGGCCCTGATAGTTCATCTCATTCCATCCGCCGTCGGCTGCAGAACCTGTAAGCACCACACCTGCCTTGATAGGTGATGCTTCAGCTTTTTCTGGATTTTTAGTTTTTCCCGGGCCAAGCAGAAGATATACCGCAAAAGCGGCTACCACTATGATCAGAGCTGCTATTATTACCTGTATGATACCTTTTATTTTTCCGACATGACTTTTATTATCAGTATCACTCAACTACGACTACCCCCTCAACGTACCAGTCAAAAGAGTTAAGCATGTCATCATCTGACATTGCCTCTCCTTCACCGATCCTTGTATTCCCCTTATTATCTCTTATCAGACCATAGAACACATCCCATGTTCCTGACTCGAGTCTTTGACGTGCCTTTTCAACAGCTTCTCCCGTTCCTTCCTTCACATTTGATGTGAAGGGAGACAGATCCATGATACCGTCCTCAAGGCCCAGCCAATAATGATCCCCATAGAATTTATCCTGAATACAGGATGTTATCTGCTTTCTGTAGAATGGAGACCAATCCCACACAGCTGCAGTAAGATATGTGTCAGGATAATCCGACGCATTGTCGGTATTGTAACCGACAGTTTTTATGCCTCCACGCTCCTCGCAGCAATCAAGCACCGCAAGAGAATCGGTGTGCATACTCATCACATCTATATCAGGCTTAATGCTCAAAAGCCTTTCCGCCGATGCTCGTGTGATCTCATCACTGTTCCAGTCATTCGTAAATATCGCATACACTTTTGCATCAGGCTTTACGGACCTTACGCCTCTTGTGAAAGCATTGAGTCCGCGGTTCACTTCAGATATCGGATAAGCAGCTACATAACCGATATCCCCGCTCTCTGTATTCATGCCCGCAACGATGCCGCTTAAGTAGCGCATCTGATATATACGTCCGAAATACGTTGAAAGATTTTCCGAATGATCCACTCCGGTAGCGTGCAGGAAATATACCTTCGGGTATTTCTCCGCCATCTTTTTCACGTATTCACCGTAGTTATAACTCGCTGCGATGATTATACTGCAGTCGGAATCTATCAATTCCTGTATGACAGACTGACAGTTCTCATCCTCAGGAACATTTTCCCTGTAGATGATATCAAGACGCATCTCATTCTTTATGCTTTCAAGTGCTCTGTAATGACTCTCTCCCCAGCTTCCGTCATCACACTCTCCGTTCAGCAGCACTCCGACACGGACTCTTTCATTTGCATCATCCTTATCCATATCGCCCTTTCCTATAAAGATCAGACCACCAAGAACAAGAATAAGGATGATCATGGCTACCGCCATCAGTCTCTGGATATTCATACAGTTCTTATCTTAAGAATATTTTTAACAAAGCTTTGTTTACCCTGCGATACGGCTGATAACGCATGGGCAGATCCAGCCAGTTCTTCTTATCAAGAATACCCTTTTCATGAGAGAAGGTATCGAATCCGGCCTTTCCGTGATATGCGCCCATTCCGGACTCGCCCACACCTCCAAAAGGCAGCTCACTTGTTGCAAGGTGTACTACCGCATCATTAATACATCCGCCTCCGAAGCGGCAGTTCTCAGTCACTTTCTTAATATTGAATCTGTCATTTGAGAATATATAAAGAGCAAGCGGCTTGGCATGTTCATTCACTGCAGCTACCGCATCATCAATATCCTTGAAGGTAAGTATCGGAAGAACAGGTCCAAATATCTCCTCACCCATCACATCATCATCCCATGTAACATCGTCCATTACCGTAGGAGCGATCTTTAAGGCTGCCTTATCTGTCTCGCCACCGTATACTATCTTTTTGCTGTCCATAAGAGAGCATATCCTGTTAAAATGCTTCTCATTTATTATCTTTCCGTAATTCTTATTCTTGAGCGGCTCACGACCAAACTGCCTTGCTATTTCTTTTTTGATGTATCCCACGAGTTCATCCTTTATGAATTCATCGCAGAGAATATAATCGGGAGCAACACAGGTCTGCCCGCAATTTAAGAATTTGGCAAATACTATGCGTCTTGCCGCAAGCTTTAATTTTGCTGAACCGTCAACTATGCACGGGCTCTTTCCGCCCATCTCAAGCGTAACGGGAGTGAGATATTCGGATGCTCTGCGCATAACCTCGCGTCCCACATTCTTGCTGCCCGTGAAGAATATGTAATCAAACTTCTGAGTAAGGAGAAACGCATTTTCCTCTCTGCCTCCGTTTATAACTGCAACGTATTCTTCCGGAAACGTTTCACTTATCATTTCTTCAAGTATCGCGGAAGTAGCCGGAGAATATGCGCTGGGTTTGATGATCGCCGTATTTCCTGCAGCAAGCGCATCAATAAGAGGTTCGATCGCAAGAAGGAACGGATAATTCCACGGGCTCATTATGAGCACGTTTCCGTAAGGGCATTTATATACTGTGCTTATGGACGGGAAATTTGTGATGGGTGTAGGTACTATGCGCGGTGCGGCATAGGTCTGTATATGACAGAGCATGTAACTGATCTCGCTGAGTGAGATGCCCACTTCACACATGAACGCCTCCATCTCTGACTTGCCGAGATCCTCATGAAGCGCATCTATTATACGGCTTTCGTAATTACGTATCGCACGGCCCAGTTTCTTTAAAGCCATAATACGGTAACCTACCGGAAGCGTCTTACCGCTTTCAAAAAAAGAACGCTGCTTCTTGATTATTATCTCTTTATATGCGTTATCCATTATTACCTCCTCATTCCCCGTAAACAAGCTTTTTATCCGATTTATTATAACACATCGGCCTTACGTACGTTCTCTTTTCAGTACACAAGTGTTTTTTACAATTAGATTGTTGACAATTTAATTGTATAATGATAATATGTGATCAACAAAGAAAATCACAACTCTAAAAGGAGGTATCACCTATGGCTACTATCACACTTACACTTGATAATTTCGAAGAGGAAGTACTTAATTCAAAAGAACCCGTTCTTGTTGATTTCTGGGCACCCTGGTGCGGCCCTTGCAGAATGCTCTCTCCTATAGTGGATCAGGTTGCGGAAGCCACTGAAGGTGTTAAAATAGGCAAGGTAAACGTAGATGAACAGGAAGAACTTGCTGATCGCTACAGTATCATGTCTGTTCCGGCTTTGAAATTCTTCAAAAACGGCGAAGTTGTAAAAGACTCGACAGGTTTTCTTCCTAAGGAAAAAATTGAGGAGATGATCAGATCATGACCGACATCATTATAATAGGCGCTGGCACAGCAGGACTGTCAGCTGCTATCTACGCAAGACGCGCCGGCAGGGAAGCAATCATACTCGAGGCGCTCTCCTATGGCGGGCAGATAGTTAATACCCCTGAGGTAGAGAACTATCCCGGCATAAAGCATATCTCAGGTTTTGATTTTGCGACCGGCCTTTACGAACAGGCAACAGAGCTCGGTGCAAAGATCGTATTCGCAAAGGCTACGGGCATCACCGTGAATCCTGACGGCAGCAAGACGGTACACACCGCTTCCGAAGACTACAACTGCAAAGCAGTTATAATCGCAACAGGAGCAAAGAACAGGCCTCTTGGCCTTGATCGTGAGGAAGAACTCACAGGAAACGGTGTTTCTTACTGTGCAACGTGTGACGGTGCATTTTATAAGAAACAGCCTGTTGCCGTAAACGGCGGCGGAAACACAGCTGTAGAAGATGCGGCATTCTTAGCGAATTACTGCAGCAAGGTGTATGTGATACACAGGCGTGACAGCTTCAGAGCAGACGAAGCAGAAGTTGCCAAGCTCAAAGCTAAGGATAATGTGGAATTCGTACTTAACTCCACCATCACCAGACTCATCGGCGAAGATGAGCTCGAAGGTGTTGAAGTAACAGATAAGATAAGTGGTGAATCAAAGATCCTTGAAGTGAGCGGACTCTTCGTTGCTATCGGCCAGATGCCTGACAACAACAGCTTCTCATCTGTCGTTAAACTCGACGAAAAGGGATATATAACCGCAGGTGAGGACTGTCTCACCGAAACAGAAGGAATCTTTACAGCAGGTGACTGCAGGACCAAGAGCGTCAGACAGCTCACTACTGCTGCTGCCGATGGTGCTGTTGCAGCTTTAGCTGCATCCGCATACTGCGGATAAAGTATCCTTCATACCAAGTAACTATTTCACCAAGGAGACATATCATGTCGAAAGAAACAGATAACAGTAACTTTGACTGCCTGAGGCTTGAGAATCAGCTCTGCTTTCCTCTCTATGCCTGTTCTAAGGCAGTAACACATAAATACAGAGCTTTTCTCGATCCGTTTGATCTGACTTACACTCAATACATTACCATGATGGTGCTGTGGGAAGAAAAGGAGATCAACGTAAAATCGCTCGGAGAAAGGCTCTATCTTGATTCCGGAACCCTTACTCCCCTGCTGAAAAAGCTCGAATCAAAGAAGCTGATAAGCAGACACCGTGCTAAGGATGATGAAAGGAATCTTATCATCCGCCTCACAAAGGAGGGCGAGAAGCTGCAGGAAGAAATGCTGATCGTTCCGCACGAAATGTCATGCTGTGTTTCTCTTGAAAAAAAAGAAGCCGAAGAACTGCTCCGGCTTCTTGGTAAAGTTATGGCTGGTATGAAATAAGTTTATTTCTGTCCCCTTAATCGCTTTACGAATTTATCAAGTCTTCCGATCGCGATCTTAAGATTTTCTATAGAGTACGCATATGAGATCCTGACATAGCCTTCACCGCAGTCTCCGAAGGCTGTGCCGGGAACTACTGCGACTTTTTCTTCCTCAAGGAACTTCGTTGCAAACTCATCACTTGTCATCCCGAATTCTTTAATGCAGGGGAATACATAGAATGCACCGAAGGGTTCGAAACATGAAAGCCCCATATTCTTGAATGCATCAAGAAGGAAACGTCTGCGCTGATCATACGCATCACGCATCATCTTCACATCTTCATCACCGTTCTTAAGAGCCTCTATTGCCGCATACTGCGAGGTTGTAGGTGCGCACATGATCGCGAACTGATGGATCTTGAGCATCTGCGAAAGGATTTTTTCAGGTGCGCATGCATATCCGAGTCTCCAGCCCGTCATTGCATAAGCCTTCGAAAAACCGTTTATATATACGGTTCTCTCCTTCATTCCGGGGATCTGTACTATTGATGTGTAATCATCCTTATAGTAAAGCTCGCTGTATATCTCATCAGAGATAACATACAGATCATGTTCTATAATGACCTCTGCGATCGCTTCGAGATCCTTCTTCTCCATGACAGCTCCGGTCGGATTGTTAGGGAACGGAAGTATAAGGATCTTGGTCTTATCGGTTATCGCTTCCTCAAGCTCTTCCTTTGTGAGACGGAAATCATTCTTTGCCTTTAAATTGATAGGAACAGGAACTCCGCCTGCAAGCACTGTGCAGGGATCATATGAAACATAGCAGGGCTGCGGGATAAGGACTTCATCACCCTCATCTATCATTGCACGTAACGCTGCATCTATGCCTTCTGAACCGCCCACAGTTACCATGATCTCGTCTGTCGGATCATAGTGTGTATCTATCTTTCTTTTAAGATATTTTGATATCTCTTCTTTCAGCTCTTTAAGGCCTGCATTTGATGTATAAAATGTACGGCCCTTTTCAAGAGAATAAATGCCCTCGTCACGAATATGCCAGGGCGTATCAAAATCCGGCTCGCCGACACCGAGTGAGATAGCTTCTTTCATCTCGCTAACGATATCAAAGAATTTCCTTATGCCGGAAGGTTTTATATCTCCTACTTTTTTATTTAAGGGATCTCTCATGGTGTAACCAGCTGCCTTTCGTCTTCATACTGCTTTGTCATGATCGTACCGTGATCCTTATATGTCTTAAGTATGAAGTGTGTTGATGTGCTGAGCACGTTTTCCATCGTTGAAAGCTTAGTGTGTACAAATGACGCGACTTCCTTTATCGATTTGCCTTCTATAGTAACAAGAAGATCATAGCCACCGCTTATAAGATACACACTCTTCACTTCGGGATACTTATATATCCTCTCCGCTATGCCATCAAAACCCTGGCCTCTCTGAAGTGTTACATTTACTTCAATAAGTGCTGTAACTTTATCAACACCTGTCTTGTCCCAGTCTATCATTGTATGATAACCGCAGATGACACCTTCTTCTTCCATCTTTGCCATCTCGTTAGCTATCACTTCGTCTTCGCTTCCAAGTCTTACGGCAAGTTCGTGAACATCAACGCGGCTGTTCTTCTCAATTGTTGAAAGGATCTCTTCTCTAAGCATACAACCGATTCCTCCTCTTACGCTTTAGTAAGATATTGCTTTCCTTCTTTTCCGATAAGCAGCTTATCATTATCCCCGGCTGCATATCCTATTATACATGCCGGTATACCGGATTCGTTCAAAATGCTTTCTATCATCTTTCCGTTCGGAGCGGCAATCAGATAAAATCCCCTGCTTGCTGCTCTGTAGGGATCGACGTCTGTGAAACTGCACAGCTGGATCGTCTCCTGTCTTACGGGTATCTCATCGATAAAAACCCTCATTCCAACTGACGATACAGCAGTCAGCCACCACAAGGTGCCATACACTCCTCCTTCACCTGCCGGCCAAAGTGAAGTGTCATGATTTTTAGAAACTATGCTTTTTATGATACTCTCATCGGGGTATTCACTGCAGAGTCTCTGCGCTTCCTTCAGATAGTGCGCAGGAAAGCGTTCATTTAATTTCTCATTTTCATTTTTCAAAAGGTCAAGCGCATATTCATCAGCCGCAAACCCTACGGCTATTATATCATATGATGCTTTTGCCTTTATCTCTGCCTCAGGCAGACCCGTCTTTCTCTGCATGGTCTTGATATGATCAGGGATCGATCGAACCCGTTGTGGGCGGAGGTGTAGGCACCGTTCCCTGAAGCGCCGCCAGTGCAGCCTGTGCCTGTATCTGTGAAGCCGTTGCCTTGCAGGCATCAATGCTTCCTGTCGCTATCGCAGCATTCATCATGTTCACATATCCCGGATCTGTAGAACCTATACCTACAACCGCAGTTCTGGGTGCGGGATTGTATGTACTGCTGTTCACTACCTCGCGTCCGGTCTCTGTTCCGTTTTCGTATATGATCTTCCAGAGCTTAGCTTTATATCCTATATGCATTCCCTGGGTACTTACATAACCAATAGGATAATCGGCCGCAGGAACTATCACTTCTTTATCGGGAACCTTTTCTTCTATAACCTCACTCTTGAACTCAACTTTATGAGATGAAGGTCTGGTCTCAACACCGTATATTTTGAATGTAATATGTTTATCCTGTGTGTAGCCTTCTATATAAATAGGATAATCCGTATTGTTCACAAAACGGAAATTCTTTCCGCCGGATTCTGCAATAGCCGCATCGGCAGACTTATCAACATATCCGACTATCATCGAATGGTTGTGGCGTTCTGTTACCTGAAGCTCCGCTCGAAGTACCGCATTATAAAGCGTTGATGATACCTGGCATATACCACCGCCAAGACTTTCTACAACCTGACCCTGCAGATATGAACCTGCCAGATAATATCCGTTCGCCTCACTGAAGGGCTGTATCTTATCAAGTGCCGAAAACTCCTCACCGGGATAAAGCAATGTACCGTTTATGAGACGGCAACCGTTTGCTACGTTCTTGCTTCTGTTTGCGCCTGAGGATGTAAAGCTTGTTGTGAAAGAACCCAATACATCCTTAACCTTTGCAAGATCCTCTGAAGCAGCCTGAGGTTTCTTATTTACTACAGGAAGCTCAACTACGGGATTTCCCGCAACAACATTTGCAAAAAGCTCATCCTGAATCTTATAAACAGCCTGCTCTGAATCAACACCGTAGCCTTCCTTGCCCTCTGTTATTACGAACTCACCGTTGTTTCTTGAGAGAGTAGGATTTTCCATCGGGGTATCAAAAGCTGTGCACTTCTCATCTACAACACTGCGGACCACGCCTTCATCGTAGCCCACCTCGATCTGAAAATTCATACCGTTGTGCTCGATATCCTTGTGCATCTTATATCTCTCGATAACATTACCGACAGAAGTATAGCTTGCAGCCTCGTCAACTATTCCGGGATTGCTCCATACGGGAGCAAGCTCAAAAAACGGCATCTTTACTTCATTTCCGCCTGTCGTGATAAGCGTGATCTCGGTCTGGAATAACTCATTTAAGCGTGTTTCTACCGCCTCATGAGCCTCCTCGGCAGTCATGCCCGAAACATCAATGCCGCCAATCTGAACTCCATCAAAAATACGCCCCTCGCCTTCTTCGGAACCGGCGGCATATATCCTTATCCCCTTATCCAAAAAGGCGCAGGCGATCGCCAGCAAAACCGCTGTTAACACGATGACTGCAGTTCTTAACATTATCTTCTTCATTTTAATTAACCTTTATTAATCAAGAGAAAAACACTATAATCAGACAAAGACGGCAATACACGGAATGACCATAGCTAATGTAAGTATAACAATAAGTATGGTTGTCAGAATACTTCTTCGTCTGCTATATTTGCTTATGTGTCTTTCTTCCTTTTTATTTTTTTTAGATGACATTGCATTTTCTCCAAAAAAACTGCTAAAAAACCGTCAAAATTATCAAAGGTAGATTATATATGAAACTCCCTGTTTTGACAAGTGTGATAATCTTCATCATCTTGCTGTTCTTCTTAATTAAAAAATCGGCTCGTGATGACCAAAAAATAATGGATGATTTCCTGGAAAAGGAAAGAAAATCCAATAATGTGAGAAAAAAGCCCCTTGATGATCTGGATTACATAAAAATCCCCGAAGATTTTTTTCATATGAAACAGGATGATAACGACCCAATATGCCATGAGGCGATCCGGATGCTTGATCATCTTAAGGATAAGGAGATCGTAAACCTGACCGGTATCTCAAATACCGACTTAAAACTTACCTATGGCACAGCAAACCTGAATCATCTTGCCGCCTGTGACAGCAATTTCACTCTTCTTGCAAGAGCACTGCAAAGCTACTCGGAGTACCTTGTCGAACATAACGAAAAGGGCAGTGCGATCAAAGTACTTGAGTTTGCGGTCGAAAAAGGCAGCGACATAAGCGCCTCTTACAAACTGCTCGCATCTTTATATAAGGAAAAAGGTGAGCTTAACAAAAAAGACGGCCTTAAGGAAAAGGCCGCCTCACTGAACAGTGCCATGTCAGATAGTATAGTAAACGCTATCGATAAGATCTGATCATTTATCGGATAAACCCCAGATAAGATTTCTCCACTGCTCGACCTGATCCACTGTAAGGAATCCATTCGAGGTTCCCATGAAGCCTATCTTATATGAAGCAAACAAAAGCGCATTCTTTATCGCATTTACCGAATCTCCTGTCTCCTGATAATAATGAAGGAAACATGCAAACAGCGCGTTTCCGGCACCTGCGGTATTCACCACTTCATTAGTATTCACACAGTCATAATGGACATGAATCTTCTTCTTTTTGTCATATAAAATCAGTCCCTTTGAACCCTGGCCGAGTATGATGATTTCAATATTGTATTTTTGGGCGATATCCTTCATAAACTGGAACGGATCACCCTCCACCGTATCATCACTTAAATACAGTATTGATGCGGCTTTAAGGAAATCAGCATTGTACTGTTCCCTGTCAACTTCATATTCGTGGATATTGACCGCTACGGGAATGTAGTATTTTTCTGCTATCGGCAGAAATGCCCTGCAGAAATTCGCATTGGCAAGAACGAGCATATCACTCTGCGCTATAAGAGGCGCCACCATCGACATATCATAGTAGGCATCGCGCAACCCCTTTATATCTTCAAATATCTGTTCCCTTTTTTTCTCATCGTAGAGCACAACCTGAGTCGGTGTACTGTCGATTATGGGAAGGATATATTCCGTTGAGAGCGTGACCTTTCTGTCGGGAGGATTGAATGCACTCATATCCTGATTTCTTCCTACTATCGAGAGAAACTCAACTTCATCACCGAGCCATTTGAGCGCAAGACTTTCATTAAAAGCGTCTCCGCCTGCTGCCGTATAGATAGTATTCGGACGGCTTGTAAACGGTGAATATTCAACCGGGATCTTATCCACCTTTACTATAGTCTCGATCTGAGAAATACCGGCAACCGTAAATCTGCTCATACCATATCCTCCTTGTTGTAAAAAAAGCCCTGCTTTTTAACAGCAGGGCTATGATCATCTATTTCAAAGGATCCGAAAAAATTATTTCTTCTTAGCGGGAGCTTTCTTAGCTGCAGGCTTTGCTGCTGCCTTGGGAGCTGCTTCTTTCTTGGGCTCCTCTTTCTTTACTTCTGTCTTCTTCTCTTCTGCCTTCTTTGCAGGAGCTTTCTTAGCAGGAGCCTTCTTTGCTGCAGGTTTAGCTGCTGCCTTCTTTGCAGGAGCTGCTACAGGGAAAAGAGCCTTTATTGAAATGAACTTCTCAACATTGCCTTCAACTCGGATCTTGCCTTCATTAAATGCCTTTGCAGCATCAAGCTTTCCGTCAACGATATCGATAAGATCTGAACTGTCAACTACGATCTTTGCATCATGATCATAATATTCATAGGGTTCCACATCAAGCTTGCCATCACATACGGCAATGTAGAATGCGCCTTCGCCCTCACCGGTCACATCAACCTGAACTGCAAGATTCTCTGTAGCTGCGGCATCAACCTTCGCCATCTTCTTCTGAACATAGTCGACGATCTTCTCGTAAGTCATAGTGCTCTCCTTTTCTCCACCAAACGGGATCCCCTCAGATCTCTGAATTTTATTATTTATTGCAATAAAAAAAGCAATTAATTAAAATTACTTTATAAATATATAGCAAATTTCCATTTACGTCAACTCTATGTTTTTTATTAGGAACAATAGTAAACAATGACAGACAAAAATCGTATTAAAAAAATACTGACCATACTTGATGCCGAATATGGCACAGAAGTACGTACTTATCTCGATCACAACTCGGCCTGGCAGCTTCTTATCGCAACCATACTTAGTGCACAATGTACCGATGCCAGGGTAAACATAGTCACCAAAGATCTGTTTAAGAAATACAGATCAGTCAAAGCTTTTGCCGACGCCGATCTGCAGGAACTTGAACAGGACATTCATTCGACCGGCTTCTATCATAATAAGGCCAAAAACATCATCGCATGCTGCAGGATACTCCACAAGAAATATAAGGATGAAGTTCCCTGCGATATTGATGAACTGACAAAGCTGCCGGGTGTCGGAAGAAAGACCGCAAATGTGATACGCGGCAATATCTACAATGAACCCAGCATAGTGGTCGACACACATGTGGGACGCATCTCCAGAAAACTCGGACTCACGGAAGAGACTGATCCGGTAAAAGTTGAATATGATCTGATGGAAAAGATACCAAAGGATCACTGGATTCTGTGGAACCTGCATCTGATCACATTAGGACGCAGCATCTGCACCGCAAGAAAGCCTGACTGTGAGCAATGCTTCTTAAAGAAGCTCTGTCCGGGAGCTATGCAAAGTAAATAACCTCACCCTACTCGCCGCGCATAAAAAAGAACGCCCTTTACGGACGTTCTTCTTTTTACGTATTAGATTAATCTCAGCCTTCTGCGATAGCGCCTACAGGGCAGTTGCCTGCGCATGTGCCGCAGCTGATGCACTTATCAGCATCGATAGTATACTGTGAATCACCCTGTGCTATAGCGTCTACGGGGCAGTTGCCTGCGCATGTGCCACACATAATGCAGCTGTCGTTAATTACATAAGCCATGGTTAATACCTCCTCGTATATTCATTTATTATTACCAGATATAAGATAACACTATAGGAACGGTTAGTGGTACCTAATCTTTTTACATATGAGGACGTATGGCATCAAGTGTTTTGGAGTATGCCGGAAGGAATTCCTCAAGGAAAATCTCGCCCTCAGGCAGGCTCATTTCCTTTATGGCCTTTAGAGACTGATGCTCGGCATCCGCAAATTCATCGTTGCCGGCTTTCTTCTCTTCAATGCATTTGATATAGGCCGAAAGCTTATCAGCACACTTCACAAGTTTCTTTTCATATTCATATTCCGGAGAAGGGAAGAACACGGTTTTGAATTCATCCCTCATATCATCCGGGAGCAGTTCAAGAAGGCTTCTGTTCGCATCCTTCTCGATCTCCTTATATGCTTTCTTGATCTCAGGGTTTCTGTATTTTACCGGAGTTGGCAGATCACCCGTGATTATCTCGGATACATCATGATACATACCCATCACGGCAGCATGCTCGGCATCAAGATTCTTCCCAAGCCTTTCATTGCCTATTACACAAAGCGCATGAGAAAGCATTGCCACATCAAGTGAATGTTCGGCGAGATTCTCTTCTTCAGAGTTTCTCATCAGTGCCCATCTGTCTATCCATTTAAGTCTCGCCATCATGGCGAAAAAAGCAAAATCAGCCATCAGTCTTTATCCTTGTTTTTCTTAAATACCCACATCTGCTGTATCTTATAGCTGATAAAGAAGAGTAGGGTATCTATGACTATCTTTACAACAGGTGACGGAAAACCGGTCCACATTGAAACATACTTAACAGAGTATGCCGATATGACCATCTGAATAAGCCAGAGAACCAGATACTTCGGTCCTGAAACCAGTGCATCCTTTGCCTTTGACTTGAATATGATCCTGTTGAAATTGTAATTGAAGAGTCCTGAACATATTCGCGCTATCGCCGTCGATACTTCAACATAATTTGACGGCAGCGGCACTTTCAGAAAATGCTGTGCAGCCGTGAATATGAGCCAGTCAAGCAATGCCGATCCAAACGATGATATGCAGAACTTCATGAAGACTTTGTATATCTTCATTGAATCCTTGATCGGATTGAAGTGCGAGCCTTCGTTCTGATTGAGATAGATGATAGTTATCTGCACTTCCTTAAAAGGCACTTCCAGATCATGCAATGCAAATATCATATTCATCTCATATTCGTAACGTTCGCCGGGAACTTCTAAAAGATCCTTAAGTATATCAGTCGAAAGTACGCGGAGCCCTGTCTGGGTATCGCTCAGAGTGATATCACAGAAAAATTTCATGAGCCTGCTCGTCAGCCGGTTTCCGAACCTTGATCTGGGCGGTATATCCGAGTCCGAACTGAAATCCCTGCATCCGAATACCACAGGTTTTTTCCCGTCAGAATTCAAAAAAGCCTCACAGCATTTGATCGTATCCTCCACTGTGTGCTGACCGTCTGCATCAAGCGTCACAACTCCCTGTACATCCGGCAGTTTTTCCAAGATATGAGCAAAGCCGGTCTTTAAGGCCATGCCCTTTCCTTTATTCACTTCATGGTGGAGAAGCGCTACATTTTCATAGCCGCAGGCTTCATCAAATATATCTTTGTATTTTTCATAGCATCCGTCATCAACAACAACTATATGAGCAAACTCTTTTGTGAGTTTGCTCATCAAAGCTGTCATTTCTTTATCCGGGCAATATGCCGGGATCAGTGCCACGATATTTTCTATCATATCACTCAGATCTGTCAGATCTTCTTTACGGAGATCGTCAGCTTTTCGCCGTTAATATCCCATTCCTTCGCGCCGTCGAATGATTCCTCATACTTCAGCTCGTTGGCGAGTACCTTTGTAGATATAGCTTCTGCATTCTTCTTTATGATAGCTTCAAGCTTTTCATTGCCTGAGAATGCAGCCTCGATCCTGTCCATAACCTCAAAGCCCGAATCCTTACGCATTGTCTGAAGCTTTGAGATCACCTCAAATACAAAGCCTTCCTCTAAGAGTTCTTCGGAAAGGTTTGTATCAAGGACTACTGTCACAGGTCCGTCTGCCTCTGCAGCATAGCCATCCTTCTGGATCATTGAGATGAGCAGGTCTTCTTCTGTAAGAGATATGCCTGCACCGTCTGCCTCGAAGCTTATCTCACCCTTATCCTTAAGCTCTGCCATTGCAGCATTGCCATCGATACCTGCAAGATACTTCTGTATAGCACCAAGATGCTTGCCGTACTTGGGGCCAACTGTCTTGAGCTGCGGCTTGAAATTATAAGAAGTATATTCGCTTACGTCATCCATATATGTAACTTCTTTGACGTTAAGCTCTTCCCTTATGATCGCTGTGTAGAACTCATCAGGCTTAACCGGTGTCTTGACGATCATTGTACCGATAGGCTGACGGTTCTTGATATTTGCTCCGTTTCTTGCAGCACGTCCGATATTGACTATCTTAAGTACTGCTTCCATGTTCTCCTCAAGCTTCTTATCGATAAACTTCTCATCAACAGAAGGGAAGTCACAGAGATGGATCGACTCAGGTGCATCCTTATCAACGCTCTTCACAAGGTTCTGATATATCTCCTCTGTCATGAACGGGATCATGGGAGCTGCTGCCTTTGATATGGTAACGAGCGCTGTGTAAAGAGTCATGTAAGCATTGATCTTATCCTGCTCCATTCCCTTAGCCCAGAAACGTTCACGGCTGCGGCGTACATACCAGTTACTCATTTCATCAACGAAATCCTGAAGAGCTCTTGCAGCTTCGGGGATACGATAGTTGTTCAGGTTGTCATCAACTTCTCCGACTACGGTATTTAACTTTGAAAGAAGCCACTTATCTATTACTGCAAGCTTGTCATATTCAAGGCTGTACTTTGAAGCATCGAAGTCATCGATATTTGCATAGAGTACCCAGAACGCATATGTGTTCCATAATGTACCCATGAACTTTCTCTGTCCTTCCTGAACCGCCTTGCCGTGGAATCTGTTGGGCAGCCAGGGTGCGGAATTTATGTAGAAATACCATCTGATCGCATCGGCACCGTAATTCTTGAGTGCTTCAAAAGGATCAACAGCGTTGCCAAGATGCTTACTCATCTTCTGGCCCTTTTCATCAAGCACAAGACCGAGAACTATTACATTCTCATAAGGAGCCTTGTTGAAGAGAAGTGTTGATTCAGCCATAAGTGAATAGAACCAGCCTCTGGTCTGATCGACTGCTTCCGAAATAAACTTTGCAGGGAACTGCTGCTCGAACAGATTCTTATTCTCAAACGGATAGTGATGCTGTGCAAAAGGCATTGCGCCTGAATCGAACCAGCAGTCAATAACCTCAGGAACCCTGTGCATCATCTTTTTACACTTCGGGCAGGGAATCTCCACTGCATCGATATACGGACGATGAAGCTCTACCTTTTCATTCTCGGGATTGCCGCTCTTCTCAGCAAGTTCCTTTCTTGAGCCTATGCTCATGATCTCGCCGCAGTCAGGGCAGGTCCAGATATTAAGCGGTGTGCCCCAGTAACGGTTTCTTGAAATACCCCAGTCCTGGATGTTTTCAAGCCAGTTGCCGAATCTTCCTTCTCCGATGGTTGCGGGGATCCAGTTAACGGTCTTGTTATTCTTTACAAGATCTTCCTTAACAGCTGTCATCTTGATGAACCATGTCTCACGCGCATAGTAAAGAAGCGGCGTGTCACATCTCCAGCAGAAAGGATAGTCATGCTCAAACTTGGGAGCATCGAAAAGAAGTCCGTCCTTATCAAGATCTGTAAGGACCTTGGGATCGGCATCCTTTACGAAAAGTCCGGCATAAGGTGTCTCGGCTGTCATCTCGCCCTTGCCGTCTACAAACTGTATGAAAGGCAGATCGTTCTCACGGCCGACTCTCGCATCGTCTTCACCGAAAGCAGGTGCGATATGTACGATACCGGTACCGTCTGTCATAGTTACGTAACTGTCTGCTGTTACGAAATGAGCTTTCTTGTGCTGCTTCTCGGCAGCTTCACCTGTGCACTTGAACAGAGGAACATACTCTCTTCCCTTAAGATCATTGCCTTTGAACTTCTCCAGCACTTCATATGCAGGCTTATCTTCTTCTGCAAGCTTTCCGAGCACTGAATCAAGAAGTGCCTCAGCCATATAATATGTATTACCGTCTGCAGCCTTAACTTTGCAGTAAGTCTCATCAGGATTTACACAGAGTGCGGTGTTTGAAGGAAGTGTCCAGGGCGTTGTGGTCCATGCCAGGAAATAAGCATCCTCATCTTTGCACTTGAAACGAACGATCGCAGAACGCTCTTTTACTGCTTTGTAGCCCTGTGCCACCTCGTGTGAGGAAAGCGGGGTTCCGCAGCGAGGGCAGTAAGGAACTATCTTGAAGCCCTTGTAAAGCAGCCCTTTATCAAAGATCTGCTTGAGTGCCCACCATTCTGATTCTATAAAGTTATCATCATAGGTAACGTAAGGATGATCCATGTCTGCCCAGAAACCGACAGTACCGGAGAAATCCTCCCACATTCCCTTATATTTCCATACACTCTCCTTGCACTTCTCGATGAAAGGCTCCAGACCATAGCTTTCGATCTGATCCTTTCCATCAATGCCAAGGAGCTTTTCTACTTCTATCTCAACAGGAAGTCCGTGTGTGTCCCAGCCGGCTTTCCTGGGGACCATATTTCCTTTCATGGTCCTGTAACGCGGTATCATATCCTTAATGACACGGGTAAGGACGTGTCCAATATGGGGTTTTCCATTTGCTGTAGGCGGTCCGTCATAGAATGTATAGACAGGGCAGCCCTCCCTCTGCTCGATACTCTTCTCGAAGATCTTATTGTCTTTCCAGAATTTCTCTACTTCCTTTTCACGGTCTACAAAATTAAGATCTGTTGATACCTTGCTGTATTGCATTTTTTCCTCCTTAAAGCCGCCCGTTTCTCGTCCGGGTCGGGTACTCTGAAGTGAATGATAAACGGAACTATTTTACCATATCCGCAGGCTTTTGTATAACCGGCCTGCCTGTCATTTTTTACCGGCCGCAAGTACACGCTCTGTAAGCGCCGCATCCATCTCACCATTGCGATGCATGGAGAACTTGTCCATCGGATACTGCAAAAGGTTCTCGATGACATTCTTTTCTTCGGCAGCCTGAAGCAGTGAGTTCCTGGCCTTCATGATCTCCTGCTCGGTCTTGCGCTTTGAAGGGCCGCCTACGCATCCGCCTTCACATACCATACCTTCTATGAAATCCTGCTGCAGACGTCCGAGTTTAAGCATGGTAAGTGCATTCTTGCACTCCTTGCCGCCTGCTGCCTTCAGCAGATTGATCTCATCCGTATTCTCTCCGCGCTCATACATGCATTCGAGCACTGCATCGGCAACACCGCCGCTTGAAGCAAAACGCTTTCCAAATACTGTTGCCTCCTGATAATCTTCATCAACATGCTCAAGCTCCACATCCTTTGAACGGAGCAGCGTTGTGAATTCTCCAAATGTCATTACATAATCTGCATTATCCGGAACCGACTTATCCAGCGCTTCAGACTTCTTTGCTACGCAGGGTCCGATAAATACTGTTACACAGCCGGGATGAGTAAGCTTCAGATATCTTGAGATGGCACACATAGGCGAAACTACTGAAGACATATTCTCATGGAACTGCTCCGGGAAATGCTTCTTTAACATATTTATGAATGCGGGGCAGCATGATGTGGTCATCTTTCTGCCCTCCTTAGCCGCATCACTCCACTCAAGTGATTCATATGCGGCCGTCATATCTCCGCCGAGACCCACTTCAACCATATCCGCAAAGCCCACTTTCTTAAGTGCGGCTCTTATGGATGAAAGATTGATCTCAGATCCAAACTGACCCTCAATGGCAGGCGCAACCATCGCGATCACTTCCTTGCCTGCAAGTATGTCCTGAATAATTGGAACAAGATAGGTCTTTGTGCCTATGGCACCGAACGGACAGTTATGAACACAGTGTCCGCAGTTTATGCACTTCTCCTCATCGATCTTGCAGAGACCGTTTTCATCATAGGTGATCGCACCCACGGGACATGACTTTTTGCAGGGACGTTCCAGATGAACGATCGCAGAATAAGGGCAGGCTTTCGCACACATACCGCACTCCTTACATTTCTGCGGATCTATATGCATGCGCACATCACCGGGAGTTATAGCGTTGAATTTGCAGGAATTGAAGCAGGCTTTACCCATACAGAAGCGGCAGTTATCCGTAACGGAATATGCCGAAAGAGGACATTCATCACATGCCGCATCTATTACCTGTACCACATTCTTTGAATCGGGATTGCTTGAAACATTCTGAGCACAGGCAAGACGTATACGCTCCCTGACTATCTCTCTTTCTTTATATATGCAGCAGCGAAACTGCGGCTTGGGCCCCGGTATGATCTTGTAAACAAGTTCATTCTTGGTCTCATCGTTAAGATTTCCGGCCCATGCAAGCCTTGCCACTTCTTCAATGACCATATGTCTGAAACTTACAATACCTTTATCATTTGTGATCATCGCTTATCCTCCTGTGTTCTTATAAATGAATACAAGCTTTCTGTTCAAAGCCTGAACATTTTTAATTCCTGCTGCCATGTTTCAGGCAGATCTTCCTCGTCATGAGCGGTAATGATGACCGCAGCCATGCCGCGCTTTCTGTCAATATACTTTACCATATCTTCACAGGCTTTAACATCAAGACCTGTAAAGGGTTCATCCAGAAGATAAAAATCCGCCTTATGTTCCATGGCCCGCACTGCCGCAACTCTGCGTTTTTCTCCGCCTGACAGTTCCTTAACCGGCTTATGCAATGCATCCTCCGGAAGCAGATACCTCAAAACATTTACTGCTTCCTCTTCTGTAAGCTGCGGATCGGCGATCATAACATTTTCCGCAGGCGACATATCTTCAAGAAGACGGTCTTCCTGAAACATCATCCCCTTTATACCGGGTATATCGATCTCTCCCGTATAGTCTTTATCAAGCCCTGCGATCATATTCAGCAATGTTGTCTTTCCTGAACCGGATGCCCCCAGGATCACAAAAATATCTCCCGCAGACACTTCAAATGAAACACCCTTAAATACATTATGGTCACCAAATGCTTTGTCCACATCTGCTACTTTTATATGTTCACCTGTCTTTTCCATGCTTTGGCACACAGCTGAAGGATTCATCCTGCCGGGACGTATCATACGATCATATATCCCCTTAAGCCTGCTTCTGAATATGATCCACTCAAGCATAAATGCAGTCAGGATTATCACAAGTGTCCATGCAAGCACTTCATCAGTTGCAAGATATATCTTGCCGCGGTACATCCCATTTCCTACTGTTTTTAACGGCTGGCCGATAACTTCGGCTGCAACACCACTCTTAAAGCTCATTCCAAAAGATATTTCAAGAGAGCTTAATAAATAAGGCTTTATCAGTGCCAGTGTAATGAAACGGAAACGGCGTATGCCCCTGATGCCATATATATCCGCCATCTCAATTATCTTACTGTCGCGGCTCTCCAGACCTTTAAGAATATTAAGATAAACGATAGGTGCAGTAACAAGAGCGCTTATGACCGTTGATATGAAACTGTTTCCATACCACATTAGAAGAAGGATTATAAACGCAGCAACAGGAATGGTGCGGAGAATACGCATGATCACATCAATAAAAGAATATGCCCATTCACTTTTATCGGAAAAAGCTGCAGCGGCTATGCCTATGACAGAACCGATCATGAATCCTAAAAGTATACGGACAGTACTGTTAAAAACCGAAGGCAGAAGTACTCCTTCATTAATAAGTCTGAAGACTGCATATACAGTCTCCACCGGCCCTGCTATCAGAAAGGGATTGTGTATGACAACAGCTGCTGCTTCCCAAAGGATGAGAAGCAATACAGCCGCAATGATCTTTTTTAAAAATGGTTTATTCAAAAGAAAGATAGAAATCGTCTGAAGGAAGATTTCCGCCTACCGACTTAGGATCCTGATCGTACAGGACTTTAAGATAACCGGAAAGAGCCGTCTTCATATCATTTCCGTCAATGCAGACAATGCTGCATGAAGGAAGCGCTGCCTCAGCTACTGCTGCCTTTTCGATTATGCCAAACGATGCCACGAGCTCAGCTGTACCGGGCACATCAGATACAGCCTTTTCCGTGCTCTTTTTATGTTCCTTAAGGAATGTCTTCACTGCTTCAGGATGACTGTTATAAAAATCCTTACGTACAACAGTAACGCCTGTAAGAAAACGTGAACCGTTTCCAAGTTCATCCCAGGCATCCGTCAGGGTAAATGCCTTTCTCACATTTTCATTCTGCTTCATGCAGACGGTCGCAAAGGGTTCAGGCAGCACTGCTGCAGTCACTTCACCTGATGAAAGCACAGCCGCAACTTCCAAAGCCTCTGAATAATACTTCTGTTCACATCCCTCAACATTATTCTGTGTAAGAAGATAATTTAATGCATATTCCGGTGTTGCACCCTGTCCGGTCAGTGCAACTGTCTTTCCGGAAAGCGATGCCATATCTGTTATGGAATCATCAGTTGTGAGAACCTCAAGCACACCAAGCGTATTGATATCAACAACTGCAACTCCGCTGTCTGTCTTGCCATAAACTATCGATGCCATATTTGCAGGTATAAGAGCTATATCTATATCTCCGTTTACCAGAGAAGCCGTGATCACAGAAGGATCCGTCTCCATCGTGAAAGTATATTTACCCTCCGTCTTTGACTCCTCCGAATCTTTCATCATGTTTACCATGCCCATGGTTGTAGGCCCCTTAAGAGAACCAACCTTCACGGTAACACTTTCTTCTGCCTTTTCTTTCGCACACCCTGTCATGCTGACTGCCGTTAACATCAATGCAGCAGCACAAAAATATTTTCTCAGTTTCACTTTGATAAACCTCTTTTTTATGATCCTATGTTTATTATTCTCTGTTTCGGGCACATTATAACTCAAATATCCGATATAAAAATATTCCGGCCTCAATCAGTTCCGAAATTTCCCCGGTCGGTAAAATTAAGCCCGCATTTTGCCGCTATATCCCTGGCATAACTTAAGCCATCAGGCTTTGTACGCACTATACGGAAGCTTCTGGTACCTTTTTCCTTGTTTTCCATGAGTGCTGCAAGATTATCAACCTTTGCTTTGTTACCCGGATATGAATTGAACTCATCCAGCTTCTCCGCAAGCTCATGGATATGAGTTACAAATACTCCGGTTGGACCGATGGCTCCTATGCCGGTTATGACTTCCTCTGCAATATAAGCGGCTTCCAGCGCACTTGTGCCGGAAAAAGATTCATCCATGATAAGCATATCGGTAGATGTGAGTTTCCTGAGTATCTTTGCAAGTCTTTCGCACTCACTTTCAAAACGTCCGCGTCCCGCATCAGCAGAATCGGCAGCCGCAAAATGTGTATAAATTCCTGTCACGGGACTTATGGCCGCTTCAGAGCACGGAACAAAACATCCCAGTAAGAAAAGCCCCATCGCTGCTCCAACCGCTCTGGCATAAACAGACTTTCCTCCGTGATTCGGTCCTGTGAGAAGGAAAAATCTTCCATTCTCATCGATCTCAAAATCATTTTTAACAACTGCATTATGCTGTTTGTTAAGTGCAAGCGACACACTTACAAGTCCCTTCATACTGCATATCTTTTCCGATGCGGGATGAACTTCCGGTCTTACCATCCTGAAACCTTCATCTCTCATCTTTCTGATAAACTTTACTTCTGCCAGAAGAAAGCGTACTTCCGAAAAAAGTGATGCATACCCCGAAGTATTTGTATTGAAATATCTTTCCACAACCGGTACGAATGCTTTGATCGAACTGCGGTAGATTTCCTCTATCGCATGCCTTACGCTTCTTTCGAAATTGATCCCGTCTGTATAGGCATCTGCTTCGGCGGTTCCCGCAGGAGCTGCACTGCTCTTGCCCTTCGGAAGCGGATAGAGCACCGACAGAAGAGTATATGGATCATTCTTATCACGTCCGGTCACTTTACCGACAAGTGAACCCTTACGAAATCTTTTGGTATTCACGGACAATAATCCGGCTTCCTCTGCCTGCAGGCTTTCATCCAGATTCACGCCTATCGTTACACTGCGCAATTCACTGAAATCCATATCACAGGAATCCATATCACGCTTCATATTCTTATACTCTTCGCTGTCTGCTCTCTCCATCACGTATGCTTTCAGCGCAGAGAGCCCTTCGGAGTGCAGCTCCATGCCGCGCATATCTTCCGCAAACAGTTCTGTGATATTGATATAAGTTTCAAGTATACGGATTATAGAGAGCGCCTTGTCGATCGTGACCGAACCGTTCATCAGGCTGTGCATATCATAAATGCCGCGAATAAGCGGAAGTGCACGTTCAAACATATCGATCAGCGACGGATTGGCAAGAAGTTCCTCGAGTACATCAAGACGGTATGAAATGACTCTGTCATCTGAAGTAAAAAATTCTGCGAGTCGTATGGGCGGAACACCTCTGAAGGTCTCATTTACAAGAACGATCATGGACCTGAGCGCAAGTGTATCAGCAAATTCTGTATCCTTTATCCTGTAACTTTCTCTTTCAGTATACCCTTTCGGATACAATAAGCTGATATTCGGATCCATATCCCTCTATTCCTCCCAATATGGTCTGAGACGTTACTGTTCAGCCCCGAGCCACGCACTTGCTGCGGGGCTGCGGTCCAATACAGTCGGCATGCAGGTTTGGCGCTATTCGCGCAGCGAATTATGAATGGCGGCAAACCGTTACAATCAGCGCATGACTATGCGCTGATTGTAACTCTGAGACTGCTGTACAAAGCCAATTCTAACATACATAAAGAGTTGGTCACAACCGACTGTTATGCTATAATCTAAGTGTATTTTCACAGTGTTATCTGAGGGGAGATGACTGACGATAATGAATGCGTTTTTTAAGAGTAAGACCGTTAAAAAACTCATATTCATCGGTGCTGCGATCATTTTCTTAATGCTGGTATTCTTTCTTTATGCAGACAGCGAATCCAAACGTGTAAGAACCATAAAACTCCCCACTCCGGACGGGAAGTGGAGCGATGACGGGCTTTCTCTGGAGATGTCCATACCTGAAGGAAAATCCTGGTCCGACAGAGATAATCATATGCTTACCCCGGCGGGGGCACAGTATGACTTTAAACTTTCAAATGATAGCGGACGCAAGCTTGATAACTGGTCGGTAAAGGCAGTATTCTCGGAAAATCCCATATTAGACAGTGCCTGGAGCGGCGAATACGAAATACAGGACCAGACCATATATTTTACTCCCGATGGGACAACCGAAAATATGCGGCCGGATACCCCTGCGACCTTCGGTGCCGTATTATATGCAACACAGACTCTCGAGCTCGAATCTGCCGAGATCACCGGTCAGTTCAAAGTAGATATCTTACATTCAATCCTGTTCTATATACTGGTAGCAGCATTTTTACTGTGGCTGACAGCCTTCGGCTCAGCCCTTGGCGCTTATGCAAAGATAGAAACCGTAAGGCGCTTAAGAGACCGCGATGCTCTTATCATCGATCAGTCGATCACTACTTTCACCAACTTTTTGGATGCCAAGGATACTTATACAAAGGGACATTCACTTCGTGTTGCGATATATGCAAAAGAAATAGCCAAAAGATATGGCATAGAAGAAGAGGATCTGAAGACCCTTTACTATGCTACTCTTCTTCATGATGCCGGAAAGATAGGCATCCCGGATGTGATCTTAACAAAGCCCGGAAAGCTCACTCCCGAAGAATATGATGTGATCAAAACACATACAACGATAGGTTGTGAAATGCTTAAGAAATTCACCGCCATTCCTGATATAAGTGATGGGGCTCACTATCATCATGAACGATATGACGGCAAAGGATATCCCGAAGGTCTTGCCGGTGAAGATATACCTCTGATGGCAAGGATCATATGCGTTGCAGATTCCTATGATGCAATGAGTTCAACCAGAAGCTACAGAAAACCTTATGATAATACAAGGATCATAAATGAGCTGACGAATAACTCAGGTACCCAGTTCGATCCTCAGTTCGTCACTATCATGACAGATATGATACTGGATGGTTTTACTGACAAGATACGCTGTGAATACGGTGCAGAAGAAGATCTTTTCTCATGCAAAAAGAAACAGTGATCAGAGCCACTTTTCAAAAGCTCTTGCCATACAATTCATAACTTCATCACGATCTTTTTCATTAAGAAGTTCATGACGGTCGCCTTTAAATATCTTCAGTGATACATGACGGTAACCCATCATCTTATATCTGCGCGCAACTTTCCTCGGCGCTTTGCCGAAGTTTCCTACCGGATCGCTGCTTCCCGAAAGAAAAGCTATAGGCAGTTCATGATAGGTGCGCATACCTATTTCTTTTCTGTCATTTACTTCATCAAGTGCCTCATGCTCATCGGTTTCCATCCTGATGATTATATCCAAAAGTGTACTGAACCCGTTTACCGAGAAGGTGAACCTGTTAAGCGGATCGGCTTCATATGCATCAACTCTTTCGGGATCTGTGCTGAGCCAGTCACTGTTTGTTCGCGGGCTGAGGATACCTTTCATATTCGCAGCCGAAAATGCACTGCTGAGAAAGCTGCTGTGATATCTCTCTCCCTTTATGAATGTGAATATCTTCATAAAGAACTTCCCGGCAATAAGCGGAAGCATATCATAATCACCGGTGCCCATCATCATTGCACCCGAAAGCTCATCATAGTATTCATTCACATAGGCACGGGCAAAAAAGGAACCCATACTGTGTCCGAAAATAAAATACGGTACGTCCGGATATCTGTTCTTCACATATTCAGTTACTTTATGGAGATCCTTAAGAACCGCCTCGGCGGCATCCATTCCCTTGGGAACAGTAAAAAATCCTAATTCCGATTTATCCTTTACTGTCCTGCCATGTGCAAGATGATCATTTCCGACAACTAGAAATCCTCTGTCTGCCATTCTTTCAGCAAACTCACTGTAGCGTCCTATATGTTCTATCATGCCATGCGATATCTGTATCACACCCTTCGGTGAACCTTCGGGCTTCCACAGCACTACATACAGATCATTTATCCCGTTGGTTGACTTTATTGATAATGTTTCTTTTGTAACCATCCTGCCCCCATATTCATTCAGCTGCAATGGCCGAAGATCCTATACGTGACGCACCTGCATTTATCATTTTTTCCGCATCCTCAACGGTTCTGATACCGCCGGCTGCTTTGATCTTCACGGACGGACCTATGTTATCCTTGAAAAGCTCCACATCCTTTACATCTGCACCTGCAGTTCCGAAACCTGTGGAAGTCTTTATAAAATCAGCACCTGTTTCAGTAACTATGCTGCACAGAGTCTTCTTCTCTTCTTCGGTAAGATAACATGTTTCGATTATGACCTTAAGTATCTTTCCTTTTGTCACATCCCTGAGAAGAGTCAGTTCATCTCTTACCGCATCAAAATCACCGTTCTTCACATCCGTGATATTGATAACAGTATCGATCTCAGTAGCACCGTCATCTATTGCTTTCACTGCCTCTGTAAGTTTGGCTTCCGAAGTCTCGTAACCAAGAGGAAAACCTATAACCGTACAGATAACAAGGCTGTCTCCGTACTTGTCATGTACACGCTTCACATAACAGGGCGGGATGCATACAGATGCCGTATGAAACTTTACAGCTTCATCACAGAGTTTCTCTATATCTTCCCATTTGGCAAATGCCTTTAAAAGTGTATGATCGATCTTTGAAAGTATTTCCTGCTTATCCATTCTGTGTCCCCAGTTTCTGTATTATGCCTGTGATTATCTTATCTTCCGTAACATTATCGGATACTGCATCGAAAGAAAGTAATATACGATGACGAAGAACCGGATATGCAACAGATTCCACATCATCAAATGATACGTTATACCTGCCTTCCATAAATGCACGTGCCTTTGCGCCCTTTACTATAGCCTGTGCAGCTCTCGGGCTGGCTCCTTCTCTTATGTACTTGTTGTTCCTGTCATGAGTTGCCATGACTATATCGAGGATCTTATCCATAACGGCATCAGCAATCTTTATATCACCAGCCATCTCCGATGCTCTTACAAGTTCCTCGGCAGTTATAAGCGTCTGTGCCTTCTCGGCCCTTCTGTCTTCAGTAAGATCCACGATACCCTTCAGTTCATTCTTTGAAGGAAATCCTACAAGTATCTTGAACATGAATCTGTCCAGCTGAGCCTCGGGGAGCGGATATGTTCCCTCCTGCTCAATGGGGTTCTGCGTTGCAAGAACAAAGAAGGGTTCAGGAACTCTATGGCTTATATTTCCGACAGTAACACTGTGTTCCTGCATGGCCTCAAGCAGCGCCGACTGTGTTTTGGGCGTTGCACGGTTGATCTCATCCGCAAGTATTATATTTGCAAAAATAGGACCCGGCTCAAATTTAAAAGAGGAACTTTCCGAATCTCTTACCATGATATTTGTTCCGGTTATATCACCGGGCATAAGATCGGGGGTAAACTGTATCCTCTTAAACGAAAGATTCAGAACATGACTTATGGTATTTACAAGCCTTGTCTTTCCAAGTCCCGGCATACCTTCAAGCAGTACATTTCCACCTGAAAGCACTGCAAGCATCACACTCCTTATAACATCTCTCTGACCTATGATCTCTTTTCCGATTTCTCTCTCACATGCAGCAAGCTTTGCCTGCATTTCTTCAATCTCACTCATGACCTCTCCTTAATCAAACCCACTGAAATATTCTTTTATTACATCCGACATGCCTTCGGGATAAACTCCGTTCTCAATACCTTCGTAAGCCTGCTTACTGTATTCTCCGATGACATTTTCATATTGAACATGCTCACCTTCAAAACCGACTCCGTTACTGCCCTTTGAGTAATCGGAATGTCCGTTTTCCTGTTTCTGTCCGGTAATACCTACGTCATCACTGCTTTGATTGGGTATACTTACATAATCCCTCTTATCATTGCTGCTGCCTGTTCCGGCTTCATGCCCGCCATGTCCGCCGCCCTGGCCTTGCTGGCCCTGATTCTGACCCTGCTGGCCTTGTCCTTGTCCTTCGCCTTGACCCTGGCCTTGTCCTTGACCCTGGCCTTCACCTTGGCCCTGGCCTTGTCCCTGTTGGCCTTGCTGGCCCTGCTGACCCTGCTGACCTTGCTGACCTTGCTGGCCTTGCTGGCCCTGCTGGCCCTGCTGACCCTGCTGGCCCTGCTGACCTTGCTGACCCTGCTGACCCTGCTGACCTTGCTGACCCTGCTGACCTTGCTGACCCTGCTGGCCTTGCTGGCCTTGCTGGCCCTGCTGACCCTGCTGACCCTGCTGACCTTGCTGACCCTGTTGACCTTGCTGGCCCTGCTGGCCCTGCTGACCTTGCTGGCCCTGTTGACCCTGCTGGCCTTGCTGGCCTTGCTGACCTTGCTGGCCCTGCTGGCCCTGCTGACCTTGCTGGCCTTGCTGGCCCTGCTGGCCACTGTTCGCCTGTGCATTCTGACCCATCTGTCCCGGTATCTTGCCTGCAGCTTCGGCTAACTGTTCAGAAGTTTTCTGCTCACCAGCCTTATTCTCGCTTTGAGCCTTATTCTCACTTTCGCTTCTTTCTCTTTCCTCAACTGCCTGCTTAATGGAATTCAGACCATTTTTAATATCAGCATATTTGTATTCAAGTTTTTCAGATGCTCCTTTAAGAGCTTCCGGAGTAGCAACACTCTTCATTTCAGCCGAGGAAGACTTAAGACTTTCCATCATATCAGAGAGTTCTTTTCTTTCACTCTCGCTGAGCTTCTCCTCATCTACGCTATCAAGAGCATCAACCGCCTTCTTGATCTCTTCTTCCTTCCTTTCGGCTTCCTTCTCTACATCATGCTTTACCTTAGCCGTTCCCTTTGAAGGAGTGGGAAACAGTCCGAGTGCTACTGTAAGCAATAACAAAAAAGTAAAGACAAGTATCCGATTAAGCCACGGACCTGTCTTTACCTTGATATTTTCTTCCATACTCTTAAGAACCGCTGCCGCATCTTTTCTCTGAAGCTGCGATATCTCATCACTTTCATCCATTCTCTCAAGAGCAGTCACAACACGTTCTTTTAAACCAAAAGAATCTATTACAAGCGCTGCATCTGTTTCTTTCTTCCTGGCATGTATTCCGAGAACTATACCTGTGATAAAAGAGATCAATATAAACAGAGCAGCAAAAATATGAGCATGATAAAACGGAACTATGCACGATATTCCCTCTGTCACTGCTGCTGCAGCAAGGCCCACAGAAGTACATAAAAGCATCTTCTTAACCAGCACTGCCGTATTTATTTTTGTGAGGACCTTTTTTACAAATCCCCTGAGATATTCTTTTTCTTCCATAGAATTACTGTTTATCACTGATATCCACAGGCTGCTGAACAGGCGTTACCTGCTGTTCCTGCATAGGTTGCTGTGTTGTTATTGTCTCAGCCTCCTTTACAGGTTCCTGAAACGGCATGGTCTGCTGTTCCTGTATAGATTGCTGAACAGGTGCTACCTGCTGTTCCTGCATCGTCTGCTGAACAGGCATGGCCTGCTGTTCCTGCATCATCTGCTGCATCGGCACTGCCTGCGACTGCTGCATCGGCTGCTGCATAGGCATTGCCTGCGACTGCTGCATCGGCTGCTGCACAGACTGACGGTTTGCAGCAGGCATCACACCAGCTCCGTTTCTTATCTGACGGGTTGCTGCCTTTCCGTAGCCTCGAAGAGGATCGATATTCCTTGCAGCCAGCGTCTGGAAAAAAAATGATACAAGCAACATACCTCCGAATGTAATGATGACCCATAACCATGCGCTTGAAACTAAAGGAAGATCCAGATCGAGCAGTTCATCCATGAACTCATTACCTGACATAACACCACCGAAGAAAATGATAAATCCCCATACCGGATTTATCAGAAGTAAAAGTTTTGAAAAAACTTCCATACTTCTACCGCCAAACGCCGCAAAAATTATAGCAGGAAAATGTGAACCTCCGAATATGGTACTGGTTATCACATAAGAAATTATTATACTTGCTATGGATTTCTTCGTGATCGTCGAACAGAAGATTCCGATAGAGCCGACAAAATATGCAAAAATGAAAACACATATCAGGTAAGCAAAAAGCGCCCACCAGCCTATACCTCCGGCAGTAAACGACAATGCCATGAGCGGAATACTTGCTATGATAAAAGTCATTATATGCATTACAGCAGCAAATACTTTTCCGCGTATTATTGCTCTGGGTGTCATTACCGTTGTAAGAAGAATATCAAAAGTCTGTTTTTCTCTTTCTGAAGTGATGGCGCTTGCCGTCTCTATTGGCATTATCAGAGCCACAATACTAAGTTCTGTTGCACCTATGATAGGAAACAACCAGACAAGTGCTTTATATATTTCAACATATCCATTATTTTCAGTGTATATGATCGAAATAGCCAAAAGGAATATCAATGTGAGCACTGCTTCAAATGCAAACAGTCCCCAGCTGAATTTCATTGTTCTTGATGTTACTCTAAGATCTTTTTTTAATATAGGATTAAGATGTAACTTTTTATTCACTTTGCTTTTAGGTGTATTCATTACCTTCCCCCCTGTGAGGCTTCCTGACCTGCAGGAGCCTGTCCGGTAAGTTTCATAAACAGAGTTTCCAGATTCTGTTCCTCTCTCCTGAAGCTCCTTACTACCACTCCGGATGTCATCAGAGATATCATTACACGGTTCACTGCAATATCATCACCCTGCATATTCAGGATTATCCTGTTCTCCATTACAGAATCAATTATCACTTCAGGCAGTTCTCTGACATGTCGAACAGCCTCTTCCATACTGCTTCCCACTTCTATGATAAGATGATTTCTGTTCACACCAAGCTGCAGTATATCTTCCATTTTGCCTGCTGCGGCAAGAACTCCTTTATTCATCACTCCCACACTGGTGCACATTTCAGCTATATCCGAAAGTATGTGGGAACTGATTATTATGGTCTTGCCCATGGAATTAAGATTCATGAGCACTTCCTTCATTTCAATTCTTGCTCTGGGATCCAGACCTGATGAAGGTTCATCAAGTACGAGGAGTTTCGGATTGTGCAGAAGCGCACGCGCAACGCAGAGCCTCTGTTTCATACCTCGTGAAAGAGTATCAACATACTGTTCCTCAAGATTCTTCAGATTCACAAGTTCAAGCAGATCACCTGTCATTCTTGCTATCGCCGAATCTTCTATTCCATATATGGAACCGTAAAATTCCATATACTCCTTTACCTTAAGGTTGTCATATACTCCAAAGAAATCAGGCACATAACCGAGCGAGTTCTTTACTCCCTCTGCATAAACAGACATGCTGTTGCCGCCTATCTTTATGCTTCCCCTGTCAGGACAGAGCAGCCCACACACCATACGGATAGTTGTTGTCTTACCTGCACCGTTTGGACCCACAAATCCAAAGAGGTCCCCTTCAGGAACATGAAGCGACAGATTATTCACTGCGATAAATCGCCCATAAAATTTCGAAAGATTATCTATATACAGCATTTACCATTCCCCTAATATACATCACCGCAGCAGCAGAGATATATCGTATTTTTGACCCTTGAAGAAACAACACTTTTATTTTCTTTTCTTACACCGATCACAAAATTATCGGCATTCCCACGCATCATTTCAACTTCTGTAGCAGTTGCAAGAGCTGCATACTCCCTGTATTTTTCCGGATCCACAGTGATCATATTTTTGTTTCTATTATTATTGGATTTGCCATAACTTAAGAGATTATATATATCATAATCCTTGCATTGTTCAGATACTTCTACAGTCTGACCTGCATCTGCACCATCTGCTATTATGAATTTATCATCGGCAACTATCAAAAAATAATCAAAATCCAATGCCGTATCATTTGTTACCGTTCCTTCGATAGTATCATAACCAGCATGAACATCAGCAGACAACTTACCATTCATATCTGTTAACGGATCCGAAACTACCCTTAAATATTCAGGTTCATATACGGAGCCCGGAACGATAGATACGTGCTTGCCATCAGGTGAAAATGACGATTTGAAGCAATATGTTTTCTCATCCTTACTGCTCGCCACGTTCCATCTCTCTGTATAGTAATAACCTGCTGCTTCCGCTTCATCAGAAAGATCAAAACCCCATTCTTTGGATTTTGAATTATAACCGTAAATGAAAGTCTGTTCTTTTGAATTGCTGTCAGCAAGGACCCTTACAGAATAAAGCCCCCTTTCACTGATGCCAAAGGTGCGGCTTATAATATAAACCAGCAATACTGTAAATACCGATATTGCCGGGATTATGACCCACATCTTTTCACGCTTGTTGATCTTTTTCAGTATCAGATAAAGAACAGGACCTACGATCACAACATACAGACATATGATAATGCTCAACAGTACGACGTTAACACTTCCCTGACCCTGAAAATCTTCAAAGATATCATCCATCCTGCCGGCGATACCGTTCGGACCATTGTACCCATAATTGCTATTATTGTTATATACGATCGGGTTTTCGATTTGTGATATTATATAATCTGTACTCAGCTTACTATCTCCGAGTGCAAAAGGGTATACACATACAGTACCTCTTCCACACGATTTTTCAGGCCAATCATAAAAGTTGTAGGTATTCCATAAATCAAAAGACTGAACGTTATAGCTGTAAGAAGATCCGTATTGAAGATCAGCACAATCCAGATTTTCATTATCACCCGTCTGCATGTTATAGTTTCCGTAATATGACGGTACAGATGCCAAGCCTCCGTTTCCTATAGTAATATCGATCATGTTCTGATCAAATTTACAAAATGTTTTATCCATTGCAGGACCTGTACCGATGATAAGTATTCCACCGGAGTTTACCCAGCTTTCAATGTTTGAGGTTGCCCTTTTACTCAGCTGTGTTGTGTCATAATCATCTATAACAAGGAATTGAAGAACACTAAGTTTATTCATATCCTCAACATCAGATGCAGTAAGCTCTTTCTGCAAAAAATTTCTTTGAGATATGCCTTCAAAATAGTAAAGTCTATCGGGATGATCTGAAAGGACACCGTAAGAAGTGCTCATAGTATCAAAGATCTTATATTGCTTTGCAGACCATATGATCTTTCCTTTTTCGTCAACTATCTGCAGTCGGAGCTCTGCTTTATCCAGTTCAGCCTCTTCAGGTGTAGCAAAGGTGATCCATGTTTCTTCTTCTGTTCCTGCTGCTACTGACACATATGTTTCAAAAGCCGTAGTGAAATTTCTGTTGGATTGAGTCATATTCGTAAATCTGAGTCTGACATATCCTCCAAAATCATTTCCTTTATTATCAATCTTTACATTGACCGATGCAGTCCCTTCTGTCGCATTCTCGACCGCATCGATCACTTCAGCACTTATATCAGATGCGCTTGTTCTGCTATATGCAAGCAAAAAAACGCAGGCTGCAATAAAAAACACAGCTGCGCTTCGGAAAAATACGATTATATTGTTTCTATTCATTATCCGTTTAAATCCTCCCCGGGAGATATTCTACCATACGATATCAGTACGGGCTACCTTTTTATCTCTTCTATATAATCCACGTAGTCCATGGAACTCATCTCTGCAATGACCGATTCGTGCTTCACATGCTTTTTCATGTCGAGCGAAACCAAAAGACCTGCATCATTTTCTTTCAATGTGGCTTTTTTCTGTTTTTCCAGGGTTACCACATCGTATTCCTTCTCGTGAAAATGATCAAAAAGCTTCTGTATGCCGCCATCCTTATCTACTTCCACATATATGGTGATATAAGATGATTTTTCCTCCTGATGACGGCTCGCACGGCTGAGCGCTATTACTATGAAGATTATCACGGCAAAACCGGTAACGCTTCCTATTATATATCCGGATCCTATGGTCACTCCCAAGGCAGCGGTGGTCCAGAGAGTTGCGGCCGTTGTAAGGCCTCTTACATAATTTCTGCCCGTAACTACTATGGTTCCCACTCCAAGGAAACCTATTCCGTTAAGCACGGCGGCAGGGATCCTGGCGGTATCGGTATTTCCCGTCACTTCAAAAAGGTACAGATTGGCAACCGTTGCCATAGCAGAACCCAGACAGACAAGTGCAAAGGTTCTCACGCCTGCGGTCTGACCTTTGGATGCTCTTTCAAGTCCTATAAGTGCCCCGAGAAAAGTGGCAAGCAGCATTCTCAGGATCACACTTACCATATTGAATTCCTGAAGATAATCTATTATGTCCATAATTGTAACCTGCCTTACATCTGGTGTTTAACGATCTGATATTCATTTCCCTGCTGGAAATACGGACATTCGCGAGTCTCACCTTTTATAAATCGTTCCATATCATCCTGATCCAGCTCCATAGTACAACTGTAGCAGTCAAACTCTTCATCATATTCATAATTCATACACAGATCACATTTGTCCATTACAGCCTCCATACAGAGTATTATCAATGTATTTAGTGTAGCATCCGAGTGTATTTATTGCAAACTAACGGAGTTGGAATATAATGATATTAGGGTCAAGCTTGCTTGGATGAGGATTTTCTTCAAAGGGAGGCATTCCGTATGTATACACTTGATGATTACCTTAACTGGCGTGGAGATATAGACATATCCTATGACGGGATAAATGAAGTTGACTGCGCTCTCTTATCATGGCTTTCCTATTTTGAATATCAGGGGCTTATCACCGGAGACGGCAGAAAAGATACTTTAAACAATATCGCGGAAAGATACCTTGAGACACATGATATTGAGGCAGATTCAAAACGCGATCTTTTCTTTAATTCAGTATTCAAAACCTTTGTTAAAACTGCTCAGACAAAGCGTTTTGGACATGTTTCCCTGAATTGCTACCAGAGTGTGATCGACAAAGATAAAGGAGTGCAGTTCAGTGCAATGACATTCAGTGTTACTCCTGCACAGGATATACTTGTATATGAAGGCACAGACGGCACGATCGTCGGATGGCGCGAGGACTGTGCCCTGGCCTATATGGATGAAGTTCCCGCACAGCGCCTTGCTGTTGAATATATGGAAAAAACCATATCAAGGCGAAAAAAAAGGACCATACTATGCGGTCACTCCAAAGGCGGCAATCTTGCTGCCTATGCACTTATAAAAGCAGATGAGAAAAAAAGATATATAGAAAAAGTTTTCAATTTTGACGGTCCGGGAATGAATGACCGCATCATGGCATCGGCAGAATACAAAGAGGCTTTGAAAAAAATAGAGACCATACTTCCAAAGACTTCAATAGTAGGCAGGCTTTTCGGTCACAGTGAAACCTTCAGAGTAACCGATTCGGATGAAAAAGGATTTCATCAGCATGATCTGACCTCATGGGGTATAAAGGGAACATCCTTTGACTATATGGAATCCGTTGATAACCTGAGCGAATATGTTGACAGTACCATAAGTGCCTGGATATCCGATATTTCCGAAGAAAGAAGAAAGAAGTTTCTTGATACACTGTTCCTTATATTTGAAAAGAACAATATAAACACACTTGAAGAATTCAATGCACTCGGAAGCATAAAGACACTGACCGCCGTCAATTCCTATCTTTCCGAACTCGATGAAGAGAGCCGGCAGATCTTGAAACAGGTCATAGGAGACCTGGTTTCAAGAGGAATTAAAACGGCACGTGAACGTGCCGCAAGGAACTTTGCTAACGGAGCTGAGAAGGCTGCAGAAAAAGTTGAGAGACGTCTGCGCAGATCGACCGTATAACCTCATCTGTATTCAAGTTTCACACGGCCGATCTCTATCTCATCATCTTTACTAAGAGGCATTTTTTCATTTCCGTACAGTTGGACTCCGTTTAGAAAAGTTCCGTTTGTAGAATTGCAGTCTTCAATATATATCCCGTTATCTTCGCATGATATGCGTGCATGTATGCGGCTTACGGTTTTGTCCTTAAGTATCATATCTGCCATGTCCGGCATCTTTCCTATCACATATGGATAATGATCCAGTCTGTATTCCCTGCCTTTTTTATCTACAAGCACCCCTATAGCTTCCTCTTTTTCGGTATCCCAAAAGACAGTTTTTCCATATCCTTCTTCCTCTTTTGGTTTTTCTTTTGTTTCAATTTTCTCTTCCTTCGTTTTTTCTAAATAAGGAAGATCATCAAAGCATTTTTTGATCTCATTTACATCCGGACTGCTTATCACTTTCTTTTTTCTTTCATGATCGCTCTTATAAAATGTATAGATCAGAGCGATCACAGAACTGACCGCCAATGCCGCAGCTGCTATACGTTCATTGTTTCCCGGCGCAATTCCGGGGATAAGACCAGCTCCATATATTAAGCATATGAGCGCTATGATGAAAAAAACTGCTATAGCAGGATTTTTCTTATTAGTATTCTTTTGTGTATTCTCCCGCATCTTTATAACAGATTCTTCCGGAGCTTTTATAGTTTCCGGAGCCTTTATGCTCTCAGGTTCTTCAACGATCTCAGGCATTACAACTTTTGGAAGCACCTCCGTGTTTCCATCTTCCGCATCGCAGTGTTCTATCAATCTTTCAATATCGGTCATTACAAATCCATCTTTCCTGACCGTCTGATAAAACCTGTAAGCAAAAAGCGCAGCTCTTGGATCATTATGGCAAACCCTTTCCAGGAAATATTCCGCCAGCTCTATAAAGTTTTCGCTTTTTCCGATATTCAGTTCAGGCAGGAAAAGCAATCCCGGCTTGCCATCATCCATTCCTATATAAATACAGGACGGATCCGCACACAGATGCGCTTCGTCGATCATATAATCAGTGGCAGTCCTGTATATCTTTACGAGTTCAGTACAAATATTCCTTATTGTTTTCCAGTCGAGTTCTTTATGATCATAAAGACTTCTCAAAGGCTGCATGGAACTGATCTCATAGTACAGATACTCTTTCCCTTCTGCCATTCTTGTCTCTATATCGAGCAGTCCGTATATCCTGTTCTCCATGATCATATCCAGTTCATAATCAAGTCTGTCATCTTCCGGTTTTCTTATCACCAGATAATTATGATTTAGCGTCTTCCGGTATTCGGCTCCCAAACTTTTAAGAATATCTTTTTTGATCTCCATATTATTCACCCTCCTCGCCCATGCCTGCTTCTGCTGCAGCTTTACCGGCCTCAGATACAAATTCATTCATTCTTTTCATGGTACGCACCGTACGTGATGCCCTTATCCTGTTGATGCTTTTTCTAGCTCCCATATCCCAATATCTGTTAGAAACAAGATCGTTTATCAAAGGAACAGGAGGCGCCTGCATGGATGCCTGCAGTTCGGCAGTGATGCTTCCATGATCCACCGTCACTGTCAGTTCGGGATCCTCGGCAAGCAGAAGTTTTTCATCAAGCATGAACTCAGCCTTTTCCTTTACTATCCTGCAGATGGTGTCATTATCATCCTCCGCACATCTGGCTCCTGCATCCAGAGCATTCACAAGTGCGCAGTTTATGGCACTTTTGTTATACATCAGTATTCCTATCCATATAAGAATAAGGGATATGAATATTATCAAAGGAATGATCACACATGCTTCCACCGTCATCATTCCTTTATTGTTTTTTTCATACATCGGATCACCTCATTTTGTTCCGGCACATCTTGAACACAGCCTCAGTCCCTTAACACTCGAAAGAGGCACTTCATAAACAGTTCTCTTTAGTCCCGAACAGGAAAGACTGCTATGATACCTGTCACCCTCTCTGGTTATATAGACAAGCCGCATATTCCTATCAGCGCCGCATTTTTCACACGGTTTATACTTTGCGCCTGACGCATTTCTTTCAGATTCCAAACTCGCCCCCTCTACGGGATAGATAGTCAGATCCAGATGCGTACAGCTTTTGCTCAGGTGATATACCTCACCGTTTTCCGCAACATAGACCATCCTTTCATCTTCTTTATCCGCACGTTTTCCGCGTCCGTCATCCCATCCTGTCCAGGCCTTAGTTCTGGCCCTTGATGCAAACTTAACTTCCGGAAGAGCAAAAAAATTGAACTTTGGCTGCATGGTATATGAAGCTCTCAGATCGATGATCTCATTGACCCCGCTCACATTTGATCTGATTAAACTGATATTTCCTTTCAACCCGCTGCTCTGTCTGTAATCATCAGGAAGATACTCGGAAAGTTTCTGCATCGCATAACCTTCAGCCAGTACTGTCTGTGCGATATTTATCCCATCGATCGCTTCAGACTTCTGTTCACCGCCTTCTTCATCTGCAGCTTGGTTTATCTGTTCCGCTGACTTCTCGATCATATCTTCGG